>Ga0180431_10008050_pt1 | contig 12157 bp, 10 predicted proteins | sample SS_ome_11_FD_132459 | JGI IMG/M metagenome (GOLD analysis project Ga0180431, IMG submission 132459) | Hypersaline lake sediment archaeal communities from the Salton Sea, California, USA - SS_1_MS_1 metaG | ecosystem: Environmental > Aquatic > Non-marine Saline and Alkaline > Hypersaline >... | reverse complement strand
TCTCAAACGCGGAGATGCGGTGGATCGCCTTGGGCAGGTTTAGTTCCTCCACCGTGGGCACGACCGAGTTGACCCGGCGCGCGGCCAGGGACAGGGTGCCCCGCTGGCGGAAGGCATTCACCCGGAACCGGCCCACCTTGGGCAGGCTGTAGGCGAAGTCCACGCTGCCCACGGTCTTCAGACGCTTGAGCTGCTCCTCGGAGAGGATCTCGGTGATCAGGTTCTCGATGGTCTCCACGCCCAGGGGCGGGGCGTCGATGCGCCGGGGCGTGCCGTGGACCCGGTAGATGGGCGGACTGTGCACCTTGAGGTGCAGGTCGCTGGCCTCGACCTTTTCCATGTTGCCCAGCAGGCGCTCCATCTGCTTGGCGAGCGCGCTCTTCTCCGTTTCCTTCTTGGAGGGGGAACTGACTGTCATGTGCGGCCTCCTTTGCCCTGGGGGGGCTTCTCCCATCCCGGAGTGTAGCATACTCTTGCAGCGTGTGCAAGCCTCGATTGGGGGCGGCCGACGTCGGGGAACCGGGGAAATCTATTGGCAGAACCGCGCCCGCGCGGTAGCATGCCGTGCGCCTGGCATACAAGGAGCCGACCCATGACCGGACGGGAACGCGTGCAGGCGGTGCTGGCCGGACAGGTGCCCGACTCGGTGCCCCGCGCGCTCTACGACGTGGCCATCGACACGTACAACGACACGACGATCGAGCTCTTCAGGGAGAAGACCGGCAAGCACCCGCGCGACTGCTTCCGCCACGACATCCAGGGCGTGCGCCTGGCCAGGCGCGAAATGGAGAAGGGCTTTTGGGGGCACGTGTGGCAGGCCACCGGCGACCCCGACGAGCTGCGCCGGCGGCTGCGGCCCTGGGTGAAGAACCCCGACGATCCCGCACGCCTGCGCGCGCAGGTGCGCGACGCGCACGGCCGCGGCCGGGCCGCGCTCGCGGTGGGGCTCGTGAGCGACTTCGAGACCCCGTTCGGCAGGCGGGGCCGCGAGCAGTTTTTCCTGGACCTGGGAATGGAGGAGCCGTGGCTGCCGGTGTTCATCGACGCACTCGCCGAGGCCGCGGCCCAGGACGCGCGGGCCGCCGCGGGGGCCGGGGCGGACCTCTTCGGCATCGGCGACGACCTGGGCAGCCAGCGGGGCCTGCTGATCCATCCGGACCAGTGGCGGCGCCTGTTCAAGCCGGCGCTCGCGCGCATCGTGGCCGCCACCAAGGAGCCGGATACGGGTACGCGGTTCTTTCTGCACACGGACGGGCTGGTGACCGAGGTGGTGCCCGACTTCATCGAGGTCGGGGTGGACGTCCTCAACCCGATCCAGCCCGAGGTCATGGACCCCGCGCAGGTCAAGCGCGACTACGGGCGCGCGCTCAAGTTCCTGGGCGCGATCAGCGTGCAGTACAACCTGCCCTTCGGCGCGCCCGAGGACGTGGCCCGGGAGGTGCGCGAGCGCATGGACACGATCGGCGCGGGCGGCGGGTACATCATGACCCCGTCGCATATGCTCAACGCCGACATCCCCTGGGAGAACATCAAGGCCTTTTTCGAGGCCGCGGACCGGTACGGCACGTACGAGCGGACGGCGTAAGCGCCCGAGCGGCGCGCGCATTGTCCGGGCTCCATGGGGCCGACCTTCGAGGGAGCGGGCATGTATCGCGCGCACCGATTCGCCGAAAACCCCATCGTCCGGCCGGACATGGACCCGAGCATCGGCACGAACCTGAACGGGCCGTCGCTCATCCGGGTGCCGGACTGGATCGACCGTCCTTTGGGACGCTACTACCTGTACTTCGCCAATCACCAGGGCAAGTTCATCCGCCTCGCGTACGCGGACGACCTGCACGGCCCGTGGCGCATCCACGCGCCGGGGGTGCTGCACCTGGACGAGACCCCGTGCCGGGGGCACATCGCCTCGCCGGAGGTGGTGGTGGACGAGGCGCGCAAGGAGCTTGTCCTGTACTTCCACGGCGGGCGCGCGCCGCGGGGACAGCGCGAGTTCCACGCGGTGGGCGCCGACGGGCTGCACTTCCGCGCAGCCGAGCACGAGATGGGCCCCTTTTACATGCGCGTGTTCGCGCACCAAGGCGCGTACTACGCGGTGGCCAAGACCGTGGACGCGCTCTTCGGCGGGGTGTTGTGCCGCTCGCCGGACGGCCGCCAGCCCTTTGACCAGGGGCCGGAGATCATCCCCCGGATGCGCCACGCCGCGGTGCGCAAGCGGGGCGAGCGACTGGACGTCTTCTTCTCCCGCGGCGAGGACTGCCCGGAGCGGATCCTCGCGGCCACGATGGACCTGCGCGGCGACTGGCGCACCTGGCGCGCGGGCGAGCCACAGGAGCTCCTCGCGCCCGAACAGGACTACGAGGGCGCGCACCTGCGCCTCGAACCGTCGGGGTTCGGCGGAGTGAACGAACCGGTCAACCAGCTCCGGGACCCCGCATTCTTCGAGGAGGACGGCCGCGCGTACCTAGTCTACTCCGCGGCGGGCGAGAGCTCGCTGTGCATGGCCGAGCTCACGGAGATGACTGAAGAGACGACCGCAGGCGATTCTGCGGAGTGAGGGACCCAACGCGGCGCGCGCGGTGCGCGGCCCGCACAAGGAGCCATCCATGAATCCGTTCAAGCTCGTTCGCAAGCTGGGCCGCGCCCTGCGCGGCGGGGCCACGTTCCGGCAGATCGTGCTGGGGGTGTTCCTCGGGTTCGCCGCGGGCATGGTCCCGGGGTTCAATCTCACGCTCGTGCTGGTGCTCGCACTGTTGCTGGTCTTGAACACCAACGGCGGCCTGGCCCTGCTCGCCTTCGGCGTGGGCAAGGGGTTGTGCCTGCTGCTCGCGCCGGTCACCTTCGCGTTGGGGCACTTCCTCGTGCACACCGCGGGCCTGGCCGGGCTCGTGCGCGCCGCCGCGCAGACGCCGGTGGTGGCGCTCCTGGACCTGGACCGCTATGCGCTCCTCGGGGGTCTGCCGGTGACCGTGGTCCTGGGCGGCGCGCTCGCATGGGGGGCCGCGTGGCTTATCGTGCGGGCGCGCGAGGCCAGCGCACGCGCCGCGCAGGCGAGCCCGCGCATGCAGCGCCTGGCGGGCAACGCCCTCGTGCGCGCGCTCATGCGGCTCGCGTTCGGCGGCCGGGCCAAGCCGCCCACCGGGGCCGCGGCGCGGCTCTTCGTGCGCAGCCGCCTGATCGCGGGCGCGGTGCTCGTGGTGCTGCTCGTGGGCGCGTATCTGCTGCTCGTGGATGCGCTGGTCGAGCGCGGTCTGGAGGCGGGCCTCGCGCACCTCAACGGCGCGGAGGTGAACATCGGCAGCGCGCAGGTGTCGCTGTTCGCGGGGCGGCTCGTGCTCGAGGACGTGCAGGTCACCGACCCGGCCCGGCCCGAGCGCAACCGGGTCCAGGCTGCGCGCCTGGAGGCGGACCTCAGCGTCCGGGCGCTCTTGACCAGGCGCCTGGTGGTCGACTCGGTGGTGTGCGAGACCATGCGCCTGGACGAGCCCCGCGATCGGCCGGGCACGGTGTACGTGCCCGCGCAAGAGGCCGCGCCGGACGACGAGGCCGCCGGTGGGATTCTCCCGGGCGTGGACCTGGGCGAGCTCGGGGGCAAGGCGCGCGACTACCTGCGCGCGGCCCGACGCGTGCAGCGGTTGGTCAACGATTTGGAGGAGTTCCTGGGCAAGGGAGGCCCCGCCCCGCCCCCGGGCGCCGATGAGCAGGAGCGCCGCCGGGAGGCCGCGGCGCGCGGGTACCTGGCCCGGTCCGCGCGCGACGTGGTGGCCCGCCAGCCCACCTGGGTGGTGCGCGAGGCCCATGTGCGCGACCTGAAGGTGGTCGAGGGCGTGCCCACGCTCGCGGTGGAGGGCCGGCACCTGTCCAGCAACCCGGACCTGTACGGCCAGCGGGCCGAGCTTCGCGTCAAGCTCGACCAGGAGGCCCTGGACAAGCTGCGCGACGAGGCGCGGGGGTCGCTGAAGGATGCGCTCATGAGGCATCTGCCCGGCGTAAGCGACAACGACGACGAGGACGGCGACGAGGAGGAAGGCGAGGGCGCGGTGGACCAGGCCAAGGACGCGATCAAGGGGCTGCTCGGGCGGTAGGTCCCTGGCCGCGCAGGGGTTGCGCGCGGCCCGGCGGCCGGATTTCCCTTGACCGACGGTGCGTGTGCGTGTACACAACCATCGTCGCGCCGCACCCCCTGCGCCCGCGGGGGGTGCTTTGCGTACAGCAAGGAGGATAGGACCGATGACCGACTGCGCACCGGTCTCCGCACGCGCCGCGGCCCTGCAACCGAGCGCCACCCTGGCCGTGAGCGGCAAGGCCAAGCGGCTCAAGGCCGCGGGCAAGGACGTCATCTCGTTCGCCGCGGGCGAGCCGGACTTCCGCACGCCCGAGCACATCTGCGAGGCCGCGATCCGGGCCATCCGCGACGGGCGCCACGGGTATCCGCCCACGCCGGGCACGCCCGGGCTGCGCGAGGCGGTGTGCGAGAAGTTCGCCCGGGACAACGACCTCGCGTACACCCCGGACCAGGTGCTCGTGAGCCCGGGCGCCAAGTACAGCCTGTACCTGGCCGTTCAGTCCCTGGTGGATCCGGGCGACGAGGTGCTCGTGCCCACCCCGGCCTGGGTGAGCTACGTGCCCATGGTCGCGCTCGCGGGCGGCAAGGCCGTGCCCGTGCCCACGCGCGAGGAGGACGCCTTCACCCTGGACGCGCAGGCCGTGGCCGGCGCGGTCACGGACCGCACCAAGCTCCTGCTCCTCAACAGCCCCACGAACCCCACGGGCGCGGTGATCGACCCGCCGGCGGTGCGGGCGCTGGCCGAGGTGTTGGAGGCCAAGGGGCTGTGGTGCGTCTCGGACGAGATCTACGAGATGCTCGTGTACGACGGCGCCGAGCACCTGTCCGTGGCCGCGGTCTCGGACTACGCGCGCGAGCACACGGTGGTCGTCAACGGCGCGAGCAAGTGCTACGCCATGACCGGGTGGCGCATCGGGTACGCGGCCGGCCCGAAGGAGGTGGCGCAGGCCATGGGCCGGATCCAGAGCCAGTCCACCTCGGGCGCTTGCGCCATCGCCCAGGCCGCGGCCGAGGCGGCGCTGCGCGGCCCGCAGGCGTGTGTGGCGGACATGGTGCGCGCGTTCGACGAGCGTCGGCGGGTCATCGTACAGGGGCTCAACGCCCTCGAAGGCGTCGAGTGCGTCTCGCCGCGCGGCGCGTTCTACGCGTTCCCGAATGTGTCCGCCCTGTTGGGAGCCGACCTGAAGGGCGGGCGCGTGGACAACGACATCGCGTTTTGCGAGCAGGCCATTGACCAGGCCCTGATCGCGCCCGTGCCGGGCACGCCGTTCGGCGCGCCCGGATACGTGCGCATGAGCTACGCCACGGACCGCGCCCAGATCGAGGAGGGCCTGGCCCGGCTCAAGGACTTTGTGACAGGATGACGACCCCGCAGGACGAGGACCTGACAAGATGCCCGACATGATCCCCATGACCCAGAACGGATACCATAAGCTCCAGCAGGAGGTGCGCGAGCTCGAGAGCCGCCGCCCGGACATCAAGGCGTCCATCGAGCAGGCGCGCGCGCGGGGGGACCTGAGCGAAAACGCCGACTACCACGCCGCGCGCGAGGAGCTGGCCATGCTCAACGCGCGCCTGGCCGAGCTGCACGGCAAGCTGGCCCGCTCGCACGTGGTCAAGCCCGAGGACGCGCCCGAAGGCAAGGCGGCGCTGGGGAGCACCGTGCGCCTGCGCCGCAAGCGCGACGGGCGCGAGTTCACCCGCACCCTGGTGGGCGCGGGCGAGGGGGACGTGGCCTCCGGCAAGATCCTCACGACCAGCCCCATGGGCGCGGCCATGATCGGCCACGAGGCCGGGGATACCGTGACCGTGTCCCTGCCTTCGGGCGAGCAGGAGTTCGAGATCCTCAGCATCTCGTGACCCGTCCGGCCGCCGGCCGCACGCGCGGCGTGGGCGCCGGGTCCGGGGCGCCGACCCCTGCCTCCATGGTCGTTCTTGAGCGCGGCACGTGCCTTGCAGGGATGCTGGCAGCGTCCTCGCGCTCCCGAGCGCCATGCGCGGGGCGCGCCCGAGAAAGGGAGGTGCCGTGGCCGACCAACCCTACCGCTGGGAGTGCGTCACGGACAACGCCCCGTTCGCGCCGCGCGACGGCGCGGGCGCGCTGGCGTTCGCGGGACGCATGTGGCTCCTCGGGGGCTGGAACCCGCGAGACAAGGAGCACTTCCCCAACATCTGCAACAACGAGGTGTGGAGCTCCGAGGACGGGCGGACCTGGACCCTGGAGCGAGCCAACACGTTCGGCACGGACCGGTTCGACCCGGATACCGACTGGGAAGGCCGCCACACCGCGGGGTACGCGGTGCTTCGCGGGCGCATGTGGATCGTGGGCGGCGACGCGAACCAGAAGCATTACCAGCCCGACGTATGGTCCTCCGCGGACGGCGTATCCTGGACGCGCGCGAACCCGGACCGGCCCGTGCCCTGGGGCCCGCGCGCGCTCCACCACGCGGTGAGCTTCCGGGACCGGCTGTGGGTCATGGGCGGGCAGACCATGCCCGGGTTCGCCCCGGCCGAGGAGCGGTTCTACGCGGACGTGTGGGCGAGCAGCGACGGCGCGCGTTGGGAGTGCGTCCAGCCCGCGCCCCTGTGGCCCGGCCGGGGCATGATCGGCGGCAGCGCGGTGCTGGGCGGGCGCATGTTTCTCCTCGGCGGAGGCACGTACGACACGCCCCAGACCCGCATGCGGCTCTTGTACAACGACGTGTGGTCCAGCGCGGACGGCGTGCATTGGCAGCGCGTGTTGGAGCGCGCGCCCTGGGCGCCGCGCCAGTACCACGAGGTCGCGGTGTGGGACGACAAGCTGTGGGTGCTCGAAGGCTTTGCCGGTGGAGAGAACCGCAACGACGTGTGGTTTTCGCCGGACGGCGGGACCTGGACCGAGCTTGAGGACACGCCCTGGCCGCCGCGGCACGCGGCCAGCGTGTTCGTGCACCGGGACGCGTTGTGGATGGTCGCGGGCAACAACATGACCTCGGACGTGTGGCGGCTCACGCGCGCTGGCCACGGGTGACGGACCGTTGGGCGAACCCGTCCCGGGACGGGGTGTAGTTCTCACAGAAAGGAGACGACCATGGCCGCATCGCCACAGAACGCACCGCAGGGGGAGCCGGCCGCCGCGGCCGGGGACGACCCCAAGGGGAGCATCGTGCTGGGCATGGTGTGGATGGCGCTCATCTCGCTGCTTCTCTTCTGGCTGCCGGTGATCGGGCCCGTGCTCGCGGGCGTGGTCGGCGGCAAGCAGGCCGGCGGCGTGCTGCGCGGGATCCTGGCGGCGATCCTGCCCAGCCTCCTCTTCGGCGTGCTGCTGTTTGTCTTCGCCACCGCGCTCACGGGCCTGCCCCTGTTCGGGGCCGTGGCCGCGGCGGGCGGCGCAGTGGCCGCGCTGATGCAGGTGGGCCCGCTCTTGGCGGGGGCGATCGTGGGCGGGCTGCTGGCCTGAGCGCCCCCCGCGGCCCGGCAGGAGCCGTGCGCTTTGACATCTGCGCGGAACGGGGTATGCTGGCCGGACCGCCGCGGGGCGCACCGGCGCTCTGCCCGGCTGGAGGACGCACAGGAGCAAGGCCTTGGCCCGCACGGGGCCGGCGCCTTGGCGAGCGAAGGGAGACGAATCCATGAACGCGGACATTGGCCTGATCGGACTGGCGGTGATGGGCGAGAACCTGGCGCTCAACATCGAGAGCCGGGGGTACACCGTCGCGGTGTGGAACCGGACCGTGGAGAAGGTCGACCGTCTGGTCCAGGGCCGCGCCCAGGGTAAGAACGTGATCGGCTGCCACAGCATCGAGGAGCTCGTCGGCCAGATCAAGAAGCCCCGGCCCATCATCCTGCTCGTCAAGGCCGGCGACCCGGTGGACCAGATGATCGACAAGGTGGCCCCGCACCTGGAGCAGGGCGACATCCTGATCGACTGCGGCAACTCGCACTTCATGGACACCGAGCGCCGGTACGACAAGCTCGAGGCCCAGGGCATCCGGTACATCGGAAGCGGGGTCTCGGGCGGCGAAGAGGGCGCGCTCAAGGGCCCGGCCCTCATGCCCGGGGGCGACAGGAAGGCGTACGAGCGCATCGAGCCGATCTGGACGGCCATTGCGGCCAAGGTGGCCGACGGTCCCTGCTGCGCGTACATGGGCCCGCGCGGGGCCGGGCACTACGTGAAGATGGTGCACAACGGCATCGAGTATGGCGACATGCAGCTCATCTGCGAGGCGTACTACCTCATGAAGAACGTGCTGGACCTGTCCGAGGCCCAGATGAGCGAGGTGTTCGGCCGGTGGAACGAGGGCGACCTGGACAGCTACCTTATCCAGATCACCGCGGACATCCTGGGCCAGACCGACCCGGACACGGGCCAGCCCATGACCGAGGTCATCCTGGACACCGCGGGCCAGAAGGGCACGGGCAAGTGGACGAGCCAGAGCGCGCTGGACCTGGGCACGCCCGCGCCGACCATCGCCGAGGCGGTGTTCGCCCGGTGCGTGAGCGCGCTCAAGGAAGAGCGCGTGGCCGCGGCCAAGAGGCTCAAGGGCCCGCGCGCCGGCTTCCGCGGGGACAAGGACAAGTTCCTCTCCGACCTGCACGACGCCTTGTACGCGAGCAAGGTGTGCGCGTACGCCCAGGGGTTCGCCCTCATGCAGGCCGCCAGCGAGGAGTACGGGTACAAGCTGGACCTGCGCGAGATCCCGCAGGTCTTCCGCGGCGGGTGCATCATCCGCGCGGCGTTCCTGGACCGGATCAAGGAGGCCTACCAGCGCAAGCGCTCGCTCAAGAACCTGATGCTCGCGCCGTACTTCCGCCGCAACCTGCGCAAGTGCCAGGGCGGCTGGCGTCGGGTGATCCGGCAGTCCGTGCGCCTGGGCGTGCCGGTGCCCGCGTTCTCCAGCGCGCTCGCGTACTTCGACAGCTACCGCACCGAGCGGCTGCCCGCGAACCTGCTCCAGGCCCAGCGCGACTACTTCGGCGCGCATACGTTCGAACGCGTGGACCGCGAGCGCGGCGAGAAGTTCCACCACCAGTGGTACTGAGCGAGCGCAGCGAAGCACGGGCTGTTTCCCCTCCCTCCGGGAGGGGGGGAGGGAGAGGCGCGGTTCCGGTGCGGCGTGCGTGCGTAAGGCCGCCGTGCGCGCGTACCGTCCCTCACCCCGGCCCTCTCCCGAGGGGAGAGGGAGACGCGGTAGGGCCGCAGGTGCAAGCAAGGGAATAGGACCTGGGTGTGGGGTCGGACGCCGGGATATCGCGAAGACCTTCGTCCGGCACACTGGCCGGGTTCGGCGCCATTGTGCTGTGGTCGACCACCGTGGCGCTCGCGCGCAGCCTGTCCGAGCGGCTGGGGCCCATCACCGCGGCCTGCGCGGTCTACAGCGTGGGCGGCGCGGTGGCCCTGGTGCGCCTGGGCTGGAACGCAGAGCGTCGCCGGAGCATCGCCCGCCTGGCGCGCAGGTATCTGTTCGGGTGTGGGGCGCTCTTCGTCGCGTACATGACCGTGCTCTTCCTGTCCGTGGGGCTTGCCGACTCCCGCCGCCAGGTCCTGGAGGTGGGGCTTCTCAACTACCTGTGGCCCGCGCTTACGATCCTCTTTTCGCTCGTGCTCCTGAACAAGCGGGCCACGTGGGTCCTCGTGCCGGGCACCGCCCTGGCCCTGGCCGGCGAGGTGCTTGTGCTCACCCAGGGCGCGGACGTGTCCGTGCGGTCGTTTACGCGCAACCTGTCCGGCAACCCGGCCGCCTATGGCCTGGGGCTCGCGGCCGCGCTGTGCTGGGGCCTGTACTCGACCCTCACCCGCCGATGGGCGGGCGGCCGGCGCCGGGGCGGCGTGGACCTGTTCCTGCCGGCCACGGCCCTGGCGCTTCTGTTCATGAGCCTGTTCGTGGACGAGCCGCGAGCCTGGAGCATGCGCTCGCTCGCCGAAGCGGGGTTCCTGGGCACGGCCACGTACCTTGCGTACGGGCTGTGGGACCGCGCCATGCGCACGGGCAACGTGGTGGTGGTGGCCGCGGGCTCGTACCTGACGCCCTTGTTTTCGACCGTGGTCAGCTGCGTGTACCTGGCCGTGGCCCCGGAGCCGAGCCTGTGGCTGGGGTGCGCGATGCTCGTGGCCGGGTCGCTGGCGAGCTGGTGGTCCGTGTCCGAGCGGCCCGGCGGCCAGTAGCCCTTTGCGCGATCGAAAGCCCCGGCGCTGACCCGAGTCCAGAAGGAGGAGCTCTGTGCCGGTCCTGATCGGCGTAGACATCGGCACGAGCAAGGTGTGCGCAGCCGCGTTCGATGCCCGGGGCGGCGCGTGCGTGGGCGTGCGCCGCGCGCCCACGCCGAGCCCGGTCGGGGCCGCGGAAACCGGCGCGGTCGAGCTCGACGCCGAGGAGGTGGTCTCGCGCGCGGTCGAGCTTGCCGCGGACCTGGTTGCGGACCTCGGCGACCGCGCGCGCGCGGTCGCGGGCCTGGGCGCGACCGGGCAGATGCACGGGGTCGTGCTCGCGGACGCACAGGCCCGGCCGCGTACGCGGCTTGTCACCTGGCAGGACCGCCGCGGCGAGGATGCGTGCCCGGCCACCGGGCGCACCTGGGCTGGGGAGCTCGCCGCGCGGCTGGGGCGCCGGGCCCTGGCCCGCGCAGGGTGCGCGCCCGCGTCCGGGTACGGCGGCGCGACCCTGCTGCGCCTCGCCGAAGGAGGGCTGCTGCCCGAGGGCGCGACCGCGCTCACGATCCAGGACCTCTTTGTCGCGCGACTCACGGGCGCGCTGTGCACGGACCCCACGGACGCGGCCGGATGGGCCCTCTTCGACGCGGCAGGCGGCCGGTGGCTGGCCGAGGCCGGGGCGGCGCTCGGGCTCGCGTCTCAGGCAGCCGAGCGACTCCTCCCCCGCGTGCTCGACACAGGCGGCCGGGCCGGCGTGCTCACGCCCGAGGCCGCCCGGGCCATCGGGCTCGCGCGCGGGCTGCCCGTGGCCGTGGCGCTCGGGGACAGCCAGGCCGCGTTCCTGGGCGCGGCGCCGGCGCTGGACGCATGCGCGCATGTGAACCTCGGCACCGGCGGACAGGTGTGCGTTTCCGTGGACGGGTTCGTGCGCGCCGAGGGACTGGAGACCCGCCCGCTCGTTGCCGGGCGATGGGCGCTCGTGGGCGCCAGCCTGTGCGGGGGCCGGGCCCTGGACGTGCTGGCCGGTCTGTTCGCGGACGTGGCCCGCGCGCTGTGCGGCGAGCCGGACCTCGCCGACCTGTATGCGCGGCTCGACCGGCTGGCCTGCGCGGCCCCGGCCGACGCCAAGGGTCTGCGCGCGTCCACCACGTTCGCGGGCACGCGCGCCGAGCCCGAGGCGCGAGGGGCGGTCACCGGCATCGGCACGGACAACTGGACCGCTGCGAACCTGGCGCGCGCCGTGGTCGAGGGCATGGTCGGTGAGCTCGCGGAATTGTACGAGCGCGCGCGGGGGGCGGGCGCGCGCGTCGAGCGCCTTTCCGGCGCGGGCGGGGCGTTGCGGCGCAGCCGCGCGGTGCGCGAGGCCGTGGCGCGGCGCTTCGGGCTGATCCCGCGTTTGACTCGACACACCGAAGAGGCGGCCGCGGGCGCCGCGCTCGCCGCGGGCAGGGCCGCGGGCATGTACGCGAGTTGGGACGAGGCGATGCAGGCCTTCCGGTCCGCAAGCGGGTGAGCGCGGGGCTAGCGGAACCGACTCATGTCGACGGACGAGAGGTCCGCGAGCGTGCCGCGCTCCTCGGCCTCGTACAGCTTCCAGATGACCTGGAGGCCGATCAGGCTCGACCATCCGTCCGTGCGCGGCGGTTGGCCGGTTTCGATGCAGTCGAGGAAATGCTCGAGCTCGCGCTCCGTGGGCTTGACCGTGGCCTCGGACGGTTCTTCGTAGAGCACGATCTCGCGCTGCTCCGTGCGCGGCCTGCGCGCGGCGCGGGCCGGGGCCTGCGGGTCGTGGGCCGAGACTTGCCCGCCGTCCTTGCGCGCCTCGCGCACGAGCGCCAGCACTTTGTGCGGCCGAAGCTGCATCTCGATCATGCCGCCCTCGCAATGAGCGTGGAACGAGTAGTGCAGGCGCGTGGCCCGCGCGCCCCAGGTGCCGAAGTGGTACCCCAGCGTCCGGTTCT
>Ga0180431_10008046_pt1 | contig 12162 bp, 9 predicted proteins | sample SS_ome_11_FD_132459 | JGI IMG/M metagenome (GOLD analysis project Ga0180431, IMG submission 132459) | Hypersaline lake sediment archaeal communities from the Salton Sea, California, USA - SS_1_MS_1 metaG | ecosystem: Environmental > Aquatic > Non-marine Saline and Alkaline > Hypersaline >... | reverse complement strand
TGACCTCCTACGCCCTCCTCCAGCGCGATATCGAGCACCTCGAAAAGGTCCCCTTCCATCTCGCCGTGCTCGACGAGGCCCAACACATCAAGAACCCCCGCGCCAAGGTCGCCCAGGCCGCCCGCCGCCTCGACGCCCGCCATCGCCTCTGCCTCACCGGCACCCCCGTCGAAAACCACCTCGGCGAACTCTGGTCGCTCATGAGCTTCCTCATCCCCGGATTCCTCGGCTCCCGCCGCGCCTTCCGCGAACGCTTCCAGACTCCCATCGAGAAGGACCACAACGAAGAACGCCTCGCAGACCTCAAGGAGCGCCTCGCCCCCCTCGTCCTCCGCCGCACCAAGGACGAGGTGGCCTCCGAATTGCCTCCCAAAACCGTCCTCGTCCACCACATCGAACTCACCACCGGTCAGAAGGATCTCTACGAAACGGTCCGCGCCGCCATGCACAAGGAGGTCCGCGACGCCATCGCCGCCCGCGGCCTCGCCCAGTCCCGCATCCTCTTCCTCGACGCCCTCCTCAAACTCCGCCAGATCTGCTGCCACCCCGCCCTCCTCCCGCAGACCACCATCGGCGACACAACCCCCGGCACGACCCCCGGCACGACCGTCCCGGCCGTGACCACCCCCCCCGGCGAAGCCGCTGGCAACACACCCGGCCCGGCCCGCCCCGGCGAAGCACCGCCCAGCCCCGCCGGGTCCAGCTCCCACCGCGATCCCGCCCATCCGCCTCCGCCAAGCTCGCCTACCTCCTCGAACTGCTCGAGGTCCTCCTCGAGGAAGGCCGCCGCATCCTCCTCTTCTCGCAGTTCACCTCCATGCTGGCCCTCATCGCCGGACAGCTACGGAAACTAGGTATCCCGTACATCGAACTCACCGGCGCCTCCCGCGACCGCGGCGCCCTCGTGGACCGCTTCCAGCGCCGCGAGGTTCCCCTCTTCCTGATCTCCCTGAAGGCCGGCGGCGCCGGTCTCAACCTCACCGCCGCCGACACCGTCATCCACTACGACCCATGGTGGAACCCCGCCGTCGAGACCCAGGCCTCGGACCGCGCCCACCGCATCGGCCAGACAAGGCCGGTCTTCGTCCACAAGCTCATCTGCTCCGGCACCGTCGAGGAGAAAATCCGGAACCTCCAGACCGGCAAGGCCCGCCTCGCCGCCGGCCTCCTCGCCGGCGCCAGCCACGCCCCCCTCGACCCCGAATCCCTCCGCACCCTCCTCGGCCCGCCCGCGGAAGACGAGCAGGACAAGCCTCGAACCGATTGAGGATTTTCCGGGTTCCGGTCGGGCGCGGAAATCCCCCAGTCACCCTGTCACCCCGTCATGAATCGAACACGGTGTGCAAGAAGCGGCCATACCGCCCGGTATGTCCGATTGACCATCCCGATGAAAGCCAGTCAAAGTATACCACGCCGGCGCTTCCTTCGTGCCGGGGCCCTCGCGTGCGCGCCGCTGATTCTGCCCTCGCGGTTGTTCGGCGAGTCGGCGCCGTCGCGGACACTCAACGTGGCGATTGCCGGCTGCGGCGACCGCTGCCGGGCGCACGCGGGGGAGTTCTCACGCCTCCCGGGGGTGCGGGTGGTGGCCGTCTGCGACATCTGGCCGCAACGCGCCCGCGAAGCGAAGGCCAATGTCGACAAGCTCACCCGCGACAACCACTGCAAGACCTACCACGACTACCGTAAGATGATGGCGGACCCGGAGGTCGACATCGTGGCCATCGCGGCGCCGGACCACTGGCACGGCCTGATGGCGGTCGAGGCGGCGAACCGCGGCAAGCACATCTACCTCGAGAAGCCCTTCGCCTACTCGATCGAGGAGGGCCGCGCGGTGGTCGAGGCGGTGAAGCGCAACGGAGTGATTCTGCAACACGGCACCCAGCAGCGGTCGACCTGCCACTTCCAGCGGGCGACCTACCTCGCGCGGCACGGCTACCTCGGCGAGGTGGACCTGGTCTACGCGATCTCCCCGGTCGGCCCCATCGGGGGCAACCCGAAAGACACCACGATGCCGGAGGGCTATGACTACGAGTTCTTCACGGGCCCGGCGCCGCGGGTGCCCTTCTTCCGCGAGCTGGTCATCCGCAGGGGGACTTCCGGCTGGTATTTCACCTCGGCCTTCTGCGGCGGGTGGATCCCGGCCTGGGGCAGCCATCACGTCGATTCGGCCCAGTTCGCGCTGGGCAAGGACCGCGAGGCCCCGGTGGCGGTCGAGGCGGAGGGCGCCTACCCGCAGACGGGGGTTTTCGACACCTGCCACACATGGCATGCGGAGTTCCGCTACGCCGACGGCAAGCGGCTCGTCTACTGCACCACCGACCGGCCGAATTGCCCGCCCGTGCGGGGCAACATCGTGGTGGCCGGCAAGCGCGGCTGGGTCGCCGCCACCCGCGGCAAGACGTGGTCGAATCCGGCCAGCCTCGTCGACCGCGTGTGGCCGAAGGACGACCCGGAGCTGCGGTTGATGGACCGTGGCGGCCATTCGGATCACTTCCGGAACTTCATCGAGGCGATCCGGTCCGGGGTGCCGCTGAACGCGCCGCCCGAGGTCGGTCACCTTTCGACCGCGCTCTGTCACCTGACCAGCATCGCGATCGAGACCCAACGCCCGCTGCGCTGGGACGCCGGGAGCGAGTCGTTCCCGGGCGACCCGCTCGCCAACCGCCTGCTCGGCCGCCCGATGAGGAAGCCATGGAACCTCAACGCCTGACCACCCGATGAGCCGCACCCTGATAGCAATCGTCCTGTCACTCCTCTGCGTGGCGCCGGCTGGGTCCGCCGGCCTGGCGTCGTTGCTCGACCAGTTCGCCCGCTACGAGTTCGGGCAGCCGAAGAAAATCCTCCACGAAACCCGCCTCGCGGCGATGGAGGGCACCAGCCAGGAAGACCGGCGCGCGGCCCATGAACGCCTCCTGCTCGAATTCATCCAGTCCGACGCCTCGCTGGCGGCCCGACGCCATGCCTGCCTGTGGCTCGGCATGCTCGGCGGCAAGAAGAGCCTCCCCGTGCTGGCGAAGCTGGCCGGCGACAAGGACATGGGCGACGTGGCGTCGATCGCGGAACGCAACATCCGCGGGGACGGGCCGGCGGCCGGCGAACCCGGCGGGCACCCGCTGGCACGCTTCCGAGCCAAGGCGACCGCGAGCAGTAACCCAGCCGAGCTGTTGCTCGGCGCGATCAAGGGGAAGGACGAGTGCCTCGCCCGCCTCGCATTCGAACTGGCGGCGGAGGGGAGGGCGGCCACCAAGGTCGCCGCCGCCGTGTCCGCCGAAATCGCGAACCTCCCTCCCGGGCGGCAGGTACTCGCCTTGAATCTGCTCGACGGGATCGACCCCGCGGCGGTCGAGCAACTCGCCCGCAGCGGCGCAAAAGAGGTGCGGATCGCCGCCTTGAAGCGGCTGGGCGGACAGCCTTCTCCCGGTCAACTCGACCTGTTGATCGCGACCCTGGCCGCCAACGACGAAGATCTGAAGGCGGCGGCACACCGCGCCCTCGCCGTCACCGGCGAGAATCTGCTTCGTCCGGCCCTGAAGAATGCGCTCCTCTCGAAGGAGAAAGACGTGCAACAGGCGGCGATCGCGGCCGCCGTGGCGTGCGAAGCGGACTGCGTCGCGGAGGATCTGTGGACGCTCGCCTCGCGGGACGATCAGCCCACCCGGGCCGCCGCCGTCACGGCCCTCGGCCGGATCGCTCCCCCCGCCGACTTCAAGAGGATGCTGAAATTCTTCGGCGACCGGTTCGAGTCGCCGGTCCAGCGCGAAATCCAGACCGCCGTGTTCGCAATGGCGCGGCGCCAGACCGACTACGACGCCGCGGCGGCGGCGCTTGAGCAGGCTGCGGGCAACGCCCCGGAGAAGGCGGCCAAAGCGCTGCGCGGCATGGCGGCAAAGCTCTCCACGGTCAAGCCGGCCCAGTCGCTCGAGCAGGTGCGGGACCCCAAGCCCGCCGCCGGCGACACCACCCGCGGGGCCCTGCCGCCCGGTTCGTTCCGTGACCTCACCCCGTCGCGGTTCGAGGTCGCTGCTCATCTCAATTGCGGGCCGCAAGACCGCGTCGAACAGAACGGGATCCGCATCGAGTGCCTCAACGGCAAGCCGTGGAACAGCGGCCCCGGTACCGATCCGGCGTTCTCGGTCAGCTTCGCCGCCTCGTCGCTCGATTTCCGGGTCGGCGGGCTGAAGCCCGGAACCGGCTACCTGCTGCAGGTGCTGCTGGTGTCCGGCCAGGATTTCCCGGGCCACCACTGGCGCAAGACCGGCCCGGTGGTCGCCGGGATCATCGAGGCCGATCCCCGGATGGAAGTCACCATTTGCGAGACCCCATACGCCCTCGGGCTGAAGCACCTCAAGGCCTACGACGCCGTGTTCATGCACTTCAAAAACTACCGCCAGTTCCTGCCCTCGACCGATGCCATGAGGGCAAATCTCGAAAGCTATGTCCGTGGCGGCGGCGGGATGTGCCTGTCGCACTTCGCCTGCGGCGCCATGGAGGAATGGCCCCAGTTCGTCGAGCTTGCCGGCCGCGTGTGGGACGGCAAGGGCCACGACCGGCGGGGGCCGTTCACCGTGCGCGTCGTCGACCCGAACCACCCCGTCACCCGGGGAATCAAAGACTTCGAGACCGACGACAAACTGTATTTCTGCCTCAAGGGAAGTCCCGGGATCCACCTGCTGTGCGATGCCCACTCGAAGGTCAAGAAGGCCCGCCAGCCGCAGGCCTTCGTGCTCGAGCCCGGCAAGGGACGCGTGTTTCTCTGCACCCTCGGCCACGATGTCCGGACCTGCAAACCAAACGAAGTCCGCCAACTCTACCGCCAGGCCACCGCATGGACCGCAGGACTCTGACCGCGCCACCACCCGAAAACCGACAACCGAAAAGCGAAAAACTCTCCCCGCATCAACCATGAAAATCTCCTTCCACACCGACGCCTTCAACACTTCCTTCACCAGCTTCCAGCACTGCCTCGACTGGGCGGAACAGAACGACGTCCACTGGATCGAGTGCGGGCTGATCGACGGGGTGAGCTGGATCCACGGGCTCGGCTACCAGCCGCACGTGGCGCTCTATGAGGATCCCCTGATGCTCCGGAACCGGATGGCGAAGCAGGGCGTGGCCTTCTCGCAGGTCGATGCCGCCTTCCCGCTGTCCGGAGTCGACGGGCCGGCCTACGGGCTGCCCTATGTCTTGAAGACGCTGCCGTGGGCGAAGCTGGCCGGCTGCGAACGGATCGCCACCACCGACGGGCTGCACCGGCCCGAGGGACTGTCCGACGAGCAGGCCATGGAGATCATGAAGCGGCAGTACGAGCAGATCCTCGAGGTGGCGGAGGCCTACGGGATCATCATCAACATCGAGGTGCACGGGTATTTCACCACCAGGCCGGACATGCTCGAACGCATGCTGGCTTTCGTCGACAGCAACCTGCTGCGCCTCAACCTCGACACCGGCAACAGCTTCATCGCCGGACAGGACCCGGTGGAGTTCTGCCGGCGCTTCAAGGACAAGATCAGCCATGTGCATGTGAAGGACGTGAGCGAGTCGCTGGCCGCGATCGCCCGCGGCGGCCAGACCGGAATCGCGCTGAGTCACTGCTCGGTGGGCGAGGGTGTCAACGCCGGCAACATCAAGCGCTGCCTCGAAATCCTGCACCACCACGGGTTCGACGGCCACCTCAGCATCGAGTGCGAAGGACAGGGCGGGCCGCTCCTCGAAAAATCGCTGGCATGGCTGCGCGCCACCCTCAACGAACTGGGGATCCCCGAGGAGAGGTAGACTGTGGCAGGAACCGGCATTCCGCCGTGGCCTCGCAAAATCACGATAATGGTTGAAAGTAGTTGAGCTTGCATCCGGATGGGGCGGCCCGCGATCTTCAGTTCCCGATGAAGAAGAAGCGGGCATCCGGCGCGGGAGGAGTCGCAAGGAAGATTCTCGCGCTCCTCAAGAGCCATCCCGAAGGATTGGACATCCGGCAACTCCGGGAGTTCGGCAACTTTGGAGAGACACAACAGCATTTGGACCGGCGGTTGAGGGACCTCGATCCCCACCACCGCATCGACCGTCTGCGGGAGGGGCGCCGCCTCGTATATCGCTACGCCGGCGAACGCCCCGACGGAGAGTGGGGCTACGAGAAGATCTCCAAGACCCTCCGGGCCAAAATCCTTTCCCGGGATGGCCGCAGGTGCCGCATGTGCGGAAAGACCGTTGATGCGGATGCGATTCGTTTGCATGTAGACCACAAGATCCCGCAGGAATGGGGAGGAATCACCATTGAGGAAAACCTCTGGGCGCTATGCAGCGTGTGTAACGAAGGCAAGCGGAACTACTACGCAAGTTTCGATGCCGGCCTGATGCGGGGAATCCTCGGCCATAGTTCGGTTCACCGGCGTCTTGCAGAATTGCTTCGCGCCCATCTGGGGCAGTGGATTGACTGCGACCTGCTTGAATTCGTCGCCAACTTCGATGATTACCAGACCGATTGGCGGAAGCGCCTCCGGGAGCTTCGCTATTTCGGCTTGGAGATCGAGAGCACTCGAAAGAGACAAGGGAAGCGGAATCTGAGTCTTTACCGGGTGGTGAACTGGACGGAACTTCCTGAAGACCCGAGCCGGGCGGCCCGCGAGTATGAACGCCGCCGTTGGAGGAAGAACCGGGAGAACACGTAGCCGGCCAGTCCACGGCGGTCAGTGCGCTTTCCGGAATCACGAGGCTGCTCTGACTGGCCGCGATACTGCGAGGGCAGTAAAAATCTGCTTGGCAACCGCCTTGGCGACGGGAGGCGGAAAAGCATTTCCAATCTGCCTGTAGGATGAGGTCTTGGTGCCGCTGAACAACCAGTCGTCCGGAAATCCCTGGAGTCTTGCCGTCATGCGGGTGGTCAAGCGGGGCATGCCAACGAATTCAGGCTCCGGGGCGTCCTCCGCGAGGCTCTTCCCGTTGACTCCAAGGCTTGCCCACGCCCGGCGGGCCCTCGTGGGACCAAGATCCGCGCCGCCATGCTTCTTGGAACCGCCGACAAGTGTGGGGGCGATGTCGTTCGCCCGCTCGCGCCACTCATCAGCCTGCATCCATCCTCTCGCCGCCATCAGATCATGCAGCACGTCCCCCACCGTTGGAGCAAGCTTCCCTGTGCCCAAAGGCCACATGAATCCCTTCGCAAGATCTTTCCTGAGCGCAACGATCACCACCCTTGGCCGCAGTTGAGGGACTCCAAAGTCCGAGGCATTCAGCAACTGCCAGCCCGCGACATAGCCAAGCTTCTCGAGTTGATGTCTGAGTTTCCTGCGGTAGTCGTTGAAAACCGCTCCAAGGAAGCCACGAACGTTCTCCAGCATCACAGCCTTCGGGCGGCACTCGTGCACCAGCCGAAGCGCATGCGGAAACAGATCCCTCTCGTCGTCACTCCCAAGCTGCTTGCCGGCAATTGAGAAAGGCGGGCAAGGCACGCCTCCAGCTAGCAAATCGACTCCCCGAAACGCGATTCCCGAGAAGTCCATGACATTCCCCTCGATCACGTTCCATGCGGGGCGATTGAGACGCAAGGTAGCACAGGAAGGCTCGTCGAGTTCAACCAGTGCGACTGCCTCAAACCCTGCCTGTTCCAAACCCAGTGCCTGACCCCCGCCCCCGGCACAGATCTCAACGCATGTAAGCCTATCCATCTTATTCCTCCTCAAGAAACCGGACAATTCTGCGCCGAAGGGTCTGCAGGTCCCTGGTTTGACAGTCCCAGACCGTCATGACGGACCATCCCGCACGCCTCAGCCGCCTCTGAGACTGGCGGTCCCGTTCCACGTTTCGCTGCAACTTGCAGACCCAGTATCTCCGGCGGGACTTGGGAAGCCTCCCGTCGACGCAATTCCTGTGCTGGTGCCAGAAACAGCCATGGACGAAGATGATCTTTCGGCGCCCCGGAAACACGAGGTCGGGTCTTCCCGGGAGATCCTTCCGGTGCAGACGGTAACGATACCCAAGAGAATGCGTCAGACGCCGAACCGTCAGCTCGGGCGATGTGTCCTCCGCCCGGATTCTCCGCATGTTCTCCGAGCGCCGCTGCCTGGAAATCGTATCCGCCACCCCTGTTCACAAATGCAGAATACCGAAAATGTTCCGATGAACAAGTATTTTCTCGTCGGATGATTGTGACACTCAGCTTGCCAGTTGGCAACCAAGTCTGGATCTGAAGAGGCAAATCAGGGGCGAATCTGTTCTCCGGATTCAAGGAAGCTGCCATTCCGCGTTTAGCGGCCGACACCACCACCGAAACCTTCACGCCCGCACTATCGCCGCCCCCCGCCCGCGCGCAAGATCTCTCGGAGTGCGGTGGCTCCTTCTACTCCTCCTTCTCCGCCACGTCCCCGCTCGGACTCCACTCCTCCTCGGCCGGCCCGGTGGCGGCCGCCGCAAGGTTGAAGGCCTGCTCGAGCCCCACAAGGTCGCTCGACGGACGCAGCGTCTCGAAACTCTGCGATTCCTTCTCGAGCTGCTCCTCGGTGTACTCGACCGCCTTGATCGAAAGCCCGATCCGGCGCTCGATCTTGTCGACCTTGATCACGCGGGCCTCCACTTCGTCGCCCACCTTCAGAATGTCCTTCACGCGCTCGACGTGCCCCTCGCTCAGTTGCGAGATGTGGATCAACCCGTCGATGTCGCCGTCCAGGCTCACGAAGGCCCCGAAGCTCGCGATCTTCGCCACCGTCCCCTTCACGATGTCGCCCACCTTGAACTTCGCGTCGATGTCCGACCACGGATCGGTGTCAAGCTGCTTGATCCCCAGCGACACCCGCTGGTTCTCCTTGTCGATGCTCAGCACCACCGCCTCGACCTCCTCGTTCTTCTTCAGAACCTCGCTCGGATGGTTGATCTTCCGCGTCCACGAGAGGTCCGAGACGTGAATCATCCCGTCGATCCCTTCCTCGAGCCCCACGAAGGCCCCGTAGGCCGTCAGGTTGCGAACCTGCCCGCTGATCTTGCTGCCGACCGGATAACGCGCCTCGATCTCGTCCCACGGATTCGGCTCCAGTTGCCGCACCCCCAGCGAGATCTTCTGCTCGTCCGTGCTGATCCCCAGCACGATCGCCTCGATCTCCTGCTCGAGTTCCAGCACGTCGCTGGGCCGGTTGATCCGCTTCACCCACGACAGCTCCGAAACGTGCACCAGGCCTTCCACCCCGCGCTCGAGTTCCACGAACGCCCCGTACGGAAGCAGCTTCGTCACGCTCCCCCGCACCCGCGAGCCGATCGGATACTTCGACTCGATATCCTCCCACGGGTTCTCCGTCATCTGCTTCAACCCCAGCGAAACCCGCTCCTTCTCGCGGTCCACATCCAGAATCTGCACCTCGACCTCCTGCCCGATCCGCAGCATCTCGCTCGGGTGGTTGATCCGTCCCCAGCTCATGTCCGTGATGTGCAACAGCCCGTCCATCCCCTCGAGATCCACGAACGCCCCGAAGTCGGTCAGGTTCTTCACCTGTCCCGTCACCTTGTCGCCCACCTTCACCGTCTGCAGGAACTTCTGACGACGCTCGGCGCGCTCCGCCTCGATCACCTCCCGGCGGCTCAGAACGATGTTCTTCCGCTCGTCGTTCACCTTCACGATCTTGAACTCGTAAACATTGCCGAGATACTCGTTCAGGTCCCCCGGCGGAATGATGTCCACCTGCGAGCCGGGCAAAAACGCCTCCACCCCCACGTTCACCATCAGGCCCCCCTTCACCACGCTCTTCACCTTCCCCTTCACCAGCCCCCCGGCCTCGTAGACCTTCACGATCTTCTCCCAGTTCTGCTTGTGCGCCGCCTTCTCCTTCGACAGCACCACCATCCCCTCGTCGTTCTCCAACCGCTCCAGCAACACCTCCACCTCGTCCCCCACCTCGATCTCCTCGTCCTCGAATTCCGAAACCGGAATCACCCCCTCCGACTTGTACCCAACATCCACGATCACCACCTGCGGGCGGATCTCGATGATCACTCCGGGCACGATCGACCCCTCTCGAAATGCGCGAAACTTCGAATCGATCAGGGAATTCAGCTCCTCCTGCGACGGTTCCGCAACCGCTACTGTACTCATTCTGTCTTGTTTCGGGTTCGGTTAGTTCGGTTCACCTGCCTTCCGACAGTCGCCCCTCCTTCCCGGCGGCACACCCGGGGCGCCAACCACGCGCCGCCTCCCCGCCACGCACCTCCCGGCGCAAAACGGAGCGCGACCCTAGGCCCCTCCCCCCGAAACGCAAGGCAAATCACCCTTCATTCCGCCTTGACTCACCACCCCCGCATCTCCTACCTTCCCGCCCCGCCTCACAAGGCCCCCCCACAACGCGCCCGTAGCTCAATTGGATAGAGCGCCTGACTACGGATCAGGAGGTTGGGGATTCGAATTCTCCCGGGCGTGCTTTTCTTAAATCCCTCACCTTTAAGGGATTACGCGGACAAGAAGCCGCCAAATTTGACACCCCGCCACGGTCATGAAACGGGGTGGTGACAAATTGGTGACAAATCCGCAGGGGCCCGATCAAGGGGGCAATCAGAGGGTTCGGGCCGGTCGCGGAAGCAAGGGCAAACCCGTCGCCACCGTGAAGTTCGGGTCCGCCGCGGTTCCCATCTACCGCACCCAATCCGGCCGCCGGGTCCGCTTCACCATCTCCCACTACCGCCACGGCAAGCGCCTACGTCAGGCATTCCCCACCCTCAACGCGGCAAAACGGGAGGCCCAACTCGTGGCGCAGCGAATCCAGTCCGGCATGCAGCACGTCACCGACATGAAGGCGCAGGACCGTGAAGCCTATCTCGCCGCCTGCCGGATGATCGAGGAGTTCGACGTGCCGCTGGTGTCCGCCATCGAGGACTACGTGCGCTGCCGCCGGATCGCGGGGGCCGAGTCCCTCGCCGCCATGGCGGCCGACTACTCGAAGCACTTCGGCCACATCACCCGCCGCGCCAACGTGCCCGAGGTGGTCGAGCACCTCCTGATCAATAAACAGCAGGATGGCGTGGGCAAGCGCCACCTCGGCCAGATCCGCTCCGTCCTCCGCCGCTTCGCCGCGGCCCACCCCGTCCCGATCCTCGAAGTCACCTCCGCCGACATCGACGCATGGATCCGCAGCCTCGACGTCGGGCCCAGTTCCCGCAACGCGATGCTCCGCTACCTGAACATCCTCTTCACTTTCGCCCTGGAGCAGCGCTACCTCCCCGAGGGCAAGCCCACCGCCACCAGCCAGCTCAAGAAGGTGAAGGTGACCGCCGGGGACGTGCGCATCTTCCCGGTCGACCAGTTCCGCACCCTCATCCACGCCGCCCCGCCGCACTTGGTCCCCCTCCTCTCGATCGGGTCCTTCGCCGGCATCCGGATGGCCGAGATCCTGCGGCTCGACTGGAGTGCGGTCGACCTGCAGCGCCGCATCATCGAGATCCGCCCCGGCCAGGCCAAGACCGCCTCCCGCCGCATCGTCCCCGTCACCGGGAACCTCGCCGCGTGGCTCGACCCTCTCCCCCGGCACGGCCGCGTCGTCCCCTCCGGAGAGATCCTCAAGGAGTCCACCGCCCTAGCCAGGGCTCTCGGCATCGAGTGGCCCCGCAACGTCCTGCGCCACTCCTTCATCAGCTACCGCATCGCCGCCGTGAAGAGCGCCGACCAGGTCGCCCTCGAAGCAGGCAACTCCCCCGCCATCATCTTCAAGCACTACCACGAGCTGACCACCGAAGAGCAGGCCGCCGCCTGGTTCTCGACCCTCCCGAAGCCCGGCCAGTGGGAGAATGCCCACGACTACGACAAGAAGAAGCGGATAGTGACGCTGAAGCCGACGGTGTATTCCATCTGAATTCCGCAAGGGAGCAAACGCGTTCAATCGGTGCTCCAGCGACGGTGCCGAGGCACTTGAGGCAGCAAATGCCTCACTTTCCGGAAAAAGTCAACTTCAACTTGAAGTTTTGACCCTTTCTCCGTAATATATAAGCATGAAGAAAAAGAAAATTCTATTAACAGATAAAAAATATCGCTCAATTATTCATTCAAATAATTGGATCATTGTTGAGTTGGACTTGGTTACCATTAAGCTGATTCCCAGAGTGGTCAGGCCAAATGATATCCTTGGTGGCTTCGTCAGCGGATGCCTTGAGCATCCGCGTTCTTTGAATGATCATGCCGCTGTGGCAGGCATTGATATC
>Ga0180431_10008045_pt1 | contig 12162 bp, 11 predicted proteins | sample SS_ome_11_FD_132459 | JGI IMG/M metagenome (GOLD analysis project Ga0180431, IMG submission 132459) | Hypersaline lake sediment archaeal communities from the Salton Sea, California, USA - SS_1_MS_1 metaG | ecosystem: Environmental > Aquatic > Non-marine Saline and Alkaline > Hypersaline >... | reverse complement strand
GGCGAACAGTGGATGTCCGTGCTTGACGCCAGGACTACGGACATCTGCGCTTCGCTCGACGGGCAGACGTTCAATGTTGGAGAAGGGCCTCGCCCACCGATGCACTACCAGTGCCGATCAAGGACGGTCCCGGTCATGAAATCATGGAAGGAACTCGGCATCGACCTGAAGGAACCGCCACGAGGACCACGGGCGGCGAAGTTCTATCCCGAGGGCGCGGACGTGTCGACCCGCCGACGGGCCATCAAAAACGCCATGCGCGGCGAGGTGCCGGGCGGGATGACCTATGGCAGTTGGCTCAAACAGCAACCGGTGGACGTGCAGAATCAGATTCTCGGCGTCGGTCGTGCAAAGCTATTCCGGCGCGGCAAGGTGTCGCTCGATCGGTTCGTCACCAAGGACTACAAGCCCTTGACCCTGAAAGAGCTTGAGGCGCTGGAGGCGTCGATGAACTGACACCGAATATCAATACTTGCGTAACGCATGGCGCGTACCGTAGAATACACATAACGCGTAAAACGGAGGTTCACTGATGGCGCTCAAAGCGATCTTGACTGACGAGGAGTTCGGTGCCCTGCCGGAAGGCTTCGGCGAGCACTACGAGAAGCAGAACGACGGGCGGTACCGTCTCGCGGTCGAATCCGTGGGCGGCTACTCGCTCGAAGATGTCGTTGGGTTGAAGGGTGCCCTGGCCGAGATCCGCCAGAAGGCTGACGAGCGCAAGAAGTCGCTGGAGAAGTTCGCTGACCTGGACCCGGACAAGGCGCGGACCGCGATGGAGAAGCTCGAAGAGATGGCCAACTGGACACCGGACGAGAAGGTCAAGGAACAGATTGAGGCCATCAAATCGCAGTTGACCGAGAAGTACACGGGCGAGGTCAAGGGCCGCGATGACAAGATCAATCACCTGCTCAGGCAGCTTGAGGAGCATCTGGTCACCGCCGCCGCAACCTCTGCCATCACGAAGCACAAAGGAAACGTCGACCTTCTGCTGCCGCATGTCAAGGCTGCCGTACGGATGGTGGAAGACGACGGGAAATTCACGGCACGGGTCTACGGTCCCGATGGCAACCCGAAGATCAGCATGAAACAGGGATCGCAGGATCTGATGTCAATCGAGGAGCATGTCGCGACGATGAAGCAAAGCGACGCATTCGCTCCGGCTTTTGCTGGTACAGGCGCAACAGGCGGAGGCGCCACCGGCTCAGATCGCCCAGGCGGGCATGGTGTCCCGTATGTCATGACTCGCGAGCAAGCGAAGGATGTCAGGGCATACCGGGCAGCGAAAGAAGCGGCAGACAAGGCCGGGCGGCCCTTGCAGATCGCTGACTAGTGTAACGCCGCGCAATGCGGTGACAATCTGAATCTGGCGACGCGGCGGCAGGCGTCGTGGCAGGAAGCCATTTACCGATCGCCAAACGAAACCACTTAACCGTTTTGTTTGGAGGAAAGGTATATGGCTACCAACACACTCGGATACTACAACCCGGTATTCTATGCCCAGGAAGCGCTGATCCAGCTGGAGAAGCACCTTGGCATGGCGTCCCGCGTGTATCGCGGCTACGACGCCGAGCGGCGCGCATTCCGTCGCGGTGAATACGTCAACATCTCACGCCCGGCAACCTTCACGGCGCAGGACGCTCCCGACGATGGCGGCCAGAACACCGTCACCGAATCGGTCCAGGTGCAGCTCGCATACTGGCGCGAAGTCAAGTTCGTCCTGACCGACAAAGAGCTGGCATTCACCGGCGAGCGGATCATAGAAGACCACATCCGCCCGGCGGCCTACGCTCTGGCCGATGACATCGACCAGAAGCTGATGGGCCTGTACGTCGACGTGCCGAACTACAAGGCGGTGTCAAGCCCGACGGTGGCCGCTGACATCGTCGACGTGCGAACGATCATGCAGCAGCGCAAGGTTCCCGTGGGCGACTACGAGAACATGCACGCTGTCATCTCTCCCACGATCGAAAACGAACTGCTCGACGTTGCTGCGTTCACGCAGTACACCGGATCGGGCACGACCGGAACGAACACGCAGCTCACTGGCGAGCTTGGCCGACGGTACGGCTTCAACTTCCAGTGCAACCAGAACGCTGGCGTAACGCACACTGGAGGCGTTTCAGCCGACGCCGCTGGTCTTACCGACACCACGGCGACCTACGCTGCTGGCACGACCACCGTCCACATCGACGCGGTAACCGATGGCGGCACCGCGAAGGCGGGCGACCTCATCTACTTCGCCGGACACACGCAGACATACGTCATCACTGCGGACGTCACCTTCACCGGCGGTGAAGGTGACGTTGCCATCAGTCCGGGGCTGGAATCCACACTCGCCGATGGCGTCGTTGCAACGTTTGTTCCCGGTACGTGGTACGAGTCGCTGGCGTTCCATCGAAATGCCTTCGCGCTCGTGTCGGCTCCGCTGTCCGAGATGGGCAACGAGCTTGGTGCCAACATCGCGACGATTCAGGACCCGCTCACGGGCCTGTCGCTGCGGTCCCGCATCTACTACGTCGGCAACAGCTCGGCGGTCCATGTCGCCCTGGACATCCTCTACGGCGTCAAGACCCTTGACGGAAACCTCGCAGTACGACTGCGCGACGCATAACCACGGTGCTTGCGCTCGCTCGGGTAGCTACCGGGCGGGCGCGGGCTTTTCTGCCGGAGGAGTGTCATGACTGACATGGCTGACTGGATCGAGATGTGGAAGGGCAACGACGTTGGGTATTTTGATCCCAACGACACCGCCACCATCGAGCTGTTCAAGAAAAAGGGCTTCAAACCGCTCAAGGAAAAAATCACCAAGGACGAGCCCGAACCGAAAACCGTATCGACAGCGAAGACGATCAGCAAAAGCATCGGTCGGCGCATCTCGAAAACCAAGAATTGAGGGTGACCGATGGCAGCAACATTCGTTGTTGAAGACGGCACCGGCAAGACAAACGCCAACAGCTACCTGTCGGAGGCAGACGCCGATTCGTATTTCGAGAATCACCGTTACCCGCTCGTATGGTTCGGGCTGACCGGTGCCACCTTCTCGATGGACGACACCGACAACTCGCTCAACGACAGCGCCAGTGGCTTTGTCAACGCCGGGTTCGCGGCAGGCACCAGGCTGAAAACGAGCGGCTTCACCGAAGCGGCGAACAATGCAACGTGGACCATCGTCTCGGTCGCTGCTGGCAAGGTCGTGCTGAAAGGCGGCACTGTCACAACCGAGGCGGCGGGCGATACCGTGACGGTCGTAAACGACAAGGAGGATGCGCTGCGCCAGGCGACGGCGTACCTCGAATCACAATACAACTCCCGGTGGTGCGGCGACAAGGCGTCATCGACGCAGGCGCTGGCATGGCCGAGGGCAAGCATATACATCGACGGCCATTACTTCTCGTCAAGCGATCTCCCGGCGTGCCTGGAACATGCAACCGCAGAGGTGGCCCTCAAGGTGTTGGAAGGGGAAACGTTCCTTGACGACATCGAGGAGGCTGGCAGCATAACACGCGAGAAGGTCAAGGTCGGCGATCTCGAGGAGGACATCACCTACGCTGGCGGACGGTCACAAAATGCAACATACCCGCAGATTGATGCGCTGTTGCGCGAAGTGATTCACGCTGGCTCGACGCTGGAGCGTGCGTGACATGGCTTTGACTGCTGCGAGGGTTGCAACGATCATCGCCAAGAAACCAAAGACGGCAACCGTCACGGTATCAGCGCAGACGTACAACCCGGCGACCGGCGCGACGGCCGAGGTCGATACCTCGTATACCGTGACCTGCTCGCCGCCGATTCGGTACACGCAGTGGTACGTCGATGGCGACACGGTTCAAAGCGGCGATGCAAAGCTGTACGTGTCTGCAAGCGGTCTGGATTTCACACCGGCCAACGGGCAGAAGTGGACCGTTGACGGCACCGCCTGGCGCGTGCTCGACGTGACACCATACGACGTTGGTGGCGATGATGACGTGATCGCCTACAAGCTACATGTGCGGGAAAAGTGATGGACAACGTGAAAGCTTTCAATGCGGCGGTGACGCGGTACGTCAGGGAGGTGACATTCAAGTCGCCGCTTGAAACACAAAGAAAGGCGGTGCTGCACGGTCTCGTCGGTGTGACCGACAAAACGCCCGTGCGTGATGGGCTTGCGCGTGGTTCATGGACCGTCACCATCAACTCTCCACAAGATGGCATTATCAGGGCGGACGATACCAGCGCGCCGCGTGACAAGGACGGCGGGCCAACTGTTGCACGTGGAATGCAAGCCACGTCAGGCATGAAGCCCTTCGGTATTGTGTACCTGAACAACAACGTCGAGTATGCGATTCATCTGGAGGAGGGCACGCCAAAGATGGCGCCATTTGCGATGGTCGACCGAACCTATGACGAATTGCAGGCTATGTTCTGATGGGGATCGAAGCAGTCAACAACGTGATCCGGTCACGATGGAAGACCAACATTGCCGACGCTCAGTCGGTGACGACGGTTTACGACAACGCACCGGACACGCACCCGGACGATTCGCTGTGGGTGCGGCTTTCGATCAAGTACAGCCAGGCCACGCTCAACGAGATCGGTTCACAGAAGACGTTCCGTATCCGTGGCCGCATGGTCGCACAGATTTTCGACCGCATCGAGAAGGGCGACAAGGACATCAACGCATTGATCGACACAATCCGCCCGTTCTTTCGGGCGGTGACTGATACAGGCGTGACTTTCATGACGCCGGAGGTGTCCGTTGTGGGCGCTGACGGCAAGTGGTGGCAGGTCAACCTTTCCTGCCCGTTCTATACAAACGAACTCGTGTAATAGGAGACAGGAACAATGGCACAGGGAATTGCCGATCAGGTTGGCCTGTCATATGTGGACGAAGACAGCACATGGGGGACCGTACCGGCATCGCCGACCCTTCAGAACCTTCGCTTCACCGGGGAAAGCCTGAAACAGGATACCGACTCGGTTGCCAGCCGCGAGATCAGAAGCGACCGGCAGGTGACCGACTTCATCCGCACCGGCGTGCGGGCAAACGGCTCGATCAACTTCGAGCTGTCCTACGGGACATATGACGATTTCATGCGGGCCGGGCTGCTGTCGGCGGCCTGGACGTCGCCGGTGACGGTGATCGCGACAAGCGCCGTTGATGTTACCGCCGCATCAAACAAGTTTGAGCCGCACACCGGGACGTGGACCGCGACTCCGGCGGCTGGCACATGGATCAAGACCAGTGGTTTCAGCGAGACGGGCAACAACGGTTACTTCAAGGTGGCATCTGCGACCAGCGGTGAAATTGTCGTGACGTGCAAGAACTCGACGCTGGCAAACGAAAACGCCAGCGCAGCGAGTATTACCGGCGGCGCATACATCGTCAACGGCACGACCACGGCGGACAACTCCTTCTCGATTGAGCGCAAGCACAGCGACATCGCGTCTGTCTTCGAGTACTGGACCGGCATGATGATCCCTTCGTTCTCGATGGAGGTGCCCGCCAACGGCCTGATCACCGGGACGTTTGATTTCCTCGGCAAGAGGGAATACAGCGCCACGGCGACCATCGGAACGGGATATGACACCGCAACAACCACGGACGTGATGAACTGCATCGACGACGTGGATGCCTTCTTCATCAACGAAGCAGCCTACGACATCACCGGATTCAACTTCGCAACGAACAACAACCTGCGGGAGCGGCTGGAGGTTGCAACACTCGGCGCGGTCTCGGTCGGCGCTGGCAAGTTCGGCGTGTCCGGTGGTATCAAAGCGTACTTCGAGGACAACACGGAGCTGGATTACTATCGCGACTGGACAACGACCAACTGTGCGTTGTCGGTCACGAAGTCAAGCAACACATACATCTTCGACTGGCCGACCATGAAGGTCAAGGCCGGATCAGCACCGGCAACGGGTGAAAACACTGATCTGATCGCCGACATGGAGTTCGAGTCATATATGGACTCCGCCGAGTCGATCACGATGCGGGTCAGCAAGTTCCCGGCTGCATAACACACGCGCAAACACTGGAGGTTCACACAATGGCCGACATCAAAAGCCTTGCGCTCGGCAAGGAACAGACAGAAGGGCGCTGGGTGCCGTACGTCGAGGACATCGAGTTCTTGATCGCACGGTGGAACAACCCGGCGCACCGATCAAAACAGCACAAGCTCAGCAAGCCGCATCTCCGGCAGATCCGCAAGCAGAACACGAAGGTCGGCGAGCAGGTCGCCCGCAAAGCGATGGTCGGAACCGTGCTTCTGGACTGGAAGAACATCGAGGACAACGGCGAGCCGATTCCGTTCTCGGTTGAGAAGGCCCTGGAGTACATGACCGATCCGGCATACGAGCACCTGTACACGTTCATCCTCGGCGAAGCGATGGACGACGAGGCGTACATGGCCGACGTGATCGAGGAATCGGCGGGAAACTGACCGAGTTCCTCCGGTGGAACCTGCAAGGAGGTGCAAATCCTGCGATTGAGGCGATAGCGCGGAAACGCGCCAGGCGAGGAAAATCAACGCCGCTTTGGGACTCTCGACCGGAACTTCATGACGACCTTTTGGAAGTGTGGCGCGGGTTCTCGGAACTGAACTTGCGCCGCGCTTCCACGATTGCGGCTGCCGGGGGAAACATGGTGCAGCGGCCCGGTTGGATCGAGTACGGCGAGATACGCGCATGGCTTGACCTGAACAACGTCAGCGACATCGAGACCCGGCAGGAGTTCGCGGCACTGATCGCGCATCTGGACACCGTGTTCATGTCGACCGGATACGAGGCGAAACATGGCCGAAGAAAAAACGCTGCGGCTGGCGATCGACGCAACGGGGATGCGTCACGGCGCACGGGTCGCCGCTGAGGCCACCGAGAAGGTAAAGCACGGTGCCACGTCGGCGAGTTCCAGCGTCCGCACCCTCGACAAGCGGATGGACGCTGCCGGCAAGACCGGTTCCCGTATCCGTGGGATGCTCGGCGGTGTGTTCGCCGGGCTCGGCGCCGCGATGGCAATCCGGTCCCTCGGCACCATCAATGCCGGGTTTGAAGAGACAATGCTCACGATTCGCGCCGTTACCCGTGCGAACGAGCAAGAGATGTCGCGCCTGGAGAAGACGGCTCGGTCCCTTGGTGCCACGACCAGGTACACCGCTGCACAGTCCGCCGAGGCGTTGCTGTACTTCGCCCGGGCGGGCAAGTCGGTTGACGAGGCGATCGCCGCTGTTCCGCACACCCTCCACCTTGCCAGTGCCGGCGCACTCGATCTTGCATCTGCCGCAGACATCACCGTGTCGGCCCTCGGCCAGTTCAACCTGCAAGCCACCGAGACTCAGCGAGTGGTCGACGCCCTGGCTGCCGGTTCCACTCGCGGCAACACCACCATTCAGGAGATGGGCGAGGCGTTGAAGTATGCCGGTGCCCTGTCTGCAACGGCTGGTGCCGACATTGAAACCGTTTCCGCTGCCCTTGCCACCGCTGCGAACCGCTCCATCAAGGCGAGCGAAGCGGGTACGCAGTTTCGGGGTGCCATGCTGGCGCTCACGGCACCGACTGACAAGGCCAAAAAGGCGATTCGGGCAATGCAACTCGATATCGAGCGGTTGAACCCGGAGACGAACGATCTTGTCGACGTATTCAAGCACCTCGGCGAAGGGTTCGAGCGGGCAGCAGATGACAACGAGGTGTTGCGCCGAGCAAACGACATATTCATGCGTCGAAACGCAAACCTTGCCGTGATCCTGGCGCAAAATGCCGACCTTTGGGAAGAAAACCGCGAAGGTATTAATGCCGCAACCGGCGTTACGCAGGAAATGTCCGAGCTGATCGAGGGCGGACTGTCCGGTGCGTTTCGATCGCTTGTATCTGCCCTCCAGGAAACCATGCTCCAGCTCGGGGACTCGGGATTTACGGGCGGTATGCGGGATGTGATACAGTCCGCCACCGAGGCAATCCGTGTGATCGGAAACGTCAACGACGAGACTCAGGAAGTATCGGTTGAGTCCGAAGTCCTGGCCGGTGCGATGAAGACCGTGGCCGTCACGATGGGCTTGATTGTCGGTTCACGTCTTGTGGCGTATCTCAGCCGTGCAACCATAGCGATGGCCGGGTTCAATACTGCGGCGAGTGCAAACCCGATGATGGCGCTGGTCAGTGCTGGCTCGGCGCTGTTCGCCGTACTGACACAGCTTGGCCCTGCGCTTGAGCGGACGCGCCAACGTGTCGAGGGCGTCAAGAATGAGGTGCTTGGCCTTGAAGACGCTATTGATGAAATGCGCAGCATTGATGCCCGCATTCAGCTGTACCTCGATATGGGCCGTTCCGACAAGGCGATAGACGAACTGCGCTCAAAGGTGCGGCTTCTTGAAAGTGAAACCGCGCGGTTTATCAAGATACAGCAGGCGGCGCAGCGTGAAGTTGATCCGATCGACATCTCAAAGCAGTTTGTCGGAATTGACGAGCTGTCGGGTCTGATTTCAAAGGGATTGATAAACGAAAAAGAGTTGACCGATTCTCTTATCCGGTCTATTGCCGAGTCCGCCGCCAGCGCCGAACAGCCACTCCGCACGTTGTTGCACCGCCTGTTCTCGGTCGACGACGCGCCTCTCAAGGCGAACCTGGAACTGGTCGCCGACACCGTGCAACGCACCTTTACCGTGTCTACCGCCGAAGCCGGATTATCGCAGCTTGAAGACTACACGCAGCGGATTTTTTACGGCGTTCTTGAAAGTGCAACCCTTGAAGCCATTCAAGAGTATCAAAGCAAGACATATCCGGCACAGGCGAACATCGAGATCGAAGGCGGCGACAGCGCAGCCAAGTTCCTGGAGTTCTTTCAGCAGGGCGATATCGGCGCGATTGCCGACCTGTTCTCGCTGAAGATGGCGAACGTGGCGGATGTGGTTCAACTGCTGAAGAAGGAACTTGCGGACCTCAACAATGAGCTCCCAATTCCCGATCCGTTCGAGGACATGGGGTCTGATGTTTCCAGCAGCATCGAAGGGCTTGAAGGGCTGTCCGGCGCAGCGATCACGGCAAAGGATGAGTTTGATGCGCTGGTAGCATCCATTGATGCGCAGGCCGATGCAGCACTGGCGCACATAGGGGTAATGAACGGCGAGATTGTAGCTTTGGAGTCAATCGAGAATGCGCAGGAACGCAACAACGTCCTTCGGCAAGCCGAGAAGATACTACGGAAAGGTGAGATTGAAGACACCGAAGCATATATCGAAATGCTGACCCGTGTGCTGAACATACTGTTTCAGAATCGTGCAGCGGCAGAGGATCTCACCAAGGCCAGAGAGGCCGAGGTGACGGCGGCAGGGGTAATCACCGATCTTGAGCGTGAACTCGCGCTCACCAATGAGCAAAACGAAGTCAAGCGAGCAATGCTCAACATCGAGTACATGCTGGCAGACGCATACAAAGACACCATTGCAGCAGTCGACCCCGATCTGTTGGCTCGGGCCAAGGAATTAATTGCCGCTATTTACAGCGCGAATACCCCAACCGATGAGGTGCAGGACTACATCGCCACGCTTCGCGAGCAGATCGTGGTGCAACAGCTTCTCAACGAGGGCGAGGACGAAGCCCTCATGCGATACGAGGCTCGGCACATACTGGCAAAGGCCGAGGCCGGCGATGTCGAGACGATCACCAACCTGTTGCGCACCCTCAACGAGGAGCGCCAGAAGGGCCAGCAGGTCGAGGAAAAGGCGGCGCAGTCGGTCGATATGTTCGCGATGACGCTCGAAAACAACCTGTCAAACGCCCTGGCCGATACGATCATGCAGGCCAGATCGGCACAGGATGCCCTCGCCGGGCTGATCCAGACCCTCCTGCGGGCGTATCTCCAGGCCAAGATTATCCAGCCGTTCCTGCAATCGGTCGGTTTGGGTGCTCCAACGACCAACGCCCACGGCAACATCATCAGCCGAGGCGCTGTGGTGCCGTTTGCCGACGGTGGCGTGCTGTCTGCGGGCACTTCTCCCGCCGGTAGTGGTATTACGCCATTTGCCAGTGGCGGCGTTGTGGGTGGCCCTATGGCGTTCCCAATGGCCGGTGGCAACTACGGGCTGATGGGCGAGGCGGGACCGGAAGCGATCATGCCGCTCAAGCGTGGCTCGGACGGCAAGCTTGGCGTGAAGGCCGAGGGTGCGGGGCCGCAAAAGGTGGTCAACGTCAACGTCCAGTTCCATGTGAAGGACTATGACAGTTTCCGGCAATCGAGGCGGCAATTTATGGCCGACATCAAGCGGGCATCGGGGGGCGTGTAATGGGATTCCATGAAGTACAGTTCCCGACGACTATCTCATATGGATCGAGCGGCGGGCCGGTGTTCTCGACCGGGCTCGTGGTCGTCGATTCCGGTGCCGAGGAGCGTACCGCACGGTGGTCGGCTGCCCGGCGCGAGTATGATGTGGTCGAGACCGTCAAGACGGATGCCCAGATCGCCGCACTGATCACCTTTTTCGAGGCGCGGCTCGGCATGGCGTACGGGTTTCGATACAAGGACTTCGCCGACTTCACCACGGCATCGGATCACATCGCCGCGCCGGATGACGAGGACCAGACGCTGGTCGGTGTGACATCCGGCCTGACGGTCGGCGATGGCAGCGAGACGCAATTTCAGTTGCGCAAGGCATACACCTCCGGCGCGGTGACTCGATACCGGAACCTGACAAAGCCGGTGGCCGACACGACGGTGATTGCACTCGACACGGTTGGGCAGGGCTCGGGCTGGTCCGTGGATACCACGACCGGCATTGTGACATTCACCTCGGCGCCGGGAGTCGGTGTGGCGGTGACCGGCGGCTGCGAGTTCGATGTGCCGGTACGGTTCGACGTGGATAAACTCTCGGTCACGATCGAAGATTACGGCTCCCGAACCATTCAGACCTTGCCGCTGGTCGAGCTGTTCGACGAGACGGCGCTGGCCGACGAGTTTTACTACGGCGACGCATACGATCACGGCACGATGGCGGCAGATGTTTCGATGACCACCAACACCGGACGGGTGCAGACGGTGGCCTGTAACAGCACGTCATATGACATGTACCTGCCGAGCGCCGACGACATCCCTGCCGGCGGTCCTGTGTTCTACGTGTTCAACACCGGATCAGCAGACCTGGAAGTCAAGACGACCGACGAAACCGTGGTCGGCACCATCGGCAACAACGCCGGGCTGGACTTCTTCATTTCCAAAGATTCGGATGGCAGTAAAACCTGGTACGCGAAATGACCGCCGAGGAGACATTCTACGGCTTTGCATACGAGCAAAGCATATCTGCGAATACCGAACTGGTCTTCGGGCTTGGGCGTGTGCAAGTGGTCACGCCTACCGTTGGCAGCCTGGATGTCACATTGCCGGATGCGACTACGCTGCCGCACATCGGCGGTCCAATTTTCGTTGTCGTCAATGGTAGCAACCTGTTTTCCTTCTCGGTGAAGGACAACGGCGGAAACGCCATAATGGGCGGCATATCGGTCGGCACTGATGAGGCGGCAACCGTTCACCTGATCGACCAGTCAACAGCCAACGGCACATGGCGTGTGCGGGTCGAGTCGGTCGGCAGCGCCAGCAACCCGCAGTCTGCCGCTTCGAGTTTCATCCCGGGCGGCACCACGGACAATGATAGCTGCTGGGAGTATGACCAGCAGATCGACAAGTGGACGCAGCGAGGCGACATCGGGTTCAACCTGGACAACGCCGCGTCATTTTCAATCGGCAACCTCGGATACGTTTGCGGTAACAGTAACTCACCGCGTGACAAGTGCTACAGCTTTAACCCGCCGAACACCTGGACCGCGAAAAACGATATGTCCATCGACCAGTCGTACCACATGGCGGTCGGGCCGATCTCGGACAAGGGCTACACCTTCGGCGGCACATACGATACAGACGCAACCGAGGAGTTCGACGGCACGAACTGGACCACCAAAACCAACCGGACCAACGGCGGGAAGTACGGTTCCGCCGCCATCGTTAGCGATATTGCGTACGTCATCAACGGCACGACGGTTAATCAAAAGCACGACGCCTTCGATCCGTCCGGGAACTCATGGACCGGCAAGGCAGATCACCCGCTGTATATGCGGGCATTCCCGGCATTCGAGATCAGTGACACCATCATCGCGGTGATGGGAAGCGACGACCTTTCGAGCCTGTACGATGACGTGTTC
>Ga0180431_10008044_pt1 | contig 12163 bp, 3 predicted proteins | sample SS_ome_11_FD_132459 | JGI IMG/M metagenome (GOLD analysis project Ga0180431, IMG submission 132459) | Hypersaline lake sediment archaeal communities from the Salton Sea, California, USA - SS_1_MS_1 metaG | ecosystem: Environmental > Aquatic > Non-marine Saline and Alkaline > Hypersaline >... | reverse complement strand
CCTCCTGCTTGTTTGGCTCACCCATCGGGTGATGGGTTGTTTTTGTTTGTTCGCCCCTATGCTACAGGGGTCGCCAAGCAATCGGGAGGCTTTCCTCTCCCCCTTATCCGAAAATCCGGGCCCACTTCCCTACCTTCACACGCCGTGCTATACTGAATCGTGAGGCGGACGCACTGGAACGAGGGAGCACACACCACCAGACCCGCCGACCCTGCTGACTTTGACAGCCACAATTCTTCGGAGGAGGCCCGCCATGCCCAAAATTCGCCCCTGGCTGCTCGTCGCGATCATTCTTCTGGTCATAGGCGCGTACGTATTTCTTAGCAGCCGCCCGCAGAAAACCGAAGAGAGCAAGATAAGGAGTCAACCTGAGCGCGTCTCGACGAAAGAGAGCGCGCCGACGAGTCAACCTGAGCGCGTCTCGACGGAAGCGCCCGCCTTTACCGAGCCGGTGCTCACCATCGCCGGCCAAGTCCGTTCGAGCGACGGGACGCCGATCGAGAACGCCGAGGTCAACTGTGTTTCAACGACCGGGGCAGGTTACGGGGGTAGCACGAGCGACGCGCAAGGCACCTTCACGATGACGGATCTTGCGCCTGGAACGTACTCCGTCACGGTCGAACAACGCACACACGACCCGGCCACGCTCACGGTTGAATACGGCGCGTACGCACCGGCCACGATTGAGCGCGTGTACCTCGATTCCCAGGACCCTTTCAAATGGCTCGAGGTAACGCTCCCTCTCGGAGCTTTTCTCTCGGGCAAAGTCACCGACGACGAAGACGTTCCCGTCCATGCTTCTGTGGACATAGAAGCCCTGCACGAAAGAGCCGGAACCTACATCCATTTCGACATATATCCCGGCCCGATCGAGCTCGCCAGCGGTTTCGGCGCCGGCACAACCGACGACGAAGGACGCTACTCGACATCTCCCCTACCTCCGGGCGCATACAAGGTCACCGCCGACTATTATGGCTACTACGACGCAGAGCCCAAGATCGTGAAGCTCGCGGCGGGCGAGAAGCGCCTCGACATTGACCTCGTCCTGAAGAAGAGACGCGCCTTCATCTCAGGCAAGGTCGTTGACACAGACGGGAACCCTCTTGCCGATGCCAGCGTGTATATCGCGGCCCCCGCCCCCGACTACTTCAGCGAGACGCTTCACACGGACGCGGACGGCACGTTCTCCCTCCAGGGGATAGTTCCTGCCAAATACGGCATCACGGGACGAGCTGACGGCTTCGTGGCTAAGGAAATGAAGGTCACGGCGCCCGCCGACAACGTGCTCATCGAGCTGCGACGAGGCGGCACCATCAAGGGCCGTGTCGTGGACAAGGCGACCGGCAGACCGATAGACGACTTCGTCACACACCTGGAGCCCTACTTTTCTCCAACCCAAAAGTACGACGAGGGAGGGGCCTTCGAGTACGGCGGTCTGGGCACAGGTTTCTACAGTTTATTTGTCGGCGCGCCCGGCTATGCCGAGACGGCCGCCCACGGTATCCGCGTCCGGGAAGGCACTGAAACAAGCGGCATCCTCGTCGAGCTTCAGGCGATCGAAACGGCCACAGTCATCTTCAACGTGACGTCCGCTCGCGACGGCAGCCCGGTCGATGGCGCCTGCGTCTCCTGGTCCACACTCGCGCGCGACGGCAACCCCTTCGCCGAGAGGGAGGCAAAAACGGATGCTGAAGGACATTGCACCGCGGAGGGACTCGAGCCAGGCCTCCACAACTTCACTGTACGCGGCCCTCAACACGAGGGCGACGGGTTTGTCGGCGATTCGTTCGGCTTCGACCCCTGCGGTGATCTTCCTCATGACCTCGACGAGCCCACCGAGGAATTCCAGGGTCCTGGCGAACCCTCCGAGTCTTCCGACACCGGTGAGGCTCCCAATTTCAACGAGTTCGCCAAGCAATTGGGATTTGGAGCCCCTGGCGAGTTTCTCGGCGATCTCAACAACCTCACCGAGCAACCCCCCGAGTTCGCTCCGAAAGTGGTCACCGTTCTCATCGCCACGGGTGATCGCCAAAAGGAAGTCGCCGTGGCCCTCGATCCGACCTTCACGCTGCGAGGCTACGTCGTCTCGAAGGCGGACGGCCGCCCCATCTGGGGCGCGATGGTTAGCATGGAAAACCTGCCGGAAGAGACGTTGCAACGGGACCTGAAAACAGGAGTCGAGACCGACCGGCAGGGCGCCTTTGCCTTTGACGGTGTGATGCCGGGCTCTTGCACGTTCCAGATCCGGCATGACGGTTACGCGATCGTAGAACGGCAATTCCATATCACCGAGCCGCCGACCGAGGACCTCATCATCGAGATAAGCGTCGGAGGGCACATCTTCGGCACGGTCCTTGATCCCGACGGCGCGCCCGTGCCGTATGCCGTCGTCGGCACCGAACGTTCCAACGCCCGAACCGATGAGGAGGGGAACTACTCGCTTGCACACGTTCTGCCCGGATGGCAATGCGTTGATCTTTCCCTCGAGGGCGCAGCATATGCCGGGCTCACGTGCAAGCCGCAGGAGGTCGTCGTCAACGAGGGTGAGAGCGTCCGCGTGGACTTCCACCTCGTCTATGGCGCCACTGTGGCCGGCAAGCTCACGAGGTACGGCGAACCGATCGAGGGCGCCAAGCTGGAACTGCGCTCGGAGAAGACGCCCGCCTCCTATGCCTACACGAGAACGGGCGAGGGGGGCGCCTACCGCTTCGAGCCAATCCTGCCGCCGGGCGCTTACACCATGGACATCGAACTCAACAAAAGCGAGCACGGCTATGCCGGCACCTACCACCGTCGCGTCGAGATTGGCGACGGAGACAACACGCTCGACGTGGAGCTCGGCGGCAGCCGCGTCTCCGGCGTCGTCCTCGGCCGCGATGGGCAACCGTTACGTGGGGCTTTTGTCGGCGTGCAAGAACACGTTGAGCACGCGGACCGGCTCACCTTCCTCTTCTCGGTCCACGAGGAGGTCTTCACGACCTATTCTTGGACGGCGGGTGACGGGACCTTCCGTCTCGACTCCGTACCGCCCGGCTCGTACCGCCTCGTCGCGAGCCCGTCCGGCTACGCACCCCAATCTGTTCCTCTTGGGGTAAGCGCTGAAGGGGATATTTCAGCCCCACCGCTCACTCTGGGAAAAGGCCTTGCCCTGCAGGCCCGCGCTCGCACCTATGACGACGCACCAGCTCCACAACTCCACTGCTACGTCTATGACGAACAAGGGGTCCAGCTCGACGAGTCCTTGGTAGAACCGGACCCCGAAACGGGCACGTTCACGATCGAGGGCTTCGGACCGGGACGGTTCCGTGTCTGCGTCAGGCCTGAGATCTCGTTCTCTCCCAAGCTGGAGGCGCGCTACGCGCCCATTACACTCGAGATCCCGGTGGCGCGGGACCAAGAAGTGGCCATTGAGCTCCACTTCAAGGAGGCACATCAACTCAACGCGTTGCTCGTTGACGAGGACGGGAAAGAGGTCGGAGGCGCGCTCGTCGTCCTGGACCCCGGGGGTGATGCGGCCCTCGCCCGCGCACTCAATGACGTCGTATTCTTCAACGAGCTTTGCCGGCGGCCGCACAGCCCCGTCCCGGAAAAAGGCATCGCCCTCTACGGCATCCCCGACGGCGACTACACACTCCACGTCCGCTGCGACGGCTACGAGGACGCCGCTGTCCCCGTCCGCATCGCCGGCAGCGACAAGCAAGTCACCGTCACCCTCAAGCCGGGGAACGTGAAAACGGAATAAGGAAAAGGAAGTAGGCCATGAAACGGATCCACTTGTGGCTGCTCGTCGCGATCATCGTCATCGGCGTCGGCGTGTATCTCGCCGTCACGAGCTTCGGCCCCGACCGAACGCAGCCGGAAAAGAAGACACCGGAACCGCCGGAGCCGGAGATCGCCGAGGCGAGCGAAGAGGTACCTCCTGCCGAAGTCGCTCCCGAACAGCCAACGCCGGAGAAGGCGGACGCGGCCGAGGCGGCGACCAAGCCCGGCGACGAGCCCAAAGAACCCGTCGTCATCGGCGGGATCGTGATTGACGAGAAAAAGGCGCCTGTCGCCGGCGCGGAGGTGATCCTCCTCCCAGCTCCGTACGCCGATGCGACCGCTCGCACGACCCGGACGGACGAGGTCGGCCGGTTCCGATTCGAAAACGCGCCGCGCGCCGCCGCTCAGCTCGTCCTCCGGCGTCCACCGGACGCGGCGCCCTGGTGCCTCGGCAAGGTTGACCCCTCGACGAAGACGCCCGAAGAGCTCGCCAATCTCGAGTTCCCCCTGAAGGAGGGCTACACGTGGGCGGCCATCACCAAGGACAAGGACGACAAACCGATCCCGGGCGTCTCGATCACGCTCGACTCACTCAACAGCAACGAGCTGAGTCTTGAGAAATCCCCCAAGGCGCTGAGCTGCACGCTGCGGACCGACGCGCAAGGCGGCGCCACCTTCCACGCGCTCGAGCCGGGCCAGTACGGCTACACCGTCCATCTCGAAGGTCTCGGCACCGTCAGAACGCGCAGCTTCTCTTGTCGCGGCGAACCCCAAAAGGAGCCTCTCGCGATTACCCTCGCACCGGGCGGTTCGATCGCCGGCAAGGTCCTTGAGCCCGACGGAGAGCCCGCAACCAACGCCACGGTGCGCTGCTACACACAGGACTACTATCGCCCCAGTCTCGACTCGCCGGCCGGTACCGCCCCGTGCAACGACGAGGGCGCATTCAAGCTGGCCGACCTGTCGGAAGGCCGTTACTTTCTCGCCGCCTCTTCCGAAAAATTCAGCGACGGCTACCTCCAGCACGTCCGCGTCCTGCCCGGGCGCGAGCAAGGCGACTGCACAATCACCCTCGAGTCTGCACGTGAAATCCGCGGACGCGTCATCAACACCGCCAAAGAGCCGATCGAGGGCGCGACCGTCAAGCTCTCGTACAGCCTCCGTGTAAGAGATCGCCGCTGGAACTGGGGGAGCTACTCTGAACACGATATCAAAATCGCCGAGGCCACCTCAGGGGCCGACGGGAGCTTTTGCTTCGAGAAGGCACCGGTTGAGCACGCCGAAGTATCGGCCTCGAAGGAAGGCTACAAGAGATTCAGGCCGCTCGAAGTGGTGGGCGATGCGCCTCTGACGATCACGCTCACCCTCCGGCCGACCGTCACCGGCGTGGTGACCGTGGCCGAGACCGGCAAGCCCGTCGAGAAGGCCACCGTGTACTGCCTCTCCGACAACAAAAAGGCGACGACCGACGCGCAGGGCCGATACACGTTCAAAAACGTCTCGGCCGGCCGGCAGACTTTCATTGCCTTCACCGAGGGTCTCGCCTCGCCCTCGCCCGTCAGTGCGACCATTGAGGACGAGAAGACGACCGCGCTTGACTTCGCCCTCGAACCCAGCACACGGATTACCGGCATCGTCACCGACAAGGCAACGGGCGACCCCATCGAGAAAGCAGGGATCACCATTGAGGAAAAGCAAACGAGCAAACGCCCCTCCCGGCGGCGTCGTTCCTCTGACGAGCTGTTTCCCGACGCGGCCCCGTTCACGGTATCCACCGACGAGAATGGCGCGTTCACCATCCCCGCGTTCTATCCGCAAATGAAGAAGCTCGTGGTGAAAAAGGAAGACTACCTCGAAGAGCGCGTGGACCTGGAAAACCTGAATCTCGCCCAGCCGCTGCGCATCGAGCTCGCGCAGGGGGTCCTGATCGCCGGCCACGTGTATGCGCCCGACGGCACGCCCCTCGAAGACGCCCGCGTCAGGTGCGAAATGGCACAAGACCGTGGCGACGGGAAGAGACCAAAAGAGCGCGATTATGACGCGTCCCGCGAGCGAGAACGCACCGATGAGGAGGGATTCTTCCGCATCGGCGGGCTCCGCCCGGGAACATACACCCTCACGGTCGGACACGAAGATTTCATCTCCGCAGAGGAAGGGCCGTTGGAGCTTGGGACAGGCCAAACGCTCGAGGGGCTCGAGATCGTGCTCCAAGAAGGCGGTCGCATCTCAGGCGTGGTGACCGATGAAAACGGCACGCCGATCGAGGATGCAATGGTCCTGTTCAAGATCGAACAGGAGAAAGATGAGCCGGCAAGAAGCCGTTCCGCGCGTCACCACTACATCCGGGGGTACCAGGTACCCGAGTCTGATGGAGCCGTAGTGACCGACTATGAGGGGAAGTACGACTCCGGCCCGCTCCCTCCTAAGACCTTCGTCGTTTCGGCCCGTTCGGCAACCCACCTCGCCGCCGACGAGCAACGGATCGCGGTGACCGCCGGCGCCACGGTACCTGAGGTGAACTTCACGCTCAAGGCCGGCGCCGCGGTATCCGGCAAGATCCTCGACGAGGCAGGCAACCCTGTCCGTGAAGCCCGGGTGTGGCTCTATACCAAATCGGGCCACCGCAAAAGCCAAAGTGAGGAGGACGGGGCGTTTGTGATCAGCGGCCTCGTCCCGGGAGAGGTGGCGCTCAATGTTACTGCCGAAGGCTACCTTGAGCACGAAGAAGAGTGCGTCGCCCCGGCCGACGACGTAGAGATCAAGCTCGAGCGCGGCGGCACGATCGTCGGCCGAGTCGTCGCCAAGGCCACCCAGGAGCCCGTCGAAATGTTCAACGTCGAAATCGAATCCGAGGACCACCATTACGACTACTCCCCCTACTATCGCTCCGGCTCCTCGTCCGAGCACCACCCGGAGGGACGTTTCAAGCAAAGCGGGCTCTACCCGGGCACGTGCCGCGTCGTGATCGTCGCCGACAACTTCGCCCCCGCCACCGTCGAGGACATCGCCGTCGAGAAAGGCGCCGAGTCGGAGGAGGTCCTCGTTGAACTGACCGAGGGCGCCACAATTGCCTTCACCGTGACCGCCGCACTTGACGCGCGGCCCGTTGCCGGGGCCACGGTCTCTTGCGACGAGATACGGCAGGAGCCGCAAACAACGGACGAGCAAGGCCGGTGCACGGTCAAGAACCTCGTGCCCGGACGTTACGTCTTCGAGGTCTTCCACGAGGAGTTTGCCGCCAAAGAACACACGGTGAGACTCAAGGAAGAGGAAACGCAAAAAGAGATCACGGTCGCTCTCGACCAGGGCCTGACGCTCCGAGGCCGCGTTATCTCGAAGAGCGACCAGACGCCTATCGAAGGCGCCACGGTGCTGCTGAACGAGGGCGGCGGGAACATCTGGGACGATGACGACGTGGACGATGCGGACTTCTACACGCAGTCCGGTCCGGACGGGACCTTTGTCATCGAGTGCATAGCGCCCGGACGCTACAGGCTCATCGTCCAGCACCCCGACTTTGCCCCGTTCAAGGAAAAGAAGCGGCTCCAGAAAGGCTTTGACGACTTGCTCGTCATCGAAATGGGCGCCGGGGGCCGCATCATCGGCACCGTGACCGACGCGAACGGCCTCCCCCAACCCAATGTCACCGTGGAGCTCGTGACGTTCGTTTACTTCGCTCAGGAAGAGGTGCTGACCGATGAAATGGGCAACTACGTCATTGATCGTCTCGCTCCCGGCAGCTACCGCATCATGGCGGAGTCCCCCGAATTCGGGGAATTTTGGGAAGAAGGAGGTTCCACCGAAATCAAGCGCGCCATCGTCCGCGACGGACAGGACACCCGAGTGGACTTCGCGCTCGGCGGGGGCGCCGCCGTCTTCGGCACCATCACACGAGCGGGCCAACCGGTGTCGAACGTTCATCTCATGGCGATGACGAAGGGCGCGTCCTTTCTCAATCTGAGCGGCTCGTGGGGATCGTCGGCCACGGACGACATGGGGCAGTACCGCATCGAGGGACTCCCGGCCGGCACCTATGAACTCTATGTTGCCCAGCGGGGCGACAGGCAAGTGACCCACCGCGAGTTCACGATCGGCGCCGAAGACTGCCAGCTCGATATCGAGCTTGGCGGCGGGGAGATCAGCGGCGTCGTTTACGACGAGCTCGGACAGCCGCACCAAGGCACCAAGCTGACCCTCATGGAGGAAACCGGAGAGGAAGACCGGATGAAAACCTTCTTCTCCTTGTACATGATGTTCAGGGGCCAGGGAGTGACCGACGTGAGCGGCGCGTTCACGCTCTCCGACGTCGCCCCCGGCTCGTACCGTCTGTACGTCGAGGAGGAGGGCTACGTCACGCAACTCCTGGAGATCGAAAAGGAGGCGGACCGCGAGCTGCCGCCACTCCAAATCAAGCTGCGAAAGGAGATCGCCGTCGCCGGCTCCATACAAACAGAAGCCGGCAAGCTGCCCGAGAGGCTCTTCGTGGCCGTGTGCGACGAGAAAAACCGCATGCTGGCGGGAGACGACGTTTCAGTTGATCCTACCACCGGCGAATGGCACCTCGGCGGCCTCGGCACCGGACGCTTCCTCGTCACCGCAAAAGCGCCCGGCTACGCGCCGGTCACAAAGAAGGTGACCCTCTCGGGCGAAGCAGGCGCCAAAATCACCCTTGACCTCGAGACCGGCCGAGATCTCGTCATCGCCGTCGTGGACAGGGCCGGGAAACCCGTGCCCGGCGCAAAGGCCGTCCTTGACGCCGGCGGTGATTTCCTCGTCACAGCAATGCTGACTTACATGAGCATGTACGAGGAGGGCTACCCCGAAGCGTTGAGCGGCACCAATGCCGACGGCACCACGACCTTGGCGCACATCGCCGACGGCGACTACGTTGTCCGCGTCCGCTGCGAAGGCTACGAGGACGCCAGCGAAAAGGTCCGCATCGCCGGCAGCGACAAAAAGGTCACCATCACCCTCAAACCCGGCAACGTGAGGAGTGAGTAGAAAAAAGGAAACTGAAAAGTGAACCGCTTTCGCCCGTGGTGGCTTGCCGTGATGATTATTGTCGGCGTCGGGGTCTATCTCGCCGTCACGAGCCTTGGTCCCAAGCCCGAGCCGCCCACGCCCGACCGGGTCGAGCGCGTCGCGCCCACGCGGCCGTCTGTGTCACGTGAGCCGCACGTTCCCAGCTGGGAGGAAGATGAAATCGGCCCCCCGGTAGAAGCACCCACGCATCTGCCAGAGTTGGTGCCGATGGATCTGGAAGGGAACGCGGCTGTCTCGGGGCGCGTTCTCGCGCCCGACGGCAAGCCGATCGAGGGAGCGGAGGTCTGGTGCCTCCTTGAATCGGCGGCGCAGACCGACGAAACCGGTCAATTCGAGTTCGGAGGACTCACGCCTGGCGAGCAGCTCATCAGCGCCGATCACACGCAATTCCTCTCTTCCACCTTTGGCCCGATGCAAGTGCCCGCAAATTACTGGCTCCGAAGCGTTGAGATCAGGCTCGCCGAAGGCGGTTTCATATCCGGCATCGTGACTGACGAGCACGGCGCCCCTACGGAGAAAGCGTCTATCTCGTTCAAGATAAATATGGAGCGTCCAAACGCCCAGAACGAACCGGCGGAATCGTCGCCAACACAGATCGAGCCGGCACGGACGGACGTGTCCGGGGTGTACAGGTCGAGGGCTCTCGTTTCGGGCAGGTACACGGTTCAGGCCACACACAAGAACCTGTTACCGTCGGACGCGTGCACCGTGGAGGTCGTGGTGGGCGGAACAACGGCCGGCGTCGATCTCACGCTGAAAGAAGGCCTGGCAATCGCCGGCCGCGTCACCGACAACCACGGCAACGCCGTCCCGAACGCCGAAGTATCCATAGAGAAATGGGCAAAGGGAATAGATCGTGAGGTCCTCACTGACGAGGACGGCACGTTTGTCATGCGGGGTCTTAAACAGGAAAGCTATACGGTCGAGGTCGAGGCTTCCGATTTCTACGACGCCTACAGAAGAAATGTCACGGCTCCCGCAGAGGATGTTGTTTTCACGCTCTCTCCCCTGCCAGTAGTCAAGGGCCGCGTCGTCGACAAGCTCACCCAGCAGCCGGTGGAGGTCTTCGTTGTCGCTCCCTATTACGATAAACCTCAACGGATGAGGCGACACGAGGGTGGCCGTTTCAAGCTGAAAGGGGCGGTATTTGGCCTCATGTACGTCAAGGCTCCGGGCTATGCGCCCATGATGATTCAGCGCCCAAAGAGCAGGCGCGCCCTTGAGTCGGAGGAGATCGTTGTTGAGCTGGTCAAGGGAGCGACATTGACCCTCCACATCACTGCCGCGGACAACGGCCGTGCAGTCCAGGGCGCAAGGGTTACACGCAAGGCACTTCGCTTGCGCGGCAAGACCGATGAGCTCGGCACGTTCTCGTTCGAGCATTTCCCGCCTGGCCGGCAGAAGCTCTTCATCGAGCACGCCGACTTCTTGACAAAAAAGATCATCGTTGATGTTGGAGAAGACGAGGATCAGAAAACGGTGGAGGCCACGCTCGACAAGGGCCTGGTCGTTCACGGCCAGGTCGTCGCCGGTGAGGAAGGAACGCCTGTAGCCAAAGCCCGCGTGAAATTGCTTTCTCCGTATCGCCGGGAGCCCCCCGAAGGATACATGGCGTGCTATCCCTCCGAAGGATTCTTGGAGCACACCGCCACGACGGATCAAAACGGCGAGTTCGAGATCAGCGTTGTCAAGCCGGGGGCGTGCATTCTTATCGTCAAGCACACGGACTACGCAACATCCGAGGAGAGGTTTGAGCTTGACAGGGCGTCCAATGAAGAGCTCCTCGTTGAAATGTATGCCGGCGGGCGAATTGTCGGCACCATAACGACAAGCCAGGGGGCTCCCGCCGCCGGCGCGAGAGTGTGGTTCCAGCCCGACCGCCTGGGACTCGCGAAAAAGCGATGGCGCACGGACCCCGAGGGCAATTACGAGATCTCCGGGCTCCAACCCGGGAGCTATCAGCTCGTCGCCGAATTTAAAAGGCAAATCGTGATCAGAGATGTCACCGTACACGACAAGCTGGACACACGCGTGGACATTGGCTTCACAAGCACCCTCGCCGTCAACGTGTTCAACGTCGGCGGTGACCTGGTGCCGCAGGCCCTCGTTGTCCTCGACTTGGGCAATCCCGCTCTAAGGTATTTCTTTCCCAGGACCAAGACCGAGGACGGCTCCGCAATCTTCGAGCATGTCGCCGACGGCGACTATACCGTCCGCGTCCGCTGCGACGGTTACGAAAACGCGGCTGTCCCCATCCGCATCGCCGGCCGCGACGAGGTCGTCAACGTCACCCTCACCCCGAAAAACGTGAAGACGGAATAGGGAGAAAGGAAACAGGTCGTGAAAAGGATTTTCTTGTGGCTGCTCGTCGCGATCGTGGTCGTTGGCGTCGGGGTCTATCTCGCCGTCACGAGCCTCGGCCCCAAGCCCGAGCCGCCCGCCCGCGAGACGGTCGAAGAGAGTGAACCTCCACAGGTGACGACCCGGACGGACCAGGTCGAGCCAGTGGAGGCCGAGGAGCGGCAAGTCGCGCCGCCGGAAGAGACCGCTCAGGAAGAGGGCGAGCCCGTCGCCGAAACGGGTGTTGCCGGCGTCGTGACTCTCGTTGAGACCGAGCAGCCCGTCGCCAAGGCGATCGTTTTCTGTCCCACCGAGGAGAACCCCGACCGAAAAAAGGCGGAGGCCGACGACGACGGTCGGTACAAGTTCGAAGGCCTTTCGAAGGGAACGCACACGTTCGTCGCGGTTGCCCCCGGATTCGCCACGCCTACGCCTGCGAGGGTGGAGGTCCAGTCCGGTGAGGTGGCTAGGCTCGACCTCGTTCTCGAACCGTGCGCGGCCATTCGTGGCGAGGTGATTGATCGCGCCTCAGGCCTGCCCGTCGTCGGCGCGAAAGTGATCGCGACCCTCAGGACGAGGGACAGCTACACGGGCGGCTCGCCCTTCGAGTCGTTTGACCCGGACCTGCCCCTGCATACTCTGACCGACGAGGAAGGCGCTTTCTCGATCCCTCTCCGAGTAGCGGCAATGACCAGGCTGCTCGTGCACGCCGAGGACTACGAGGAAGCGCACGTGGACCTCGAGGACGTCGAGAGCGGCACGCGGCTGCACATCGAGCTCAGCCGCGGCTGCATGATTGCCGGTGAAGTCCTGAGCCCGCAAGGAGAGCCGCTCGCCGGGGCGACCGTCATTTTCGGTTTCGTGCCCAAATCTCCAGCCCTGCGCGTGAAGTGGAGCTGGGGGATCATGCCGGAGTCCCCGCCCGGGTGGGAGCGCGAAGAGACGGACGAGGAGGGCCGCTTCTGCTTCGGCGGGCTTCTGCCAGGCACATACTACTTGAGCGGGTGGCACGACAAGT
>Ga0180431_10008042_pt1 | contig 12165 bp, 11 predicted proteins | sample SS_ome_11_FD_132459 | JGI IMG/M metagenome (GOLD analysis project Ga0180431, IMG submission 132459) | Hypersaline lake sediment archaeal communities from the Salton Sea, California, USA - SS_1_MS_1 metaG | ecosystem: Environmental > Aquatic > Non-marine Saline and Alkaline > Hypersaline >... | reverse complement strand
GGCCCGGCATCGCGGGCACGGTGAAGATGGATCATGCCCGGCGGCACTATCACTACAGCCACGAGACGATCAATCCGCACAGGATCGTGCCGATCGGGCCGGCGCCCGACTTCATGGCGCCGCACCGCCGCGCGCCGCGTCAGCCCCTTCGGGCGTGATGATCGACCACCGCGGCCAGATCCTCGGGATCGGTGCCGCGGGAGAGATAGGCGCAGGCGTTCGGCATCAGTTCGAAGATCGACCCGTCCGAGAAGAACCGCTGCGCGGTGACCAGGATCACCCGCGCCTGCGGCTGCCGGAACCGCGCGTAATCGGCGATCGCCATGGCGCTGCCGGCCGACAGGCCGATATCGACGACCAGCGCGGAAAGCGGCGCGCCGTCGATCCGGGCCACGGCCGCATGTTCGTCGCCGGCGAGGCACACCTGCGCCCCGCCCCGGCGCAGATGACGGGCCCAGAGCCCCGCGAGGTTCGGGTCTTGCTCGACGATCAGAATCTCCATCACCGCCCCCTGTTCGACCGCGAGATCTTGCATGCCGCGATGGCCGGATGCCCGAAAAAAGATTGGCACTGTCGCGAAACCGCAGGCAGCACCGCCGCCGTGTGAAAATGGCGCGAAACAACGCGAAACCGTCGGGCGGAACTGGTGATCCCGGCGGCCGGACGATGGCGCGGCAGAATCGGGCCGGGCGGCCCCGTATCGCGATTGACAGGATCGGCGCCCCGGCCCTGATGGCGTGGCCGATCCCCTGCCGGGCCTTCCATGATCGCGCCGCTGGCCGTCTTGCCTTCGCCCTGCGCCGGGCTGCCCGCGCCGATCCTCGCGGTGGTCGCGATGCGCGCCGGGCGCGGGCGGGCGGGCTGGTGCTGACGGACGATGTCGCGCCGATCGACCGGCCAATGGGGCTTGACCGGACGATCGCCCGGCCGGCCCCGATCAGCCGCCGGGCACCACCGTCAGGCCCAGCGCGCGCCAGACCTGCATGCCGCCGCGGTAGTAGAAGATCTTTTCGGCCGGGTAGCCCGCCTCGATCATCCGCCGCGCCGCCGCGGGCGACTGCCCGCACCAGGGGCCGTTGCAGAACAGCGCCACCCGCGGGACATCGGCGGGGCATTCGAAACCTTCGAAATCCGGCTCGCAGCCCAGTTCGCCAAGCCGGTCGGCCGCCTCGTTATAGGGCACCGACACCGCGCCGGGGATCGTTCCGGCCTCGAATTCCGGCCGGATCCGGCCATCCATGACAAAGACTTCCGGATCCTGCAAAAACTCCAGAAGCTCCAGTTCGCCGATCGTCGTCACGCCCTCGGCCGGGGTCATCGGCTGGATGCAGAAGGCCGGGCAGGGGCGCGAGGTCAGCGCCCAGTCGCCGGTGACGGTGTTCGCGTTGTCCTGGACGCGGGAAATCTCGACCGGGCCCTTTGTGGTCTCGACGGTGACGGACATCATCTCCGGGGTGATTCCGACCGGATCGGCCAGCGCCGTTCCCGTTGTCAGGAGGAGGGCAACAAGGCTGCGCATCGCTTTCAGTCTCCCATCTTGTGCGGTTCGGGGTGATCGGCCTCAGGCTCCGGTTTCCCGGCGGCCGCGTCAATGGGGTGCGGCGGCCTGCTGCGCCGGGCCCTGCGGCCGGATCGCGCGGTCGGCGCCCAGCGCCGCCGAAAGCTCGGCGGCCGCACGGGTCACGGCGCCGGCCAGACGTTGCGTCTCGGCCTGCGAGACGCGGCTGACCGGGCCGGAGACCGACAGGCCGGCCACCGCCTCGCCGGTCCAGTCGAAGACGGCGGCGGCGATGCAGCGCATGCCAAGGGTCTTTTCCTCGTCGTCGACGGCGAAGCCCTGCGCGCGGGTCGCGTCCAGCTCGGCCCGCAGCCGCGCCGGTTCGGTGATCGTGTGCCCGGTGAACCGTTCGAGGGGCGCGCGCTGCAGATGCGCGGCCAGACGGCGCTCCGACATCTCGGCCAGCAGCGCCTTGCCGACGCCGGAGGCATGCATCGGCGACAGCGTGCCGGGGGGAAAGAACGCGCGGATCGAATCGTGGCATTCCACCTGGCTGACGAACATCACGTGGTCGTCGCGCGCGATGGCGAGATTGGCGGTTTCCCCGGTCTCGGCCATCAGACGGCGCAGGATCGGGCGGGCGCGATCCACGACCGAGGTGCGGCGCAGGTAGCGCGCCCCGATCAGGAAGGCCCGCGGCCCCACGTGCCAAAGCTGCGCCTCGGCATCGAGTTCCACCAGCCCGCGCGCCTCCAGCGTCACGAGGATGCGGTAGACCGTGGCGGGCGACTGGCCAAGATCCCCGGCCAGTTCCGACAGGGTCGCCCCGGCGAGCGTGGACAGGTGATCGAGCACCTCCATCGCCCGGTCGAGCGACTTGATCGTGTTCTGCTCGGTCTTGTCGGTCCAGGCCTTCGGGCGGCCGCGGGTTCGGCGGGTCGGGGCGGTATCCATGCTGCGAGCGATCCTTGCCATCAGCTATCTGAAAACGTATTTCACGATATGAAAAACTACAAGCTGCTGCAAGGCATGAAGATTTCCATGCCAAAGCATTTGTGAAAAACGTTTTCAAAAAAATTGCAGACGGTCGGCGGGAGCCCTAGGACAGGGATGCGGAAGGGAGGACCCGTCACCATGCACCCGCAGAACCCCGTCTTCATCCCCGGCCCGACGAACATGCCCGAATCGCTGCGCCGCGCCTGCGACATGCCGACGATCGATCATCGGTCGTCGGTATTCGGCGAAATCCTCGGCCCGGCGCGCGACGGTGTGCGGGCGGTGGTGCAATCAGCCTCGGCCGAGGTGTTCATCTTCCCCTCGACCGGGACCGGCGGCTGGGAAACCGCGATCACCAACACGCTGTCACCGGGCGACACGGTGCTGGCCGCCCGCAACGGCATGTTCAGCCAGAAGTGGATCGACCTGTGCCGGCGCCACGGGCTGGACGTCGAGGTCGTCGAAACCGCCTGGGGCGAGGGCCTTCCGGTCGCGCGGTTCGAAGAAATCCTGGCCGCCGATACCGGCCACCGGATTCGCGCGGTGCTGGCCACGCATAACGAAACCGCCACCGGCGTCGTGTCGGACATCGCCGGGCTGCGCCGGGCGCTGGACGCCGCGGGCCACCCGGCGCTCTTGTTCGTCGATGGGGTCAGCTCCATCGCGTCGATGGATTTCCGGTTCGACGAGTGGCGCGTCGACGTGGCCGTGACCGGCTCGCAGAAAGGGTTCATGCTGCCCGCGGGGCTCGGGATCGTGGCCTTCTCGCAACGGGCGATGGCGGCGGCCGAGGGCGCCGGCCTGCGGCGCGCCTTCTTCGATATCCGCGACATGGCGGCGGGCTACGCCGCCGGCGGCTATCCCTATACGCCGCCGCTGGGGCTGCTGAACGGGTTGAAGGAGGCCTGCGGGATGCTGCTGGGCGAGGGGCTGGACAACGTCTTCGCCCGCCACCGCCGGATCGCCGACGGCGTTCGCGCGGCAGTCGGAGCCTGGGGCCTCGATCTCTGCGCCCGCCGCCCCGCCCTCTATTCCGACACGGTCAGCGCGATCTGCACGCCCGCCGGGTTCGATGCCGCGCGGATCGTCGCGCATGCCGCCGAAACCTACGGCGTCGCCTTCGGCGCGGGGCTGGGCGCCGTTGCCGGCAAGGTGTTCCGCATCGGCCATCTCGGCAGCCTGACCGATGTCATGGCGCTGAGCGGGATCGCCACGGCCGAGATGGCGATGGCCGATCTCGGGCTGGATATCGAACCGGGATCGGGGGTCGCCGCCGCGCAGCAGGTCTACCGCGCCTCGGCCGCGCCCCGCGCGCTGGCGGCAGAGTGAGGGAGACAGGGATGAAGGACATGATCGCCGCGGACCGCCTTGGCCTTGACGACGTGATCGCCGCGCATGACCGGATCGCGCCGCATATCCACCGAACGCCGGTTCTGACCTCGAGCTACCTGAACGGACTGACCGGGGCCGAGCTGTTCTTCAAATGCGAGAACTTCCAGAAGGCCGGCGCCTTCAAGGTGCGCGGCGCCTGCAACGCCGTCTTCGGGCTGGGCGACGCGGAGGCCGAACGCGGGGTCGCCACCCATTCCAGCGGCAACCACGCCCTGTCGCTGGCCTATGCCGCAGGCCGCCGGGGCATCCCGTGCCACGTGGTCATGCCGCATACCGCGCCCGAGGCCAAGAAGGCCGCCGTGCGCGGCTACGGCGGCACGATCACCGAATGCGAGCCCTCCACCTCCAGCCGCGAGGCGGTGTTCGCCGAGGTCCATGCCCGCACCGGCGCGGATTTCGTGCATCCCTACAACGATCCGCGGGTGATCGCCGGGCAGGCGACCTGTTCGCGCGAACTGATCGACCAGGTGGCCGACCTGGACGCGGTGATCGCCCCGATCGGCGGCGGCGGCATGATCTCGGGCTGCTGCCTGACGCTGTCGAACATCGCCCCCCAGGTGGAAATCTACGCCGCCGAGCCGGACCAGGCCGACGATGCCTGCCGCTCGTTCAAGGCGGGGCGGATCATCGCCGACGACGCGCCGGTGACGGTGGCCGACGGGCTCAAGGTGCCGCTGAAGGAAAACACCTGGCATTTCGTGTCGCGCTACGTGACCGATATCCTCACCGCCTCTGAGGGCGAGATCGTCGACGCGATGAAACTGACATGGCAGCGGATGAAGATCGTGATGGAACCGTCCTGCGCGGTGCCGCTCGCCACCATCCTGAGAAACCCCGAGGTGTTCCGCGGCAAGCGTGTCGGCGTGATCATCACCGGGGGCAACGTGGACCTCGACAGGCTGCCCTGGATGCAGGCCTGAAGGAACGGGAGAGTGACCATGAAAGACCTGACCGATCTGCAATCGCTCGATGTCGGCTACGACGTGCCCGCGCTGCCGGGCATGGACGAGGCCGACATCCAGACGCCCTGCCTGATCCTCGATCTCGACGCGCTGGAACGCAACATCCGCAAGATGGGCGACTACGCGAAGGCGCATGGCATGCGCCACCGGGTGCATGGCAAGATGCACAAGTCGGTCGATGTCGCGAAGCTGCAGATCGAGCTGGGCGGCGCGGTCGGCGTGTGCTGCCAGAAGGTGAGCGAGGCCGAGGTCTTCGCCCGCGGCGGCATCACCGACGTGCTGGTGTCGAACCAGGTCCGCGACCCGGCCAAGATCGACCGGCTGGCCCGGATGCCGAAGCTTGGCGCGCGCACGATCTGCTGCGTGGACGACGTGGCGAATGTCGCCGACCTGTCGGCTGCCGCGCAGAAACACGGCACGACGATCGAATGCCTTGTCGAGATCGATTGCGGCGCGGGCCGCTGCGGCGTGACCACGACGCCCGCGGTCGTCGAGATCGCGAAGGCGATCGATGCCGCGCCGGGGCTGAAATTCTCGGGCATCCAGGCCTACCAGGGCGCGATGCAGCACATGGACAACTACGAGGATCGGAAGGCCAAGATCGACATCGCCGTGGCGATGGTGAAGGACGCGGTCGATACGCTGGCCGCCGAGGGGCTGGCCTGCGACATCGTCGGCGGCGGCGGCACCGGATCGTATTATTTCGAGGCGAATTCCGGCGTCTACAACGAGCTTCAGTGCGGTTCCTACGCCTTCATGGATGCCGATTACGGCCGCATTCTCGACAAGGACGGCAACCGCATCGACCGGGGCGAATGGGAGAACGCGCTGTTCATCCTGACCAGCGTGATGAGCCATGCCAAGGCCGACAAGGCGATCGTCGATGCCGGCCTCAAGGCGCAATCGGTGGACAGCGGCCTGCCGGTGATCTTCGGGCGCACCGACGTGGACTACGTGAAATGCTCCGACGAGCATGGCGTGGTGATGGACCCCGGCGGGGTTCTGAAGGTGAACGACAAGCTCCGGCTGGTGCCCGGCCACTGCGACCCGACCTGCAACGTGCACGACTGGTACGTGGGGGTGCGCGGCGGCAAGGTCGAAACGCTCTGGCCGGTCTCGGCGCGCGGCAAGGCCTACTGATGGACGGCGCCGAGATGACGAGGCACGAGATCGCGATCGTTCCCGAGGCGATGGTCGCCGACATGCTGACGCGCGCGGCGGCCTTAGAGGCGGTCGAGGCGGTGTTCGCGGCGATGGCCGAGGGCAAGGCGCGCAACTTCCCGGTGGTGCGCGAGGCGCTGGGCCACGAGGACGCGCTTTACGGCTTCAAGGGCGGGTTCGACGGCACGGGCGGCATCCTTGGCCTGAAGGCCGGCGGCTACTGGCCGCACAATCTCGAACGGCGCGGCCTGATCAACCACCAGTCGACCGTGGTCCTGTTCGACCCCGACAGCGGGCGGGTGACGGCGATGGTCGGCGGCAACCTGCTGACCGCGCTGCGCACCGCCGCGGCCTCGTCGGTGTCGATCCGCCACCTGGCGCGCAGGGATGCGAAGGTGCTGGGCATGATCGGCGCAGGCCACCAGGCCGGCTTCCAGCTGCGCGCGGCGCTGGAGACGCACGGCTTCGAGAAGGTGATCGGCTGGAACCTGCACCCCGAGATGCTGCCGGGCCTCGCCCGCGTGGCGGACGAGGTCGGGGTGCCGTTCGAAGCCGTCGATCTGCCCGACATGGCCGGGGCCGACGTGATCATCACGATCACCTCGTCCTTCGCCCCGACGCTGCTGGCCGACCATGTCAGCCCCGGCACCCATATCGCCTGCATGGGAACCGACACCAAGGGCAAGCAGGAGGTCGAGGCGGCGCTGCTCGGCCGGGCGACGGTCTTCGCCGACGAGGTCGCGCAGTCGATCTCGATCGGCGAGGCGCAGCATGCGGTCGCGGCCGGGCTGATCGCCGAGGGCGACATCCACCAGATCGGCGCGGTGATCGGCAAGGCGCATCCCGGCCGCGGTTCGGACAGCGAGATCACGGTCTTCGACGGCACCGGCGTCGGCCTGCAGGATCTGGCGGTGGCGGCGCGGATCGTCGAGGTCGCCGTGGCGCGCGGCGCGGCGACGATCGTGCCGATCTAGCGCGCGTTGCGCCGCGGCCGGATTGTGGACGGCCGCCGCCGGCCACCTATCCTCACGCCAGGCGACGGCAGAAACGGCCGACGCCGCGAAGGGGGATCGGGATGCAGGTGGTCTGGTTCAAGCGCGATCTCAGGGTCGCCGACAATCGCGCCCTTGCCGCGGCGGCGGAGCGCGGCAGCGTGCTGCCGCTTTACATCGTCGAGCCCGACCTCTGGCGTCAGCCCGACATGGCGGGCCGGCACTGGGCCTTCCTGTCGGACTGCCTTGCCGACCTGCGCGAGGCGCTGGCCCGCTGCGGCCAGCCGCTGATCGTGCGAAGCGGCGCGGTGATCGACGTGCTCGCCGCGATCGATGCGCGGCATCCGGTGACGGCCCTGTGGTCGCACGAGGAAACCGGCAACGGCTGGACCTACCGTCGCGACCGGCAGGTGGCGGCCTGGTGCCGCGCGCGCGGAATCGCCTGGCACGAACTGCGAAACCACGGTGTGCAGCGCCGCCTGCGGTCGCGCGATGGCTGGGCGCGGGGCTGGGACAGGTTCATGGCCGAACCGGTGACCGCCGCGCCGGCGCTGCGCCCGCTGCCGGTCGATCCCGGCGTCCTGCCTTCGGCGCGCGGTCTCGGCCTGGCCCCGGACCCCTGCGAGGGCCGCCAGCCCGGCGGACGGGCGGCGGGGCTGGAACGGCTGGAGTCGTTCCTGCATCACCGGGGTGAAAGCTACCGCAGCGCCATGTCCTCGCCGCTGGCAGGCTGGCAGGCCTGTTCGCGGCTGTCGCCGCACCTCGCCTGGGGCGGCCTGTCGATGCGCGAGGTCGCGCAGGCGACATGGGCGCGGCAGCGCGACCTGAACCGGCAGGGCGATGCGCAACGCGCCCGCTGGCGCGGCGCGTTGCGGTCGTTCTCGGGTCGGCTGCACTGGCATTGCCACTTCATCCAGAAACTCGAGGACGAACCGGCAATCGAGTTCCGGAACCTGCACCCGGCCTATGACGGCATCCGCCCCGCCGCGCCGGACCAAGACCGGCTGCGGGCCTGGGCATCGGGCGAAACGGGCCTTCCGTTCCTTGACGCCTGCATGCGCTCGCTGCGCGCGACCGGCTGGCTGAATTTCCGGATGCGGGCGATGGTGATGGCGACGGCCAGCTACCACCTGTGGCTTGACTGGCGCGCGCCGGGGCTGGAACTGGCGCGGCTCTTCACCGATTACGAGCCCGGCATCCACTGGAGCCAGGTGCAGATGCAGTCCGGCACCACCGGGATCAACACGGTGCGGATCTACAACCCCGTGAAACAGGGCCACGATCAGGATCCGACGGGGGCCTTCACCCGGCGCTGGGTGCCGGAACTCGCCGGCATTCCCGACCGGCATCTGCAGGAGCCATGGAAGGCCGGGAACGCCGCCGAGGTTCTGGGCCGGGCCTATCCCTGGCCGATCGTCGACCACGAGGCCGCCGCGCGGGAGGCGCGCGAGCGGATCTGGGCGGTGCGCCGCGGCACGGGTTTCGGCGCGACGGCCGCCGCGATCCAGACGAAACACGGCAGCAGAAAAAGCGGCATCGCGAACACGGGGCGGCGCGGCGCGGCCGCCGATACCCGGCAACTCACCCTGCCGCTGGACGGCTGAGCGATGAAGATGCGCCGGAAATCCGACCTGCCGACAAAGACCTGCGTGACCTGCGGGCGCCCCTTCGCCTGGCGGCGGAAATGGGCCCGCGCCTGGCACGAACTGCGCCATTGCTCAAACCGGTGCCGGCGCTTGGCACGGGCGCGGCGCGCGCCCGCCGGATCATGAACGCCGGTCCGGCCGGATCATCGCGGCCACGGCCGAGGCGATCCCGGCCAGCCCGATCAGAACGAAGCCGAGCGCCAGACCGATCGCGCCGTCAAGAACCGCGGTCACCAGCCATTCGATCATGCCGTCAAAACGCGGCGCTTCCTGCGCCGCCGCGACGGCGATCCGGTGGATGACGTCATAGGGGCCGTGGATCCCCAGTTCGTGCAGGCCGTGAACGATGATCGATCCGCCAACCCAGATCATCGCGGCGGTCCCGACCACGACAAGCACGCCCATCAGATAGGGCATGCCGCGGACGATCCACGCGCCGGCCCGGCGCGTGATCGCCAGCCGGCCCTTCGCCGCCATGTAAAGACCGGCATCGTCGGCCTTCACGATCACGGCGACCGCGCCGTAGACCGCGACGGTGATGATGATCGCCGCCACGGCCAGCGCCGCGGCCACGGCCGGGGTCGACAGCGTTTCGGGCAGGGCCGAGAGGGTGATGGTCATGATCTCGGCCGAGAGGATGAAATCGGTCTTCACCGCGCCGCGGACCTTCTGTTCCTCGAGATGCGCATCCTGCAGCTTCTCCTCCAGCAGCTCCTGCCGCGTGTGGTCGCCGGGATCGAGGGCATGCTTCAGCTTCTCGGCGCCCTCGAAGCACAGATAGGCCCCGCCAAGCATCAGAAGCGGCGCGATGGCCCAGGCGGCGAAGGCCGAGAGCAGCAACGCCAGCGGCAGCAGGAACACGAGCTTGTTGACGATCGACCCTTTCGCGATGCTCCAGACGATCGGGATCTCGCGATCCGCGGTGAACCCGTGCATGTATTTCGGCGTCACCGCGGCATCGTCGATCACCGCGCCGGCGGCCTTCGAACTGGCCTTCACCGCCTGGCCGACGACGTCATCGACCGAGGCCGCCGCGACCTTCGCGATCGCCGCCACGTCGTCGAGAAGCGCGAGAAGTCCGCTCATGCCCGTTCCCTGCCCGGCCGCGTTCTGGCCCAGCATAGCGGCGGGCCATCGGACGGCAACCGGACGTCGCACCGGGCCCGGAACGTTGCACGCCGGGCGCCGCCGGATGTCCGGACCGGGCCGGCGAGCGACACGGGGCCCGGCTGCCGCCGCATGCGCATTCAGGACACGGCGCCCCGACCCGTGCGCGCCCGGCCCGCCCGGGGCTCATCCGTGCCCGGGGTCACGGGGGCCTGCTCAGGAGACGTGGGGCGGTGAAGGGACTTGAATTGAAAACCCATGTATTTGTTATTTTGACGTTTTTCAGAAAACTCTGGCCTCGAAGCGCCCGATAATGCCCCCAGGCAGATTGGTTGTCGGCGATGTCCAGATTGAAGCGATGTCGTTGGCGGCCCGGAAGCGCTCGATCCCCGGTGCACTCTACCCCTGTCTGCATTGCGTTGTAGACGCGGAGGGCGGCGAGCGGGCCTTCGCCGCACCGTCCATGAAGGTCGGCTTGGCGCTGCACGGCATCAAGCCTGATCCTCCAGATCAGGAGAACGGAAAAACGCCTGCGCCTGCCCGTGCTGGTTGGATCGGTTCAACCGCATGCTGCCCGAGAGGTTACCGGCAATTCCGTTGTTGGAAAGCATCGCGCAGGCCTGTCCAAGGTCCGGGCAGATGTAGAGCGCGCAGCTCGACCCCGCCGTGCCGCCGTTGTGGAACAACGCAGGGCGGCCGTTCGCATCGGGGGTCATGAGCAACCAGCCCGAGCATTGCGCGGCCGACCGAGTGCCGAGGGCTCGCGTAGGCTTGCATCATGGCCTTGAGGAGGGCGTCTTTCACGTCGGTGGTCATGTGGCCTCGCCAGCGCCTGTGCGAGGAGGTGGCGGTGGTGACATGGCGCAGCCTCCTCTCACCGGTTCAGCGAGCCGGGCGTCGTGTCGAGAAAGGATCCGATCACGGCGATCGTCGCCTCGGGCTGGTCCCAGACGGTGTCGTGGCCGGCGCTTTCGATCACCTCCATCCGCGCCTCCGGGAACAAGCTGGCGTGCCGGGCCTGGATCGGCGCGCCGGTCCAGTCGTTGCAGCTCCCGGCCAGGATCAGGACGGGGCGGGGGAAGGCGAGGCCGGGCGCGATAGCGCCCAGCGATGCGGCCGGATCGCTCCAGAAGGCGTCGCTGGCGCGGCTGCCGAACCGCCAGGCCGGGGCGTCGTAGCCCTGTCCGGGGCAGTGGTAGGGGTTTGCCGGATGGTTGGCGAAGGCGTGGACGACGGTGCCGACAATGCTGTCGCGGCCCGCCTCTTCATCCCCCGCGACACCACGGGCCCGGAACCCGGCCAGAAGACCGGCCCAGACCACCCGGGGGCTGCGAGAGAGCGCGGCGCGCCGGGTCTCGAATGCGGCGAGGCCTTCCGCGTCCAGGAAGCCCGGCTCGATCAGGACGGCGCGGGAGACCGCTTCGGGGCGGTGGCCAAGATAGGCTGTGGCCAACATGGCGCCCCAGGAATGCCCGATCAGGACCACCGGGCCGCCGCCATGCGCCGCGATCAGCGCATCGAGGTCGTGGAGGTGGCCGGCGATGCCCAGCCGGTCCTCCGTCACCCGCTCCGACAGGCCCGCGCCGCGCTGGTCGTAGAAGAGAACGCGGTGGGTGCCGCCGAGCCCCGCGAGCGCCAGCAGCGAGCGGTGATCGCCCCCGGGCCCGCCATGCAGGACGAGAGCGAGCGGCGCGCCCGCCGCTCCGGCGATGTGGCCATGCAGCAGGACACCGTCTCCGTGGAGCCGTGGCAGGGTCGCATCGGTCGTCACCGTTTCCGGGATCCGTGGCGGCACCCGCGTGATCCACATCAGCGATGCGAAGGCCAGGACGCAGAGAACGAGAAGAGCGGCGATCAGCGCGAGCATGGGGCGCAGCATAGGGGTTGTCCTTGCGTGATGTCTCCGGACATTCTGCCGGTGCCGGTTCGGCAACGGCATGACCGGGCGCATCATGATCTTGACCCCGGAGGACAGCCGCATGTCCGATCGCACCATGGCCGCCGGTTTCGCGCGCGCGTTCCTCGATTATGCGGTTGCGGACGGGGCGCCGCGCGACGGCCTCTTGGCGGCCTCCGGCCTGACGGATGACGATCTGGTCGATCAGGACGCGCGCATCCCGGTCGCCGCCTATCAGGCGCTCATCGCCACCGGGATCGAGACGACGGGCGACACCTCGCTGCTTCTTCGTCATGTGCTGGAGACCCGGCTGGAGACAATGTCGATTGTCGGCCAGATCGTCCATGCCTCGACCTCCTTCCCGCACAGCCTGGGTCAGGTGAACCGCTACGCGCGGCTGATGGCCGATGTGCCGATCCCCGGCGGCCGGGACCGGTTCGAACTGGTGCGGGAGGGCGCGGCGGTCTGGCTGGTGGACAACCGCCCCTGCGATGGCGGCTGGATCGCGACGGAG
>Ga0180431_10008041_pt1 | contig 12168 bp, 11 predicted proteins | sample SS_ome_11_FD_132459 | JGI IMG/M metagenome (GOLD analysis project Ga0180431, IMG submission 132459) | Hypersaline lake sediment archaeal communities from the Salton Sea, California, USA - SS_1_MS_1 metaG | ecosystem: Environmental > Aquatic > Non-marine Saline and Alkaline > Hypersaline >... | reverse complement strand
TTGGAAAATATCTACAGAGCGGTAAACATTGCGCTCGTAAACGAGCTGAAAGTGATAATGGGCAGGATGGATATCGATATATGGGAAGTTATCGAGGCCGCAAGCACGAAGCCTTTCGGGTTTCACCCGTTTTACCCCGGGCCCGGGCTCGGGGGCCACTGTATACCCATAGATCCCTTCTACCTTACCTGGAAGGCCCGGGAGTACGACATACACACGCGGTTCATAGAGCTTGCGGGCGAGATCAACAGCAGTATGCCCTATCATGTGGTGAGCACGGCGATAAAGGCGTTGAACAGTACCGGGAAATCGATCAGGGACGCGAAGGTGCTCGTACTCGGAGCGGCGTACAAGCCCGATGTCGACGATATGCGTGAGAGCCCGTCTTTGAAGCTCATCGACCTGCTCCTTTACGAGGGCGCCGATGTTTCGTACAACGATCCCTATATCGAGGTTCTTCCTCCGACGCGGAAGTACGACTTCGACATGAGGTCCATGGTTCTGACACCCGAAAATCTGACGTCAATGGATCTCGTCGTCATCGCCACGAACCATTCGTGTTACGATTGGGATCTAATCGCATCGAACAGTAATCTTATCCTTGACACGAGAAACGCGCTGTCCGGGGCCGGTATCGTCAAAGACAAAATATGGAAGGCATGAGATGGAAAAGAACATCGCTCTTATAGGCGCCGGGTACTGGGGCAAGAACCATCTGAAGAATCTCTACAAACTGGGTGCGCTGCACTCCGTTGTTGACGCTGATGATGAAATACTCGCGGAGCGGGCCCGGGATTATCCGGACGTCAATTATATAAGGGACGACGGAGAGATAATGGAAAACGGCGATGTCAAGGGGGTCGTGATTGCGGCGCCCGCGCGGCTTCACTACGACCTGGCGAAGCGGTACCTGCTCGCCGGGAAGGACGTACTCGTGGAAAAGCCCCTCGCCCTCACCGTTCAGGAGGGGGAGGACCTCGTCGGGCTTGCCGAACAGCAGGGTCGCGTTCTCATGGTCGGACACATCCTGCAATACCACTCCGCCGTTGTCGCTTTGAAGGATATGATAGACAGGGGCGAGGTCGGGGACATCAGGTATATCTATTCCAACAGGCTGAACCTGGGTAAACTGCGGGTGGAGGAAAATGTGCTCTGGTCCTTCGCTCCCCATGATATTTCGATCATACTCATGCTCCTGGGCCGTGAGCCGGTACGTGTAACCGCCTCAGGGGCTTCTTATATTACGTCCGACATATACGATGTAACGGTTACGAACCTCGAGTTCAGAGAAAACGTGAAGGGCCACATATTCGTGAGCTGGCTGCACCCCTACAAGGAGCAGAAGCTCGTGGTGGTGGGGACCGAGAAGATGGTCCTCTTCGACGACACGAGCGCGGAAAAGCTTTTTATTTATCCTCACCGCGTCGACTGTGAAAACGGAGGGGCCCCCGTGGTACAGAAGGCCGAGTATTATACGCAGGACCTTGATCTGAAGGAGCCGCTCCGTGAGGAGCTCGTGCACTTCATCGACTGCATCGAGAGCCGGAAGGCGCCGAGGACCGATGGAAACGAGGGCCTTCAGGTGCTCAGGATTCTCGAAAGGGCGGAGAAGAGCCTGAAGGGCGAAATCGACTGAATAGTACAGTATTCGCGATATATTAAGATGAATGTCGACCTTCACTCCATGAGCTGGAAAACCGTATGGATAAAATTATCCACATAGTGGGGGCCCGGCCCCAGTTCATCAAGGCCTCCGCCGTTTTCAATAAAATGGCCGGAGCGGGCTCTCAGCAGCTCATGGTCCATACGGGACAGCACTACGACTTTAACATGTCCGAGGTCTTTTTCAGGGAACTGGAGATGGAGGAGCCCGACTTTTCCCTGGGCATCGGCTCATACGGACACGGGGAACAGACCGGCAGGATGCTCATCGAGCTCGAGCGTGTGCTTCTCGAAGAAGAGCCGGCACTCGCCGTTGTCTACGGCGATACGAACACAACGCTGGCAGGCGCCCTCGCCGCGTCAAAGCTTCATATTCCGATCGCGCACGTGGAGGCGGGCCTGCGGAGCTTCAACAGGGACATGCCCGAAGAGATCAACCGGATCGTTGCCGATCATCTGTCCACGCTGCTGTTTACTCCCACGCGTGCGGGTCAGAGAAATCTGGAACGCGAGTCCCTCGTCGGGGGGGTGCACAGGGTCGGCGACGTCATGCTCGACATCGCCCTTCGGATGAGCGAAAAACGCGATCCCGTGAGCGTGGATGTGCTGTCCGGGTACGGGCTGCGTAAGGGGAAATACATGCTCGTCACCGTTCATCGGGCGGACAACACGGACAAGCCTGAAAATCTACGGTCCATTTTTAACGGATTAAAGGAAATCGCCGAGCAGGGCATCGACGTCTTTTTCCCGGTGCACCCGAGAACGATGAAATGCTTTCAGCAGTACGAGATGCTTGTTCCTTCTCTTCCTGAAAAGCTTCATCTTCACGAACCCGTTCCCTACGGGGACATGCTGGTTCTCGAGAAGAACGCGTCGGTCGTCATCACGGATTCGGGAGGCGTTCAGAAGGAGGCATATTTCTTTAAGACGCCGGCCGTCATCCCGCGTGACGAGACGGAGTGGACGGAAACGGTGGAAGCGGGGTGGAACAGGCTGACGGGAGCGGACAGCGGGGCTATCGTGGAGAACGCGATCGAGCTTGCTCAAAGAAAAGACGAACTGGAATGGGAGAATTATTACGGCGACGGTACCGCGTCGGAAAAAATTGCACATATTGTTGCGGACTACATACGAGAGGGAGGGCATCATGTCTGAGGCTGAGAAGGAATACTTCGTGCACGAGTCCAGCTACGTGGACGATAACGTTAAAATCGACGCAGGAACGAAGATCTGGCATTTTTCACACGTCCAGTCCGGCACTAAAATCGGTAAGAACTGCTCGCTCGGGCAGAACGTGAACGTGGGCAACAATGTTACGATCGGGAACAACGTGAAGATACAGAACAACGTATCGGTTTACGAGGGCGTGGAGCTCGAGGATTTCGTGTTCTGCGGCCCGTCCATGGTGTTTACGAACATCATCAATCCCAGGTCGGAGTTCCCGCAGCGGGGGGCCGAATTCTACAGAAAGACCATTATTAAAAAGAGCGCCTCACTGGGCGCCAACTCAACGGTCGTGTGCGGCCACACGGTCGGAAAGTACGCGTTCGTGGGAGCCGGGGCGGTGGTTACGAAAAACATACCGGATTACGCGCTCGTGGTCGGCAACCCCGCCCGTATCCTGGGGTGGATGTGCGCCTGCGGCACGCGTCTCGACCTGGAACCGGACGAGGGGAGCGGCGGTGAGGCGGTATGCCCGAAATGCGGGCGGAAGTACACCAAAGAAGGGCTGAAAGTCGAGGAGAAGGTCTGAGGGGGTCTGAAGAGGCCTGAAGAGGAAATCATATTCGGTTATCAACTGAGAGGGAGGAGCGGGAATGCAGTTCATAGATCTCGGCGCGCAGCAGAAGAGAATACGGGAAAAGCTCGAATCGAATATCGGGAAGGTGATGGACCACGGGCGGTACATAAACGGTCCGGAGGTTTCAGAGCTCGAGGATCGGCTCGCGGATTATGTCAAAGTGAAACACGCGGTGGGCTGCTCCAGCGGCACGGACGCCCTTCTCATGCCCCTTATGGCGTATGGGGTGGGGCAGGGTGATGCGATCTTTACCACGACCTTTACCTTTATCGCGACCGCTGAGGTCATACAGCTTCTCCAGGCGACACCCGTGTTCGTGGACATAGACCCCGCAACCTTCAATATAGATACCAAGAAGCTGGCGCAGTCGATCGAGAAGACGAAAGCCGAGGGGAAGCTCAATCCCAGGGGTATCATCCCGGTCGACCTCTTCGGCCAGCCTGCTGACTACGACGAGATAGCGGGGATCGCGAAGGAACACGGCCTCTTCGTTCTCGAAGACGCGGCCCAGGGTTTCGGAGGCGTATACCGCGGTAGGGAGGCCTGTTCCTTCGGCGACGCCGCTGCCACGAGCTTTTTTCCTGCAAAGCCCCTCGGATGCTACGGCGACGGCGGAATGGTATTCACCAATGACGATGAGCTCTACGATAAGATGATCTCGATACGCGTGCACGGCAAGGGGACCGACAAGTACGACAATATCAGGGTGGGGCTGAACGGCAGGCTCGACACCATACAGGCAGCGGTCCTGCTTGCGAAGTTCGACATCTTCGAAGAGGAGATAGGCCTGCGCCAGGAGGTCGCCTCCCGCTACTCGGAGGGATTGAGACCCGCGGTCGGAACCCCGTTCGTGAAAAGTCACAACCTGTCCGCATGGGCGCAGTACTCCGTGATCCATCCGGACCGGGATAAAATCATGGGCGGTCTGAAATCCAGGGGGGTTCCCACGGCGGTGTACTATCCAAAGCCCCTCCACATGCAGACGGCCTTTGCCTCACTCGGGTATTCAGAGGGCGACTTCCCGGAAGCCGAGTCCGCGGCCGGACGCATATTCAGCCTCCCCATGTACCCCTACCTGGGGCCCGAGGAGCAGAACGAAGTGATCGCGGCCGTTATTGAGGAGTGCTCGTAGACCGACGCAGCGGATAGCAAGGGGAGGAGAGGGTGAAAGCGCTCGTTATAGACTGTAATAAAAACGGGTTGGGAGTTATACGGTCTCTTGCGGCTGAGAACGTGCGGATAATCGCAGCGGACCACAGCATGTCGGTTCCGGGACTCCACTCGAAGTACGTGGGAAGGCGTTGTACCGTTCCCCGTATTGAAAAGGACGAGGAGCGTTTCATCTCCCGAATTTGCGACATAGGCAGGGAGGAGGCGGACGGCTCCAGGGTCTTCCTGCTTCCCATGAACGACGATTACCTCCTCTCGTTCGCGAAAAACTGGGACAGGCTGAAGGAATATTTTTATCCCGTATTCGAAACCGACTTGGATATCCTTCTCGGCTGCCTGGAAAAAACGAGGATGTACAGGATTGCGGAACAGGTGTCGGTTCCCTATCCCGAGACGATTTACAGCCCCATAAACCGGGAGGACCTCAAGGATATTCCTCTTCCGCTCATCGTCAAGCCCTACAACAAGAAATCACCCGAAGCGGTCAGACAAAACGTATTCAGGCTGCGCATGTGCAGAACCGCCCGTGAGCTGGAAGACGCGATGAGGTTTCTGGAGGAAAGGAACATACCCTATATCGTGCAGCGCTACATAACCGGAGGAGACGACACGCTCTACTCCGCGTGCTGCTTTTCGTACAAGGGGACGGTAACCGGAATGTTCACCGGGAGAAAACTGCGGCAGTTTCCTCCCACAATGGGTCAGTGCTCATACGGAGAGATCATCGATGTACGGGAGATAAAGGATTATACTGCCAGACTCATGGAAGAAACCCGTTATACGGGAATTACGCAGGTGGAGTTCAAGAAGGAGGGTGATACCTACTACCTGATGGAGACCAACCCGCGTTCATGGTCGTGGAATTCGCTGACCTTCTTTTCGGGCATCAACCTTCCCTATCTGGGGTGCAGGGCCGTGGAATCGGATGTGGTTGACGAGGCTGTTCAAAAAACCTTTACCGGTACGTGGAGCTATTTTACCCTCGATTTCTGGTACAACGTCATAGCCCACAGGAATGTTTCCGCTTTTAAATCCATAAAACAGGCGATAACGGCCGACTGCCACGCTTTTTACGAGCGCGGCGATCCCGCTCCGGCCTTTTACTACTTTATCGATTTTTTCAGAGTTGCTCTGAGGAGAGGAATGAGGTTCTTGAAAAGACGGTTTGCCGGGTGATGGTTTTGTTCCGGTACTTCTACCCCAGACCGAATCCCCTCTTTTCCAACAGTACCCGAAGTTCCTGCCGTGCCTTTTCCGGATTCCGCGTGCATACGCGGCGCGCGGAGTGTTCTATCCAGCCGTAAACGGAAGGAATGTCCGGAGGACGCGCTCCTGTACGTTTTACGTCCTGAACGGTATATTCCCTCCCGTCGTATATGCCGGACTCCGCCATGGTCGAATCGTATACCTCGATCGCCCTTTTTACCGCATCCCTGTCGTACCGGTCTTCGAACAGCACTCCTTCCAGCGGCAGACGCGGCTTGGAGGGATTCCTGTGAACCGGATGGCCTACGCAGAGACCGAATACCGGAGAGACCATGTCCGGCAGCTCCAGGATGTCGGCAACCCGGTCGATGTGGTTCCTGACGCCCCCGATCATGCATATACCGTATCCGAGCGACTCAGCTGCGAGCGCCGCTGTCTGTCCGGCAAGGGCCGCATCCACTGCGGCCATGAGGAATGATTCGAGAAAACGTTTCTGATAGTACTCGTACCCGGCGGTTTCCGTGACGATATCCATCTTGTGGAGGTCCGTGCAGATTACGAAAAAGAGACTCGCGTCACATATGAACCACTGCCTGCCCGCAAGCCCGGCGATTTCTCGTCTCTTTTCCATATCCTTTACCGATATAAAAGCGTAGGATTGCAGGTTGAACGAGGAGGGGCTCTTCTGGGCGGCTTCCACGATTTTTCGAACGTGCTTTTCAGGTATTGAGCGGTCCGGGTCGAAAGATCTGACCGTGTTCCTCTCCGTCAGGAGATCGAACAGGAAGTTTCCCGCCGTATTTTCTTCAGCCATTGCGGATTCCCCCTCTTTGCGGTATGTGCGATTGCTTCGCCGTTTGATTGAAGGTTTAGAATCTCTTGACATCGAGATTCGCGTAGAGTTTCTTCCACAGCTTTACAAAGGGAGGCGTTTCGGGCATTCTGGGAATGCCCATGGGATTCTCCTCCAATAACTTGATCCGTGCCGGCAGTTGGGAAAGCACGATGATCTTGTTTCCGAGTATGATCGCTTCCTGTATGTTGTGGGTGATGAATATGATCGTACTGCCGGTTTTTCCCCATATCTGCAGCAGCTCTTTCTGGAGAATGGTGCGCGTCTGCGCGTCCAGGGCGCCGAAGGGCTCGTCCATGAGCAGGACCTTGGGTTCCATCGCGAGTGCGCGGGCGATAGCGACCCGTTGCCGCATACCCCCGGAGAGCTGGTTCGGAAAGGCGTTGAGGAAATCTCGCAGGTGTACCATGTCCAGGTATTTTTCCGCGATGCGGACGCGGTCTTCATGGTTTTTTCCGATATGGTTCAGCTTCAGCGGATACACGACGTTGTCCAGCACGGATTTCCAGGCGAAGAGCTGGTTGAAGTCCTGGAATACCATGATACGGTCGATACCGGGTTTCCCGATCGGCTGGCCGTCCAGCAGTATATTCCCTCGATTTACGGATTCAAAGGAGCAGATACACCTGATCAGGGTCGATTTTCCACATCCTGAGGGCCCGAGGATGGTGAGAAAATCGCCGCATTCTAGCGAGAAATCCAGCCCGTCGAGTACCACTATCTCTTTTTCGTCGAGCATGAAATTTTTATAAACGTTGTCCACAATGAGGTGTGCCGGCATGTCAGAGGCTCATCTTCCATTTTTGTACTGTATTTTTTTCTATCCGGTAGAGAACGAGCTCGTCCACGATGTAGCCGATGATGATGATCGCGAGCAGTCCCGCGAATACCTCGGGTATTTCCATGAAATAACGCTTCTTGTAGATGAACCACCCGAGGCCTCCGATTATACCGGAAGCTCCGAATACCATTTCAGCCGCAACCAGAGCGCGCCAGCTCCGCGACCAGGCGATCTTCAGCCCTGACAGTATGTAGGGAAAGGCATTCGGGATCATGACCGAGTAGATAAGCTTGAACTCACCCATGCCGATGTTCCTTCCGAGCTCCAGCTGTATCTTCGGCACCGCCTTGAATCCCGTAACCGAGTTTACGATAACGGGCCAGATAATCGAATGAATGATAATGACGATGATGGCCTTGGCGCCGAGTCCGACCAGGAGCATTACGATGGGAAGGAGGGCGATACCGGGAAGGGGGTGCATGATGGAAATGACGATGTCCAGTATATCCGCCACCCGCTTCGAGATCATGTAGAGTGCGGTGAGAAAGAAAGCGAAGACTATGCCGAGTCCGATGCCGGCTCCGATGAGGTAGAGTGAGAAGATTATATGCTCGGTGAGCTCGCCGGAGAGCAGGCTTCTCACAAACGCGGCGACCATTTGGGATACCGGGGGGACGAGGAAGCTCCCCCCGGAATTCAGCCGTGTGAAGAACTCCCATGCGGCCAGTGCAAACAGAACGAATCCCAGTTTCGTGAATATTCGCTTGTATTTTTCTTTTCGTTCTTTTTCGTCGGATGACTGCATGAGACCTTTTGCGCTCCGCTTCATTCTGTTTTAATTGGCTTTCACGGGATCGAGCGTATCCCATAAAAGCTCCGCGACATCGTTCGTTGTCCTCTGTACATAACCAGATTTTTCCATAAAGTCCAGGAATTTGAGCATTCCGTTTGGGTTCTTGTCGAATTTGACGCCCGGCCAGGTGAGCTGTTTGTAAATCGTTTCCTCGCTCAGGTTGAACTCCTTTGAAAGAAGGACAGCGGCGTCTTTCGGATTCGAGTCGATCCAGATGATCGCCTCGTTCAAGGCCTTTCCCACGGCCCCGAAAAGCTCGGGGTTCGACTCTTTGAACTTTTTCGTGCTGACCGTTACGAGAAAGGTAAAGGGCTCTCCGAAGCTGTCCTTTTCCGCGTCAACAACCTGGTGTATGTTCTTGCTTTCGAGCTCCATGAAAATGTAGGGGGGTGAGGTGAAGTGGGCGTCGATCTCGACCTGATTTATGAGTGCGTTTGCACCGTCCGGATGGGCCATGGCCACGATCTGTCCGTCCAGGGCTTTCGGGTCACCGAGTTGTTTCTCACACGCCATGGAGAGCAGTATGTGCTGTATGCTTCCTGGTGAGGGCAGGGCGATTTTCATGCCCGGCTCAATATCCCTGAGCGTTCGAATGCCCGGATGATAGGTCTGCAGGCCGAGCGGCATGCGGCAGAGTGCTGAAATGACCTTGAAGTCGATCCCCTTGGCCCACGCGATGAGGAAGGGGGGGACTCCCATGCTGCCGATATCGACCTGTCCCGCGGCCATGGCCTCGCGGATGGCGCCTCCGGAGCCGAGCTGCACCCATTCGACCTTCGCGTCCTTGTAGTACTTGTTTATAAGGCCTTTCTGTTCCATGACGATGATGGGCGCGTATCCGAGACCGAACTGCTTTGCCAGGACCACCTTGTTCGACCGCTTCCAACCGGCAAATACAAAGATGGAAGCGATGAGAAAAACCGCTGTGAGAACGGCGATGTACTTCTTCATAACGTATCCTCCTTATGGGGTTTATGGGGAAACGATACAATAGGAAGAAGCGTCTGTCCAATATAATATATAAATAAATTAGATTAATTTTATAGTTTATTTAAATAACTACTGATAAAGGTCCTTACCACATCCGGCAGGATGTTCTCATCCTTATAGGCGAGGTAGAGGGGGCGGGTAAGGGGCCGCATGTCCCGTATGAAGACTTCCCTGAGCCCGCCCTTTTCGAGCTCGTCCCGTATCAGGGTCTCGGGAAGAAAGGCGAGTCCTTCTCCGAACTGTACGACCTTTTTCAGCGCGTCCGGGAGTCCGAGCTCTCCTATGCAGCGCAGTGAAAATATACTGATGCCGTTTTCATCGAGCCAGGCCTCCAGTACCTGCCTCGAGCTCGACCCTCTCTGCTCGAGAAAGAGATCGTAGTTTGAAAGCTCGTCTTTACCGATCTCAAAGGGCCATTTATCTGAACCGTTGGAGCAGAGCAGAATCCTGTCGTAGAGGAGGATCTCATAGGTCAGCCGCTGCTCTCCCCTGCTTCCAATGAAAGCAAAGCTTAACGCTCCCCGTTTCACTTTTTCGAGGATGGAAGCTGTGTCGCCCACGATCATGTGCAGGTAAACCGAGGGGTTTTCCTCGTGGAATTTCGAGATGACCGGCGGGAGTATGTAATTTCCCGGTCCCGTGCTCGCTCCGAATTTCAGAACTTCCCGCTGGTCGCGGTTTGCGATATTTATTTCGTTCCTGAAGTGGTCGTCAAGCTCCAGTATCTTCCGTGCGGTTTCGAGAAAGATGTCGCCCGCGACGGTCAGCTCGAAACGCCGGTTGGCCCTGCTGAAGAGCTGGACACCGTAATGCCGTTCGATGGTCTGTATCTTGATGCTTGCGGCCGGCTGGCTGATGTTACACGCGCGTGCGGCCTGCGATATGTTTTTGCACCGGGCGAGCTCAACGAACAGTCGAAGGTGGCTCAGAAACATGGTTACACCTCCGGTTATAAATTTTTCTATCTTCCGGAAAGCGCCTGCATCGCCTTTCTCCCGTCCTTTGTGAGCAGACGGGCATTGTTGAGGATGTTTCGCACAAAGGGCCGCATGTCGCCGCGCTCTATTACGGCCCACACCTTTCGTCTGAACAGGTTTTTCAGAAGTACTACGAGGGCGCCCGCCCATCTTTGAACGAAGAGGTTATAGAGTACGGAATCTCCCCAGATGAAAACCCGGGAACGGGCGCGGGGTTTCCCCTCGGTTCTCTGCACATGTAACAAGCCCGTTTCGCAGTAGTACCTGCAGAGCGGGATATTTATCCCCTCCCTCGTGGCAAGATATGACCAGAACCAGTTTCTCGGATTGAATTCGATATAGTAGAATTCCCCGGTTTTCGCACACAGCTTCATCTCAACCTGAAACATTCCGGTAAAGCCTATACGGGCTATGAATTTTCTTCCCTGCTCGAGCAGGATCGGGTTTTCGACGGTCTCACCCATACCGCACACCCCCCGAAGGTGCGGGACCTGCATGAGCTTCCTGCCCGTATACTCGATGGCGGGATCGCCGTTCCGGGCGTATCCCCCGTAGGTATAGAGGCTGGAATCCGGGCCGTCCACGAATTCGGATATGATCACCGGAATGGATCTTTCGAAGCTTCGCCTGCACAGACCAAAAACCTCATCCTTCGATGTGGCGATTTCAGCTTTGAATACACGCTCGCCCTCGGGACGGGACAGGGGCTTGATGATGACGGGCAGCTCGAGCCGGTCGAGGCGGTCAGATTCATCCATCGACGACATGGTAATGGACTCGGGTATCCTGATTCCCACGGAACGGGCGATTTTTATCTGTTCGTCCTTCTCCAAAAGCGCGACGGTTTCCCAGGGAATGGAAAAGCGGTTTAGTCTTTCCCTGTTTTTAACCAGCAGCCGGAAGTAGTTGTCTCCGGCCGGGAAGGGGACGCATACGCGAAACCGCTCGTTCAGCTCTTCCAGTATACGGATCTGTTCATCGGGGGTCTCGAAAAGACGCAGCTCAGTCGGGTACTTCGACCTGCTCGCTATCGAGTTCCTCCGGCCCACGAGAATGATCCTGACACGCTCGTCGCACCTGAGACTCCTGATAAGGCCCAATCCGTCGATATAATCGTTCATGACGACTGACGCGGTGTTTTCGTATGTGGCTTTATTGGTATCCATGATCAAGTAACCGGTCCCCCTAATTGCGAAGCATATCGATGACGGTACGGTACGCCTTGTCGGGAAGGGCTTTCCTCGCCAGGACTGCGATCCCGCTGTAGTGCATGTATCCCCAGATCTCGAGCATGCCGCACCGGGGAGTACAGTCCGTATAGGAGTATCCCCTGTACCCGATCGCGATTCGCTCAGTCGCTCTACTCGCCGACCCGTTCGATGAAATGATACGCTTTATTCTCCACACATGCAGAGGCGAAGAGATAATGAGCACGGTCTCCCAGCCGTGCGAGTTCGCCACTGCAAGTGCATTTTCCAGGTTGCTTACGGTGTCGTTTGATTCATCCTCCCGGTAGATCCGTTCCCGGGGAACCCCGAGCGCGCGCAGTTTCTCCGCCATGATGCGGGCGCCGTAGTATCCTTTTTGACTCCGTTTACCGCCCGCGCAGAGCAGATATTCGATCGAACCGTCGCTGTAGAGACCGAAGGCCCTATTTAATCTCCTCATCGTCTCCCGGTCCAGCTCGGGAAGGGCCCTTATGCCGCCGTAGAGCACGATTCCGGCCTTTGCCGGAGCCGTCTCCTCGCCGGGCCTGCTCAGAAAGGTGAATAATACTAAACAGGCGGCGGCATCGACGATAACAAATGCGCAGACGACGAGTATCGTTCTTATAAATCCCTTTTTTCCGCCCCTGATGGCAAATCCGCCGATACT
>Ga0180431_10008040_pt1 | contig 12168 bp, 12 predicted proteins | sample SS_ome_11_FD_132459 | JGI IMG/M metagenome (GOLD analysis project Ga0180431, IMG submission 132459) | Hypersaline lake sediment archaeal communities from the Salton Sea, California, USA - SS_1_MS_1 metaG | ecosystem: Environmental > Aquatic > Non-marine Saline and Alkaline > Hypersaline >... | reverse complement strand
CTGCCAATACATTGAGATACCTCCGAGGGCTCTGCTCACCTGCTGGATTCTGGCAGGCGAGCCCTCTGAGGGAATAAGAACCTCAATCAAAAAAACAGGCATCCTAGTTAACGCACCACGACCCGTAGAGCAAACCTTTATATACTATTATTTCACACAATAAGAGCAGGTGGGTACTTGACCAAAAGCTTATACAAAAAGACAAAGCAAGTTCTAGGAGAAATTGACCCTGATAGTCCTTACAAGCCAAAACTTGGAGATAACCGCATTAAAAGAGGTTCAGGAAAAAGATCTTATACCCCAAGAGGCTGGCCTCTTACAAAAAGGGGGATGGAAAAACTAAAGAACCTGATTAAAAAGGTTCCGAGATATGGCGACTTAAAAGTTGAAGACTTGTCACTAAGCATTAGAACTGCATTTCACAAAAAACCAAAATCATTCAAGGTTGAACACGTCAAAGGTACGGACAGGATAGTTTACAAGCATAAAAACCCAAACGGAAAAGAAGGCGGAATAGTTGAAATAACCTGCCACCTGCACCCTGAACACGGACTTATCTTTATTGATAAGGGGTGTTATGTTCTTCTAGGAAGCGTCCTACAAGGGCCATGTTTCATTAAACGAAAGAAAAGGGAGAGCGTAATTATTGCAAGCAAAGTATTGGGCGGTTCATATGTTGAAGACAGCCAAGTACTTTTGCTTTCAATGCTTAAAGGAACTCGCATATATAACAGTAAGATAGATGGGTGCGACCTTAAGCTCTGCAATGTGCTGGACTCAATAGTTTACAGAACCAACTTTACGGGTGAGATAATCTATTGGGAGCAAATACTTCCAGAAAGAAGAAGCATCAGGGAGGAGCGTCAACCAGAGCACTATCCAAATGAATGGAAATACATGGCCCAATACTTTCCTGAGAATGTATTTTTCAGAAAGTTCCTGAAAAAGTAAGAAGACCCATTCACTCAAATGTTTCCTTGACTTCGCTTTTCCTTATTTCAACGCGCTTTATGGGACCGATTTTTTTTATTGAGTTGTAGATTTTTGCAGACAGCTTGTTAAATACCATTTCCTGCACGAGGGTTGGGAAATCTGTTGCTGCTGCAAGCTCTTTTACGCTTTTTGAGATTGCCCTTCTGACATCTGTCCTGATTGCCTCGCTCACCCTTAACCCTGAAACGCAGATTGTTTTTATCCTCACAGCCACGCCATCCTTTGTCCTGACATCATCAACCTGGTTCATTATAGAGCGCCTTCTTCTTGCAAGTGTCCTGATAAACCCTGGCACAAGCTCATGGCCAATGAATTTCATGTGCGCTGAATTGCCCTTTACGTCCTTTACCCTGAAGTGGAGAACAGTATATGCTGTTGAGTGGGAAAAGGAGCCAAGCATGTCGCCAAGGCCTATCCTGACTTTCCTGTTTTTTATGTTTGCCTCGTCTGCTGATGCAAGCTGGCCAAGCTGTTTTGACTCAAATATTTCTGGTGCTATTATATTGTACCATTTTTTCATTTTCCACTTGTCAACAACCCTTGATTTTTTCTTTTTCTCAGCCATTATATCACTTCACAAGAAGGGCGGCCTTTTCAGGGTCATACTTCCAGTCTGCAGGAAGCCTTCCGCTCTTTGTGTAATATTTTGCAAGCCTTTGTATCTTTGATTCCACATGGGTGAGCTTTGTCCTGTTATGCTTGTCAGCCCTGTTTGCCCTCAAATGCTCCCTCATATTTACTGCCCTTTTTATCAGGTTTAACATATCTTCAGGGTATTCGAGCTTGATGTTGTTTTGCTCAAGGATTTTTGAAATTGACTTTCCGCACAAATTTTGCACTGAGGGGATGCCATATGTGTCACGTAAAACCTGGCCTATTGTAGTCGGTCCTTTGCCCTGCTTGCCCATTTTCACTATCAGCTCTTCTGCTTCATGGGCAGAGTATTCGACCCATTCTGGCACTGTTTTCACTGCCGGCCTTTTTGAGCCTGACTTGCCCCTCTTTTTTGAATGCAGCCTTGCCATTCTATGCAACTCCTAATTCCTTCTTTTTGCGCGAAGAGGCTGGAATCTTACACAAAATGTGTTCAACGGCTTTGTTGGGAATCCCCATCCAGCCAAAGCACCTGTATATGCGCCAATTCGTTTAAAAGGCTTTGTAAAAGAAGGGTTATTCGGTTTCACTCTTTTTGCTTGTTCTTTTTTTCTTCTTCCTCCATAAGTTCAGAAGCAAATGTAAAGATATCATCCACGTGTTCTTCACTATTACTTCGCACTTCTGCGATTATATTTACCTCTAATGCTTCTGCCCCCTCACCAATAAGTTTTTTGTATATGAAATCAGTTGAAGATTCCTTCCCAAACGCACCTTCCATTTTGATATGTCTTTCCCCTTTGCTTCTTTCTGCTTTCTTGTCATGGCTTACAAATTCCCCAAGAACCCTGAATGCTCCCGTATAGGAGTGCAAGACAACGTAAAAATTCCCCCTATATCCTTCTTTACTTACATGGAATCCGTTTTCAAGATTAGCAATAGCAGGAGTCTTTACATCTTTCATATCCTTTATGACTCTCTTGTAATATTCCACACTCATATGTTACATTAGTTAAAGAAAGGTGTTAAAAAGTAGGTGGATTAGTTTTAGCCCTGCGCTGTCTCGAGAAGGTTGTAAAACAGGATTGAAAAGCCTGCAAAAAGAGGAATTGCAAGGCCAGCTGAAAGGAATGTGTCAATCCCAAGCACATAAATGAGTGCTGATACAGTGCCAATCGTGACAAGCGCTGCCCCTAAAAGGGCTGTTGCTGCCCTGGGGACTCTTTTCTTTTTCTCAATCCTTCCGATTGCAGAAGGCTTTGGTATGTCAAGAGGCTTTTGAAGAGGCTCCTTTTGTATTGCAATCCTGTGCTCTGGCTTTGGGTAATCAAGCAAGAATGTTTCCTGCCTTATCCTTGCCTTTTTTGGCATCCTTTTTTTCCTTGCCCTTTTTTTCCTGCTCAGCTTTCTTGGCTTTCTTTTTTTCATTGGCCTTTTCCTTATTCTTTTCCTTTTCCTCTTTTTTGCCAAATTTGCACCCTTATGGAAACTCAATGCTTTGCTCTCCTTCCTTGAAGTTAATAACCTTTACCTTTGCAGTCGCATGGATTTCCTCTTCTATTTCCTTTATCCCGGTTTTGCATGATATTTTTGCTGATTCTATTTCTGAGTTCAGGGGAAGCTTTCTCTCTGCCTTGTATTGCCTTGCCTTTGCTGCAATCTCATTCAGGAAAAGCGCATTTTTCTCTGATTTGCTGTCAATAAGTTCCTTTTCTCCTTCAGGCCAAGTTGAAAGGTGGATGCTTTTTGCCCCTTCAAATGCCTGCCATATTTCCTCGCATAAGTGGGGCATAACAGGAGCTGCAAGCTGGCAGCACTCAAGCAGCACTTTTCTCATTGTGTATTGGGCTGATTTTTTGCTCTTTTCACCGTATTTTTCAGGCTGGTATACCCTGTGCTTTGCATACTCCAGGTAAAAGTCGCAAAACTCGTGCCAGAAAAAGTCCTGGAGAAGCTTTATTGCGTGGTGGAACTGAGAGCCTTCCCAATGGGCTGTTGATTCCTTTTTCACTTTTTGCAGCCTTGAAAGAATCCATTTGTCTGTTAATCTCATGTTTTTTTTATCAGGCTTTGATTTGCCAGACCCTTCGCATGATTTTTCCACAAGCTTTGCTGCATTGAGCATTTTTGTTATGAAACTTTTCGAGTACTGCATGTCCTGGTATGAAAATGGCCTGTCTTTTGCCATTGCCCCGGATAATGCCGCCCATTGCCTTACAGCATCTGCAGAATAATCACTCAAAAGCTTGTCAGGAGAGATTATGTTGCCCAAAGACTTGCTCATCTTCTTGCCGTCAGGCGCAAGAACGTTTCCATTGAGCAGTATTTCCTTGAAAGGCGGCTTACCTGTTAGCTGCGAGCACCTGTAAATTGTGTAAAATGCCCAGGTCCTTACTATTTCAACTCCTTGGGGCCTAAGTGAAGACGGGTATGTCCTTGAAAAGAACTCCTTGTCCTCTTGCCATTTGCTTATTATCAGGGGAGTTATGCTTGAGTCAACCCAGCAGTCGCATGTTGAGGTTTCTGCTGTAAGCTCTTCCCCATTGGGACCAGGCTTTGTTGGTTTTTTGTCTGGGTTGAAGGGAAGCTCTGATTCTTCTGCTGCATATGATTTTCCTGTTTTTTTGTCTATCCAGAATGGCAGTGGGGTGCCAAATACCCGCTGCCTTGAAATCACCCAGTCCCACTCAACAAAATTCGTCCAGTCAACAAGATAGCTTATGCCAAAGCCAGGCGTCCATTTTATTTTTTTCGCATTTGCTATTATTTCCTTCTTTTTCCCTGTTATTTTTGCAAACCATTGCATTGAAAGCAAAAGCTCGACAGGCTTTTTGCACCTGTCATGCACTTTTACTGTTTGCGAGAGTTTTTCGCTTTTTGCAAGCTTTCCCTGTTTTTTAAATTTGTCAAGTATTTTTGTTCTGGCTGCATGGACCCTGAGATTATCAAGCTCACCTGCGTTTTTCATCCTGCCATATTCATCCATTGATTTTATCAAAGGAAGCTTGTGCTTGTACATCCAGATTATGTCCTGCTTGTCCCCAAATGTGCAGACCATTACTGCTCCTGAGCCAAATTCCTTGTCAACATCAGAATCAGAAATGAATGGAACCTGTTTCCCAAGGGGGGTTGTAATCTTTTTTGCCTTTATCTTATTGTACCGCTCATCTTTTGGGTGATAAAGCACAGCAACGCATGCATGCATGAGCTCTGGCCTTGTTGTCGCTATTTGCAATGGCTTTCCTTCAAGCTCAAAATTGATATAATAAAGCTCTGTTTGCCTTTGTGTTTCATCGGTATCTGTTTTTGCAAGTGCAGAGCAGCAGGCAGTGCACCAGAAAACAGGGTGCTCTGCCCTGTAAATAAGCCCCATTTTGTGCATTTTGAGAAGCGAGAGCTGGACTTTTTTGTGGTACGACTCATCCATTGTCCGGTACTCGTATCTCCAGTCAGGTGAAAAGCCGATTGAATCCATCTGCCCTCTCATTTTTTTTATGAATTTGCCTGTCCATTCATTGCACAGCTTCCTGAATTCTGCTGGCGGCTTTCTCCCATATTTTGCCTCGACTTTTGTTTCTGTTGGAAAGCCCTGGCAGTCCCAGCCCTGCGGGTAATATACGTTGAAGCCTTTCATCCTCTTGTACCTGGCAACAAAGTCAAAGTAAGCATATGAAAGAACATGGCCCATATGAAGCTCGCCGCTTGTGAATGGAGGAGGAGTGTCTATTGAGTAAACAGGCTTTTTCCTGTCTTTTTCGTCAAACTGATAGGTTTTGTGCTTTTCCCAGTGCTTTTGCCACTTTTTCTCCACTTCTCTTGAGTATTTGCTGCAGATTGCCATGGTTTTCCTCTTTTTGGGTTTTGTGAGCCATAACTTATTAATCTGTTTTGCATTTACCTACCTGATTTGCATGGATATACTGGAAATAATAATACTTGGTCTGGTTCAGGCAATAACAGAATGGCTGCCACTTTCATCAAAAACCATGGACACGCTTGTTTATACTGCGCTGTTTGAAGGAAGCCCTGCCAATGTAGTTTCAATGCTCTTATACCTTCATTTTGGCACTCTTATCGCAGCAGCAATTTACTTCAGGAAAGAGGTTTTGTCAATAATCAGGGAATTTGCCTCTTCACCGAAAAATATTGGTTTGCACAAAAAGAGTTATACTGGCTTTCTGTTCACTGCAGTGGCAATCACAGGAATTGTCGGCATTCCTTTGCTTTTGCTTGAGCTTTATTTTTTGCCAGGCCTTGAAGCAGGTGCATTGCTTTCAATAATGGGAGCAGGGCTTGTTCTTACTGGCTTTTTGCTTTCAAGCCAGCAAAACAAGAGATGGAGGACAGCAGACCTTGTGACCTGGAAGGATGGGATTCTTACAGGCGCTTTGCAAGGCTTGAGCGTTTTGCCAGGGGTTTCAAGGGCAGGAACAACAACAACTGCCCTTATCTGGAGGGGGTTTAATGCTGAAAGCGCATTCAGGCTGAGTTTCCTGCTTTCAATACCAACAATTTTTGCAGCAGAAATTCTCATTTGGGCAGCAGAACCAGGAACAGCGACCCTTTCATTGGCAGATGGGTTGGCCCTTGCTATTTCAAGCTTTGTTTTTGGCTACCTGACAATTGATGTTCTCATAAAAATCGCGCACAAGATAAATGTAGCTTCATTGGCATTTGCATTTGGAATAATGATGCTTGCTTTTGGGATAATAGGGATAGGCTGAAATTTCATGGAATATGGTGAATATTTGGAGTTTGCAGCAAGGACTGAAAAGGCGTGGAAAGACTACTTTAAAGGCAAATTTGTTTCCAAGCCCAAGGAGAAGTTTCTGGCAGAGCTGGAAAAATGGTGACTGATGGTTATGCTTACTCTTGAGTACAGGACAACTCAACAGGCTGCTTTTTCAGCTCAAGGGACAGTTTTGCAATATTTTCATAAATCAGTATTTCAAACCTACCGTCCATGAGGTTTGCTGCTGTCCTGAGCATTGATTCATGTTCCCGGGATATTGGCCAAGATGGTATTTCAACAACCAAATGGGTCGGGATCTTGTTATTTTCCTTGGAATTGACTGTATACAACTTGATTTGAATATTCTTATCAGATATAGTTGTTGATGTGATATGGAGCATTGCCAAGATGGTTGGGCCAAATACTTCAGCCCCATCCAATCTGACTCCACCATACACAGTAACATCACTCTTTACATAGCAGTTTTTTCCGCTCCCAACAGAAAACTTTGATGCAATCTGCTCTGTTGAAGAGGTAACGCCTTGAGTGACATTTGTCCAGGCTGAAAAAAGGGACGGCTTCTCTTTGAGAACTTCTTTAAGCTCAAGAATACTTTTTTCAGAGCTTGAATCTCGGAGAAGTTTTTGAAGCAGATCGTTAGAACACTCATAACCTTGTATCCTTTGTTCAAAACTGTACATGAGCCCAAAAGTAGGAAGCTCCTCAACGCCAGCTTCAGCAAGCATTTTGAACTTCTTGAACTTGTTTGGTATTAATGGTACTTTTAGCATGCATTTTTCAAAACGCGTGAGATCGCCATTTTCTAGCCTTTTAAAAAAAGCAGGATATTTATCTCTATTTTTATCGTGGCTTTTCATTATTTTTTCAGCAGTTGTCATCCTCCCACCTCTCTGAGTCATTTTCTGCCACAAACTGATTTTAAATTAGTAGGTTTTGGATATCCGTTTAGCGCAAGTAATTACAATTTCTTAAGTTTGTTCACATCTATTTTCATGCCGTCTTTTGCTGCTATGCATTTTACCCCTGATTTTCTTTGTATCAGGTTTGCCTGCTTTTCAGGCCCTGCCCTTATCAGGCTCATGCCCATATGCGTAATTATTGCGAGCTTTGGCCTGCATTCCTGCAAAAGCTTTGTTGTTGTACTGTTGTAAAGGTGACCAGCAAGGCCATCTCTTTTTGGCTTTAGGTTGTTTACAATAAGCAAATCGCAATTATTGTATTGTGCGGATATTCCGTTAAAGTATTCTGTGTCAGATGTATAGCCAATTCTCTTTTTGTCCATTTCAAGCACAAAGCCAAACCCCATTTTGTCCTCATGCTTTACCCTTGTAAAGAAAAGAACTGCCTTTTTCCCTTTTATCTTAAGCTCAAGCTTTGTGCCTGGCTTTGCAATTATTGTTTTCTCAAGCTTTCTTAAGTGGTAGTTCGAAATCCCTTTGTCATGAAGCGAGTCGCCTTTTATTACTCTTTTAGAGCCTATGAGCCAGCCGTTTTTCTCACCATACTTTGACATTGCCTCAATAAGAAGCCCTGCGTCATTCACATGGTCAATGTGGTTGTGGGTCACTATTATGAGCTGTATGTTCCTTGCGTTTTGGTGAAACTCATGGCTTGCAAAAAGTGCGCCTGGCCCTGGGTCAACGTGCATGTTTATTTTTCCATTTATCCTAAAGCCGCCTGTCCTCCTGGACTGGCTGACCAGGTTTTTCCTGCCTCCTCCAGTGCCAAGAAAAACAAGTTCCATTTTTTCACCTTCTTGAAAATGCTGCTGCAAAAGAAAAAAAAATGAGCAACGGGGCAAGTATGCAACCTTCTGAATTTGTGTCAAACAGGCCAGGCGATTTTACTGTAAAGCTTCCTGTTTTCACATACTTGTTTCCTGCAGGGTCTTCCCAGCTAAGCTTTGCTTCATACTCTCCTTCAACAAGCCCGACTTCCAAATTAGAGTAAACAGGGTAAGTTTCACCTGCAATCTCAATTTTTGGTGAAACAGGCCTTCCTGTCTTTGAAAATGTTATTTTTGTAAGTACCCTATCCCCTTTTTTTTCCTGGTCAACAGATTCAATAGATATGTCTGGAGGCTCTATTACCTCTACTAATTGGTTTTTCTCATCGCTTGCAGCCCCTGCTGTTGCAACAAGCTTTGCAGTCTGCGCGCCAATTTCCTGCGGCATAAACTCAAACTCAAATTTTGTTGGCTTGCTTATCCTTCCAGCTGCTTTTTCTACCTTGTAGCCCAATGTAAAGTCAAGCTCAACATCAGCTGGATAGGTTTCCGCAGAAACATATGCAAATGCAGTTGCCGGCTTTCCAACAACTGCCAGCTCCTGTACAGTGAAGCTGTCTATTGTGATGCTGGCTTCGTCGCCTGAAACATACTCAAGCCTTAGAAAGCCCCCTCCAGTTCCTGCAACATATACTGGCACATTGCCTATTCCTGTTGAAAAAAAGCCTATGCTGCCTGCTGAGCTTGATATTCTTTTCTCATATACCCCGCTTTTTGAAATGACTGTGTAAAACTTGCCCTGTCTTGCTTTTGGCAGGCTGAGTATAACGCTGTTTTGCTGGCCTGGCTTTGTGTTTTTCTCCTCAAGGCTTGCAGAATAGTCTGCAAGATTTGCTATCCTTGGGTCCACATTCACATCAAGTATTCTGTTTTCAAGATAAGGGGAGTTCAGGGTAAGGGGGCAAGTATAAACATAGTTGTCAGCAAGGCCTGTTGACGCCTTAAGCTCCCATACTGCTGTTGATGTCTGCCCTGGCCTTAGTATTAAGTACTGGTCCCCGCCTTTTACTTCAATGCTTGTTCCTCCTGTGCAGCTTGCAAGCGAAACCAGCACTACTCTGTAGTCTTCTCCGACAATTGAAAGAAAAGCAAGGGTTGTGCCGCCAGGGGCAAGCTCTGGCTCAATAACTTCAAGCTTAAAGTTGCTCTCAGGAGTAGAATAGGAAACCTGGTTTGTGGCTATGTTGTTTGCAAATGCCCCGCTCCTGCCTGTTGTCTGCCACTCCACACCTGCTCCTGGAGGGGAAACAAATACTGTTAGGGCAGGCTCTTTTGAGATTTCTGCATATTTTCCTGCCTCAACATGAACTGCATCAAGGGAGCCTACCTCAAACCATGTTGGGTCAACTGGCACCCATTTTCCTATATATGCCTCTGCCCATGCATGGCCAAGCCAGCCGTTGAACCTTTCGCTGTAAGAATAGCCTGTCACATACCTTGCAGGTATGTTTATTGACCTGGCAAGCGCAGTAAATAGAGTGGAGTATTCAACGCAAACACCTTGCCTGTTCTGCAATGCCCATAATGCATCATGCTCATCCCCAACAAGCTGCTCATTATACTCCAGGTTTTCATTTACCCATATTGCAAGCATTGCGACCTTTTCAAAAGGGTCTTGCGCATTTTCAGTTATCTTAAGGGCAAGCTCTTTTATCTGCTGATTTGACGACTGTGTCCTTGCTGTTGATGCCAGATAAGCAGAATATGCTGGAGGCGTCACATAAGAGTCTGGCAAGGATTTTGTGTTCCTTGCCAAAGTCTGTACATTGACTTTCATTGAATAAGTGTATGGGTTGCCAGGGGTTTTCTCAGATACAACCACATAGGGGTTTCCCTCAGGGTCATAGCTTACAGGAGCGCTGACCTGCACTTGCTGGTATTCGCTTGTCAATGGGATTGAAAGGTTTAGCTCAAGGTCCTGCATTTTGCCGCCAGAAACTGAAACTGTGCCATTCTCATCAAGGGAAATGCTTGCAGATGAGGCAAGCTGCTGGGTTTCAAGCCCATACAAATGCGCGCCTGTTGCCAGGAGCAGCAGAACAATGGTCGCACTCCGCATAAGTGTCATAGGGAAGGATTTTATTTAATAGTATGCACTTATGCTCACGATAATATGGCAAAATTTGGAAAACCAAAGCATTCTGGCACTTGGAAGGCAAAAAAGGGCTTGCTTTGCAGCAAATGCAAAAAGAAAGCAGCAGTTTTTCTTAATTATTCCAAAATAGGCTTATGCCAGCCCCATTTTGCCCGGATGTTTGAGACAAGGGTGATGCGCTCTGTTCGCCAGCACAGGATGCTTAAAAAAGGCGAGAAAATAGCAGTTGCGCTTTCTGGAGGAAAGGACAGTATAGTTGTCCTTCATATGCTCCACAAGATTTCCAAGTCCCTTCCAATCAAGCTATTTGCAATAAGCATAGATGAGGGGATAGGGGGTTACAGGAAACAGGCAATAAAAACAGCAAAAAAAGAATGCAAAAAGCTTAAGGTTCCGCATTTTGTGGCGTCATTCAAGCAGGAGTACAAAAAAAGCCTTGACCAGCTGATTAAAGAGAGAGGAGAGGCACTTTCCTGCTCATTTTGCGGAATAATGAGAAGATATCTTTTGAATAAAACTGCAAGAAAGCACAGGGCAGCAAAGCTTGCAATTGGCCACAACGCAGATGACATTGCACAGACAGTGATGATGAATTTTATGAGAAATGAGCCTGGCAGGCTTGCTAGGTTTGGCCCTGTTGGAGGAACAGTTGAGGACAAGAGGCTTGTGACAAGAATAAGGCCTCTTTTCTGCACTCCTGAAATAGATGTAGTTGCCTATGCCACCCTTAAGGGGCTTTTATTTCATCATGACAGGTGCCCTTATTCCAAAAATGCATTCAGGGAATCGGTGCGTTCCCTTCTAAACAAAATGGAGCAAAGGTATTCAGGCACAAAGCTCAAGATATTGAATGCATTTCTTTCCCAGCTTGAGGTAATGAAAAAGGCTGCAAAGCAAAAAAAGGTAAAAATAGGAAAGTGCTCTTCTTGCAATGAGCCTTCTTCAAAAAACCTTTGCAGGCTTTGCAAGCTTCTTGGAAAATAGAGGTTTTCTCTTGTTTCCAATCCATTTATATATACTATTAGACATACTTCAACACAACTTTTGATTTGGTGAGGTGCCTGTGTGAATGCCATAAAAATGAAAATGCCCACCAGCAATGGCATGCTAGGCAGCATAAAAGATCATAATAATAAAAAGAGAAGAGATTTTGGAGGGGTTCTCTTTAAGCAATCTGGTGAGAGTGGCCACAATCTAATGTTTCCAAAAGGCATGTCTGATGTTAGGCAGGTAGAAACCGCTCAGGAAATCAGTACCCCAGTTTATGCTAAACTCATTCTTGAAAGCGGTAATGCCACTTCATGGCAGGCAAAACTTGAACTCATTTGCAAAGCCTTTTGCAAGGAATCAAATGATGCCTTTAATGCATTGATAGAGCTTGAAGAGCAGCTGCCAGAAGAGATTAAAAAGGATGGGAAAATGATGGGAAGCCTTATCGGCTTTTGGACAACTGGAATCCTCAAAGGGTTTGCAAGCATGGATGAGATGAATGGGCTTGTGAAGTTTATGGCATCTGACATATACTTGATGACCGCATGCTCTGAAAAGGACAGGGAGATTTTCACTGGCTATGTTGACCTGCTGGCTAATAAGTTCCTAGGTGATGCGCAAACCTTTTCCAAGAAACCATACGATAAACTCCAGAAACTAATTATCACCAGAAGTAATACGATTTATGCTAAATACTATCCTAAAGACCCTGAAAAAGCCAAACGCAGCACAGTAGAATTCCTCCAAAGTTATAAATCAATAAAAAAGTAGAAGAACTAGGCCAAAAATTTCTTCTTTGCAATCTTTTCCCTTAAGTAATCACCTACAAAAGTTAGCCTTGGCCCTTGCAATGCGTCCTGCTCGAGCTTTTTCTTTGTTTTGAGCACTGTTTTAAGCTCTTTTACCCAGTCCTTGTGCCGAGAAATCCATTCATATGAAAGCATTTCTTCAGCCCTT
>Ga0180431_10008038_pt1 | contig 12169 bp, 13 predicted proteins | sample SS_ome_11_FD_132459 | JGI IMG/M metagenome (GOLD analysis project Ga0180431, IMG submission 132459) | Hypersaline lake sediment archaeal communities from the Salton Sea, California, USA - SS_1_MS_1 metaG | ecosystem: Environmental > Aquatic > Non-marine Saline and Alkaline > Hypersaline >... | reverse complement strand
TCCTTCTTTGGTTTTTGCTTGGTGGATTTTCCCTCAAGACGTTTGGTTATTATTGGAGAAGGACGGACTCTTGGGATTTAAGATCTGCCGGACCTCGATCCCTTTGCACCTACACTCTCGGCATCCTTCCAACCTCTGAAGGTCTGACGAGTGTTAAGGATGAAGGAATTCCCCTCCTCACTCCAGACCTAGTCACTCACCACATTTCCAAAAAGATTGATGGGTGGAGGAAGTCATTTGAAAGGTCAATCGAGGGTGAAGAAGCCGAAACCATTCGACTCATCCACGCAAAGGTTGATGAACACTTGGAAATTCTTCGATCTGACTAAAATATTATATTGTGTACAATTAAAAATGGTTCGCTTATCTACTCGTGCCCTCCATGCTGAACGCCGTAAGGCTTGCAAATCTCGGTCGAGGTCGAAGGAATGCCTTCACTTAAAGAAGAACAAACAGGGTGTTCTTGTGTCCGCGAAGAAGTCTCACCAGGCAAAGACTGGTGGCCTCGCTCTCTGGACAAAGGCCGCCCAGGCTGAGGGTTACCTCGTGAAGGGAAACTTCCGTAAGCTCCCCGCAAAAGGCACCGCCGCCTACGAGAGGATTAAGGCCCGCTACAACATGTTGAAGCGCGGAGGCCGCGTCTCTCACCACTCCCACCGTGTGAAGTCGCGCTCAAAGTCCCGTTCCCGCTCTCGCCGTCACCGCTCTCGCTAAACACATTTTGATAAATAAATTGTTAGAGTTGAATTCAAAAGTTTTTGTACCTGAAGTGACAAGCCGTAGGCGACAAAAATTAAGTGAAAATCATAGAGTTCTAAGAAAACCTAAAAATTTTCTTCACCCGGTCTTTCCAACCTTTTTGTCGGAAGGGCAACCGGGCGTGGAACCAGTTGCGGTCCCACAAAGCAGAAACCCCATAAAACCGGCTTCTCAGCCACGGCTCGGTCAGTGTGAGCTGCACGTGGGGAGGGTCCCACCGCTGGTGCCTCCCACAGTGATCATTTGCAAGAAACCAAACGCGGAAATAGGTGCCAGGCGCCCAGTAGAGCGCGTGGGAATTTTTTGCAACAAACACCACAGGGCGACCGTTCTCAAATTCAATGTTCTTTGATTCAATCCAACTGCCCTCCTCTTGCCCATGCGCACTGTAAAAAATACGCACAATTTCATGTGTTTCCTTTGAAACAAGGATGCGGACATGTTCAATGTCACCAGTGTGTCCACCTTGAGGAATGCACCCCAATACTTTATAGGGTGGATTGTTGTCAAACAATAACACCACAACAATTTCGTGAAAGTCTTCAGTTTCTTTGTATAGAGTGTACACTGGGACATTAATTTTCTCACCATTATGCCAAATCGGCATTGCAAGTTCGTTCATATGAAAATAGAAAATGGGGATAAACAAGGCAACATTGATCATTTATTGGTATACATGATTATTTCACTGTTGCACCAAGATGAGAAAGTTTAAGAAACAATTAAGGTCCGCAACAACAAGGATTTTTTCTCATTTATGATAAATGCTATCAAATGAAAAACTAGTTGATAGCATTTATTGGGAAACTTACCGAGGCTTTGATTTTCCTCTCTTACCCTCAACTGCTCTCTCAACTGTATCCTATGTTCAAATTAAACCTCCTAAACGTGATTATATGGTGCAGATGGTTTGGGATTACAAGGGTTGGATTACTGATGATTTTCAGAGTGCCATCGAGAAGAAATGTAAAAAAGTACCCACATGCTTGGTATGTAAAGAAAAAAACATGATTGATCTTCCATGGAAGGCTTTTGTTGCATCCGTGTTTCTTCAACTTCGTCTGCGGTTGTTGAATGAAAGAAAAGATCAAGTGGAGTCCATCTATGACTTTACTCTTTTTTATTTTGATGATGTGGCTGCAAACGATTATCGTGTTCTGCGGAAACTTAAAAACCGGGGGCGTGTCACCTTAAAACTGAAGGGAATTTTGCAAAAAGATGGGAGATATGATCTGATTGTTTTGGATGAAAATTTGGATGGTCTATCGATACGTGATCGGAAAAACGAGACTGCAATTAGAAGAAGTCAAGGTCATTCTTTCCACATGAGTGATTTTATGAATGTAACTCTTCAACTTGATAAACCTTATATGTCTCAGACCTTAGAGTGTTTGAGACTACAAACTCGGCTGTTTAAGAATTGGGGAGGACGGTGGACCGATAAGCCAAGAAAACTTGGTGAGTAATTATTTTATAGTTGCACCAAGATGAGACAGGCGAAGAGACACCGCCTTTAGCTGAATTTCCGTCATGTCAAATGCACCCATCTCTAAGGCAACATTCGTGAGGTAAGTGATAAAGGCCACTCCAACCTTTGGTTTCATACGGGCCGGCATGGAGTGGAGCAAAATAAATACTAAAGAAGCCCAAATATCCGAGGCCATAAAGCCACGATCTAAAATTTCTTGAAGAGCATCCAACCCACACCCTGGCTTATGGCCTCGGCGATAACACTCAGTGATCCAATCCTCAATGAGGTCCGACGCTGTGTCATCGCATGCGGCCGAGATGCCTTCCACTGTGATTTGGTTTGCATTGGTGCGAGCGACTGACTGAAGGAGATTGGTTGCTTGCCGCAAATCTTGGCGAGCAAACTCGACAATCTTTTGGAGGGCCGTATCGTTGTAATCTAACCCTTCCTTCTTGCAAATGTTTTGAAGATAGGCCTTTTGCTGATCGAGGGAAGGAAACTTACAATAGAGAACTAAGCATCGTGACTTCAGCAAAGGCTCCATCTTTTCGGGGTGGTTGCCTGTCAAAATGACCGTCGTTGAGCGCTTATACTCATCCATGAGGGTGGCCAACACATCTTGAGCCCTCTTTGTCATGTTGTCTGCTTCGTCAAGGATGAAGATTCGTTTGTGGGGTGACTTTTTTGAAATGTAATGACGGCAAAAATCACCAAAGGCCTTATAGACGTCGGCAGGATTTCGCTCATCCGAGGCATTGACGACTCGAACGGCCTTTTCAAACTCTTCAGGATCTGGAAAACAATGGTGAGCTAAGCAAAGGGCCGTGGTTGTCTTTCCAATTCCTGGTGGACCAACGAGAAGGTAAGATAGTTCACGCCCCTCATCCACCAAAGTCTTCATCCGAGTCGCATAGTCTTGCTGGAGATCGTCAAGGGAGGTGGGTTGATAGATCTCGGTCCATGGCAAATGTCTTTGGGACATGACCAACTAAGAATAGAGTGGATAGTTTATATATTTTTGAGAGAGAGAGTAATTTATCCGAATATTCAGATAAGCAAAAAATAGAGAAGTTCCATTAAGATTTTGATGGGCTTGTGGGAATGAGTTGTTCAATGGTCGGATTTTCTTCGAAAATCATCTTTGGTGGAATGCCTATCCAAGAGATCACCCCCATTCGCCTTTTCCATGACAGACGCTTTCCAACCATTGCACTCCTTTTCCTCTACAGGTGGGAAAGGTTATGAAGCAGCAAAGAAAGATTTTGAAAAATGGACACAATTATCATGAACGACTTTTTGGAGGCATGCAAAAAGGTCAATTAGACCAAGCATTTAGGTGGGCTTGTTTGTATGGCCACCTAGACGTCGCTCGATGGTTGGTCTCCTATGCAACGTCCATCGAATCACCTGTTGACATTCACGCCGAATCAAACTTTGCATTTAGGTTGGCTTGTAGGAATGGCCACCTTGACGTCGCTCGATGGTTGATTCCCTTTGGTGGAATGCCGATCCAAGGCCTTCAAAAGGATCACCCCATTCGCCTTTTCCATGTAGGACGCTTTCCAACCATTGCACTCCTTTCCGTCTACTTTCGACGGTTTCTCTATGGCTTTCGAGAACGGTTTTACTGTCCAGATGGGAAAGGTTATGAGGCAGCAAAGAAAGATTTTGAAAAATGCGCACAATTGTCATGAAAGCTAAAAGGAATGAAAATCACAATAAAATGACCGATTGGTTCTTCTCTTCAGATTTTTCTCTTGAGGAAGGAATGTCCGTCCCGTCTCTTCAAGTGGTGGACAATGTCCTTCCCGAAGAATCCGACGTGGGCCACACTGAATATAAGCGAAAGATTTCAAAGTTGCCTCCCCGACGCTTTCGAAAACTTGTGACCCAACTCCGGTTTCGCCTTCGGGAGGGCTTCGGAAAAGCGACTTACTTTATTGGAGTTGACGACGACGGAAAGGTTTCAGACATTGACGATGCCACCTTACGGACGTCGATGCGGACCTTTCGCAACATGGCAAAGATGGCCGGGGCAGAAGTGGCAGAGGTGACAAAGATGAAGTCGGAGGATGGAAAGAGTTATTTTCAAGTGGATGTTATTTCGGATCGTTCTTTTTAAAATTTTTGAATAAAAAATCAACCATAGTTTCATCTAGCTCTTCTCTTTGACTTTTTTGATTTAGATCTTGACCTACTTCTCACCCTTCGCTTTGATTTCGATCTTGATCGACTTCTCTTTTTCGATTTTTTCTTTGTTCGAGTGGAGCGATAAAGGTTAGCACTCGTCGTTCCTATGCACTTTTTGTTTGCATTGCATTTCGAGCATCCATGTCTTACGCAAAATTCATCTGCAGTGAGGTGTCCCCCTTCGTAACGCCGCACAACATCGTCTTTGCAACTCGTGGTTCCTAAACAAGGATTATTTTCATCGCGTCTTCCCAACATGGTGACGCCTCTGTAAAGCATTGGGGGTCCAGGTGGTGGAGGAATGTGGGACATTTATTATTAGATTTTCATAAACTCTCGTCCTCTCTCCTTCACTTTGATAATGGATTATCAGGAAACCCTTTATGAAATTCAAGCCTTAAGAGATAAGTTTGAAAAAGGATCAGAGAAGCGAAGGCTTGCCGATATTTTTGTCAAGGTTGCAGAGGAACACGTTGATGACCATGAAAGAAAGATTCAAGAAACGTTAGATGTATTTTTGAATCAACTTAGACGTATGCAATAGTTACATGGGAAGGCAAAAATCCCTCAATGATTTTTCCAAGATGGGTGCGAGAAGCATCTTCCCAAAAGAGGGTGAGAGGAATTGACCTTGCCGGAGGTGCCGAGTTGGTGTACTGGGGAAGATGGACGAGGTGAAGAAGGGCTAAGAGGCGTCGTTTGAGAGCCGAGTGACCCAACTTCATCCCAAGAGACTTTGACCAAGTTTGGTAGATGGGGGCCGTGGGAGCCTTTTTCTTTCGCCTCGATCCATGGGTCGAAAGGTGCTTCCACTTCCATTCAAACTGGAGGGCGCACCGTTCGTTGGGAAACCCGTGAAAATGGCACACACGAATCCAAGGTCGACCTCCTCGGGTGATTCGTGCTCCTCCTACAATTTCTCCATTGTGTTGGCGCAAACGTCTGTGGGGATCCACTGTGGCCCCTATATAAGACTTTCGCGAGGTGGTCGAGATGAGACAATAGGATGACCATATCTTTGATGATCGTTGTTTAGATGGTTTTGCTTGCTCCACCTCGACCACCTCATGTCATTTGGTTTTTTCTTCAGACTTTTTCTTAATTAGACTCTCGTTCTCCTCCTTCTTTGACTTTTGGTCCTTTTTCTTTGAAAAACTCCCATTTCCCCTCATGACATGGTCCTTTGCCTTTAAATAAAAATCTTCAAGTTCTGCCCTCTTTAAAGATGAATACCCTGTACATTTCCATTCCTTCAAGTCGGCCTTCATGACCGCCATTGACTTTGACACGTGCTTTCTCTTCAAGACTTTCAGAATCTCTTTTTCATTTTTAGCTTTATCATTCTCAACCTTTGGTTCCTTTCGTTTCTTTGTATTCTTCGGCCTCTTATCCTGATGCCTCATGTAACCCCACACCTGAAGCATGGCGTCCGCCATGTCGTCCTTCTTCTTTTGGGTTTTATAAGTCACATGGTGAGGGCATTTGGCGTCCGAATCAACCATCTGAAGGATGTAGGTCATGGTGTCAATGGCTAAGCGTTTCTTTTGGGGTTTGGAGAGGGGCGTTCCTCGTTGCTTCCTTTCCTTTCCCACCACCCGTTCCCACGTGGATCCCTTTTCCCAAGAAATGTCTTCGCAAAGGGGGATCGTCCCTGACCCGGAGACAAAGGTAATGTTCACGTCAGGAATGGCGAGTCTCATTAAGATTTGAATGGCATGAGACAAAACCTTCATGAGAAGGTTTCCTGCCGTGTTTCCCTTCGTCATCGACTGAAGGTTGGCCAACTGAGTCTCGATGAAAATTTCTTCAACCCCAAGACGTTTAAAGGTTTCCACCACGGCAGGAATGCGCTGAGGTTTAATGGCAAACTCAATTTGATCTTGCATGGGTGGCTTTACCTTTTTCCTCTCAATGGCCCCCGTCTTTTTCTTCACCGTCCGAATCACAATCGGCATGTCATCAAGGAGGCCAACTCGATTCCACCAAAGGGTTTTTGCTTGATAGGTCTTTCCTCCTGCATCGACTGTCCAAACACCATCACCCTCAAGACGGACTGGATGTGAAGTCACACTTTCTTGAGGACCCACAGATGCTTGGCCGACCCACACCCCTAAATTCTCCGTTCCCAAATCAATCGACCCGTAGGTTTTCATTTAAATTATCAAGAGGAACTATGAATGGAGGTTTGGTCAAATTTTTCTATTGAAAAAATCAACCATAGTTAGGTCTTGGTCAAATTTTTCTATTGAAAAAATCAACCATAGTTAGGTCTTGGTCAAATTTTTCTATTGAAAAAATCAACCATAGTTAGGTCTTGGTCAAATTCAATGAAAATTTAGCGACATGGTTGCAACAACTCAAGCTTGTTGAATTGAGCTTTGTGAAATGAAGAAGAGGTTTCGAAAAAACTCTCAAGGTCGAAATAGCTTCTGCAGAAAGAACTTCCTTAAAGGATCCACCAAGCTTATCAAAGAAATAACCATCCACCTCCCCCTAAATTTCGAAAGTGTAGCTTGACAGTGTTTTTCGCATGGTAGACAACAATACAAGAGTGACCCTTGACTCAGGAAATGAGTGTTTGATTGCGTCTTCCATGAAAATAAAGTGTGTTGATTTTCTGAATTTGGTAACCATTTGCCATCATCCTCGGTCCTATGAAGTAAAAAGCAAAGGAAATGGAAGAGGTTCAAATTTTACCCTATGACCTCCACAGGTTGAAACCTGGAAAGGTCGTCATTGTGATTGGACGCCGTGGGTCGGGAAAGTCGGTTTTGTTAAACCACGTCATGTACATAATGCGCCACCGTTTCCACTCGGGGGTGGCCATGTCGCCCACCTCGGACACCCTCCGCACCTTTCGCCAGTTCATGCCGGGGTCTTTTTGCTACAGCGATTTCAATGAAGACGCGTTGAAGAATGCCATCTCCTCAAAGCAGTCTTACCAAGAGAAGATTGGCAGTGAAGATGGTGACAACTACAACATCTTTGTAGTCATGGACGACTGCATGTACAATAAGAAGATTATGAAGTCGGAGCCGATGCGCTACCTCTTCATGAATGGACGCCACGTAAAGATTTTCTTCATGAACCTGATGCAGTACTGTATGGACATGGGGCCTGACTTACGAACCAACATTGACTACGTGTTTGCCTTCCAGGACTCTTCTCTTGACAACCGGTTTAAGCTTTGGAAGTTCTTCTTTGGCATGTTTTCAAAGTTTGAAGATTTTTGCAGGGTGATGGACGTGTGCACGTCAGGCCACGAGTGTTTGGTGATGGACAACACGGTAAAGTCCAACGTGATTACAGAAAAGATTTATTATTTTAAGGCAAGCAACGAGTTGCCACGTTACAGGGTTGGATCAAAGGCTTGGTGGTATTGGGACTGGAGGTATGGACGCCAACGGTCGGCCCACAATGCCGCCAAAAAGATTGAAAAGGAAGTGAAGGACGCCTATTTCTCAGAACACATGGATAAGGATCGCTTAGCCAATCCGGGCCTTCCAAAAAAGGACTTTATGGTGATTAAGGCCCCCAAGGAACCCTCAGTCTATCGGTCAAGAGGCGATCGAGGTGGGAGGGGATCCTCGGCCGTCATTCGTGCAGGTGGATCGGCAGTGAGGGCGGACATTGACGGAATCAATCTTGACGCTTTTGAGACGCGGGATTCGGCCCTGGATGCAGCAATGAGACGCATCTGATGGAGTCAAAAATTATGTATTATAATAAATGAATGGTGTGGAAATCTTAACAAAAGGCGAGATAACAGAGTTATCTAGAGCAAGTGGACTTTTGAAAGACATCATAGCCGCAACTGGGTTCCTTTGTAAGGGAGTCCATAATCGATTTGGGCCGAGAGCTATTGGTCACACGGATTTTATTTTTTATATAAAGGACGATAGGTCAAATATTTTAGGATTTGCACTTGTCAACGACCACCCTACGTTTCTATACATTGATTTGATTTGTGCAAAGGGCGTTGGAAAGTTATTGCTTGACAGCATTGAGACAAAGGCTACAGAAATGAGAAAATCTTCAGTGATTCTGTGTTCTTTAAAGGACCCGTACTCCTTTTACCGTTTGAAAGGTTACGAAAAACTGGATTGGTGTCGTCCGGAGTTGACATGGAAAGGACACATTGCAGAAAAAAGAGATGATTGGGAAATGTCTGTTGATTTTAACAGAGAAACAAAGGAACACGTCTATGGAAGGGTTTCGGGGTGTGGTGTGAAAGAAGATGAATGTATACTAATGGAAAAAATACTACCTGCACCCTCTGCTCTAAGACCGGTAAGGAGAAGATCGTCAACGACAAAACAGCCAATGACGACGGAACAAAAAGGGTTTAATCGTTACAAAGAACGTTTTCGTAGTCATCTTGATCCTCCAAGTGTGGCGAAACAAATGAAAAGAAGAAGATCAGAAAGGCTCCGAAAATGATTTTAGTAAATCTTGAATCGTTTTTGTTTCCAACATGGAGGAAATCCAAGAGAGGACAATTCACCCGGAACAAATTTGTCAAGGTGGAGGTTTATCTTTCTTTTTCTCTAACTGATGCAACTGAGACATAGAATTGTGTGAAGAATAACCCACTTACTTAAAATCAATCATCTCCTTCAAAGAAGAGTGACGGTATCCCCAAGAATGGAGGAGAGACGACAAAGTCTCTACTTTAACCTGACGCCCATCCTCTAGGGTAATCTGCCTCTCACGCATGGGAGGAGGCCCGTACTTCTTCAGGTAAGAAGAGAACTCTGCCACAAACCATGAACCAAAGGCATGACAGTAACGATGGCGATAGAGCCACTGGATGACGGGATGTGAATGGATGTGGGAGAAGATATGGTTTGTCTTCCTGGGCTTTCCAGTTGGCTCAAGAGAAAGAGGGTTAAGAACCCCCTCCCACTTGTAGGTAACAAAGTAGTCTGCCAAGTTGCGTCCGTCTGCGTCAACCACGGAAATGTCAGGATCCTTTGCCATCAGGATGCCAAAGATAACCTTAAACTTGTCAATGGTCTCAGGTCGCTTCTCATGACGAAAGGCGTAGAGAAGGTGCATGAGAAAGGTCCGGTCCTTATCGTGGGGACGGTAGACGGAAGAGAGGGCCTCTGCAGAAAAGCGATCTTGAAAGGCAACGACCTTCTTCACATCAAGGGTTTCACAAAAAAGGTGAAAGGCCAACTGGCCTTCGGTCGAGGGGATGAAGGGGTCAAGACCAATCGAAATCAGAAAATCTCCCCAAAAAAACATAGTCTCGTCATTCGTATGACCATAGTAGACCTGATGGAGAAGAGTCGTTGCATAGTCCTTATCGCGAAAGTCGACCATGGCCTTTCGTCCTTCGGGAGTTGTCTTTAGGTGATCCCAAAGCGTCCAGATGCGAATGTCGAAAGTCTCCCCATCACAAGTTCCAATGTAACATCCCGAAACAGTGAAAAGGTCAGCGAGGATTGAAACCCATTCCTCAAGAGTCAAAATGTCCGTGGTGAGAAGCCAATCGAATGCTTCAAGGGTTCCACCTCCAGATGAGATGAAGGAAATGAGGGATACCTCCTCAGGGAAACCACAAGAACATGTGGTGTAGTAAGAGTCTTTAGTGATCGACGTGTGCTTGGTAAGGGTGTTAAGATCAAAGGTGGAGAGTGCCTTGCAAAACTCCTTCAGTGCTTGGGTAGGTGAGTGGTGTGCAACAAGCGCCATGGACTTAAGAAAAGGAAAATAAGATGTGGGAATTTGATATTATTTTTAAAGATCCAAAGATTATTCATCTGAAACTAAAATGCACTCCCTCTTTGCCATGTCAATGCGGAGATGTATCTGACCAAAACTGAGCTTTGCCTTTTCGACTCCTGCAAGAAGGCACAAGAGAAACGGAGACTGGACTTTTTTGTCATAGGCCGACGCCTTTACAAGCACTGCATCTTCAATCACTAAGGTTGAGGTGAAGTCGTCACCATCCCTTTCCGTTTGAGGTCCATCAAAATTTTCATGAAAACTTGCCGCGTAGGCCGCAGTCTGACTCACTCGCTTCCCTTGGCGTTCGAAATAGGCGAGCCGGGTTTGGTCCTGAGGCAATGTTCCCTTCAGTTCGAATTCGCCAGATCCTTCCTCGGCTGAATAAGAAAAATGACCATAGGTCGTTGCTAAGGTAAACTCATGAGGATCAAAGTCAAGTGAGGTACCGTGCAATCGCACAAACTCATCCATGCATCTCCAAAATTTAATCACACATGCTTGGCGTTTGGCATCAGACACCTTTTCAAAATCAAAAAATGCACAAGGTCTCCCCCTCGCAATTTCATTTTCAATCTGCATGTACTTTGCTCGAGGTAAGGCCACTTGAGGCAAAGGTCCTTCCCTTCTCAGAGCTTCTGTGAGGTGCTTTAGTTTGGCCTGATCCTCTTTTGGATGGACAGCGCCGGCCATTTCCAAAACCTTTGCGCCAACCTCGGGAGGAAGTCTTCCTCTAAACTGATGAATAAAATCTGAAGACATTTTTATTTTAAAGGGTGACAATATCCTCAATGATGAGAGTCAACTTTGGTTCCTTTTCAATGACAATCGAGAGAGGAAAGGACCCAAGGCCGAGGCGGAAGGAAGATGGTGAGGATTCGAAAAGGGAGTAGAGGGTCATCATGCCCTCGGACGACACAAAGACCTCGTGCTCATTGGAGTCTTTCGAGTCACCGTGCGATCCAATTTCGTGCATGCGCAACCAAACACACTTCGTCTTTACGTCCCCTTTCCCATCCTCCCAAGTCATGGGTGAGTCGTGAAAGAGGTTGAGCAGTAAATTGAAAACGAGAGATGGGGTGTTGGGAATTGAAATGGTGAGGTCCGTGCCTTGGCAGACCACCTTCATTCCCTTTACGGGAACGGGCATCAATGAAATCTCATCCATAAAATGTGCCCACAGAACGTGATCACGGAAGGAGGGCCTCGCCAAGTCCGTCACGGGGACTCGGCCAAAGAAGATGGATTTGATGAAGCGATCCGTGCCAATCTTCTCGCCAATCTCGGCTTCACCTTCTTTGAGAGGCACGACTTGATAAAAGGAAAGGGTGCCAAACGACGTCTTTAGTTTGGATCCCCACTTTGCATCTCGGGTAAAAGTTAAATGAGAAAAGTCGTTTCCAATGAGGTCTGGAGAGACTTGAATGATGTCACCAAGTTTTAAGTTTCCATCCGACGCTTGAAAGCGTAGCAAATCGGCACAAGTTTGAATCACCCACCCTGGACATTTTTCTTCACCCTCACCCTTCCTCGTGCGAATCACCAACTCAAACCCGTAGCCATTCACCCGTGGATTCCGGGTTTCCTTTGCCAAGTTGACTTCTGAGAACCCCTTTGTGATGGCTTCCCAGTAGACCCCACGGTCAATAATGTAGAGGGCGTCAATAATACCCGACCCAAAGGGACCCCTCTCCACATTGTCCACAATTGTGAGGTTACGTGTGGGGTCGTCAAGGGTGTCGAGCAAAAACTCATCCACATCCATCCATCCTGGACGGTCCATGGCCCCATCATCAGAGGAAAGAAAGGAAAAGGCAGGATTGATGCCTCCCTTGGAAATTTCAATCTTCAGAGGTCCTTCTTTTTTAGATTCCAAGGGTGGCTCATGGCGATCACACAACAATGAGTCTGATTCAGACGGAGGAGAACGAGAGTCTGGTGCTAAGGTTGGAAGGGGAATAGGATCAGAGGAAGCGGATGGAGGGGATGAAGGATCAGATGGAATCAACTCGCGAG
>Ga0180431_10008037_pt1 | contig 12169 bp, 13 predicted proteins | sample SS_ome_11_FD_132459 | JGI IMG/M metagenome (GOLD analysis project Ga0180431, IMG submission 132459) | Hypersaline lake sediment archaeal communities from the Salton Sea, California, USA - SS_1_MS_1 metaG | ecosystem: Environmental > Aquatic > Non-marine Saline and Alkaline > Hypersaline >... | reverse complement strand
TTCACGGTGCACTTATCATAGACGAACAGGTTTTACAAGACCGTATTGGAGGGGCCTTATGCGCCCGCATTATATTCTGTTGACCTCAAGGCGTTTTGATTTTATTGTTTGTACAATCGAGTGTAAATAAATATGGATGAAGCTGAATATCACAAAAAATATGTCAACCTAAGGGTCTTGAAGAGTGTTCAAGAGTATCTGAAGACCGAAAGCGGTTCTCCCACAGCGCTTCACCCTATCCGGGTGCCGGATGAATTGCTTTACCAGGTTTTAAAGTCGCAAGGAGCTGAGAAGGCGGATGCATTGATCCATCATATCTTTGAGCTTGGCCTCATTCAGTGGAGCGAAGAATTGTACAATGATGTTTTCGGCTCCCAGGAGAAGCTCGAGGCATTTATCAATCTGGTCAAAGCGCGGAACAAAAAGTGACGGAGATCTTTCACGGATACCGTTTTTGCTTGAGCTGAAAATGACCGCTTCCGAATTGATGCTTTTTCAGGTTTTTTCCTGGTTTTGATGTCAATGACCCCGAATGCCTCTCAATGGTCCGTGAAAGGAGTGTAATGGTTGTTGCAATGTATTTCATTTCCATCCTTTGGATCGTGCTGGGCACACTCCTGATACTGCACACCGACCGCACCCGGGGCTTCCTGGAAAAACTGCTCTTCAATCGCGACGTGAGAATCCCGGCTGTTTTGGTTTTTTTCCTTGGACTCCTGCTTCTGTTAGGGGCCTTTTATTACAGAGAAATGTTCTGGTTTGCTTTTGTGTTGGGGATTCTGGCCGTAGCAAAAGGAATCTACCTTTTCTTCGGCCCTCTCCACCGGATTAAGGCCCTTATGCGGTGGTGGTTCCGCAACGCGGCGGACGACACGGTTCGTCTATTCGGCTTGATTTCCTTTTTCCTTGGAACGACGTTGTTTTCCTATCTCCGATAGCCATGTTCCGGGGAAAGCGTCTACCCATGGATTTGCCGTGTCTTTTCTTTTCAACCCCCGGCGCTTGAGGGATGTATCCAATGGATTGCGGCGCCGATTAAAATTAGATGATCGCTCTGAACGATCGAGATGGGAGGGCTGCGGTAGACCATGAAAGCGCCGACTATCAATGAAATCCGAGAATCATCCGAACGAATCAAGCCTTTTGTTCATGTTACGCCTATTCTTACATGCCGCACCCTGAATCAATTGTGTGGTTCGCAGATATTCTTTAAGTGTGAAAATTTCCAAAAGGCAGGGGCTTTTAAGATCCGAGGTGCCACCAACGCGGTGTTTGTGCTGGGACAAAGAGAGGCATCCCGCGGGGTCGCCACGCACTCATCAGGAAACCACGCCGCCGCGTTGGCGCTCGCTGCCCGATGGCGCGGAATCAAGGCGCATGTGGTCATGCCCGAAAATTCAACTCAGGTGAAAAAAAATGCCGTGTTGGATTACGGCGCGCAGGTTATTTTTTGCAAACCGACATTACAGGCCCGTGAGGAAAGTCTGGCCCAGGTGCTGGAAGCCACCCATGCTGCGCCCATTCATCCTTACAATGACGAGCGGGTGATTGCAGGTCAGGGGACTTGTGCATTGGAATTTTGCACGCAGGTCCCGGGCCTTGATGTGGTGATGGCCCCCGTGGGGGGCGGGGGATTAATTAGCGGAACCGGGCTGGCCGTTTCAGCGGTGTCACCGAAAACACGGGTAATTGCCGCCGAACCCGAAAAGGCCGACGATGCATACCGCTCCTTTCACGCCGGGCGGATAATTCCGTCAGATAAACCCGAAACGATCGCCGACGGGCTTCGCACCTCCTTGGGTGATCTGACGTTTCCAATCATCCAGCGGTACGTCGAAGATATCCTCACCGTGAGTGAAGATGCCATCGCAGCGTCGATGCGCAGCATTTGGGAGCGCATGAAGATAATCGTCGAGCCGTCCGCCGCGGTGCCCTTGGGGGCGCTGATGAGGAATCGTTCAAGGTTTGTGGGAAAGCGCGTCGGCATCATTCTTTCCGGCGGAAATACGGATTTGGCAAGACTGCCTTGGACGGATTTTGGGACAAGCGGCGATCGGTGATGGCCGATTGTTCGGACCCGTACCGGGAGAGGCGGCGGAGGCGCTGCTTGAACTTGCGCCGCTGGAAATTATCCCGTAAACCGGTCAACCCGGGTTTATGTTTTTCGATCGGATGTTGACTTACGCTTGGAGGCGATAACGCGCATGTACAAATTGTATGATGTTTTGACGGGACCGGGCCTATGGGTCGCATTTATATGTTTTTTCGGCGGGTTGATCGTGCGCCTGATATACTTGATCGCATTAAGTCGGGAAAAAGACAAAATAGTTTACAATCATATGAGCTTACGTTGGGCGCTGCTTTCCATCGGACATTGGCTTTTCCCTTTGGGCAGCGCATCCATGCGTCAACAACCGGTCTTTTCATTCGTCTTTTATATCTTTCACATCTGCCTGTTGGGCGTTCCCCTGTTTTTGTCCGCCCACAACATGCTTTGGGATGAGGCGTTCGGCATCAGTCTATGGTCCATGCCGGACAAGTGGGCGGATGCATTGACAGGCGTATTCATGGGTGCCGCCCTCTTCCTGCTGATCAGGCGTCTGGTCCGGCCGGAAGTGCGAATTCTTACCGGTATTTGGGACTACACACTTCTGGCGCTTACGACGGTTCCATTCCTGACCGGATTCATCGCATATCACCAATGGGGACCCTACGAGTTCATGCTGATTCTTCACATTTTTTTCAGTGAAGTTTTACTGATCGTCATTCCGTTCAGCAAGTTGGGACACGTCATTCTCTTCTTTTTCACCCGGGCCTTTATCGGCTTTGAGATGGGTGGACGGCGGAATGCGAGAGCATGGTAGTGTCGGGAGGGGAGCACGCCTGAGGAGTTTCAGATATGTCACAAGATCCGGAAATGGAAAATCCCACACGGGCTTGCCCCGTGTTTTTGAAAGGAGCTTTGGATGCCTGAAATGACGCGTGACGTGACCGGGCAATCGGTTGACGTTGAAAAAATAAAGCGGATTTTGGATGCAAACAATGGCGCGCGTATTCGGACCTGGTTGAGCATCTGCTCCCGCTGCGGTTTGTGTGCGGAGAGCTGTTTTTTTTATCTGGCCAAAAACAGGGATCCGAAGGTGAGTCCTGCATACAAGTTCAAGACAACCCTGGGGGAGATGTACAAGCGAAAAGGCAAAGTCAATCGAGAATTTCTAAAGAAATGCTACGATATACTCTGGGGGGAGTGCACTACCTGCAAACGCTGTTCCATGTATTGTCCGTTCGGCATTGATATCGCAAGTATGATTTCTCTGGCACGGACCGTTTGCTGGTCTCAGGGTATTGTGCCGGAGGGCCTGGAAAGAACATTGGGCAACTATCGGGAAACCGGCAATCAGATGGGTATGTCCAATGAAGACTTCATCGAAACTTGCGACTGGATGGCTGAAGAGGCTGAAGAGGAAATTCATGGATTAACCATTCCTATCGATAAACCCGGGGCCAAGTACATGTATACGGTCAACCCGAGAGAACCCATGTATTATCCCCAAGACCTTTCCATGGCTGCACAGATTTTGACCGTGGCCGGGGAGGACTGGACAATTCCCAGTGAAGGGTGGGATTGCACAAATTTACCCATGTTTGCAGGTGACCGGGATTTGGCGGGACAGGTGGTCAAAACCATGTATGAAAAGGCGATCGCGCTGGGCATCCCAAAGATCCTGATCACCGAATGTGGCCATGCATTTCGTTCCGCCGCCTTTGAAGGTCCCTATCTGGCAGGTTACCCCGATGGAAAGCCGCCCGTAGAGATTGTTCATTCCGTGAAACTGTTTTATGATTACCTCCGTGACGGCCGGATTCGGATTGACCCGGCCAAAAAACTTGAAGCGCCCGTCAGCTATCAGGACCCGTGCAATGTCTCTCGAAATGGGGGATTGTGGGAGGAGGGAAGAGGCATCATCTCCTACATCGCCAAGGACTTCCGAGACATGCACCCAAACAGAGAACACAACCATTGCTGCGGCGGTGGGGGCGGCTACATTCCAATGGGCCCCGAATTCAAACGCAGGCGGATGAATTCAGGCCGAATCAAGGCTGAACAGATCAAGGCCACCGGGGCCAAGATTGTTATTACGCCGTGTCACAATTGCTTCGATCAAATCAATGACCTCAATGAGGAATATCAACTGGGTGTAAAGGTCCTCACGCTCAAGGAGATCATCTGCGAACTAATGGTTATCCCTGAGGATTTAAAACCCGAATAGTCCCTGATACGAAAAGGCGGGAGAAGGTATGTACAACAAGGTTTTGTTTTGTGCGGATCTTTATGCGAGCTCCGACTTCGCCTTTGCCGCGGCATTGGACATAGCGGAAAGATCGGAAGCCGAATTGATTATTCTCCATGTACTGGAATCCAGAAACCGGTATTCGGGTCAATTTATCACGCGAGACGGGGAAGTTTGGGCCTCGGATGAAGTGATTGAAAAGCTTAAAGGCGTGTTGAAAGCGTATTACTTCAGCCGTATCGAAGCGGAAGACCCGGAGAATGTGAGGATCGAAGTGAGGGCCGGCATTCCGTGGGTGGAAATTCTACGCTTTGCCCGCAAAGAGGCGGTGGATCTGGTTGTGATGGCTCCCTACACCATCAAAGATCCCCGGGGGGAGGCCACCCCGGAAAAGGCACGGGTCGGAGACAATGTGAAAGAGGTGACCCTGCGTGCGCGATGCCCGGTCCATGTTGCAACCTCACCAAAGCAACGTCTTACCCTGAAGGGTGATTAGACTCGATTTTTGAGATACGGAGCTTTCCTCGGAGCACGGAAGGGCTGCACCGTTTAAAGCAAAAAAAGCATGAGATGGTTTGGAGGCCTTTATGAAAACGACTTTCTATGCGTTGCTCCTGGGAGCCACTTTATTCTGTCTTCCCCTCGGCTTTTCTCAGGACGATGCAGCCTTTCTTCGCCATGAGGTATTCGGTAAACATCAGAGACCTCCGGTTAAATTCAACCATGACAAGCATTTTGAAACCATCGACTGCGATCGCTGTCATCATGTATATGATGAGAAGGGCAACAACATCGGTGGAGATGAAGGTCAGGCGTGTTCGGAATGCCACGGTCTTTCATCGACCGAAGAAAATGCGGTTCCTCTCGTCAGAGCATTCCACATTCAATGCAAAACCTGTCACGAAGGCCTCCTGGCCGGAGGCGAAAGAAGCGGGCCCGTGATGTGCGGGCAGTGCCATGTTCGATAGCAGAGCTTATTCAGAAAGCTTTGAGAATGCCACCGCATGCCGGCAGCAAAAGACCCCATCAATAAAAGATGGTCACTGTCCGATGATGAGGTTTCAATCTGAAGGCTTCTTTCTGCCCCAGATTCCAGAGAATCCAATCAATCTCAAATGCGCTCAAATGATGCCCGGCTTGAAGCAATTCCCGACGGATCAATTCCACCGCCCAGACCGTGTTTGCCCTGATTTCGACTTCTTCGGGACTGCCCGAATCAAGACAGGTCTGGCGATCTACTTTTTGAGCCAGGGCTTTTTCGTAATGGAGTATGCCCAGATGGCGTAAAACTTGAGGGAGTTTATAATCAGCAAACGCCGTCAACGCATCCATGTCGCTGAAATTACCCCATGCCTCTCCTTTGAATGCGCCGTAAAGGTCCGCAGCGAATATCTGTGCACGCTTAAAGAAAAATACACTGTGCCCACCGTATTCGGTGACGTCCTGAAAGGACGACAATTTCCTTGAAAGCAGCCGGGAGAGTTTCACTGCCGAGTTTTCAGCCGCTTCAACCAATCTACATGCCTGTCCGTCAAAATCATCACGCAGCAAGTGTCCCAATTCATTGAGGCCGTTTCGCCGATTTCCAAGAAGTTGCAACCGGCCGGTTCCGCCCAAAAGCCGCCTCAGTTCATCCTGAGAAAGCTCCGCCAAGTGATGGGCGTCGGTGACTGGAATTCCTAAGATAAGCGCCTTTTTGAGGGCGGCTGCAAGAGCATAATACCCTGAAATCATTTTATTTTCATACTCGATTTGCCATTTGTCTTGCCCGGAAACAGGCCAGAAGCAGTAGTTTAAGGTGTCCAGGACCAGGAGGTAAGAAACCATGGTTTCGCCGGGGCCGGAAAAGTGGTAATGCGTGTCCCATAGCGGTACTTGGTAACGTGATTTAAGCATGTTGTCCGAGAAGGCGCGGAGTGCGCTTTCGTCGATTCGCACCCCTTGACTTCTGTTTGCGACGCGCTTTGCTGTTTCAAGAACTTCCCACATTGCAACGGCTCATCCCTGACTCGTGATTTCCATGGACTGATCGCCAAGCTTTAGAAAACCCGGTAGGGCGAAGTTCATGCGTTTGTTTTTGTTTTGTCCGTAAAATATTGTGATTCGGACATGATTTAATTCCTACATAAGATGTAAATCCTGGATGAAAAAGTCTAATGAAAAGAAGAAAAAAATACAACATATAGTACTGTTGCTCTTTTATATGCACTATATATATAAATTAACTAAACAACAATTTATTTATAAAAATTAGTTGACAAATATTTATATATAGGCATAATTATAGCTAATTGGAATCAAGTATCTCCCACATTAAAAAATTCAGAAAAGAAAATCGGATCGAAAGGCGGAATACCCGTCGGAGGGAAAACAAGCGAAAGCTCAACTTCGCGCTCGGATAAAAAACCCCCTGAGAGGGAGAAGGCTCTCTCCGCGGATCGGCGACATCTATTCGTGTGATGCAGCCATAAGCTTCTCGGATGTTCGTGCATCTTTTCCGGGGCATCTTCTGAACACAAGGCCGGAGGGTTGCACCGAGAATATAACGGCATTCTGGGAAGTGAACATAGGAACAAAACCCGGTCGGCGAATCAACCATCAGCTAAAACTCTAATTCCAGGCTTGTTTGATTTGTCCATAATTCAAGACACAATGGAATATTTCTTGAAGTCGAAGTGCATACCGGTGGTCATTGCCTTCAAGAAAATTTGGCAGAGGGAGGTATGGGAATGGATGGAAAAGGGCAGATCGATCGGAGGAAGCACCGCCGATTCCCGATGCACGACATTGCATTTGCAGTTCTCAGAAACCACATGAGCAAAGTGGGACAGATTATGGATATCAGCCTGGGCGGGCTCTCGTTTCATTATATTGTAAATGGAGAGGCCCCCAACAAATCACTCGAGCTGGACATCCTGTTGGCTTACCAGGGAATCAGCGTGAGAAAGATGCGGTTTAACGCCATTTCAGATATTCAAATCGCAAACAAATCCCCTTTCAGTCCGTTGTTAATGAGACGGTGCGGAGTAAGGTTTGGTGAACTGACGGAGAAACAAGAATCGGAGCTAAAAGATTTCATCCATAACCATGCCGTCGATACTTGGAATCCAGGCCATTTGAGAGAAACGGTGCAACGTGCAGCAACCGTGAACGAGGCTCGATAAACCCAGGTGTAAGCAGCGCTTTAAACAGGCAAAAGCGAAAAGCTTTTTTTCTATCATCAGTCACCCGGAACACCTCTCCGCAAACGCTCCGAACATTCCGCTCCCCTTCCCTTTGCAGGCCGTTCAGCTGCATAAAACTGCAGTATTGCGGCATGCCGGCCTTTTTTGCACCGTTATTTCCCCACGATACACAGCGATGACACAGTCGCGACAGGCGCGTAGGACTCCGGTAGAGATTTCTCAGGGTTGAATGCTCCGAACGTGGACCGCTTAGAGCCCGGGGTCGGCGAGTCGATCTGCCTGAATGACGGCGGTGCACAGGGTGCCGGAGGGCAAGTCATGAATGCCCCGTCGTTGTAGCCACTGTCCGGGGCATTCATGAAAGATTTATTCGGCGGAAGATTAACGGCCGACCGATGCAAAGGTAAAACCGCGCTCAATTCCCTTCTCATTAAGCTTGAAGAATTTCTGTCTCCCCTTGAGCGCTGCCTGCATGCCTTGGATGGTCTCATCCAGAGTCAGCAGGTTGGTTTTGCCGCAAACCGCACCGATCATGACCATATTGGCCACACGGTCTGACCCGACTTCCCGCGCAAGTTCGACCACGGGGACCTTCAGCAGCTCGATGTCGATGCGGGAGGGGTCTGCCTGGATGAGCGAAGAATTGACAAATACCCGCCCGTTGTTGCGAACCGTGGCCTCGAATTTTTCGAGAGAGGGGGTGTTCATGGCCACCAAGACGTCCGGGTTAGATGCTACCGGGGACGGGATTTTTTCCTCCGACAGCGTGACGGTGCAATTTGCGGTACCTCCCCGCATCTCGGCGCCGTAGGCCGGAAAGTAAGTTACGTTCAGGCCTTTCAGCATTGCACCATGGCTCAGGACGTACCCCATGAGCAGAACGCCCTGGCCACCAAAGCCTGCAAAAAGTGTTCGCGTCGTCATTTTTTGTCCTCGTATCCCGTGGTGTCCTTGAGAACGCCCAAGGGGTAGGTCTTGACCATTTCGTCATTGACCCATTCCCAGGCCCTGCCGGGAGTGAGCTTCCAGTTTGTCGGGCAAGGTGAAAGGAGTTCGACGAGGGAAAACCCCAAGCCGTCCAACTGGCACCGTAACGCTTTTTTTATGGCTTTCTTTGCTTTTCGGATTTCTTTGACAGCGGTGACGGTGCAGCGTTCAATGTATGCGACACCGTCGGAGACGGCCAGCATGCGTGAGATGTCCAAGGGGCGGCCGTGAAGCTTCGGATCGCGCCCTCCCGGCGCTGTTGTCGCATCCTGCCCCAAGACCGTGGTGGGGGCCATTTGGCCGCCGGTCATGCCATAAATGGCGTTGTTGATGAAAATCGTGGTAATGTTTTCACCCCGATTGGCTGCGTGGATGGTTTCAGCCGTCCCGATGGCCGCCAAGTCGCCGTCTCCCTGATAGGTGAGGACAACCTTATCCGGATGTACTCGCTTGATCCCCGTGGCGACGGCCAGAGCGCGGCCATGGGGGGCTTCGACCATATCAAAATTAAAATAATTGTAAGCCAGTACGGCACATCCCACGGGAGGCACGCCGATTGTTTTTTCACGCAGATTCAGTTCGTCCAAACATTCCGCCAACAACCGATGGACGATAGAATGCCCGCAGCCCGGACAGTAGTGGGTTGGCGTATCTTTGAGGGATTCGGGCCATCCAAAAACCTTCTTGAAAGCGACTTCCGTGCTCATAGCGCTAACCTCCGACCCACCTTTTCGTCTCCCGCAACGGCTGAGCGCATGAATTTACCCACGTCATCCGGAGTGGGGATGATACCGCCCGGCACGCCGTAAAAATAAATTTCGGCCCGCTCACCCAGGGAGAGAATGACATCTTCGACCATTTGTCCCAACGATAATTCGAAGACGGCGACTTTATGGCTCTTTGATGCCAGCTCGCGCAGGGGGGCCGTCGGGAAAGGCCACAGCGTGATCGGTCGAAAAAGACCGACGGCCAGGCCCTCCGCCCGCAACTTGTCGATGGCTCTTTCGGCGATCCGCGCTGCCGTACCATAAGCAACCACAATCATCTCGGCGTTGTCCGCCTGGTGGGTTTCCCAGCGGAGTTCTTCCGCGGCGATCTGATCATATTTCTCCTGTAAATGCAGATTATGGTAGTAAAGCTCTCCTTTTTGTCCCAGCAGCATGGAGAAGATCGCACGGGGCTCTCGACCCTTGCAACCGGTGAGTGCCCAGTCTTTTTTCGGCAGATGATCAAGATCTATGAAATCAGGGAAGACAACCGGTTCCATGACTTGTCCCATCAGGCCATCGCCTAACAGCATGACCGGGTTGCGATATTTGTCCGCCAACTCGAAGGCAACAAAGGTAAGCTCCGCAAGTTCCTGGCAGCCGGCCGGCGCCAGGACCGGTGTCCGGTAGTCGCCATGACCGCCGCCTCGGGTGGCTTGAAAGTAATCCGCCGCTGACGGGGCAATGTTTCCCAGACCCGGACCCCCACGCATCATGTTGACGATGACCGCAGGCAATTCCATGCCGGCCATGAAAGAGATGCCCTCTTGTTTTAGGGAGATCCCGGGAGATGACGATGAGGTCATGGCACGACCTCCCGCAACCGATGCGCCCAGGACCATGTTTATCGAGGCGACCTCGCTTTCTCCTTGAATAAAAGTTCCCCCCACTTCCGGCAAGCGGGCGGAGAGATATTCCGGCAATTCGTTCTGGGGTGTAATGGGATAACCGAAGTAATAACGGCAGCCGGCGCGTACGGCTGCCTCACCCACTACATGAGACCCGCGCATTAACATTTTTTCACTGGGCACGATATACCTCTATGGCGACTTCAGGGCAGACAATGGCACACTGGGTGCAACCTGTACAGCCTTTTTCGCCTTCCGCTAAGTTCTCTTTAAACCGAGCCGGACGATAGCCCTTTTGGTTGAGGGATTCGTCAACTTCGATCCTGTGTGCGGGACAGACATCGATGCACAGATGGCAGCCTTTGCATCGTTCCCTATGAATTGATATTTTACCGCGTGCTGTTTTCTTGACCATGATCTCCAACCGTCGAAATGAAAGCGCGCTTCAGCAAACTGCGGCGCTTCTTTTGAATGCCGGGCTCCGGGGTGTTTACCGTCCGCCGGGAAACGCAACGAAAGCGACCGGCCAAACTCGGGGATGTGAACGTCCAGTTCCCATTGCATTAAAAAAACAAACTTCTTTAGTTTTGAAATTATGATTTGTCAAGGATTTTTCAACATATTTCGGTATCAAGCGGCAGAAAAAAGGCTTTGAAAAAAAATATTTATTTCTGTTATACTCGGCTCCTCTTGGCAATTTATTCACTATCCGGTATCACAGTGGTGCTTTGACCCCCCCGGCAGCGGAAAAAGAAGCCGTTGGCATCGCATAGTTTTTTAGGACCAAGGTTGAACGGTTCAGGGTTTTCCGATGAAATCGGGATTCCGGGTTGAAATGTCAAGCCATCTGCTGTCAAGGGGTTGCGTCTTGCTTGCACGCATGGCGGCTTTGCACCCCATGGGTGAAGTTGAGCCAGTCAAATTTTCATCGATTATGGAATGCAAGTTCAAGCGGTTATACCGTCTGAACCTTGAACTTTGAACCTGGAACCGATCCGTTTAGGTAGGAGTTTATCCGTTTAAGATCGCTAGGAATTTGGGGCAACAATGGATTCTGAAAATGTAATTATTATCGATGGTCACGAAGTTTCCTATGCACCCGGTGAAACAATCCTTCAGGTGGCGCAACGAAACGGTTTCGATATCCCCACCCTTTGCTATTTAAAAGGGGCCTCCCCGACAGGCGCCTGCAGGATTTGTCTGGTCGAAGTTGAAGGCGCACAGAGTCTGGTGGCATCATGTGCAACGCCTGCGGCGCCAAAAATGGTAGTGCGGACTGAAACCTCACGTGTGGTCGATGCACGGCGGACGAATCTCGAGGTGTTGCTTGCCTCCGGGCATCACAACTGCCTTGTTCAGGACCTGGGCATTGATTCCTGGACCGACTTTCAACTAAAGTCCTTGGCGGTAAAGGAGCATGAAGACCTTTGCCCTGCATACGGTGAGTGCAAATTGCAGGACCTGGCTGTTCGATACCAAATCAAGCCAAATCATTTTACTCCTGCTGAGGTTCGCTACCCAATTGAAAACGTAAACCCTTTTATTGTTCGCGATTTTTCCAGATGTATCCTTTGCGGTCGTTGTGTGCAGGCCTGCAATGAAGTCCAGGTAAACAACGCAATCCACTTCGATTACCGGGGTTCTGAATCCAAGATTGTGACCGAAGGGGACCATCCTCTGAAGGATTCGAATTGCGTCTTTTGCGGGGAATGTGTTCAGGCCTGTCCGGTGGGTGCCCTGATTTTAAAGGAAGACCTTTCGGCAACGCGTTTTTTGAACGAAACAAAGAAGGTTCGGACCACGTGCCCATACTGCGGTGTCGGATGCCAGATCTATCTCCATATTCAAGAGGATCGGGTCGTCAAGGTGACGGGTGTGGAAGACGTCGGTCCCAACTTCGGAAGTCTCTGTGTGAAAGGTCGTTTCGGGTTTAATTTTATTCATGATCCTGAAAGATTAAAGACCCCGTTGATCAAGGAGAATGGAAAACTCAGAGAGGCGTCATGGGATGAAGCCCTCAACTTTATTGCGGAAAAACTGACCCAAATCAAGAAAGACTCGGGTCCGGATTCCATTATGTTGTTGAGCAG
>Ga0180431_10008036_pt1 | contig 12170 bp, 8 predicted proteins | sample SS_ome_11_FD_132459 | JGI IMG/M metagenome (GOLD analysis project Ga0180431, IMG submission 132459) | Hypersaline lake sediment archaeal communities from the Salton Sea, California, USA - SS_1_MS_1 metaG | ecosystem: Environmental > Aquatic > Non-marine Saline and Alkaline > Hypersaline >... | reverse complement strand
TTTTTCTTTCCAGTTAAATTCCTGCATATACATCTCTTTAGCTAAACTTTTTCAACACTCATTCTGGCATCAACTGCCACTGCCGTGCTGCCTTCAGGCCCGACAACAAAAGGATTTATGTCCATTTCCTTAATCTGAGGAAATTCCGTAACCAGTTGCGAGAGTCTCTGCAGGCCTTCTGCTATTTTGTCTATATCTACTCCCTCTTCGCCCCGCACGCCCTTCAACATCTTGTACGTTTTTGTGTTTATCAACATTTGTTTAGCTTCATCGGCTGTCAGTGGCGCAAGGTAAAACGACACATCTTTAAGCACTTCCACCATTGTACCACCCATTCCGAACATCATCAAAGGACCAAAACGTCTGTCGCGATTCATTCCAAGAATAACTTCTCGTCCGCTCTTACACATCTCCTGAACTAAAACTCCAAGAATATGTGCATCCTGCAGTTTTTTGGTTATTCGATACATCATCAGGTCAAAAGTATCCCTTACTTCTCTGGCATTATTGATACCAATTTTGACTCCACCAACATCCGATTTATGCAAAATATCCGGTGACCATATTTTCAGCACAACCGGATAACCGAGTTGTTCGGCAATATTGACCGCCTGTTCAGCTGTAGTTGCAACAGAGCCTTTTGGTGTAACAAAGCCGTATGCCTCGAGTATTTCTTTTGATTCGGTCTCTCCAACTTCACGAATGCCCTGCCGCAGATGTTTTTCGATTATCGTTTCCACTTTTCTGCGGTTGACTGGAAACAATTTTACAACTCGTTTGGGCCTGCTGAGCCATCTGACGTAATCAGCCATAACTTTGATTGTCGCAACAGCAGTCTCCGGAGAATCATATTGAGGAATTTTACCATCTCGCAGGATATTTATACCTTTTTCGACTTTGCCTGACCCTAAAAAACAGGCAAAAATTGGTTTTTGAGGTTTTTGCCGGGCAATCCTGACGATTGCTTCAGCTGTAGCTGCCGATTCGGTCATCGCCTGAGGTGTCAGCAGTATTAAAACCAAATCTACATTTTCATCATCGATAACTGTTCCAAGGGCAAATTCATAGCGGTCGGCAAGTGCGTCACCTAAAACATCTATAGGATTATGAAGGTTTGCTGCGGGCGGCAGCTTTTCAGATAATTTTTTAACCGTCTTATCCGCTAATTCTGCAAAGGTAAGGCCAATCCGTTCAACCGCATCAGCAGCCATAATTCCAGCCCCACCTGCATTGGTGATAACTGCGACACCCGGACCTGCGGCAAGCGGCTGATTGGCAAAGGCACTTGCATAATCAAACTGATGTTTAATCGAATCACACCGGATTATTCCGGCCCGCTCAAATACGGCCTCATAGGCTGTTTCACCGCCCGCGAGACTTCCGGTATGAGAGGAGGCGGCCTGCGCACCGGCAGATGTACCCCCAGACTTCATCAGCAGGATAGGTTTGGTGTGAGAAATTTGCTCTGCCTCACTCACAAAGGCGGCGCCGTCAGTAATACTTTCAAGATAACCGGCGATAACTTTTGTCTCCGGGTCGCTGCCAAGCGCTCTTATGATATCTAATTCATCAATATCCGCTTTGTTGCCTATACTGACAAGCTTGCTAAAACCAATGCCGTTTGCATTAGCCATATCAAGTATTGCGGCAAGAAGAGCACCTGATTGTGAAAGATATCCTATTGTCCCTGCTGCCGGCAGCTCACCACCGAAGCTGGCATTAAGTTTGTTTGCAGGTGCTATCACCCCAAGACAGTTAGGACCGATGACTCTAATTTGTCCCTTTTTAGCAATTTGTATAATTTCTTTTTCAAGCGATTTTCCCGCTTCACCAACTTCTTTAAAACCGGCGGTAATAATAATTACCGATTTTATCCCGATTTTTGCACACTGCTCCATTATTGCAGGAACAACCTTGGCCGGAACAACAATAACAACAAGCTCGCAAACCTCTCCGATAGATTCAAGGTCGGGATAACACTTAAGGGCCTCTATCGTTTCGGCTTTAGGGTTTACGGGGTATATGTTACCTTTATATCCACCGTTTATCAGGCTTGTTAGTATCTCGTGCCCTACCTTGCCCTTGCTCTGGGAAGCGCCGACAATAGCAACAGATTCCGGATTGAAGAACTTTTCAAGACACATAACAATAAATACACTCTCGAAACCAATGATCAAACCAACCCAACACAAAGGTGGTATTCCCATTATACCCTAAGGCAATACCATTTCAAACCTTTTGCCTAAATAGCCATAGAAAAGACAATCTTTTATGCCCCAAATTGTCTCAAAAACCTGTTTTGCAATCTGCCAAGAGTCAACAGCGCCAAAGCGGCGCCGATAAGGCACAAAGCCATATCTTTTTGCGTGTCCCAGACGTCGCCCTGGGTAGCAAGATAATCCACAGCACCGTCCGCAGCAATTGCAGCCACAAGCCATTCAAACAACTCAAACAATGCACTAAAAGCCAGACAAAAGGAAAGGACTACGAAGCTAAGCCACCTGCTGCCCTTTAGAGGTGATTTGTGCCATAAAACTTCCCTCGTGATTATCGCCGGAACAAAACCCTGAAAAAAGTGCCCCAGACGGTCATAATGGTTACGACTCAACTCAAAGGCATCTCTGAACCAGTTGAATAAAGGCATACGGGAGTACGTATAATGGGCGCCGATTAGAAGAATAAGACAATGCAGCCAAATCAATACATATGTAAGGTTTGTAAACCTGAACTTTCGGTAAGTCAATATTAGTACAGCAACCCCTATAATGACCCAAAAGGCCTCCAACACCCACGTTACTATATCGAAACAACCCACAAGCGACCATACGAGCGCCGCCGTTAAACTCAGAAGCAGAAAAATGTGCAGTTTCTTACCTGTATCGGTATGGTTCATATTCGCAGCTCTATAAAAGCTATTTTCGAAGCTCGGGTATGTCCGGCTCAACATGAACGGTGATATTGACCGGACGGACTATCTGCTCGTGCAGCGAAGTCTCCAGATTTTCAGCTATTTCATGGGCGGCGGCTATATTCAAACCTATATCAACAAGGATGTGCACGTCGAGGAATATTTCTCTGCCGACTGTGCGCGTTCGCAGCTTGTGCCAATGCTGTATTGATGAATTGCTGTTAATTATACGTTGTATTTGTTCAATCGTTTCCGCATCAACGGCACTTTCGGTAAGCTCACGCAGACAGTCCCCGATAATCTTAGCACCAACCAGAATTACCATCAGGCCGACCACAACAGCAGCTATCTGGTCACCATACTTAAAACCTAATCGAAGTGACACAAAACCTGCAAAAACCGCTACAGAGCTTAATGCATCGCTGCGGTGGTGCCAGGCATTGGCATAAAGAGCAGGACTGTGAGATCTGACGGCCGCCCTTTTAGTTGCACTGTAAAGCAGCTCTTTAGCAATAATAGATATTATTGCGACCACCAGCACACTTATATTAGGCCTTATAACATTACCTTTGGCTATATCGATAGCGGCGTAGTAAACAAAAGCCAAACCCACAAAAACCAAAAACAAAGCGATAAAAGCGCTTGAGAACGTCTCGGCCCGGCCATGGCCGTAAGGGTGACGTCGGTCCGGCTCCTTAGAACCAATATAAACGCCCACGAGCACAGCTAAGTCAGTGGTCATATCGGAAAGCGAGTGAATACCATCGGTTATTAATGCTATCGAGCCGGTAAAAACCCCTACCACAAGCTTGACAACAAAAAGAAGAATATTCGCCGCAATCGCAAGATATGTTACAGATTTTATTTGCTTGCAAGCGATTTGGTTTTTGTTATTTCGCATCTGCAAATCAGCCGAGTATCTCTTTGTGGATGTTCAAAACCACATCGATATATTTTTGAGCATCTTGCTTATCTTTGGCTTCGACTATGAGTCTCATTACCGGCTCGGTATTACTGCTCCTCAGATGCAGCCAGCCATCGTCAAAATCGAATCTACAGCCGTCAGTAGTGTCAAGCTTAGCATCAGAAAAGAGTTTTTTTGCCGAACTGAGGATTTGCCGGGCACCGCTTTCGTCTGCATCGAATTTATGTTTACTCATATAATAGCCGCCGATTTCATCGACTAACTGACTTACAGTTTTTCCCGTTTCAGCCATCAATCCCAGTACAAGAGCAATGCCAACCAGACTGTTGCGCACAGGCCCTATTCGCAAATCTATCACACCGCCGTTACCTTCACCGCCAATGATACAATTGTTCTTGAGCATTGCCGCCGCAACGTTGGCCTCGCCTACTGCCGTCCTGTAAACCTGACAGCCTTCCTTTGCTGCGATGTCATCAATCATTCTCGATGTTGAAAGGTTTGTTGCCGCTGTACCGCTTTGCCTGCTGAAAATGTATTTGGCCGCCAGGGCAAGGCTGTACTCTTCACCGATATAGGTACCGTTTTCATCGACAATCGCTAATCGGTCGGCATCGGGGTCCTGACCAAAGCCTATTTGACCTTGCTCTCGTTTTACCACCTTACAAAGACCGGTTAAATTCGCAGCAGTAGGTTCAGGCTTATGAGCAAACAGGCCGTTCGGCTCATCGTTTATCGCCAAAACCTCACAGCCGAGTTCAGCTAACAGTTTTTTGGTAACCCGTCCACCTGCTCCGTTCACACTGTCGAGAACAACCTTGAATTTTTTTGCTGCAATTGCCTTTTTGTCAACAATTGCCAGAACTTTGGCGATGTGAGTGTCATCGGTCTGTTTGTTTTTGGTCACTTTGCCGCAATCACGCGAATCCACAAGAGAAAATTCTTTGTTGAAGAAATGCCGCCTGATTTGCCCCGCTGTTTCGCCCGCCGGTGCAACACCATTATCCAGAAGCAGCTTGATACCGTTATATTGGATCGGATTATGTGATGCGGTTATAATCACTCCGCCGCTGCATTCGAGATGCCTTACCATTACACCGACACAGGGCGTAGTAACGACCCCCAAATCTATCACGTCGATTCCCACAGAGGACAATCCCGCCATCACGGCCGACTGCAGCATCTGGCCGCTCGGACGGGTATCCCTCCCGATACAAACCGAAAGACCGCCGCCCTTGTCTGCAAATCTTCTTTTTAGAAAAGTGCCAAAAGCGCAACCGTACTCTGCGGCAATAGCAGAGTTAATATTTTCTCCGACGATGCCTCTCATTCCGCTAATAGTTACTATCAGTTGCTCTGACATGTCATTCCTTACATCTTTCTGGATTTTTCCAAAACTTTTTCGAGTTTGCCGATGACCGTATTGACCTGTCTTTGTTTAAGTGCCAGAATATCCTGAAGTGCCTCTCCGATATATGGCAGATAGGTCTCAATATAGCTGCGCTTGGCCAATTCCTGCTGGATGCGTTTTTTTCTTCGCAGATACATTCCGAGTTTTCTGCCGCAGTCCTGGACCGCCAGGTGTATTTCTTTGATAATTTCAGGGTAGTGCGCTATAGCCTCTTTACTTTCGGATGTAAAGGGCACCCATACCGAGGCGATATGCACCATCAGCACAACCGGCCCGGCCGGCAAAGCGCCTCTGCTCTGGCTTAAAGCGTAATTTCGCCAGTTAATATCCAGCACCGATTTATAAATCGCACACGCCGACTGCTGATACAACAAGGGCACGCGATTTGCAATGCGTATAACCCGCATCAGCGCCTCCTTGTCAGGGTCGCTGTTGCCGCTGTTTTTAACACCGTATGCCAGGGCCGCCTCGATAAGAAAAGGATTACCGCGATAAACAGCTGGATTGCGCGAGGATGCCGCATAAAAATCCGCTTCCACTACCGCCTGAAGCCCCTTCTCCAATTTTTCGGCCCCAATCGGGCCGATGCAATCAGTCGACGGTGCCATAATCTTGGTTTCATTTATCGCCGAATGAAGCGCCTCGGCCTGTTGAAGTGTTATTGTCGAAGTCCTTAGTGTTTTGCGAAGTTTCGCTTTTTCGCAAATCTGATTCGCAACACGCAGACTGACCCTTGAAAAGTCATTTTGTAAAAAAGCTGAAATCTGCCTGGAAGAACTGTCCTTTGCCATCTTGAGCAGCAACCCCAGCTCCACCCCGTATGGGTGCGGCTTAATTTCACGTGGTGCAAACGGCAATTCTTTGCTCTGCCTTGGGTACTCATAGCTCTTGCCATCGGGGGCATCGTAATAAATCGATACATGAGGATTAGCCATCGCTGTCTGGGTGATATACTCATCGACCGACTGACGTCCTCTTTGGTATTTCCCTACAAGGGTTATAGTAACGCTTGTGCCCGTCGGCAGGCCAAAATCACATTCCTCATCCAGTATGATTTGAGGTTTGTTTTTGGCCGTATCAATCTGAACATGGTAATGAAGCGCCTTTTTTTTAGGATTTGTTCGCGAGACAATCTGCACCGGCTCGCCGGTGGTTATCAGACCGTACATCCCCGCAGCCGATATCCCTATTCCCTGCTGGCCACGGCTCATCTTCAAACTGTGGAACTTACTGCCGTATAACAGCCTCGCGAAAATATTAGGTATCTGCTGCTTAACAATTCCAGGCCCGTTGTCCTTTACTGCCAATACGAACTTATTGTCGGCAACAGGTTTTATATTAATTGTCAAATCGGGAAGAATATGTGCTTCTTCGCACGCATCGAGCGAGTTATCGACCGCCTCTTTAACCGCCGTAAGAAGTGCCTTGCGAGGATTATCGAAACCGAGAAGATGTCTGTTCTTGGCAAAAAACTCACTAATACTTATGTCACGCTGCTGGGCGGCCATCGACTCGGCTGTGGCTGCAACTGCAACTCTGCGCTTGCCCGGGCCTTTCTTATTTTTGCTCGCTGGCACGGCTTTCTTCTTTACGGCAGAAACTTTTGACTGCTTTTTCGATTTTGTTTTTTTGGCCGGCTTCTGCTTAGCCATTTTTACCTTGGCTTTTTTAGTCTTTGCCCTGGCTTTTTTAGTTTTCGCCTTGACTTTTTTAGTCCCAGACTTTTCAAACTTAAATTTCAACTGGCCTGCCGACCGGCCCTTCCTTGCCGCCATAAAAAACTCCAAACATATCTCCCAGCGACCAATTAATCCAGTTTACAAACATAAATATCATTCACAAAATCAAGCTTGCCCAATTCTGTAACAATCTCCGCACCGGGCTCTTTATTAAGACTAACGGCCAGAATGGCCTGCTGCTGCTCGAGTTTTTGCCCCACCCCCATCGTAGCAATATTGATATTATGTTTACCGCAGAGTGTCCCGACGTCGCCGATAACGCCCGGCTTATCATCGTTAAAGATAACAAGCACCGAACCCATCGGCGTCATCTCAATATTAAACCCGTCAATCTCAATTATCCGCAGCAGTGTCCCGCCGAACACCGTCCCGGTTACCGTTCGCGTAACTTTGTCGGTAACCACCTTGGCGCTGAAGCTCGATGCAACGTCTTTAGCCTCGGTATTCTTCGTCTCATCAATGCTTATGCCGCGCTCTTTCGCCAGAACCGGAGTATTGACCATATTCAGAGGCATCTCGAAATGCTTCTGCAGCAGCCCAACCGCAAAATTAAGAGTAACAGAGCCAACGTCCATCTCGGCAATTGTACCGCGATACTGCACCTCAACATTCTTGATATATCCCGGAGCAATATTACTCAGGAGCATCCCGATTCGCTGGGCAAGTCTCGCATACTGTTTGACTATCGCTGGCATCGCCCCCGCCATCGATGGTGCATTAAGGGCATTCTTTACCGCCCCGCCCTTAATTGCATCGACAAGAATCTGTGCCGCCTCTACCGCCACCTCAATCTGCGCTTCTTCTGTGCTGGCACCAAGATGTGGAGTTACAAGACATCGCTCAAACTCTGTAAAACGCGTATTTTCAGGCGGCTCTTTCGGATAAACATCAAGCGCCGCACCGGCAATCCGCTGCTCGGCCAATGCCTCATACACCGCATCTTCATTGATAATCCCACCGCGAGCACAATTGACCAATCGCACCATCGGCTTCATCATTTTTATCTCTTCAGTGCCAATCATATTTAACGTCTGTTCATTTCGAGGAACGTGCACGCTGATATAATCTGCTTGCCTATAGATTTTTTCGAGTTCATCGGTAATCTCAATCCCAAGTTTTTCCGCATCAGGCGGGACCGCTATCAGGTCATAGCCGAGGATTTTCATATTGAAACCCGCCGCCATTTTTGCAACAGCCATACCTATCCTGCCTAATCCTATCACGCCCAGCACTTTGCCGTTGAGCTGATTGCCCATATACTTTTTCCTGTCCCACGTCCCGCCTTTAAGACTGTTGCAGGCCGGCACAACGTTACGGCTCATCGAGAGCATTAAAGCCATCGTATGCTCCGCCGCACTCAGCGTATTACCGCCCGGCGTATTCATAACTAGGATTCCACGTCTGGTCGCCTCGCCAACATCGATATTATCTACGCCAACGCCTGCCCGCGCAATACCTTTTAGCTTGCCCGGCTCGGAAAGGACCTTTGCCGTAACTTTTGTCCCGCTTCTAATTATCAGCCCGTCATATTCGCCGATAATCCCGGCCAGTTCGTCTTCGCTTATACCGGTTTTAACGACCGCTTCTACGCCGTCCATCGAATTCAAAAGCTCAATTCCTTCCTGTGCAAGTTTGTCTGTGATGAGAATTTTAATCATTTCTAATCTCCGAAGAACTTCTCTATTTGTTCCATTACTTTTCAATAAAATCGTTTTTCGCCGCCGAAACGGCCCTTAAAATCGTAACATTAGCCAAATCCACAACCTATGTCAAGCTATTTACTCTCCCCACGGTCATTGCCGCACAGATGCCGAATCCGTTTCATTATTCAATATTCCTTGTTCGTTACTTAATATTCTCTCTTTTTTCCTTGACTTCCGGCAGCAAAATCTATATAATACAGTAGTATAGTTTTCGAACTTTTAGCAGTTTTGCAGAGTAGGAGTGTGTGAAACAGGGGTGTTTATTTCCTTGCAGTTTCTACTTTCTTACAACACCAAAATCGTGCTCGAGTATTGATATTTTTTAAAGGGGAAAATCAAATGAGAAATGCAAAAGTTTTTATCTGTATGATGGTTGTGGCCTTAGCGCTTGTTCCGGCCCTTTCTGCAACAAGCCTGCACGCCGCCGGCAATGTTGAGGTGAGGGTTGCTCCCGATGATGTTAAGCCGGGCGGTTATGAACACAGCGACACCATCACCATCCAAATCTATGCTGTCGGTTTTTACGAAAATTATCCTTCCGACACCATCGGCTTTATGGATATTGCTTCGATAACAACTGATAACGGCGGCACAGCTTCGGAACCGAATCTGCATCCTAAACTTGCTGTTGGATTCGGTGCTGATGCCGGTACCATTGTCAATTCGGGTGGCGTTCTGATTGAAGATATTAGGGGTTATAGAGCAATTGTGGACTTAGAGGGCGTAACGCCTTTCCCTGCTATACTCCATTCGTTCGAGTTCCATATTCCAGACCTGCCGCATTCGAGCATAATCACAATCGGTATGAGCGGCCTGGAACTGACGAACGTTGGCGATTTCCCCATTGAACCACCTTTTACTGTGGCATCGCCGCTGGAGATTCACGTCATTTCAAGTTCTGGACCGCCTCCTTCGCCGGTTGCTGTTGACATAAAGCCGGGCTCCTGCCCCAATCCACTGAACGTCAAGAGCAATGGTGTGCTGCCCGTGGCAATATTAGGAACTGAAGATGTTAATGTAATCGACATCGACCCGTTTTCTATTCGCTTGGAAGATGTTAACGCAATTCGATGCGGTTTTGAAGATGTAGCTGCTCCTCTCTTGGAAGCGAGCGACTGCACCTGCACTGAAGATGGTGCTGATGGTTTCCTCGACCTTACCCTCAAGTTCAAAACTCAGGATATTGCAGCAATGCTTGGGCAGGTCACCCACGGTGACGAATTGATACTGACACTTACTGGCAAGTTATACGATGGGACACCAATTGAGGGGGCTGATTGCGTTATTATTCGCGGCAAACACAAACCTTAGCAAAAGCCGCTTAAATAAAACTATTAAAAAAAGGCGGGTTAAAACCCGCCTTTTTTTGAGGTATTATGGCATTAAGCCACTCCTCCAGTACGAATCCTTTTCATCACCCGTACACCTCACAATTTCTTCTATTAAAACACTCAGCCCTGAAACTGTCAAGAAAAATTGAAATTTTTTTTCACTGAGCACGATTTTTTTTGGCTGTGGGGCTGCAATATTGTGAAAAAAACGATGAAAAACCCACCTCCCCCGTTTTTAGCCCAAAAACAAGGGTGCAATATGCGTTTCCTGGCCAAAAACAAACTCCTGTAAACGTTAAATTGCACGATAATTACCATTCTTATACGTAAAGTTGCTGCCTGAATATGTCGATGGTGGGTTATTAAGAGTTAAAAGTAACTTTATTTACCTTTGAAAGGAGGTGAATGATATGTTCCGTAAAAACAGAGACCAGAATACCGAAGAGACCCAGACAAACGTAGAAAGCCAGGAGACGCAGCAGACAGCAACTGAATGGCCCCAGAATGAGCAAACAGATGAGACTCAGCAGACACCGACAGATTGGAACCAGGATGAAGATACAGATGAGAATCAGCAGACACCGACAGAAAACTAAAGAGAATTAGTTCTCATTGAGGGAGGGAGCTGGATCTTACATCCGGCTCCCTCCCGCAATCGGTACCCCACCTATAAATCAAATACAATTTTAATATCTCCCTTTCTCCCCAAAAATAGTACATCGTCAATACCTGCACTGTCTGTCCTTGAGCGAAGCACAGCGCAGTCGAAGGGAGCTAAGCATTTAGAATCATAGTGATTCTATTTCTCTCGGCAGATGTCTCCCCGCCGCTATTTACATTATATCTATTCTACATTCCTTGACAACAAAAAGTAAATTTCCATGGGTTGAAACCCGTGGTATTGCGAAGGAAGAATAAAAAGTTTATTACATTCTCGGCATTACCACGCAATCAAATGTGATTGGTACTAAAACGCAATACAAAAAGACAACCGGGGCCTGTACTTCTAAGTACAGGCCCCGGATTGATGCTTATTCAAAGGCCGAATATAATCGTACCTCGCATCTAAACCAATTACGGCCACATCCAAATTTTATTCGGGTCCCAGATGTCCACAAGGATGTTGAAGTCCTTGTAGTTAACAAACCTCGAGTTGCACGGGTCGCCGGCATCAGTCAAATTAGCAGGCGAGTATACATCGAAATACGCCGGGTTGGTCGAACCGGTCATAAGATACACAACCTCCTCATGTGTCAGCACATCATCATAGAGACGAACGTCATCAATCCGACCGTCCCAGCCTCTCTCATTGAAGGAGGCATTAAGTCTGCCGCCGATTACAAACGTATCGATATGAACATTAAGCGGACCGTCGGTTGGTTCATCCCTGCCGACCTCTCTGCCGTCAAGGTATAACTTCCTCTTCGGTACTGTCGAATCATACGTTATTGCAACGTGATGCCACTCATCATCCATTACCGTCCTCGTGCTATTAAGCGTGGTAGGAGTCAACTGCTCATAGTACGTCCGTATTCCATCGCTCGTGCCTCTACTGGTTATCTGCCAGGTATTACCCTTGGTAATCATATACTGATTACTGGTGTGAATGTCATCGAGCGTAAACCACGCCGCAACCGAAACCTGCTCTGTTAGGTTGGCCCAGCAGGGGTCGCCAACGTCATTAGCATCACCACCACAGTCAACAACAGCGTTGGTGACTGCGACAATGTTGTTTACGTCAAGCACATTGCTATCCCTGACGGCATCATAAACAATACTGATACTAGTACCGATACCGCCGGTCATAATCGTGCCGTCGTGGCCCTTGCCGCTGCTGTCATTCGCCGTGAGGTCGTCAAAGTTCCACCAGCCAATAAGATTGGAATCACCCGGATTTGATGGTGCAACAGTGATATCATAGTCGAGCCAGTCGGCTGTCATCGCACCTACATCCTTCTCGTCAACAATACAGTCGTTGCCGGAAAGATTAGTGGCTGCAGGCGCCTTAGATGGAACACAGCGGGGTGGATAAACCCTCAAATCGTCAAAGTACACCGTACCGGTACTATAGGAGGAGGGTGTACTGGTACTACCTCTTACACCAAAACCGAGATAGACCTTCTTGACACTTGCAAGGTTCACAGTTGTAAAGTCCG
>Ga0180431_10008035_pt1 | contig 12170 bp, 7 predicted proteins | sample SS_ome_11_FD_132459 | JGI IMG/M metagenome (GOLD analysis project Ga0180431, IMG submission 132459) | Hypersaline lake sediment archaeal communities from the Salton Sea, California, USA - SS_1_MS_1 metaG | ecosystem: Environmental > Aquatic > Non-marine Saline and Alkaline > Hypersaline >... | reverse complement strand
TCCCCACCTGTCTGAAAACCAAGATTTTATAAAAATGTTTATCCGTGAAGCCAGGCTCGCCGCGCTGCTACAACACCCAAACATTGTCCAGATTGTTGATTTCGGTAAGATACAGAACGCTTATTTAATTGCAATGGAATATATTGCAGGAAAGAACTTGGGTGAAATAATGGCGCAGTTGAAAGAAGGGCTTCCCGTCGATCTATCCATTTTTCTTATAATGAAAATATGTATGGGACTGAAGTACTCACATACGAAAACGGATGATAGAAGTGGCGAATATTTGCATATTGTACATCGGGATATAAGCCCACAAAACATGCTGATTTCGTTTCTAGGAGAAGTGAAAATAGCCGATTTTGGGATTTCCAAAGCGCGTTCTGAGCCCAGCCTTACCCAGGCCGGTGTAATTAAAGGAAAACTTTCTTATTTGTCTCCTGAACAAGTAATGGGGCAGGATGTAGATCACCAGGCTGATATCTATGCACTTGGACTTGTCTTCTATGAAATACTTTCCTATAAGAAGGTGTATCAATTTGATAATCATATAGAAGCCATTCGCTCCATTCCTAAAAAAGAGATTCCCCCTTTGATAAGCCTAAGGCCGGATCTTCCGGATGAGCTAAACAGAATTGTGATGAAATGTTTGGAAAAAGATAACAAATTAAGGTATCAAACCGTGCAGGAAATTCATGATGATCTGATAAGCTTGAGAAATAAATTGAATATAACATACGATGCATCCAATCTTGCAGATTTCATGAGAAAAAGTTTCGGCAAATCTGATAAAACAACTTAAAAAACGAAGTAATTATTCCTCATGTGAGTTCTTGGTGTTAAAAAAGTTATGCTAAAAGTAAATTACTTTGGAAAGACAGATGTTGGGCTCATGCGTCCAAATAACGAAGATACGTTTCTCATCAAACCTGATATTGGGTTCTGTCTTGTGTCAGATGGGATGGGTGGTGCTGTCGCCGGTGAATTAGCCAGCCGAATTTTTACTGAAACAGCACTCGAAGTTTTTTCAGCCGATGGCGATCAATCTGAAAATAGAACACTTGAGAAGGTTAAAAAAGCGTTCCGTTCCGCCCATGAAAGGATTTTGAAACATGTGGAGGGTAATCCCCATCACCAAGGGATGGGCTGTACCGCTGAACTCATTGCTTTCCACGAGCAAGGCTTTGTCATTGGTCATATTGGAGACAGTCGAATTTACCGTCATAGGAATGGTCAACTCAAGCAGCTCACCAAGGATCATTCTCTTGTACAGGATCAGATAGATCAGGGGTTGATTACGCCTAATGAAGCTAAAAAACATTCCCTTCGAAATGTCATCCTTCGAGCCGTGGGCATAAACGAGAGTTTGGCTCTCGATATTTTAAGGGGAAAAACGTACGCTGGCGACCTATTTCTTCTCTGCTCAGACGGCCTGACCGATATGATTGATGACCGCCTCATCGGCCAGGTCCTTTATTCAGATATTGCCTTACATCAAAAGACTGAAAAACTTGTTGAAATGGCTATATCCGCCGGAGGAAGGGATAATATCACAGTGGTTCTCGCTGAAATACTTTGATTAAAAAAATAGATTCTAAGACAATTGTTTTTTTTCGCAACTTCTCATGAAATACGGGCGATATGAAATTATAAAAGAACTGGGCAAAGGCGGAATGGGTGTGGTTTATCAGGCCCACGATCCTCAGATTGACCGGCCGGTTGCGTTAAAGGTATTACGAGTTGACCGGGTGGTGAACCAAGAGTTTGTGCTACGGTTCTTTAAAGAGGCAAAATTCATCGGCCGACTTTCTCATCCCAATATCGTTACGGTATATGATGTTGGTCGAGACCATGGAACCATCTACATCGCCATGGAATATCTTCAGGGGAAACCCTTGAATGAAGTGATTCGTAATGGAAGATTGAGTGTCGAGAAAATCATTGATATTGCGTTACAGGTTGCAAATGCTCTTGGCTATGCTCATGAAAAGGGGATTGTTCACAGGGACATTAAACCCTCAAACATTATTTTGGCCGATGAAGGTAATGTCAAACTTACCGATTTCGGAATTGCCCGCGCAGAAGACCAAAATTCAGCTCAACAAACCCAGACCGGGGTGATTTTAGGAACCCCTTTCTATATGTCACCGGAGCAGGTGATGGGGAAAAGGGTCGACGGGCGATCCGATCTGTTTTCCCTTGGAGTGATCCTTTATGAATTAATTGTGGGTCGAAAGCCGTTTAAGGGGGATCATTTTACTGCCATCTTCAGAGCCATTACAGATGATATTCCTGTAGCACCATCAAAAATTGACACTTCAATCCCCCGGTCGCTCTCTGATCTAATCATGAAAGCCCTATCTAAATATCCGGATGAACGCTTTCAAACCGGTAACGAGATGGTTCATGCCCTTAAAACCTGTCTCCAGGAAAAAGAATCTCTTTTATTGCCCGAAAAACCGATAAGCCCCAAAAAAAAGCCTGTGGCATCTGTTTTAGTTATGGGTCTAATGGCGGCAGTTGTTCTTGGAGGGACAATCTATTTTTTCGGAGCACATAAAAAGCAGGTGTCATTACTGTCGAATGACGAAAAATCTACTGTAACAGAACCGTTTCAACCTGCTAAATTGCAGGATACTACAGGCAAATCCGAATCTTCTTTATTGACCCGTGTCGAGGCTAACAAACCTGCAGATGCAATTTTAATGGTGACCAGTTCACCTTCCGAAGCTCAAGTTTTTTTAGATGGTTCATTTAAAGGGAAAACACCCATAAACCTTGAACTTCCCCTTGGGAAATATGAAGTTCGGGTCAACCTTCCGGATTATTATGAATGGGAAGCTCAGCTGCAGATTAACACGCCGGGCAAAACTCCGCTGCACGTGCGTTTGATACCTATTGGATAAGAAGTGTGAAGTGAAAAAGTGTAAGTTCTCAATAAGTTCTGGTGTATTAAATGATTATATTGAGTTGGCTCCATAATTTAACGTCTCGGAAATTCTACAATTGTTTGAAATTAAAGATCTTTTAATAGCTCTTAGTTTATGCTATGAGAATCGAATGCTGGAATACTGGAATATTGGGGGTAAGCGCGGAAATAAATCATTTTAATTGTAAAAAACTCCTTTCTTTCAACTTGGTTCAGGACAAGCTCACCCATCATTCCAATTGGCGCGAAGCCCCTAATTTATTAAGAAGTTAAAGATGATCTAACTTTCATAAAATTAAAGCAAAAAAAATATTTAATACTTGAGGAGGAAGTGTCATGAAACCGGTATTAAGACTATTTTGTTCTTTTTTCATTGCATCCATGCTGGTGATCACGACAGCGGGTCTTTGTTACGGCCAGCTCTCGGCAGGTCAACACGCCCCCTTATTTTCGCTGAAAGATGTGAAGGGAAAAATTTATGATTTGTCTAATATGAAAAATCAGCCCATGGTCATCATCTATTTTTTTGATGTTGACTCAAGGCCCAGCCAGGAAGGCCTGTTGAACATCGATCAACTGTCAAAACAATACAAAGATGCCGACTTGATGGTATGGGGAGTGACACGGTCTTCAACAAATAAGGTCAAGAAATTTATGACAACCATTCGGCCGTCTTTTCCGGTTCTGATCGACTCGTCCGGAGTGAGTGATCTTTATCATGCCCGGTTGATTCTTCCGACGATTTGCATTCTAGGCCCTGATTTAAAACTGCTCGATTATTTTCAAGGCGGTGGTAAAACCACTGAGATTATGCTGGTAAAGCTGGCCGAACGTAAACTGCAGCGAAAGCAGACTAAAATAGCCCGGGCGATCAGCGAAAAAGTGGTCAAAAAAAATCCGAAAAACGTAAAAGCTAAAACCGTCCAGGGGTATGCAGCCCTGAAAGAGGGGAGGTTGGATGAGGCAGAAAAAACGTTTTACAATCTTTCCAGAAAAAAGGGAGAGGCGGAGATTCTGGGAAAAGAAGGGCTATCCACGGTTTATGCTAAAAAAGGACAGAGTGAAAAAGCTCTTAAAGTAGCAAGGGAGATTGAGAAAAAGGCTGCTGACAGAGCACATACCCATGTGGTTAAAGGCAATCTTTTATATCGCCAGAACAAGGTCAAGGAGGCCGAGGGCGAATATAAAAAAGCTATTCGAAAAAAAGGATCGGAACCCTACCAGAGTGCAGTGGCATACAATCAGCTGGGTCGGATCTATGCCGGTCGAGGCAACTATAAAAAATCGCGGGAGTTGTATGATCAGGCTGTTGCCATGGATCCGTATTATATTGAGGCCACCTCAAACAAAGGACTGACCTATGAAAGGGAGGGGAATTGGGAAAAGGCACTTGAAAACTATCGAAGGGCCCAGGCCGTTAATCCGGATGATCCTTTCGCAGTGGTCCTTGCCGAAAAGGCCCAAAAAAGACTTCTTATAGAAAAAGACCTTGAAAAAAAGAGAATGCTGGATGATGAAGTAAAAAAAGTTGTTGCCAGATATAACAGTGGGATCAGGGAGGATGTTTCTGGTGAAGATTCATGGACATCCCAGGCTGAAATACTGTCATTTTTCGATTTTATGGAAACCGGGGGACTGGCTGAAAGAGAGGGATTTGTCGCGGTAATGTCAGCTCGCCTTTCCCGTCAGCTTGAGGCATCCGGCAGGGTACAAGTCGTTGACAGCATTCTGGTCGAGCGCCTGATTAAAGCACTGGGTCTTAATAAAAAAGATCTGGCGGACAAAGAAACCACGTTAAGACTGGCCAGAGCACTTGATGCAACACTTCTTGTCAAAGGGTCTGTTTATTATCTGCCCGGTGGGCCGCTTTTAAAAATAAATATGATAAATACCGATACGTCAGAAAAACCCACCGTAATTACCAGACAGTTTTCTTCCGATATAACGGTTAAAAAAGATTTGCACTGGCTAAATCGTGAGATTCTCACCGACATTATTTTGCATTATCCGCTTCAAGCTTATGTGGTTGAGGTCTCCGGTCACCAAGTTCTTGTTAATCTGGGCTCTCGTGAAGGGGTGGTTACCGGTACCATATTTAATGTTATCGAGGAAAATGCTCCTGTTGTATACAAGGGAAAAAGTTTCCAGCCTGAACCTTCCGTCATTGCACAGGTTCATGTGGTTAAAATAGAACCTGAATTCAGCTACGGACATATTAAAAACCAGAGGAGGCCGATTAAGCCAGATGACAAATTAAGAGAAAACATTGATAACCTGTCGAAAATAGGAGATAAAACAAAGATCTGGTAGATTGTTCCGTAAACACTGCCATTTTCTTTTAATACGGTTATTCGATATTTTGATTGGTAATCATCCTGTGACACACCGGAGATATAATAGAATCAAATCGTTAGTCATTACCCTATTTATATGGGGCGTAGGATTGTTTTTATTGACCTCCTGTATCTCCTTTGGCACTTCCAGAGTTTTTCAGTCAAAGGAATATATTGTCTGTAAACTTCAAAAGAAAGAAACGCCGGAAAGACTGGCTGAAAAATATCTTGGTGATAGAAAAAAATCCTGGGTAATAGAAGACGCCAATGACGATATTTCTTTTGAAAAAAATAAGACAATTATTATTCCCCTCAAAGAGACAAACATAGGGGGACTAACCACTGACGGGTTTCAGGTTGTTCCTATTCTTTGCTATCACCGTTTTGCAAACCACTGTAACTCACCGCTTTGTATGCCTGCCCATATTTTTGAACAACAGATGAAATACCTTGACGAAAATGGTTACAGAGTCATAAGCTTTGCACAACTTATTGAATTTCTTGAATATCGACATGCGCTTCCAAAAAAGGCAGTGATCATATCCATTGATGATGGGTACAGATCCGTCTGTGATGTGGCTTATCCTGTTTTGAAGAAGTTTGGTTTCAATGCGACGTTGTTTATTTATACCGAGTTCATAAATACCTGCAAAAATGCCCTAACATGGAAGCAACTCGCTATAATGAAAGCAGACGGTTTTGAGATTGGCGCACATACCGTATCTCACAGCGACCTCACTAGGCAGAAGGAAGGCGAAGATACCCCGGCATTTATGGCAAGGATTGAAAAGGAACTCCGTATATCCAAACAGACCATTGATAAAAAGCTGGGACAAAATACCATCCTTCTGGCTTTTCCTTATGGACGATACAACCAAAGTGTGTTAGACATGTCTAGACGCTTGGGTTATCGGACTGCGGTGACGGTAAGAAGGGGGAGCAATCCGTTTTTTGCCGATCCGCTTACCTTGAGAAGGACCCAGATATTGAAAAGGGATATGAAGACTTTCGTTTCCGTGCTGAAAAGCTTTCATAAACTTTCATTAAAGTGAGATCATTATGAAAAAAAAAATCAGGGTAGTTATTTTAGGAGTGTTGATAGGCGTAATGATAGGGGGATGTGCCGGGATTAAAGGGATTAAAGAAAAATTCCTTGGGTCTAAAAACAAAGAACTGGTTCAGACTTATATTCGAAGTGGGCAGGAATATGAAAACAAAGGCGATCTGGTGCAAGCCTTGAAACAGTATAAACTGGCACTAACTGTAGACCCCAAAAACAAAGAAGCTATAGAGAAAAGCGGCCTACTTGAAAAAAATATGCGAGTATTGGCCCAAGAACACTATCGGAAGGGTATAAAATTACGCAAAAAGGGTAAATATCAATTGGCTCGTAGAGAATTCCTAACAGCATTGGAGCTTCAACCGGATCATTCAGAAGCTTTGAGAGCGCTCAAGCCCAAAAAAGAGATCCACGCAAAACAGTATATTATTCACACCATCAAACCGGGCGAAAGCCTTTCAATGGTAGCTAAGACATATTACGGGGATTATAAAAAGTTTCAAATTATAGCCGAGTTTAATAACATGTCCGATGCAACCCAGATAACGGTGGGTCAAAAAATCAAAGTTCCTGAAATAGAAGGAATACGATTTTTAGCATCAAAACAGGAAATCAAGACCGAAGATGTTAAGGCACCGGATTCAGTTCCTTTGGATCGGGAAACAATAAAAGATGAAGATCATGCAGAGCAAGAGCCTATCGATGAAGCGACAAACTATTTACATCTTGGCATTGAACACTTCGACAATAAAGAATACCAGGCTGCTATTGTTGAGTTTAATAAGGTATTAAATGCAAGCCCGGATGACAAATCTGCCCGTGAATACCTTTACAACGCACACTTTCAGTATGGAGTAACCCTGTTTGAAAAGGAGGATTATCTGGCAGCGAAAAAGAACTTTGAAACATCTCTTAGTTACAATAAGGACTGTCAAAAATGTCAGGACTACATCAAGAAAAGTGATGAAATCTATATGGAAACCCACTACAACAGAGGCCTCTCGTACTATGGAAACCAACAATTGGCAGAAGCCATTAGGGAATGGGAATTGGTTCGTGCAGTTGATCCTAACTACAAAGATGTAGCAAAAGATATCAAAAAGGCCAGAACACTTTTGGAAAGACTGGAAAGTATAAAAAAGGGCATACAGTAATCACAGTCTAATGGTATTCTTCCAGGGGTAGCGACATGTTGGAGTTATCCAAGACAGGACGCGCTGTATCCGGCATTGCGCCATATAGATAGCGGACCTTTACCGTACCTGCAAACGTGTTCTTTAGAGTGATCCTGATGGTTTCCGCATCACGCCGATACACTTCCGAAACAGGTAAGGGAGTTTCACCTGCCAGGACCTGCCATCCCGCAATCCCCGAGATCGGTATGAAATCCGTCCCGCCCCGGTGCCGTATGGTCACGTCCAGAGTGCGGCTGTCTATTCGGTTTGCGGCAGTCACCCACGGACCCCGATAATAGCTTTCCTTGCCCAAAATATATAAAACCGTTTGGGCAACCCTGAGTCCAAGAGTAGTATAAGCACTCGGGGCCAAGTGCTGTCTGCCATGGTTTTCGAGATCTAAGGTCGTCGCTGCCAGATAACAATCGGGTATGTTCTTGGCAACGTGCTTTTGGGCATTTCGTATTGCCTGGTGCGGCCCGTCTTTGCCCCCGGGACGTTTGATCATCATCACGATGAGGAACGGCAGGTTGTTCCGGATCGAGCCGTTGTCTATGTCGGCCCTCACCTGGTTGGTGATAAAGTTTTCGAGTGAAGCGCTGTATTCGGTCTCGGTGACCGAACCGCGAGCCGCATCCGCTTCGCCCTGCATCCATATAACATACTCTAATTTGCCGCCCGCCGCTGAAACGCCGGACAGGAAGCGGCTGTAAATCGAATCCGGCCGTGTATTTTCCCAGTAGCCCATGCCCCAGTCCGCTTCTTTTCTCAAACCTGAACCGTTAACGGAATAATCAAGAAGACCGACAGGTGTGCCAAGTCGATCTATCAGTCTGTTTCCAAAAGCAATCGCCGCATTGCCTTTCATGCCCAGCTCGGACCATCCCTTGTCGGTATGTTTCCGGATCAGTGAATGTGACGGAAAGTTGGTACCCGTATGGAACCATTCCTTCATGTTGGATTGACCAATGCATCCCACAAGTATTCCTACGGCCCATCTGTGCGTTCCACGACTGGATATATCATGGTTTTTACTATTTCGCACTTGTATATTATACCAACCGCCCTGGGGCACACCGGGAAGCTTCCCTAAAAAAATACCGTTTTTCGGGCATGCGTCGACCACAGACCAGGGTACGATCCCCTCGGAGGTGCCATACCTTACTACTCTGGCCTCTACAGCCACAGGCATGCCGGTGTAGGTGCCCGAGACAAGGATGTCCCGGCTTTTGCCCTTGCGCTGAAAAATTTGTCCGTCCTCATAATCGGTCACGGAGATCGAATATTTCTCTGCAGCAGATTCTTTCACCTCCTGCGGCATTATCTCCTCGGAGGTTTTGTCAATATGCATACTGGTTTTTTCAGCAACCGGCGGGACTGTAAAGGCGTCCGGGATGGCCCTGTCCGTATTTGCTCCGTTGTGCAGGCAAGTATCCCCGCCCTTCGAGTCGGTCATGGCCATGACGGGCTTTTCTCCGACCGGACGCATCCTATCAGGGTCGCTTGGAAAATTGAGTATCTCTGCCGATCGCAGCATGAAAAAGCCAACAGTATTGCCCAGGTTGATGTTTAGAGATAAAGAGTCCCCAAAGGGTAGCGGTAAAAAGACTTCCGTGCCACCGGTTTTGAGAGGTTTTTGTGTAACATGGGGCTGATCGGTTATGTATTCGATGGTCATGATGTCCGGGCGTGGGGATTCAATGGAGAGCTTTAGCACTCTGAAGGTCCTACTGCTCGAACCGGGAACGGAGATAAATTTGAAAATGGAGTCGGCGCCTACAGATTTTATTGCCATACCGTCCACTCGGGCTTTTAGAGAAATCTGAGAAACCGGCAGAACATCCTTAAAATCGAGTCGGTGTCTCTCCAATGATAGTTCTTCGGTCTCCAGTGCGGAGAGAATTCTGTCGATTTCAATATGAATGGTTTCCATTTCGGATTCGGCCCTCTCAAGCAGAATAAGGTCGTACGATTTCAAATTCTCCCCATGCTTTCTTGAGGGGATGCCCTCCGTCGAAATCATGTCGAGCTTTTTAAATCTATCTGCCAAGTAATGGATTAGTTCCGACATAAAGGCGTCACCATAAACGACCGCCGAAGGCAAACCGACTTGGTCAGACCTTTTGAAGTGCCTGACAGGATTCTGCTCACCAAGAACCTTAAGCCCCATGAGTTTGCCGGTCAGATCTCCGGAGACCATAGGTTCAGAAGAGGTAGAATCTGGAGCGGTCGCCTCACCCCGGCCGTCAAGAACTTCCTTGATAATGGTTTTTGCGGCGACCATCGCGCCCAGGCTGTTCCACCGGATGTTGGTCCTGCCATAAAGCAGCGCACCTTTCTTTTTTTCTTCCTTCAGGGGTTGGTCAAGCCTCACAAAACTTTTCAGCGGGTGTAAGGTGATGTTTTCCAGGAACAGGTCATACAGGCTGCTGTCGCACCGGTCGCCCTTGGGCACAAAGCCCACGAACTCCGGATAAATAGTGGACTTGCTCGGAGCGATGGTGAAGAAGAACCGGCGACCCGAAGCCTGGATAATCTTTTCAAGAGCATGAAGTTCCAGGACAAGTTGTTTGACATATGCCCCATGATTGCAGGCTTCTTTCCGATAGTCTTCTATGGATTTAATGTCGTAAAGCCATCCATCATTGCCTATGTGGACCTCGCGGGAGTCTGTGGTACTGAACAAGTGGTAGTCGAGCCAGTTTTTTGCAAGGAGCAGAGGCCCGCGAAGGGAGAAACTGTCATTGAAATACTGGTCGAAAGAGCGGTAGTAGTCATTGTCTAAAAAAGCCTGAATGTAGGGCCGGGGCGGTTTTATTCCTAGCTTATCGAAATTGGTAGAAAAATTTAGTCCGGTTACCTGAAGTCCGAACGGAGCAAGTAAAAGAAAAACAAATATCAATGAAAGCAGTTTTCTCATGTTATTCTCAAAACCGGTAGTAAATAAAAGGGGTGTTGGACCCGCCGGCAATCAGAGCGGCACTATATGGAAGCAGCACCAGGATTGCAATTATACCTGCAATCACCAACACGGGTCTCTTGTGGCTCATTAAGAACTCTGTTCCTGAAAATCTGACAGGTAGCACGAAAGAAACTGCGGCTGTCAGCATGAAAATGACGTTTCGGTAGTTCAAGGTCAGACTGAGTTCATATGAGACCGGCAGGTTGATCGGCGCAAACATGATTGCCAGGAAATCTTTTGCCTGAAAAATATTCTCCGAACGAAACAACACCCACCCCACCATCACAATGAATAGGGTGACGGCTCTTCGTACTATTGTATATTTTTCGTAAGAAATGTCTCGCAGACGGGTGGCTCGTTCGATTATTAAGAACACCCCATGGTAAAGGCCCCAGAGGAGAAACGTCCAGTTTGCCCCATGCCAGATTCCGCATAAGATAAAAACAGCCGTCAGGTTAAGATAGGTTCTAAAAGTCCCCTGCTGGTTGCCGCCCAGGGGGATATATAGATAGTCTTTAAACCATTGGCTCAAGGATATATGCCAGCGCCGCCAGAAATCCGAGATACTAACCGCCGAATAGGGGAAGTTAAAATTTTCCAGGAATTTAAATCCGAACAACATCCCCAGTCCCAGGGCCATGTCGGAATATGCGGAGAAATCGATATAAATTTGGAGGCCGTAGGCAAAGCAACCGAGCCAGGCGGTTTTTGTGTCCAGTGATGGTATGCCGAGGCTAAATACGGCATCGGCAATTCGGCCGCAGGAATTAGCGATGATCACTTTCTTTCCCAGTCCCCAGCAGAATCGTATGGTGCCCATGTAGAATATATCCCAAGACTCTTTACGCTCTGTGAGCTGCTGTCTGATATCGCTAAACCGGATGATTGGTCCTGCGACTAACTGCGAAAACATTGCCACGTAAAGTGCAAAGTCAACGACATTGACAAGCGCCCGGCTTTTTCCCCGGTAGACATCTATAACATAACTCAGTTTCTGAAACGTAAAAAATGAGATTCCGATCGGAAGGATTACATTCTCCCATCCTGACAGAGAAAATCCCAAGTATTGTAACGTTCCGCTCAGTTCCTGGATAAAAAAATTTGCGTACTTAAAATATGCCAAAACACCTATGTTGAGGAGAACAGAGAAAGTCAACCACAACTGCTTTCGGCCGCGGTCTCGGTCAATGAGAAGGCCGAACACATAGTCTGCGAGGGTGGAAAGCACGAGGATCAGCAGAAAACCGGCCGCACCATAGAGGTAAAACAGATAGCTGAAAACAAGAAGGACAAGGTTACGCAACTTGTTCTTGAACATCAGCCTCTGTGCGTAATAGCAAAAGATTAACAGAGGAAGAAAAGCGAAAAGAAAAAAAGTGCTTGAAAATACCATAAGAAACAGAACCTACCCTATGCCGGCAGAGGGAAGAAAAATGTCGTTGGGATTTAAAGGGTTGTTTTTCATTCTATTGCGATTATATGTCGATATCCGGTTTCATTTTCTGATTGGGTCGTTTTCTTTCCTATCCGGGTTCTGTCCCACGCGGTTCATTAATTATACGCGCCGAGTAAGTCAGCTGGATTTTTTCAGAAGGGGGGGTGGATTTGCCATTCATTCAACCTGGTGAATGGGCTAAATTAATAAAGAGTCTCATTGGCATCCGTCGTTAATAACCGTCGTTAATAAATGTCATTAGGGTTTCAAAAGGTATGA
>Ga0180431_10008032_pt1 | contig 12172 bp, 8 predicted proteins | sample SS_ome_11_FD_132459 | JGI IMG/M metagenome (GOLD analysis project Ga0180431, IMG submission 132459) | Hypersaline lake sediment archaeal communities from the Salton Sea, California, USA - SS_1_MS_1 metaG | ecosystem: Environmental > Aquatic > Non-marine Saline and Alkaline > Hypersaline >... | reverse complement strand
AGAATCAAATAAGAAATGGAGAAAGTGGTTTTTGATAAATTAGAAATAGATGCAGGTAATATTATGCTCTCTCATTTACTTTGTTAAAGTCAATGATCATGAATAATTCTCCCTTCTTCAAGGCATAATGAATTGTGAAGATGTTATTTTACCTGCCAAATTTATAATCAGAAGATAATTTTTATTTTCTCTTCAACAATTTTCCGTACCCTTTTCTCCCAATAATTCCCCCTTCTTCTTTAGAATAAACAACTTCTCCTCTCACTATGGTCATAGATACCTCTCCTTTTAACGTTTCACCTGCTAACGGAGAATATTTTCCTTTACTCTCTAATTTTGATGGATTTACTACCCATTCTTTATCTATATCTATAATCGAAAAATCGGCATCACTTCCTTGCTGAATAACCCCTTTTTGCGGATATAGTCCGTATCTTTTAGCAATATTCTCGGATAATAATCTCTGAAGCTCACATAAGCTTAACTTCTCTCTATGGTATCCATAATGTAGCATGGTCGGAACAGCTAATTGTATGCCAGGGATACCAGCGTAATTCTGCCAGATATCAGGAGACAATTTTTCCTCCGGATATTTCCCTGCTGCATGGTCGGTACTAATAAAATCAATTGAACCATCCTTTATTCCTTCCCAAAGTCCTTCCCGATCTTCCTCTCTGCGTAAAGGTGGCGCAATCTTTAAAATTGCACCAGTTTTTTTAAAATCCTCTATAGTAAAAAGTAAATATTGCGGACAGGTCTCTACTGTTATGTCAATCTGATGTTCTTTAGCCCAACGAATTATATTCAAGCCTGCTCTTGTAGAAAGGTGCACAATATGAAGTTTATTCCTGACCTTTTCAGTAATTCCCACTACAGACCATATGGCTTTTGGTTCCGCCTCATAAGTTCTTCCTTCAAACCAACTTTCAGGATCTTTTCTTTTCATATCCTGCAAAATTCGAGAATAATAATTTACAAGATCATAATCTTCAGCATGTACCGCACAGACCAAATCTAATTCTTTGAGATCTCTAAAAACTTTATCCATATGGGGTACTGACATTCTGGGATAGGTTTCCATTCTGGAAACAGTATAAAACTTTACTCCAACAATACCTCGGTCTTTTAATTCTATCAAGCTTTTCCGGTATTCACCCGATTCTACCTGTTTTGGAGTAACTCCTCCCCAGAAAGCAAAATCTACATAAGCTTTTTCCTTTACTATATTCAATTTGTAATCAAAGTTGGGACCATTAATAACCGGAGGAATGGAAGTACAGGGCATATCAATTACTGTAGTCATTCCACCGGCTGCAGCACTTCTTGTTCCTGTTTCAAAATCTTCTCTATCAATATACCCGGGGTCATCAAAATGTACATGGGGGTCAATAAATCCTGGGAAAACAATCTTTCCTTTTACATCAATGTCTTCTTCCGAAAATATAATTCCCTCTGCTGGCCCAATATTCTTTATTTTACCGTTTTCAATATATATAGATACTTCTTTTAACTTTTCATTTTGCAAAATTCTGGCATTTTTAATTTTCATCACACCATTTTCTCCCCCTTTTCATTTCTATTTAATATCAAATCTATTCCTGCTCTGAAACTGTACTCTTATGGATAAAACTCTTCAATCGTAGCCATTAAGATGAAAAATATTAGCTGAAATTTGTGAAAGATTAAAGAAGATAAATTGAACATTATTTTTCAAACTAGATTGAGTACATTTATAAACTATGACAATATCATTTTTTTCTCAGTCTAAAACGAAAACTCCTATTGTGAATACATTCAGGATAATACTTCCCCAATATTTATCCTCTCTTCCTTTAAAGCTTTTAAAATTTTTTCAGGAGTGATGGGTAGGGTATAGATTCTTACTCCTATGGCAGCATAGATCGCATTGGCAATGGCCGGAGCAGTAGCAATAGTAGCCGGCTCTCCAATTCCTTTGGCTCCAAAAGGACCCTCTGAATCTTCATTCTCGATCAGCCGAGTCATAAAATGAGGGGTATCCATGGAAGTAGGAATCAGGTAGCCACTCAAATCAGGATTCAACGTAATCCCTTCCTTAATAACCTGTTCTTCTATGAGAGCCATACCGATTCCTTGGAGAGTGCCTCCTTCTATCTGGCCTTTCACATTCTGAGGATTGATAGCTTTACCTATATCGGCAGCAGTATAAACATTGGATACTTCCACAATTCCTGTGTCTGTATCAACTTCTACCTCAATTACCTGGGTAACAAAGGTATAGGCTACATATATTTTTTTGCCCTGTCCGGTTTTAGGATCAGGTTTATCGGTATGAGGGAAGAAGGTTGCTTCTGCTTTTAGATCAACTCCTCTCTTATGAACCCTTTCGGCTAATTCCCAATAGCTTAATTTATGATTCGGATTATCCTTTCTAAAAATACAGCCATCTTTTATTCCTAATTCAACATGGTTACTTTTAAACTCAATACTTGCATAATGGTAAATATTACTCAGTAATCCTTCTGAGGCTTCTTTTACTGCATTGCCGGTAAAAAAGGTTTGACGAGTTGCGGAAGAAGAACCGGAATTTTTTGTCAAATGAGTATCTCCGGGAATAATACGAATAGTTTCCGGTTTCACCTTTAAAACTTCTGCAGTAATTTGAATAATGGTAGTTAAAACACCCTGGCCCACATCTGCAGCGGCAGTTCTAATTAAAATCTTACCTCCCTCTACAATTTCAGCTGAAGCAATTGAATGATCAGGGAATCCTTCTCCATAGCCAAAACCGAACATAATGGTAGCCATACCTTTTCCACGTTTTTTCATATACTTCCGCCCTTCCAACCGGCCAAATTTGTTGCTTTTCTAATGGTCTCTTTTACCCCTACACTATGGGTTAATATCTGTCTATTAGGTGTGGAAGAACCAATATCATAAGCATTTTGCCAACGGAATTGAGCTGGGTTAATCCCTAATTTGTAAGCCAGAATATCCATCTGAGACTCATAGGCAAAAGCTATCTGAGTGGTACCAAAACCACGCATCGCTCCGGCATAAGTATTATTCGTGTAAACAGTATAAGCTATCCCTTTGACATGATTTACATTATAAGGGCCGGTACAGTGGTACATTCCTTTATGAACTACCGCCAATCCGCTAGAAGCATAAGCTCCAGTATCACCGATGATTTCTGCCTGCCAGGCAGTTAAATAACCTTTATTAGTCACCCCTGTTTTCATTCGAATAATAAAAGGATGTCTCTTGGATTGAGCAATCATCGATTCCTCCCTGGTATAGGTTAATTTTACCGGTCTTTTGGTTTCCATGGCCGCTAAGGCAAGATGTATCTGTACAGAAATATCTTCCTTCTTACCAAATGCGCCTCCGATAACCGGCTGAATGATCCTTATTTTTTCTTTGGGAAGACCCAGGGATTGAGCAATGTCAGCCTGAGTATCGTGAAGCCACTGGGTAGCAACCCAAAGCGTAATCATCTCTGTTTCCGGATCAAACTTTCCGACCCCAGCCTCTACTTGAAGAGGAACATGATCTAAAGAAGTTGTTCTGTATTCGTTCTCTGCAATGATATCCGCTTGAGCAAAACCCTTTTTTATATCTCCTTTTTCTAAGTAATGTGTAGCAAGAATATTGCCATCTTTATGGATAAGTGGGGCTTCTTTTTCCATAGCTCGAAGAGGGTCGGAAATTACTTCTAATTCTTCTACTTCAATTTCAATCAATCTAACTGCCTTAGAAGCGACTTCCCTGCTTTCCGCAATAATGATAGCCAGGGCATCCCCCATATAACGCATCTTTTCACCAATACCGACAAGAACTGGTTGGTCTTTGATAATTAAACCAAAATTCTTCACTTCAGGAATATCGGCTGCAGTAATTATCTTTATTACTCCCGGTAAATTTTTTACTTTACTTATATCAATGCGTCGAAGATAGGCATGAGGATGAGTAGCCCTTTTGATCTTTAGGTATAACATATCGTCAAAACAGATATCGTCAGGATAAATGGCTTTACCGGTTACTTTATCCCGGGCATCTACCTTGTAAACATTTCTACCTACAAATCTTTCAGTCATTTTTTTTATCCCCTCCTCTTTCTTCTTCCTCTAATCTGTTTGCAGCTAACTTAATAGCATCAAATATTTTTTGATAGCCGGTACAGCGGCAAAGATTGCCGGAAATACCTCGCTTAATATCATTTTCATTGGGATGGGAATTTTCTTCTAACAGCTTTTTAGCAGCTAAAATCATCCCGGGGGTACAAAATCCACATTGAACTGCTCCGGTCTCTATAAAGGCTTCTTGAATGGGGTCTAAATGGTCACCACTTCCTATGCCCTCGATAGTGGTAATCACTGCTCCTTCAGCTTGGGGTGCCAACACCAGACAGGATGCAACCAGCTCTCCGTTCATGATTACAGTACAAGCTCCACATTCACCTTTTCCGCACCCTTCCTTGGTCCCGGTTAAATGCAAGTCATCTCGTAATAAATCCAACAAACGGGTTGAAGGACTAGTCTCTATTTTCCTTTTATTACCATTAATAATTAATTCTATTACTAATTTGCTCATCAAAACACCTCCGCCAGGCTGAATCTATTTCTTTTAAGGCATGAATCATTATCCTTTTCGCAACATCTTTCCGATATTCCTTCGTCCCCCTGATATCATCAATAGGGGCAATCATGTCTTCTGCTAACTGGCTTAATTGGTTAAAATCTAATTGAAACCATTGTTTTCCTGCCATCATTTGTCCAATTTCTTTAATTTCAATAGGGGTTGGTGCTACAGAACCCAGGCAGGTTCTCGCTTCCTTAATGGTCTTATTATCTTCAGACATTTTAACTACCAGGGCTAAAGTAACAGTAGCAATGGCCAAAGCCTTTCTCTTACCAATTTTTATCCAGCTGCCCTGAATGATTTCACAAGACAAAGGAATCATTATCTGGACTAATAGTTGGTCTGGTTTTAGAATAGTTTTTTTGGGTCCGATAAAAAATTCTCCCGCGGGAACTACAATTTCTCCGTGATTAGAAAGCAATTTAAATTGAGCACCATAGGCCATTAAAGCAGGAAGAAGGTCACCTGCCGGAGAGGCATTAACAATATTACCGCCAATAGTTCCTCGGTTTCTTATTTGAGGAGAACCAATATCCGCAGCTGCTCTGCTTAAAACTGGTAAGTACTTTTTGATATCTTCTGATTTTTCTAATTGAGCATGAGTAACCATCGCTCCAATAATCATCTTATCTTCATTTATTTTTATTTCTTTCAATTCCTTAATACATCGTAAATCTAACCATCCACTCACATCATATAATCGATCATAATATTGCACTAAAAGGTCAGTCCCTCCCGCAATCACCTTTATCTCATTTCCATAGAGGGATAAAATGTCCAGAGCCTCCTTTATCTCCCGAGTTGCAAAATACTCCTGACTCGCTAAGGTTCTTGGGTACATCAATTCTCCGCCTCCTTTGCAAATAGGGATACCATCTATTGTTTTAACATCTTCTTTTTTTATACCAAAACCAATGAAGTTGTTTTCACAAAGCTTTATAATCCTTTCAGGTTATTGATTAACAAGAGTGTTGATTAACTTATGATTTCTAACATCAACAAGACCCTTATTCGTCAAACCATACTCCGGAACTGTAGGTAGAGAAATAAAAGAGAGAATCATGAACGGTGATGGAATATCGCATCCCAATTTTTCTACCTGGCGGTTCAAGTTGGTAATCGCTTCATTCATTTTATCGATTGGCCAGGGACTCATTAATCCGCCGATCTCAAGAGGAAGTTCTCCCAATATTTTCCCTGCTTCGGTAACAGCAAGTCCGCCATGAAGCTTCTGGACTGTGTTAACAGCCATAATTAAATCCTCATCATTTGTACCAATAGCAACAATATTATGGTGGTCATGAGCTACAGATCCGGCTATAGCGCCAGATTTCAGGCCGAAACCTCTAACAAAAGCAATGCCAACTTCTCCGCTTGCCCGATGTCTCTCAACACAGATAAACTTCAGTACATCTTGATTGATATCAGGAAGCACCTTACCATTGAGAATTGGTAACTCTGCCTCGGATGCCTTGTTTATTATCTGATCCTTTATAACTTCTATAACCCTTACTTGAGCCTTGGAACCAGTTGCATATAATTGTAATTTTTTAGGCTCTATAGAAGAGCCAATATGTACAGTATCGAGAGCCCATGCCGGCCACTGATACACCGGAAGGTCAACTACCATCATCCCATTCCTGGCAACCATTTTACCGTCAGCTATAACCATCTCAGCCCTGATATCTTTCAGGTTTTTGGTCAGGACAATGTCAGCAATTCTTGACGGACTAATACTCCCAACCTTGTGGTCTACTCTAAAGTGCCTAGCACAGTTAAATGAACCCATCTTTACGGCATCCGTCGGTTTTACTCCCAGAAATATGGCTTTACGAATATTGTAGTCAATATGACCCTCATGTATAATATCATTAAAATGCTTGTCATCTGTACAGAAAAACAGAAACCGGGAATCTAATTCTTCTTCAGTAACCATCTTAATCAGTTCTTCTAAATTCCGTTCGCTTGATCCCTCTCTTATCATAATCTCCATTCCGAGCCTAAGTCTTTCCATTGCCTCTTCTTTTGTTACACATTCATGGTCATCATTAAGGCCTCCGGCTGCATAAGCTTCAAGGACTTTCCCTGACAATCCTGCGGCATGACCTACCCGAATTTTATTTTTACTTTCAGCATAAAGGAGTTTCAAGAGGTATTCGTTTTTCAAAGGAATGAGTTTAAAAATATCAAGCTCACCAAGGGCAATAACACTGTCAATCTCAAGCATCTCCTTTATCTCCTCTACTCCAATGACTGCACCAGTCGTCTCCAGCCCAGGTGCTGTCGGAACCTGTGAACAAATTTGAATAAAAACCTTAAGCGGCAGTTCTTCGGCCTCTTTAAGAAATTCTTTTACTCCTTTTATGCCACATACATTTCCGATCTCCATAGGATCAACCATCAGTGTGGTTGTTCCGCAAGGGAGTATAACATTTGCAAGCTGGCTTAGCGTTAAAAGTGTTGAATCTACATGGATATGACCATCGATGAAACCCGGAAGGGCATAATAACCTGAACACTCTATGATATTATTCCCTCTTAAAGTGTCCGGAGTAATTGAAGCAATATAGCGATCTTTTATATAGATATTAACCGTTTCCACCTGGTCTGTGAAGAGATTTACCAGTTTACAGCCTCTGAGAATCAGATCGGCTTCTTCTTCACCCAGTGCCGTTCTGATTAGAGATTTCTTTATATAGAGCATCTTCTCTATATCCATACTTACACCTCCTTTTGTATTAAAGCACCACTCGGGAGAGATACATACTGTCTCAACCATCACACCCTCTTAAGGTCACTTCCAATATTTCTGCTTTTTTTCTATCGAGAGGTGCTGCATTGCAGTGTATTACTGCATTAATCACTTTGTTTACTTTTTTAGTTTGCAACCGTATAATGAACTTTTTCAGTTTATTGAATCATTGATTAAATAATTGTAATTTTTTAATACAGTGTTGATGACTATGAAAATTTTTTTAAGTTCACTCAGAATATTATTGTTTGTATATTGATAATCAACCGGCATTATTAGTTCATTGTTTATATTGATTTTCAATTTACTTAGATAACCATTGAACCTTAAAGTGATTAACTTATCATCAGAATCATTTGTAATAATAAAGCCGTTATTGGTACTGTTATTGAAGTCCTCCATAGTAAAAAAAAGGGTCAGCTTATCTTTGTACGGTTTACCATTATAGGGACAGAAGCTAGCACAGTTTCCACACTCATTACATAAGGCATCAAGATGGAGAATTTGAAAAATATCCTTAAAATATTCTTGCTTATCCACTTTAATCGCCACATTTGCCCGATTTGGACAAACATCCACACATTTATTACAGATCGTATTACACTCAAGACACCGCTCTGCTTCACACTGGGCAATGACCCTTTCATCTTTGGAATTTACTGAGGGAATGAGTTGACCTTTTTTATGATAGATCTCTTGAATTTGTTCCTTTTGGTCAAAACCTAAGTTAAGGGTCTTATCCAAACCTTTCCAATTTGGTATTTCCTTCCTGGCAACAGCCTCTGCTGCCTTTCGTGCATCGGCAATAGCCTCAACTATAGTAGAGGGACCACGCAGCACATCACCACCAATAAAAACATTTTTAAGGTTAGTCTCGAGTGTTTCCGTGTTTACATTTGGTCTGTTATTGTTTTTTATCTCTAATCCGCAGGCTTTTAAAAATTTAGAGTCAGTATGTTCTCCAATAGCACCAATGACAGCATCTATAGCCATCTCCTTGGTCTCCTCAGTAGGAACCGGACTCCTGCGACCGCTTTCATCTGGAGTACCTAAGGTCATCTTGCGGCATTTTAGAATGCCATCTTTGGAAAATGTTTCCGGCAACAAGAGCGGCTTGAAAATAACCCCCTCTGCAAGAGCTTGCTCAAATTCCTCTCGATCTGCAGGCATTTCCTCTTCAGTACGGCGATAAAGGATAAAAACCCTTTCAACACCTTTTGTTCTCAATGCCGAACGCGCACTATCTACGGCAGTATTTCCACCACCTATTACCGCAATCCGTCGGCCAACATTCAGAGTGCTTGAGTTCTTGTTAAAAGATCTTAAAAAATCAAGGGCTTCATGGATATTATTATTATCACCGGATATCCGCAGTTTTTGTGAAACTTCCGTCCCTATTCCAATAAAAATATACCGATATCCTTCCTTATTCATATCGACAATAGAAAATTCCCTTGATACTCCAAATTTAAAATCCACATCCAATGATTTGATATTTGAAATATCTTTTTCAACAGCGGATACAGGAATCCTGAAATAAGGCAATACATGGGTTATTACACCACCGGGAGAATTCTGCTTTTCAAATACAGTCACTCTGAATCCGCTTTTAGCGAGAAAGTAAGCTGCAGATAGTCCTGCCGGTCCTGCTCCGATAACTGCAACTTTAATATTCAGAAGCTTAGCTGCATTGTGACTGTTCCTATGCTGTACAACTTTCCCATTTTCAGCAGCAATCCTCTTAATCTCACGAATATTAACTGCCCCTTCATAGTCAAGACGGGTACAGTTATACATACATTGATGAGTACAAATAGTACCGGTTATATTAGGAAGAGGGTTTTTCAGATAGATAAGTTCCAGAGCCTTATCATACTGTCCGTCTCTCACCAGACGGATATACTCCGGAATATCCTGGATGATGGGACAGGAGGAGATACAGGGAGCTATAAAGCAGTCGGTCAGGGGTAATTTCCGATCAATAAAAACCTTCTTTGTACCTCTCCAATCCTTTTGGTAATATTGATTTCGGAAGGCCTCCTCTGCTAACTGGTCAAGCTTTTCCACTTCAATAATATCAGTCTTTTTCTTTTCTTTAATCATTGGTTCTAATGTGCGAACCATTTGGGCCATTCTTAGATAACCACCCGGTTTTAACAGTTCAGTAGTCATGGTAATTGGTTTAATGCCTGTCTCAAAAATCCGAAGAATATTGAACTGAGAAGCTCCTCCTGAATAAGATACAGGGAGAGTCCCATCAAACTCCTGTGATAAACGGTTAGCCAGAGTGATGGTAACAGGAAAGAGAATACGTCCGGAAAGGTACATCTCTTCCCCCGGAAGAATACCTGAGTTATTTACAGTCCCCAGGGTATTGGAAAGCTTAATGCCAAAATAACGTCCACAGTCAGCAGCTGATTTAGAGAGCCGTTTTAGCATCCCAATCGCATCATTCCACTGCAAGTCATCATTAAAGGTAGATTCTTTAAGAGTTATATAATTGAACCCAAGAGCATCGAGCATGTTCCTGACCTGGCTATACCCCAGGAGGGTCGGGTTTAACTTTACATATGTATGAAGCCTTTTTTTCTCCATTAGATATCTACTTATTGCTTCTATCTCCCGGGGAGGACATCCATGCATCGTAGAGAGAGTAACCGACCGGGCGACATAAGGTGAAATCGTGCTGGAAATATTCTCAAGTTCTTTGACCTGTCCTTTAATGCCCATGGTCTCTAAAAGGTTTACTCTCCGGATAAAAGTATCCAATTCCTCCAGATAATACTTAAATACCAGGTTCCCTGATGCATCAGCTAAATGATTCATAAACAAGTCCATTTTTGGTGTTTTAATTCCCTCCAGATCGTAGCCGACACTCATATTAAAAATAAAAGAGTGCTCAGTAGAAATATGCCTATTAAAAATAGACTCTATAAAGTGAAGTAGTATCCATGCTTTGATATATTCATCAAAAGCCTGTTCCAGAGAAAGTTCGGTAGACCATTCAGTATTGTAACCCTCGTCTCGAACGTCAATACAGGGCTTATCAAAGTGCAGACAGTCAAGTTTTTGCACCGTTTTAAGCTCAAAAAAACGACCCCCAACTAAATATGCGGTAATCATATTTTGAGCCAATTGGGTATGAGGTCCTGCTGCAGGTCCTAATGGAGTATCGCAAATTTCATCAAATATCTTAATATTGTTCTGATTTTCTTTAACAAAAAATAGCGTTTCCGGTATCCCAAAAATTGCTCTCTGTGACCGATACTCTTCAATTATCCAGCGAAGTAACTGCTTAAACGGAACTGGGCGCATAATATCACCCATGATAATCCCCTTTCTACCTTTCTATCCAATAAAAATAAATAGGATACTTCCTACTTTCTATCAATTGCATTGAGAGAGTTCGGTTCTTCTTCCCACTCTTGAATAATTCCTAAAATTATTCTTGTTTTTTGTTAACTTGATTCTATTATAATACCATACAACAGAATGTGTATAATTTCCTTACCGGTATTATACCAACCCATTGACCCGTAAAAATGATGCAGTATTTAGTCCAATTCTTTAAATCATCCTTTGTATTGAATGATATTTGAAGAATCGACATAATCTCCAAATGATACTGCCATTCCGGCAGGTGTATTTTCTTCCTCAATAACAACAGTCTTTTTACCATAATTTATTTATGATTGATTATATTTTTCTTTTTGAATTGTAAGTAACTTGATTCCTCTTCCATGAACTTGTCTGAAAGTCACTCCTTCGGACACCATGCGAAGTATTAATTCAGGATTGAAAACTCTGGTTCCAGAAATAAAATCAACTCCGTAGTCAAACCATACTGAAGAAAGCGGTGTAGATGCCCCCAAAATCATGACCAAACTTTTTTTTGGGCACAAAGTTAGAAGTGATTCCATAGTCCTATTGATCAGTGCTGTTCCTGTAATTGCCACAATATCTGCTTCCGGAATCACTCGGGCTGCTTCATTAGCCGGTATATCACCAACTTGAGGCCTTCTTTCCACTATCCACAATTTTTTAGCTACTTTCCCTAGCTTTTTAACAAATGGGAAATGACCTACTACGACTACCTTCTTGTCTTTACCTTTTTCAAATAGGACTTCTGCAGCATTGATCTCATGACACTGGTTTAAATCAATCTTAATAGCAGAATTAATCGCTGCAATACCCACCGAAGCCTGCAACAAACAATCAGAATAAGCAAAATTGCAAAGTTCTGCTATATTTTTATTCGTTAAACTTCCTGCATCCTTGATGGGAGGAGGCATATTAGGTTCATGTATAAAAGTGGTGGAAGCCAATCCACAGTATTTACTCCATACTCCTGTCCAGAAAGGTCCAATCCTTACTTCTTTTACAAAAGTATCCTTGCCAGACTCAGGAATTGAGGAAATTAAATCTTCTATTATCTTCATCTTTATTTCTTGTCCTCCTTTCTTTTTTAATGGCTGCAAAAACAATAATGGTGGTAATTCATAAGATAGGCAATACCACTTATCGTAACCCCGTAAAAGATGATAGGCTTTTTACCTACAAGAGAGCCTATAGTATTATTTACCGTGGTTGTCCCTGTAGCAATAATGATATCCGACCAGGAAATGATTTGTTGGGTGATAGAAACATCTTCTATCAAGATACCATTTTTTCTTAGACCAATATTGTCTTTATCTAAATCAACAACTCTGATTCTACAAATCGTGGACAACGATTCAACTATTGCCGGTTGCAACCCAATAAAGGCTATTCTGGGTTGCCTGAATTTTTCTTGAATATAGT
>Ga0180431_10008031_pt1 | contig 12174 bp, 23 predicted proteins | sample SS_ome_11_FD_132459 | JGI IMG/M metagenome (GOLD analysis project Ga0180431, IMG submission 132459) | Hypersaline lake sediment archaeal communities from the Salton Sea, California, USA - SS_1_MS_1 metaG | ecosystem: Environmental > Aquatic > Non-marine Saline and Alkaline > Hypersaline >... | reverse complement strand
CCCGGGGGCTAGGGGCTTGCAGGTGAAGACCCCCGGGAGCCCGCGCCCAACTAGGGGTCCCGGGGAAAGGCAAGGTTAGGGTTGACAAGAGGGCAAGGTGAGGGTATGATGGTGGATAGAAAGGGAGGGACGACATGGCAAAGTGTGGCATGGGATCGACAGACTGGTGGGTGCGTGCGGCCGCGGAGCGGATGAAAGGAGCCGCCGCCGACGCAGCCCTGCAAGACCACGCCCGGGCGCTCACCCGGGCGCTCGAGCCGGCACGCAAGCTCGGCCCCGGCTACGCTCGCCTGGTAGCCCTGCGGGTCGCGCTCAGGGGACGCTCGCGCGCGACGCTCGGCGCCGTGGCGCTGGCGATCCGGGCTACGTGGTGCCCGCATCGGCGCTTCTCCGGGGTCAGCTACATCGCGCACAACGGCGCCTCGCGGCGAGTCTACGGTGACGCCTTCGCCGAGGAGATCCTGGGCGAGGAACACGAGTCGGAGTCGTGCTGTGCCGCGTATCCCGTGACGCGGACGGTGCGTGACTGGATTCGCGAGCGGGAGGAGCACTGGACGGCCGAGCTCGGGCTCGACGCGGAGGAGGAGTAGCATGGGAGCGACAGACGTGCGGCTGACTGTCGACGACGTGATGGCGCTGCGCCCGTGCGATGGCTACGGCCGCGCACGGGTGACCGAGTTGTTTGGTGGCCGCGAGAGCGTGTCGGTGCCGGCGATCCTCGCCTGCGAGCGAGTGCCCGATGAAGACCGGTGGTGGCTGTGGAGTCGGGTGGCGCCGGCGTGGGCGGCGCGCCTGACGGCGTGCTGGTGCGCCTCGCAGGTGGCGCATCTGGTGGACGACGCCCGCTGCGATGCCGCTCGCCACGTGGCTGCGCAGTACGCGTGTGGCCTGGTGGGTGATGCCGCGCGGGCCGCCGCGTGGGACGCCGCGCGGGCCGCCGCGTGGGACGCCGCGTGGGCCGCCGCGCGGGACGTCGCGCGGGCCGCCGCGTGGGACGCCGCGCGGGCCGCCGCGTGGGCCGCCGCGTTGGACGCCGCGTGGGACGCCGCGCGGGCCGCCGCGTGGGCCGCCGCGTTGGACGCCGCGTTGGACGCCGCGTTGGACGCCGCGTGGGCCGCCGCGTGGGACGCACAGGTTCGCCACGCACTCGAGGCGGCGCGCTGGCTGGAGGCGCGCGGCTGGTCCGAGCAGTGCCCGGAGGTGGTGCGGGAGGCGTGCCGTCAGTACTACGCCGGTACGCCATGGGAGGTGTAGCCGATGAGTAGGGTGTTGAGATACTACTACGTGATAGACCATGCGCGCTACGGCGCCGCGTTTGCAGTGCGCCATTTGTTTGAGGCGGAAGACCTGCTCCGGATCGGCGGGCATGAATGCGACCTGGCCTTCTCGGGCGACAACGTCGTCGACGATGCCGTTGGGCCCGTCGGCGAGGTTGTCGCCGTATGGCAGTGCGGCGACGAAATCGTCGGGGCGCTGCCGCGATGGGAGGCGCCTGCCGTCCTGGCAAGGCGAAACGACGAAGAAGGGGAGTGGCGCTCGACGACGGATGCCGCTCCGTGGGTGCGAGATGTCGTCGAATTCTTCCTGGCCGGCGACTAGGGCTCGACCCGGAGGAACCTTCCGACCGGCGCCTCGCGGACCTGCTCCGCGAGGCGCTTCCCCTGCCACTCCTCTACCCAGGCGAGATCACGGTCGCCGGTGAGCCTGCCGATGTAGACCACATCGGCAAGGTTCCTTAGGTCCGGGTGGACGTTGGCTGGCCTCCTCGCGACCGCGATGAGGCCCACATCCATGTGGCGTCCGTAGTGGATGACGTGGCGCAGCTGGCTCGTCTCATCTAGCCGCTGGCGCCCTACATCCGAGTCGATCTCTTCCAGGAAGAGCCAGACCACCCTCCGGGTGCGCCTCGCGAGCTCGCGCGCGGTCCGGGCCGCCTCCTCCGAGCTCGTGCCCCGGAGCACCGGGCCGGTGCCGGGGCCATACTCTCCGAGGGGATCCCGGACCACGGTGGGATGTCCCGTGGCCTCGATGCGTCTCCGCAGCGCGCGGGCCCAGGTGCTCTTGCCTGTGCCGCGCTTGCCGAGAATCAACACCAGCTGCGGCCTGGCCCAGGTGCTCACAGGGCGATCCTCCCTCCCCCGGGAGCCGGCGGCGTGTCGGCGCTCGCCACCGGCGGGCGGGCCTCTGCCTGGCGTGACCGGCGCGCGAGGCGGCGGCCGACCATCCACCCGGACCATGCGCAGGCGGCAACTAGAGCGAATCCGCCCGCGATCTGGGGGATCCCCCAGGTGCGGGCAGTGGCGGCCCAGAGCCGCTCGGCGAGGGAGCGCTCGCGATCGGACACCGGCGGCGGGCCGATGGACTCGCATACGGCCGCCACGTCGTCGGCGGTCGCCCTCCCCGCCTTCTTGGCTGCCGCCTTTCCGGTCTCCTGCTCCCAGGTGAGCAGGCGCGACAGGAGCCCAGACCTCCCCTCCTGCCCTTTCTCCGACTCCTCCGGCTCGGGCCGCTGGGCCTCCCGGCGCGCGCCCTCCTCGGCGAGCCGCTCCCGCTCGGCGGCTCGCACCTCAGCGGGCGTGGGCCCGTCCATCTCTGGCCCCTCCCGGGCGGGGGCCTCGGTGGTCCCCTCCTCGGCCGGCGTGGCCGGCGCCTCCGTGGGTGCCCCGGCGGTCCCCTCGGCGGGGGCTTCCGTGGTCTCCTCGGCGGGGGCCTCGGTGGGAGCCTCCCCAAGCGCGTCGAGGCGCGCCTTGTGGGGGCGCGTGCACGCGTCCCCTGAGCCCGATACGCACGTCTCCCCTACCGGAGCGTCACAGTAGGGGCAGGCCACCGATCGCCAGTCGGCGCTACGGGGCCGGCCGGGCAACTTCTTCTCCTCTGTCACTGTCACATCTCCTCCCCTGTCTCGCTTGCGCCGTCGCGACTTACGGCGGCGCGTGTCACATCTCTACTCCCACGATACATGATTCCGCCCTTCCGAGTCAACCCTGCACTCGCGAGCCAGCGATGGAGGTGGCTGGAAGAGCCGCCCCTGTAGCCAGGCGCCGGCGCGCGCCTCCTCGATCCCAGAGGCTCGGTAGACCTCCTCCCCGTCGGGTGTGCGCGCCCTCCAGTGGTTCGCTCCAGCGATCTCGAGCCCGTGTAGGTCGGGCTCACGGCGCCACTGTCCCGGCTCCGGCCCCACCGGCGAGGGGGCGCGGCCGGGGATCGCCAGGATCCCGTCTGTCGCCACCGCGATGGGGGCGCCGACGGCGACCATGCCTCGGAGGAGTCGCGCGCGAGCGGCCGCCCAGACGGCGGCGGCCCGGGCCGGTGCGGACCACGGGGGGCGCCTCGCCACGGGCTCGAGGTAGGCTACCAAGTGTCCCAACGCGAGGGGGTGTCCGGGAGCGTTGGCGCGCATGATCCGGCGCCGCTCCTCCTCGCTGTCGGCCCAGACGCAGCGCCGCTTCCGGCCGGACTGCGCCCAGGTTCCTACCGCGGCGGCCGCCAGGATTTTCAGGCAGGGATGCTCTTCGGCCGAATCCGCGATGATCCGCGCGAAACGCCGACACCAGGGGATCTCGGCCATGGGCCATGACACCCCGTAGCCGAGGCGCACGTCACAGCCGAGCTCGCGAGCCAACCGCAGGTCGGTCAGGGTCCATGCGCCCCGGGCGTGCCCCCGGGGAGGGTAGCAGAGCACTCGGTCTCCCTCGTGGTACGTGCGGACTGGGAGGCACCCGATGTCCTGCCGGGCGCCCTGAGGCGCGAGATCCACATCGGCCATGGCGACGCCCCACCGTTCCCCCCGCTCCGCGACCCGGACCATCGCCTCGGGGCCGTGGGGGGTGGGGAGCCCCACGGGGAGGGAACCCGTCATCTCATGGAGGTAGGCGCGCCGAAGGTCCCAGGAGTGAGCCAGAGCGTGCCTCCCAGGACGAATGACCTGGATGCGCCCCGCGGCGGTGGCGTCGTGGAGGAGCGTAGCGGCGTGACGGTCTTCGATGGGGTGGCCATGGGCCCCAAGCCGCTGGGCGAGTCGCCGAGCGAGCGATCCCGGGGAGTAGGCTGGCTTCACGCGCCAGCGGTCGGCAGCCCACCGGATGGCCTCGTCGAGCTCCTCGGGCGCGGCGTCACCCCAGGCCCGGGTGTCGTGGTGGTAGGTGGCGCCTCGCCGATAGCAGGCGATGGCGCCGGCGCCCCACCATGCCGCGATGCGCTCGCCTCGCATCGCGTGCCCCACCGCGCGGTCGTGGGCGTCGGAGCGGAAGACGTGGCTCATGCCCCCCCTCCCTCCCCCTCTCAAACGCTCCAGTCATCAGGCGGATCCGGGAGCGGCCGTTCCCCCCCCAGCACCCGCGTCTCTAGCCAGCCGTAGGGCTCGCGCCCCCAGCTGGCGCGTACCAGGATCCAGGGCCGGTCCTTCTGCGCCACCTGAGAAGCGCGGCGCTTCTTGCCGGCCGACACCTTCACCCTCCATGCACTCAGAAGCGCTGCCACCGCCGCCCCCGCCCCAGCCCCTCGCTCGCGCGGATCCCCCGCGAGAACCGTTAGCCCCCCCGGCAGGTCGTCCTCGTAGCGCGTCCAGACCCCGTAGCGGTAGACCCAGACGGCCAGCGAGATCTCCTCTCGGGCCGGATCGGCTACGCGCGTTTCGAGGCCGAGCTTCTGCGAGGCCGCGCGCGCGGTGGCGTAGATACTCGCGTCGTAGGTCCAGAGCGGCGCGAGAGCCAGGCGTCGGACCCCTCGCTCCTCGTCCCGGCGGCGGGCCTCGCGGCGTGACGCCGCGCGCGCCTCCAGCTCCTCCCGCTCCTCGGCGGGCAGGTAGCGGCGCCGGCCGCTCGCGGTGAGGTAGTAGCGCCCCCCCTGGGGGCCGCGGTAGATGCGGATCCGGCGCCCATCGCGGCGCCGGCCGCCTCGCGGCCCCCTGGTGGTTCGTCGCGTCATCTACTCCGCCTTCTTCTTCGCATCTTCGGGGGCGGGGAGAAGCGCGAGCCCCTCGGCGTGGGCGGCCGGGAGGAGGAGCTGCTCCCGCTCCTCCTCGAGAATGGAGCGACCTTCCAGGTAGTAGGAAAAGCGGCGCCCGCTCTTGGGCGCCTCCAGGCGGATGCGCGTGAGCAGCGGGGGGTCGAGGATGGCCTGGTCTCCTCGCCGCATCTCCGAGATGCTCGTGAGCTCGCCGCTCACGGGGTTGACCATGCCCACCGATTCCGTCTGGATGGCATAGATCAAGTTTGCCCTCATCGCCGCCCGCGAGGCCCGAAGGAGACGATACCCCCGCCCGTCCCAGGCCACGGCGACCAACATCCCATGAGCGGAGATGGTGTCGTCGGCCGGCACCAACGCGAGCCCCACGACGAGGAGCGTCAGCCCTGCCGAGAGCTCTTCGTCCGTGACATCGACGTTCAGGGTTGCGCCTGGCTTGTGGTCCCAGCATTGCTCTAGCGTGCGCGGCGTCTTCGTCTTCGTCTTCGTCTTCGCCATCATCATTCCTCCTCATCATCGGCGCGCGGATCTTCCCCGCGCGCCATCGCTTCGAGAATGCGGCACACCTCCCGGCTCCTGGAATGCCCCCTCCTCCGCGCCGCTTCATCGAGCGAGGCGAAGAGGCGCATCGGGAGCGGGAGATACAGCACTCGACAATCGTCCCTCAGCTCGCGCCGCGTCGGCGCGCGCACGGGACGCCACCGTGTGCGGTGGTCCTTCCTCTTCTTCATGGGCTTGACCTCCCGACGCCAGCCTATCACACCTTGCCTTTTCTTGCAAACGCGCTAACCACTTGTCGTGTCTCGCGTTGCAGCCGTCGGGAAAAGTTCCATGGTGGCATCGGTCCAGTGTGGTATACTGCCCGATGATAGCAGGTTGGGTCGGCGGTTGCTAGGCCGTCGCAAATACAGGAGAGAAGGCAAGATGAGCATGCTGAAGAAGGCGGCCGTGTGGACCGTCGGCGCGGTGGCCGTGGTTTTCGTCGGGACCATGGCAATCCAGTCGGTCAGAGCCAGAAAGTTCGTGATCCCCTTCGGGATCGGGGGGGCGTAGCATGAGCGCAATCCCCGAACGCCAGCGAATCCCCCTCGAGCAGGGCGGCACCTACGCCGCGGGGGCGGCGATCAGCGCGAACCTTGACAACGTGGCGGCCCCCGGCGGGGGCGGCCGCTGGCGCTACATGTCCAGAATCCTCGTCAAGCTCGTCTTGACCTTGGACAACTCCTCCGGTGGCGCCCTGACGTGCGAGCGTCGGAAAATGTACGACGCCATCAACTCCTGGCACCTCTCCATCCCCGGCTGGGAGATGGTCCGCGGCACGCCGCGTGGAAGCGACGTGGCGAGGCAGCAGGAGCACGTCCACCGGAAGATCATGGGCGACGCGGCGGCCGAGATCGCGAACGGCGCCACGGGCACGTTCTACCTCTACTACGTTTTCAATCTCCGCGATCCTCGGAGCATGGACTACCGGTACGGCGAGCTCGCCACGCCGCTACTCCGCGGTGGCCGCCTCCAGGCGCAGTGGTGTGACGGCACCGGAGAATTCGGCGGCGCCGGAGCCGGGCTCACGATCGATAGCGCGCACCTCGAAGTCGAGGGCGAGTTCGTCACGCGAGACAGCCTCGAGGTCTACCCCTACCCCGTGGTCCTCGGACGCGGTCGCATGATCCAGACTCCCTACAACTGGCCCGGCCAGCGGGTGGAATCGGATCTTCATCTCGTCAGCGAGTTCGCGGCCGGGGTCGCCGAGACGCCCATCGCCGCCGCGGACATCACGCACGTCCAGAGCACCCTCGACGGCCAGGCCGTGTACGGGCCGAACCTGAGCGTGCAACAGATCCTGGACAGCTACAACAGCCTCTACATCCCCGATCACGCCGCGCAGCACCCCGCGCACGCGGACGGCGATACGGTGCTGATCCCGCTCCTCTACCCGGAGCGTCCCGCGCAGGGATTTAGCTTCGTGCGCGACGCCCATCCGACCATCAACGGGATCGTCGCCACCATCACCGGCGACCTGGATCCCATGCCGCACTGGATCCGGCGGGGCTACAGGCTGGAGAGCGCCGAGTCCACGCTCGCCAAAGCCTACGCGTGCAATCCCGGGATCCGCGGGCGCGGCGAGCTCGTCGCGCGTGGAAACGACGGATCGCTCGTCTCCGGTTCCCGCGCCGTCCAGCTGGTGGAACGCGGCGCCCCCGCCCGGGTGATCGCTCGAGCCTCGTAAGGAGGCGACCATGAAAGCTCTCCTTATCATCGGTGGCCTCGCCCTCGCGGGCGGGGCCGCCATCGCGGTCTGGCGCGCGCGCGCGGCGCAACCGACCGACGCCACGGCGCAGCGCATCCGTGAGATGGGATCCGCCTCCGCGCAATTCTTCGGCGGGCTGATCGACTTCGCGGACACCATCGATGCCTTGGAGGCCCTCGGTGAGCGGACCGTGAGCACCAACGAAGCCGGCGGCCCCGCAACGGCCGTCGTGAACCCGAAACGGGTCTACCTGGTATGAGCGGCACCTACACCGAAGCCGATGTGCAAAGCGTCTGCGCGCAGGCGCGTCGCTCCGCGGATAACGGACTCTACTCCGTGGCCGAGTCCTACTACTCGGCAGCCCAGGGAATGGCGACGACGGCGCCTTCGAGCGCCTGGACCGCGGTGGCCTTCACGCGCCGCTACCTCGACCGGGCATGCGGGCGCATCACGCCAGCGCAGGAGATCCCGGGGTCGGGCGCATCCGGCTCGGGCGGCAGCGCGACCATGCCGGAGCCGAGCTTCTTCGGATCGCTCGCGGCGGATCTGTGGGGCGGCGCGAAGGACGTCCTCGGCTGGAGCGGCGACGTGGCCGCCGACCCCGGCGCCGGCAACCGATCAGAACCTGACGTCTCCTCGTCGGACTCTGACTACTGGGGCTGGGGATGGTCCTCGCTCTACGAGTGGGGCCGCGCCGGCGCGGAGTTCGTCGGGGGCGCCCTGACCTCGGACGAGGCCCAGCAGAAAGTGAAGGATGCCGCTTCCAACGCCGCGGAGAAGGTGGCCGACGGAGTCGGCACCGGAGCGAAGATCGGCCTCCTCGGGATTCCGGGCATGATCGCCGGCTGGTTCTCCGGTGACGGCGACATCGTCGAGGGGGCGAAGCGCCTCTCCTGGGGTCTCCTCCTCGCCGGCGGCGCCGCGGTTGGGATCGTGGGCCTGCTCTACCTGCGCCAGATCCGAGGGATCGCGGGAGGGGGTGACTGATGGCGATGAGCCACAACTACCTGGGGAATGCCTTCGCGATCGGCCAGCAGGTGACCGCGCCCCCACTGATCCCCGCGCCGATCGCCCAGACGATTGACTGGGGTCTAGGCCTCGGTTCGAGCCTCAAGATCGCGGAACAGTTTGGCCGCGGTGTAGGCGCCGGGGCCCTCGAGGCCGCGCAGGGCACGCAACCTGCCACGCGCCCCAAGGACCTCCAGGCAGCCACGCCGGCCCCCTGGTGGCAGCGGATCCCCCGCGCCGCTGTCGTTGCCGCCGCCCTCCTCTTCGGCGCCGGCGCCATCCTCATGATCGGAGGTGGCCGATGATCCCGCTCCTCTCCCTCGGAGGGAGCCTCGGGGGAAGCTTCGGCGGACTCTTCGGCAGCGAATCGAAAACCAAGGCGCGAGCGGGCTGGTACGCCAGCCAGGCCGGCGAGGTGGTGCAAGCCATCGCCGCGGTCATCAAAGAGGAGGTGGCGGCCGGCGACTACGTTGAGGCGCGACGATACGCCGAGGCGCTTCACACTGGATGGCAGACTCCCGGCGGTGTCAACGGGGAGATGACGAACCCCACCGGCAACCGCGAGCTCCCCGCCGAGGCATGGTCTCGGCTCGGGCTGTCCGAGATCGGCCTCGGCTCGCTCGGAAACTCATGGTCGCTGGGCTACGCGCCACAGTCCGAGATCGAAGAGGTGCGCGCCGACGCGCTGAGGTTCATCCAGCTCGCCGAAGAGGCAGCTGCCGCCTCGGCGAGCGCCGCGCCGATCCCGACCTCGGCCCCGGGGACCACCGCGCCCGTCACGCGCGACCGGCCGACCGTCTCGACCGGCCCCGCGAACCTGTCATTCACGGACCCGGCCCCTCCCCCGACCTCCCCCCCTGTCCCCCCCACGCCAGGCGGCGCGGGGGAGGGGACCCGGTCTCCCGTCGCCCCGGAGCCCATGGCCGACGCCGCCGAGGTGGCGGAAGAGGTCGCCGCCGGCGCCCGCGAGGCTGTAGAGCCTCGCACCATCGGGCGCGAGCTCGCCCTGGGGCTCGGAATCGCGGTCGCGGGCGGGGTCCTTTACTGGATCGCGCGGAGGGTGTTCTGATGGGTGGACCGTTCCCGCAGGCCAACATCGAGTCGCGCCCCCAGGGATCCTCCACCGGGAGGCGCTACGGGCTCAGCGCCGGTGACCAGGTAACCCTCGTGTCGGCGTCGCCAGAGTTCCGGGCGGTGTCCCTCACGCTTCACCAGGTGGACGTCTCCCTGTCGCCGGACTGCCCGGCGAGCGAAGTCCAAGGGGTGCGCTACTACGCGCAATCCGGTGGCGCTGACATCTACGTCCAACTGTCCTTAGGGCCTGGAGAGCGGCTCTGTGCCTACATCCTCGCGTTGAGCGAAGAGCAGGGGGATGTCCCCGACATCTCATGGTGGTCCGTTGCTGGCGCTTCGGTGCCCCCGGGGGTGTTCTGATGCGGATGCTCGGCGTGGCCCTGATCGTAACCGCCGGCGGCGTCGTCGCTTACTTCGCCCTCCGTGGCGTGCCGCAAACCGTCATGGTCCTCGAGCAGGACAAGACGGCCGCACGGATCGCCGCTGGCGGGCAGGCCGCCGCCGGGATCCTGCAGGCGGTGGGCACGCTCGGGGGGATCCTCGGCGGATCGCCAGGCGCCGCGCCCGCGCAGACCACGGCGCAAGAGGCGGCGGCGGCGTCGGGTTCCTCCAACGCCGCCACGATCAAGTTCTACTAGGGGTGGCGAGGAAAGGGAGGCACCGATGGCGGCCGGGTGGCGACTCGACGGGAGACGAATCTACAAGGTCAAGGGCAAGCGGAAGTCGAAGAAGAAGACCTACCGTTCGCGTGCGGGCGCGAAGAAGGCCGCGAAGAGGTAGCGCGTGAACCCTGAAGTCCAAGAGCTCGTGTCGCTCGTCTCCCAGCTGCGCTGGGTTGCGGGCGCTCTGCTCGTCGTCGGAATTCTGGGCGGGATCTTCGTTCTGCTCATGTGGCGATCCTCCGCGAACCTCGCACGCTCGGTGGAGTCGCTCCGCGCGAGCGTCGAGGCGCTCTCGCGTGATGTCGTGGCGAACCGGGAGGCCATCGCCACGCTCCGTGGTGCCCTGGAGGCGGTGGAACGCACCGTCTCGCGCCTCCTTGCGAGGGGGCCGTGAGGGCAGCCATCGCCGAGCTCATCCGCCGCGCCGTCGCGGCGGCCCGGGAGGGAGACCACCGGGGCGCCCTCCTCGCGGTGGCGCTCGCGGCGGCCCTCGCGGTCGCGGTGGCGCTCGCGAGCTGTCGCTGGAGCCTGAGCCTGTCGGTGCCGACGCCCGCCGGGCCGTGCGGGTTGGTCGAAGTGGAAGCCGAGACACTGGACGTCACCAGCGCGAGCCTCGGGCCTGTGGAGGTCGAGGCAGGAGGCAGATGATGGGACTGCGACAGAAGAAGATCATCCCCGGGACCCCCAAGCCCCCGACGCCTGAGCAGGCAGCCATCGCCGAGCTCGCCGCCCAGGTGGAGGCGCTGGCCGCCCGCGTCCGTAAGGTGGAGGGCACCCTCCAGAGGATCGGAGCCTAGCGTGCAACGGATCGTCGCCAGGATCGCCCCGGATCGACCCGCCCACCGGCGAGTCCGATGGTGGGCGGTGGAGTCGGACGGGACCGAATCCGACGCCACCCTCGAAGCCCGCGCGCGTTCCCTCGAGGGGCGCACGCACCGCGACGGTTGGACCTACCACGTCATGCCGTGGGTCCGGCGCGTTCCATCCGACGCCGCCGGGAAGCGGCTGGGGCCGGTAGGGGCCACCGACATCGGAGACCATCGCCCCCCCTACGAAGCCTGCCATGCCGTCCATGTCGGCGGTGTCACGCGCGAGGCGACGGCCGAGGAGCGGGCGCGCCTCGACCGGCCGCGGATCATGGCTGACGCCCTCCAGCGCGCCCACCAGGCCGAACGGGACCGCCTCCGGTGGTCCGGCGTCGAGGCGTCGGCCACGGCGAGCGGATGCCCGGCGATCGCCGCCCGCGCCGGGGAGCTCCGCGCCGACGCCGAGACCGAGCTGGCCCGCGCCAGGGCAGACTACGAGGAGGCGCACGCGCGCCCGGAGGCCGACTGGTGAGAGGCACGCGGCCGGGAGCACGGGGCGGCGGGGCGGGACGGACCGTCACGAACATCCGCGCGCTCCTCGACTTGATCGGAAACACCGTAGGGGACATGCTCTACCGCGCCGCCGGCGGTTGGGACGTGCTCGGCATCGGGAACGCCTGGGAGATTCTACGCGTCAACGCGGCGGGAACGGCGCCCGAATGGGATACGATCTCGGACCTCTTGGACAACGAGCTCGGCAACTCCGAGGGCGATGTCGCGGCGCGGGGAAACGCCGCTTGGGGCGTCGTCACCGGCGGGGCCGCTGGTGATGCCCTCTGCGTCGCTGGGGCCGGGCCTGGGCTGGAGTTCGCGCCAGTGCGGCGCCATCTCGCATTCGGCGGGAGCCTCTCGACCTTAGGGCGATACTATCGGGTGAACGGCACGCATGATGCCACAGAAGCACCGGTCCTCAACGACTTGAGTGAGACCGTCATGGTCCGGAGTGCATACCTCCGCGGCGCAAGCGCGAATACGAGGGCGGGCGACAATACCACGGACCTCAAGGTCGTCGATGACGGCGTGGCCATCCAGACTCTCGAGATGGTCGGGGCCAAGACCAGGTGGCAGTCGTTCGCGGTCCTCGTCGACGACGGTTCCGACATCGCGGTGGAGTATGACGCCGGCACGGCGCCCAACTACGGGACCGTGCTCATTGAACTTGGGCCAGTACGGGACCGTTAGCCGTTCAGCCCAAGTTCAATGAGCACCTCACCTTGCCCTCTTGTCAACCCTAACCTTGCCTTTCCCCGGGACCCCTAGTTGGGCGCGGGCTCCCGGGGGTCTTCACCTGCAAGCCCCTAGCCCCCGGGGGCCCGGTGGGGAGGCGCAGGACCCCTCCTCCCAGGGGGGG
>Ga0180431_10008030_pt1 | contig 12176 bp, 18 predicted proteins | sample SS_ome_11_FD_132459 | JGI IMG/M metagenome (GOLD analysis project Ga0180431, IMG submission 132459) | Hypersaline lake sediment archaeal communities from the Salton Sea, California, USA - SS_1_MS_1 metaG | ecosystem: Environmental > Aquatic > Non-marine Saline and Alkaline > Hypersaline >... | reverse complement strand
TCCTTTAGCAGCAGGGCATCCAAGACAGTGCATGCCATACTTAAAGAAAACCGGAGCTATATCTGGATGCTTTTCAACAACATCGCCGATGATATCTTCTTTCTTGATTTCAGGTGTCATGATAGCTTTTTGATGGTGGTTATATTTATAGCTTTTGGAATTTGCCTCTGACGCGCTTCGTTTGATACGGATATTTCTTTTGTTCCAGATTTATGTTATTTCGCAGAATGAATTAAAGACTTCGCCAGGCGTCAGTGGCGGGAGAATTCCTTTAACCAAGTGCCATCTTCAATATTCATAGAAAAAGCGTACCAATCTGGATCTTTCTTTTTTACAAACTGCAGGAATGCTTTCTGCTTGTTGTTATCCCATTTGTTGAACTTTTCAGCAGTGTCACATAAGTAATCTTTAAAACAAAATGTTCTTTTCCTGAGCTCTTCTCCAGCAAGATTAGGGTGAAGCGGACATATGATTTGATTGTTTTTTATGATTAAATTATTGCAGACTCCGCATGCCAATACATCGCCAGTGTTAGAGCGCTCTGCAAACTCTTTAATGTTCTTGAACTGTTTGAAGTTTATAGTGTTTCTTTTGAAGGCTTCTGCAAGTTCTTCTCTAGTGGGTTTAGCATTATCAATAAGACAACACCCAAAGCAATAAAATTTTCCAAATGCACATAACTCTGAAAAAGCCATACCTGTGAATCATTGGCGTGTGCTTTTAAATCTTTGGGGAATTTGTTTTAAATGCTCTCGATTATGTAAACGTATGTGCATAGCACGCTTCGTTTCGCTTCTGTTGCTGATTAAACCCAGATTTATTTTAAATAGAAGGCATGCCTGAGAACTTCGCTAGGTGCTATGCATATACCTGCAAACACAAAGCTTTTAAAGAGATATTAAATTCTAGCAGAGCATGGCAAAAACAGATGAAGACCCGTGCAAAGGATGTCCTGGATTGTGCTGCAGATACGTAGCAGTAGAGCTAGATGAGCCAGAAGATGCAGAAGACTGGGACGAGATTAAATGGATGCTGCATCATAAAAACCTGACAGTTTACAAAGACAATGATGGAGACTGGCTGGTTGAATTTAAGACAGACTGTAAAAATCTTGATGAAAACAGCAGATGCAAAATCTATGACAAACGACCAGAACTTTGCAAGGAACACGATGCTGCATCTTGTGTAAGAAATGGCGAAGGAGAGGTACACACAGTACTTTTTGAAACTCCAGAAGACGTTGATAAATATCTTGCAGAACAAGAGAGTAAATTCAGAGAAGCACAAGGCAAGAAACCTTTAAATAAAGAAGAATAAGTTCTTTCTACTATGGTTAAAAAAGAAGAGACTGTGATAGTTCTAAAAATACTTAGAAAATATTACACTGGCCTGTCTATGCTTGGGAGAGTTGGGAAAAAAGACAGCAATTATAAAATACTCATAACAACAATACTTAGTGCAAGAGCAAGAGATGAAGTGACCTTTCCTATTTCTAGAAAACTATTCAAAAAATATCCTAGTCTCACTAGTTTGGCAAATGCAAAACAAAAAGATGTAGAGACAGTAATAAAATCTATAGGGTTTTACAAAAACAAAGCAAAGAATATTATCGGCGCTGCACAGACTGTACAAAAAAAATATAAAGGGAAAGTGCCTTCTACAGCAAAAGAGCTCAAAACTTTGCCAGGCGTAGGGCCTAAAGTTGCAAGCTGCATGCTGGTGTATGCGTTTGATAAACCTGCAATACCTGTGGATACACATGTATACAAAGTCAGTAATCGCTTGGGCTGGGTCAAAACAAAAACGCCTGAGAAAACACAAATCGCGCTTGAGAAACTGATACCAAAAAGGTATTGGAAAATGGTAAATGAAGTGCTGGTTTTGCACGGACAAAATATTTGTGTGCCGCAAAGACCAAGATGTTCGAAATGTCCAGTTGTTAAATACTGTAAAAGAATAGGTGTAAAAAAATGATTGATGTTATTTATTTTTTAATTGGAATCCTTGTACTGCTTTTTTTAATTGCGTTTGTTTTTTTATCTAAAGATGTATTTAAGACTGGAGTTGTTAAAGTTCATAAAGTCAAGATAAAAGACAAAGAATCATTCTGGATATCTGCAATATTTTTAGTAATATTTTTTGCTTTGGCAATAGGAGAATTCATAAAATTACGGCCTGCAACAAATTATATTAGTTATGTAGGTGTTGTGTTGATATTTGTCGGCGGGTTGATACGAATACTTGCCAGAAAAGAACTGGACAGATTCTTTAGTTTTGAGGTTGTGATACAGAAAGGCCACAAACTTGTGACAAAAGGAATCTATAAATCTGTAAGACATCCAATGGCATTAGGGCTTGCGCTGGAGTTAGTTGGATTATCACTTGCTTTGCGAAGCAAGTATAGTCTTCTTGTGTTAATAGTATTTGGAACTGTGGTGCTGCTGTATAGAATAAATGCAGAAGAGAAGTTGTTGATAAAAGAGTTTGGAAAAGACTATCTTGAATATATGGAGCACACTAAAAAACTGATTCCAAAAATGTTTTAGGGGGGATATAAATGACAGAATTAATCTATATGACTGATTGCTATGCAAAAGAAGTTGATGCGACTGTTGTCAAAGTTGATGGTAAATTTGTTGTTTTGGATAAAACAATTTTTTATCCGCAAGGTGGAGGGCAGCAGACAGATACTGGAAAATTGGTTAAAGATGGTCAGGAGTATGCTGTTGTGTTTGCTAAGAAAGTTGGTCCTGATGTAAGCCATGAAGTTGATAAAGAAGGTCTTAAAGAAGGAGATGCTGTTCACTGTGTTTTAGATTGGGACAAAAGACATATGCTAATGCGAATGCACACTGCAGCGCATATACTGTCTGAGATTTTTCATAAGGAAACTGGTGCTTTGATTACTGGAAATCAATTGAAAGTGGATAAGTCTAGAATTGATTTTAGTTTGGAAAATTTTGATAGAGAGAAAATAAATGAATATGTTGTGAAAGCAAACGAAATTGTTAATCAAGATTTGCCAATTAAGATTTATGCACTTCCTCGCGAAGAAGCAATGAAGATACCTTCTGTAACAAAACTAGCTAATGTTTTGCCACCTGCTGTTAAGGAATTGAGGATAGTTGAAATTGTCGGGTTTGATGTACAGGCAGACGGCGGGACTCATGTTAATTCTACAAAAGAAGTCGGAGAGATAGAGGTTGTAAGTGCAGAGAATAAAGGGAAGAATAATAGAAGAGTTTATTTTACTTTGAAGTGAACCGCAGGCGCATAGCACGCTTCGTTTGAATTTTAATATTGATTATTTTCCAGATTTGTTTTAATTAGAGTGTATGCTAGAGAACTTCGCTAGGTGCTATGCACATATAATGAACCATAAGCTTTATAAGCAACCCTGAAATTTTCAGACGCTTGAGGTGAGTGAGACAAATGAATTATGACACAGAGATACAGTATAGAATGCAACCCTGTAGTAAAGTAGAAGATGATGGAAAAATAAAACTTTTGCCTATGTCGCAGGAAGTTGCGCAAGATGTTTTAACAGATATAGTTATGCAAGAACTAATGAGCTGCAAAACTGTTGTTGAAGCAAGAGAGATAGAGCGTAACCTGCATTTGATAGCGGAATATACTGATATGCAAATAGTGCGCTATATTGGGCAAGTGCAGGCAACAATCAAAAGACTTGAGCAAAAATAAGCCTAATTCTAGATAGCTTTTTATATTCTTTATTCTTTTGATTTATGTATGAAAGTATTACACATACACGCGAAATCAAAAGCAGAAGTCAAGTTATCAGAGTCTGCTTTGAATGCTCTGCCTGCTAAATTAGGGGTAGTTACAACTATACAGCATCTGCACAAACTAGATGAGGTTATTGCTCAGTTGAAATCGGGTGTTAAAGGAGGGCAAGTGTTGGGGTGTAATGTTGATTCTGCCAAGCAAATATCTGATAAGGTTGATGCGTTTCTTTTTATTGGCTCTGGAGAATTCCATCCAGTGGCTGTAGCATTAGGGACTGGCAAAAAAGTGTTCAAATGGAATCCTTTTACAGAACAATTATCTGTTGTACAGGATGAAGAAGTTGAGAAGTACAAAAAAAGAAAAAAAGCTTCACTTGTTAAATTTTTGTCTTCAGACAGAGTTGGGGTATTGGTTTCTACTAAGCATGGACAGAGCAGATTTGATGAAGCGCAGAAATTAGCGGATAAAAAAGATAAAAAATATTATTTATTTGCATTTGATACCTTGAATATATCTGATTTAGAGAATTTTCCGTTTATTCAAGTTTGGGTAAACACTGCTTGTCCGCGGATAGCAGATGAGAAACCTAATATAATCAATATTGATGAACTGCCATGAAAAAAATATTTATTTTAGTTTTACTATCCTTTATTCTAATATCTTGTAGTGCGGCTCCGTCTGTTAAAATAGGAGATACTACTGTTTTTGTTGAGCTGGCGCTTACCTACAAAGTTCAGATGAAAGGATTGATGTTTAGAGAGCATCTTAGTGAGGATCAGGGTATGTTGTTTGTTTTTGAGAAAGACGAACCAAGGAGTTTTTGGATGAAGAATACACTGATTCCGCTTGATATGATATTTATTGATTCAGATTTTGAAATAGTTGATATTAAGACTGCAGTGCCTTGTGAAAAAGATCCTTGCAAGAGTTATGTTTCAAAAGCAAACGCTAAATATGTTCTGGAAGTTAATTCAGACTTTGCAGAAAAACATAAAATTGAAATAGGAGATGAGGTTAAACTAAATATATGAAGCCAAAAGTACTAGTTGGGTGCCCAACATGGGAAGGCAAGAAATATTGCTTAAAAGAATATGCTAGTGCACTGAAAAAATTAACTTATCCTAATTTTGATATTCTTGTTGTTGATAATACTAAAGAGAGCCAGTATCAAGGCATGATTGAGGCTTTGGGTTTGAGAGTGATTAAGGGCCCTTGGCACGACAGTGCACGTGAAAGAATAGTGCAGAGCAGGAATATGCTGCGAGAATATGCTTTGGAGAATGATTATGATTATTTCTTGAGTTTGGAACAGGATGTTATTCCTGAACCAGATATGATTCAGACTTTACTTTGTCATGGAAAACAAATAGTCTCTGGAATCGTGTTTAACAATTTGCCGGTAGGACATAAATTAGAACGCATGCCAATGATATATGTAGAACACCCTGCAGACCCGACAGGATTATGGTATATGTCTGAACAGGAATGGCAAAAACCACAATTAATTGAAGTCAAAGCATGTGCTTTTAGCTGTGTGCTGATTCATAAAGATGTTCTTAAGAGAGTAGAGTTCAGGTACGAAGGCGGATTTGACGACATGATGTTTTCATTTGACGCAATTCAAGCTGGCTTTAAGATATATGCAGATACGACTGTTAAGCCTAAACATTTGCATGGAAGCTGGGACGGGATTGAGAAATAATTATTCTTCTGGTTAGATTGTGTATTAGAAAACTTCGCTAGGTGCTATGCGCACACTGTTTTTTCAAATACCTTTAAAAACCATAAATTAATTCTAAGCAGTATGGTAGAACTACTAGCGCCAGTGTCAGACAGAGTAATGCTTAAGGCAGCAATAGATGCAGGAGCAGATTGTGTTTATTTTGGACTGCAGAAGCTGAATATGCGAGCTACTGGGAAGAATTTTACAATGGAAGAACTGCCAGAGATTGTTAAGCAGTGCCATGATAGTAAGGTTAAAGTTTTCTTGACAGTCAATACTATTGTTTATGATAATGAATTAGGTGATGTTGCGGATGTAATTGCAGGAGCTAAAGCAGCAGGAGTTGATTATGTTATTTGCTGGGATATGGCAGTTATTCATGAATGTAAAAAACAAGGAATGGCATTTCATATCTCAACACAGGCAAGTATTGCAAATTCAAAAGCTGCAAAATTCTACAAAGAATTAGGTGCAGAAAGAGTTGTTTTAGCAAGAGAGTGTACTTTAGAGCAAATAAAACAAATAATCAAAGAATCTGGCATAGAAGTTGAAACTTTTGTTCACGGAGCAATGTGTGTATCTGTTTCTGGAAGATGCTTTACATCACAACACTTGTTTGGGAGGTCTGCGAATAGAGGAGATTGCCTGCAGCCCTGCAGAAGAGAATATAAAATCATTGATGAAGATAATAAAGAATTAATCTTAGGGGAAAATTATGTAATGTCTGCGAAAGACCTTTGTGCAATGCCATTTGTTGACAAATTAATTGAATCAGGAATAACCTGCTTTAAGATAGAGGGCAGAGTGAGGAGTCCTGAATATGTTAAAACAGTTGTGTCTGCTTACAGAGAAGCAATTGATGCTTGTAAGGATGGAAAGTTTAACAAAGAATTAATTGATAAATTAGTTGAAAAACTTAAGACTGTTTATAATCGAGAATTTTCAAAAGGATTTTATTTTGGAATGCCAACTGCAGATGATTTTACAGATACCTATGGCTCAAAAGCAACTACAAAAAAAGTGTATGTAGGTTATGTCAAGAATTTCTACAAACAACCTTCTGTGGCAGAAATAAAATTAGAGGCAGACAAAATATCTCTAGGTGATAAAATAATGGTTCAGGGACCTACAACCGGGGTGCAGGAACAGATTGTGGAATCAATGGAAATAAACAAAAAGTCTGTAAAAGAAGCTGAAAAACGAGATGTGGGGATAAAACTTAACTTTCCTGTAAGACCAAATGATAAAGTGTTTAAGATAGAATCAAAATGAAAAGTCAACTTCGTATTCTGTACTGCCTAACATAACAGAACCCATTCCTTGACCAATTTTATAAGAAGCATCATTCATTGTTTCAATAACTGCTTCGAAAAAACCAGTCTTTTCCTGGAATTTCTTAAATGAAACAGTCAAGTTCAATTCTTTTTCTAAAAACTGCTTAGCATCTTCAGTAGTTCCAAGCTCGTCAATCAAACCAAGCTCTTCTGCTTCAAAACCCATATAAACATAACCATTAGCAAGTTTTTGCACATGATCAACATCTAGTTTTCTGTTTCTTGCAACTTCATTGATAAAAATTTCATGAAGTCTGTCTAATTTAGACTGTATCAACGTTCTTTCTTCGGGAGTCATCTGTTTATATGGAGTAGTCATATCCTTGAACTTGCCTGCAACCAAGCGTTCATAAGTAACATTATAATCTGTTAATAATCCTGAGAACTCAAGATAAGAAGACCTTACGCCAATAGAACCAACAGTTGAAAGCCTGTTAGCAAAAATAGTATCTGCAGAAGAAGCAATCCAGTATGCTCCAGAATTGCCCAACTCATGAATTACTGCAATGGTTGGTTTTTTGGCTTTCTTGACAGCATCTGCAATTTCTACAGTGCCAACTGGTGTTCCGCCAGGACTATCAATGTCTAACCAGATTGCTTTGATATTATCATTTTTTTCAGCGTCTTGAATCCATTTGACAATTGTTGAAGATTTAGTTCCTGTTGGTGACATAATGCTAGACATACTTGAAGTAGATATCGGGCCTTTGATAGGAATGTGAGCTACATTGCCAGTAAGAGTTAATGGTTCTCCTACAAACCAAGAAATTGTGCTTACAAAGATTAATAATACAAATGTGAAAATCATAAGACTAATCAGCATTCCAAAAATCGCACCAATAGTTCTGATGAATCTAAGGAAATCAAATCCTCTTTTTTTAGCCATACTTGAATAAATTAGAATTCTGGTTTATAAACTTTTTCTATTTTAGTACATGAATAGCACGCTTCGTTTTGCATCTGCTTTTGATTATGTCCAGATTTATGTTAAATCGCAATGTATATTTGAGAACTTCGCTAGGTGCTATTCCTGTATTTATTTTAAATGCTCTGTGAGGTAATCTACTTCTTTCCAGAGTTCTTCTGCAGACTTATTGCTATCCCAGTCTGGCATAATGTTCAATTCTCCAGTCATAAGATGAGTGACCCAGCCCTCTAGCAAAGAGATATATTGTTCATGAACGTGATCTGCATCGCTTGCTGCATCAGGACCAATATATTCATTGCCTGCGCAAAAAGAACTTTTTCTAACAGCGATGGGGAGACAGTGTGATAAAAGCATACCTCTAAATTGTCTTAAAACAACCCTGCCTTCTAAATCTAAAGTGAGTGTGTTATTAACGTTGTCATTGCCCATTGCAATTACTGATTTTACTTCTTGCTGTGTGAATTTATTTGGTTTTGTGAATCTGTAAATCACTGGATGGATATATACTCTTTGAGCTATTTCATGCAGAGTTCCGCCTTCTAAATCTTTTAAGGGATATTTTTTCCCATCTATTTCTACTTCATTAGGGAGAGTGCCGATAAATGTTCCTGCATCTAGAAGTGTATTATATAATTGGTCACTTGGTTCTGGACTGTCATCCCTGCAGAATTCTGGGTGATTTTTTGAGAGCGCACTGCTCATGTGTCTCCAATTTCCGTCTTGTTGAAGTCTATATCTTTCCACGCCCAAACCTAACTGTGCTTCAATTCGAAATTTCATGATTGTTTATAATTAACCGTAACTTATAAAGTTTATTATTCAAAGCAAAAGCCTTATAAATACTCCTCATAAACGTATATTTATGGGTAAAAAGCCAGTAGGCAGGAAACCGCAGCATAAAGGACCTGCATTAACTAAAGAACAAGAAGAACAGCAAAAGCTAGAGATGATGAGGCGAACGCCTCTGCCAAGACCGAATCAATTAGTAGGAATATGTGAGCAAAGAGTTGGCGGTTCAAGAATGAAAGTTAAATGCATGGATGGCAAAACAAGAATCTGCAGAATACCTGGCCGGCTAAAAAGACATCTTTGGATAAGAGAAGGTGATGTTCTACTAATAGAGCCTTGGGAACTAAGTGCAGAGACTAAAGGCGATGTTGTATTCAAATACAGACCAATACAAGTACATGCCCTAAAGAAAAAGGGATATCTAAAAACACTAGAAAGCGAGGAATTTTAAAATGAAAAGAATTTTTATCTTTGCAACAATGTTTTTATTATTAGCAAGTATTGCAACTGCTACTTGCACAGATTCAGACAACGGCCCAAATTATGCAGAACAGGGCAATACTAAAATAATCAGTGGAAAAGAAGATATTTGCATAATCAGCCCTAGCGCAGAAGTGAGAACAGATGCGAGTCAATATCTTAAAGAATATTTTTGTGATAAGAATGATCAAATAGATTTTGATATAGTAGATTGTGTTAGAGAAGGATTTACAGGCTGTGAATTAGGGGAATGTGTTGGAGGCACTGCTGGTGCCAAAGCACAGGATTCAAATTACACACCGCCTGCACCAGAACCATTTTGCGGAGATTCTATTGTAGATGCTGGAGAAGATTGTGATCCAATGAATAAAATGTGTTTTGATGACGATGGCAACATAGGACTTTGCGATGCAAACTGTCAATGCGAAATCAAACTAAAATCAGACAAAACAAAAACAACTTCTACATATAATGATACAACTGATACAGACACTACTGATGTAGTTGTAGATACTCCTGTTGAAGTTGATACAACACCAAAACCTCTGCCTGTTGTTAAGAACGATAAGCCTGATGAAGATAAAATCACAGTAACAATAGCAGACAAAACTGAACCAAAAGCTCCAACTGGATTCTTTTCAAGAATTTGGTCTTGGATAGCTGGATTGTTTAGTTGAACGTCACCACTCCAGAATAGAAATGTTTATATATTCGCTAGATGTCTTTTTCTATTATTAAGGGGGTAAGATAAAAATGGGACTAATACGAACTATAACAATAATATTATTGATATTTTTGAACTTTCTAGGTGCAATGTTCATCGAAACAAAGCTTCAAACCAATTTTACACTAGAACTAGTGTTCATAGTGGTTGGATTGATTTTAGCATTTGGTGTAATCATTGGAATCGGTCTTAATTTGAAATGGGCCTGGCCAATGGCAACAATCATGTTTGCATTATTCTTGGCAAATGCAGTGTTCTTGTATGTTAATCAAAAAGCATTCTTGACATTTGTATTGATGATGTTCTTCAACACAATAGGTCTGTTGATATCTGTAGTGTCAATTGAGGAAGAGGATGACTTTACAGAAGAACAACATCCTGTAGAAACATATGACTTTGATGAAGAACCGCATTCATTTGTGTATGATGTAAGCACAGCACCTAAAAAAACTGCTAAAAAGAAGGCTAAGAAAAAGTCTAAAAAGAAGAAAAAATAATTTTTTTTATTTTATTTACTTTTTATAATATTCTAAAAACACTTTAATTGCCCGTACTGCGTTAAACGGAAATCTAAAACAAGGCAAGCCATGCTCTTCAATTTCCTGCTTTAGTATTTCACTGTATTCGCTGCCTGTTGTTACTGTGATAATCGGCTTTTTCTTTTTGTCATTGAGTTCTTTCAAGACATCAACAATAGATTCTTTCTCAATCAAAGGAGTCTGGGAGAGAACAACTGCAAGGATGATATCAACATTCTTGTCTTTTATACAGGCCTCTAGAGCGAGCCTATAGCGTTCTGTGGTTGCATCACCAAGCAAATCAATAGGATTGTCAATAACTGCAATAGGTGGGAACTTCTTTTTTAATGAATTCTTTAGAGCAGAGCTCATACTGGCCATATCCATTCCTAAATTACTTATTGCATCGCTAGATAAGATACCAAAACCACCGCCATTAGTGACAATCTGAATCTTTCTTCCTTTTGGCTTAAAATTAATCTTCTCAAAAATCTTAACATAGTCAAACACTTCTTCAAGAGTGTGTGCTGTGATTATTCCTGCCTGCTTAAAAACTCCGAAATAAATCTCTGCACTGCCTGCTAGAGAACCAGTGTGGCTCATTGCAGCTTTTTTGCCTGCTTCTGTAACTCCGCCTTTGATAGCAATAATTGGCTTTTTAGCAGAAACCTTTTTACAGGTGTCTAGAAATTTCTTTCCGTCTTTGACACCCTCAACATACAGGCAGATAACTTTTGTGTCAGGATCATTGCCAAGATATTCAATAAAATCAGATTCATCAACATTAATCGCATTACCGTAGCTTACGAACTTTGCAAAACCAAAGCCTTCTTCAGCAGCTAAATCAAGAATAGCACTACCACTTGCACCTGATTGCGAAACAAAAGAGATGACGCCTTCTTTAGGCCGTTTTAATCTGTCTTTTGGGAGAAATAAAGTGTCAATGTGACCTTTAGAGGAATAGACTCCTAAGCAATTAGGGCCAACACATTGAATGTTGTATTTTTGAAGTGCGCTAAGCAATGCTTTTTCAAGCTTAGTGTTGTTAACCTCTTTGAATCCTGCACTTATGATTATAACATGTCGAATGCCTTTTTTGCCGCAATCCAAAACCGCAGAGGGGACAAATTTAGCAGGGACACAAATAATTCCTAATTCTAATTTGCCAGGAATATCTCTTACATTTTTGTAGCATTTATATCCCATTACTTCATCTGCATTAGGATTAACCGGATAAACTTCTTTATCAAAACCTTCTAAGAAATTTCTGAAAATGACATTGCCGACTTTTCCTTCATCTCTAGAGGCACCGATAACAGCAATCTTATTTGCTTTGAAAAAAGTATCTAGATTCATTTTTCACCTTCTTTTGCATACTTTAAGAAATCAGGGTATAAAAATGTTTTGCCTGAGAAATATTTATATACTGCTGGCACATAAAAGGATTTATGAATATACTATTTATTTGCAACCAAAATATGTATCGGAGCAAGACTGCGGAGGATTTGTTTAAAGGTGTTCTTAGTGTAAAATCTGCAGGACTTTATAATAATCCAGTTACTTCTAAACAGCTTGGCTGGGCAGACCTTGTTTTGGTAATGGAAGAAGAGCAAAGAAGAGAATTAAGCAAGAGATTTCCTGCACAATATCTTAAAAAAAGAATATTATCTTTAGATATTCCTGATACGTATACATATAACCAGCCACAACTAATTGCGATATTAAAGACAAAAGTAGAAGCTATTCTGACCACTCTTGAAATTGCTGCATAGCTTTTTTCTTGGATGAGAATATTTTTGTTTCTGAAATAGACATTTCCGGCATTCTTCTTGTGACTTTATACCACTTTTTTTCATCACTTTTGAATTCAATTAAGCTAATTTTCCATATTTTCATGAAATTCATACGCTTTTAATCTTTAATATTTTTTTCT
>Ga0180431_10008029_pt1 | contig 12177 bp, 9 predicted proteins | sample SS_ome_11_FD_132459 | JGI IMG/M metagenome (GOLD analysis project Ga0180431, IMG submission 132459) | Hypersaline lake sediment archaeal communities from the Salton Sea, California, USA - SS_1_MS_1 metaG | ecosystem: Environmental > Aquatic > Non-marine Saline and Alkaline > Hypersaline >... | reverse complement strand
TGTCAGCCGGGTCGGGGAATTTTATCCACAGTCCTTTGGCCTTTCCTGCTTGAATTCCAAACCAGAATCTCCCTCCTCTTTGAATGTCAGCCATGGGGCCCGCAATATAAAGACCATCGGAATCCTTAAGGGGATAATATTTTTTCTGGTTTGTTTCATCCATGATGAAACATGTATCGTAAGGAATTTTTACGCCCTGTTCTTCAAACCCGGTGTTCCTGAGCCTGACTTTTATTGTAACAATGTTTTGGCTTATTCCGACATCAGTCAAATCCGCCTCAATCCCATCCCAAGTTATGCTGTCCTGCGTTTGAATGGCCTGTGCAGAGAGAACAGTCCCAGCTGGAAGCAAAACGGTCAGCGTTAATAATGAAATAACTTTTTTGAAAAAACGGATCATTTTAGTCTCCTGTCGAGCAATTTGCCGAGCAAAATCACTTAATCAGTACTTATTCTGATCTTCGCCGTCCCTTGCTGCAACGATCTTCTTGTGATTATCTCCAGTGCCCCGGTATCCATCTTCCCCGAGGACCGTGATGTCCTGGTACCCATATTCCATGCGGTTTTGGAGATGCCAGATTTTTCCAGTGGCCTGGAACCCAGGTCCTGTCAGGCGCATAGTGTCCCGGCACCCATGTCTTGCCAGGTTGCGACGGTCCTTCATATTTCCAATGACCACGAACAGTTATTCCACTTGGCAATGTATGAGGAGGTACCCAGACAAAATTTGGTCCTGGTTTTGGCGGCCTTGCATGGGTACAAGAGGAAAAAAGAAACGGCAGAAAATTCAAGCAGGCGACAATGAGCATAATTTTAGCTAGGTTGTACATGGCATCCTCCTTCTTCTGAATAAGCCCAGGTAATAATCAATAGACTCCAGCTTTTTCCTAATCTCTATTTTCGGCATCCAGCACTTAAATCTGTAACTCATCAATTTGCGAACAGGGAAAAATCAGCGTAATAAGGATGGGTACTTTTTATATTTTTCAATATTATCAGTAAGATAAAAATTTATAAATCTTTACGATATCTTGAAATTTCCTTGACCTTCCACGGCTAACAGTGCTAAATGATTCAATGTGCCTTTCTTGAAGGCGTTGTTTCAGTTCAAAGTGATTTATTGATTCTTGATTATTCGGAGTTCAGAGACCCGGCAGACGAATTTTCCGGTTCCGTCGCTGGCATTTATAATAATAGGCCGTGAACAAGGGCATAGTCGTTCAAATTCGTTTACCAAGGGACTGTCCTGTCAATATTCCAGCAAATCTGTACTTAGGCACTCACTGGCGAATCCTTAAAGGTACGTCAGGTATACTTACCTTTAGCACAAGTGAGCCTTTTTCACGATGGAATTTCTGCCTGAGAGAACTCCAAAACCTTGTTTGCCGGTTACTTCCAGGACATATTCATGCCGCCACGGAATGGGAGGTTATGCCACTGGAACGCTATAATCTCTTGAGAGATAAAGAACCGGTGCGAATCGGCCGTTCGTGGATTGCGGTTCCGCCCGACCCTTTGTCATCCCATACCCGGACATTAAACAGGTATGAGGCATCCACTAAAAATATCATTTTCCTGAGTCCTGGATGGGCCTTTGGAGACGGATGTCATGCTTCCACACAGGGCAGCGTCAATGCCCTTCAGTATTTACATGAGCACAACCTGGTACGGGGCAGATCAGTGCTGGACGTGGGAACAGGAACCGGCATTCTGGGAATTATTGCGGGTAAAATGGGGGCTCGATCCGTGATATGCATGGACATAGATCCGGAATCAACAAGAGTAGCCAAGGGGAATATACGCCGAAACGGCCTTGATGCCACGGTTTCCGTAACACAAGGTACCTTGGAAGACCTCCCGCCCGGCAAATGGACCCTGGCATTGGCCAATCTGACAATCTCTGTAATGTTTAGAATGCTCGGCAGAATTATAAAGCTATTGAACGCCCCCGGCGTAGTGGTTGTGAGCGGCTTTAAATCGACGGGGAGAGGAGAGGTTGCTAAATTAATCCGGAGTTATTGCCTTGAGGTTATCTGGTCGGAAGAGCATGATGGATGGGTTACATCAATCGTGCAGAGAAACAGAAAAGCCCTCTCCTTTTGATCGGAAGTTGGAGTAAGATGTGCCCTGAATTTTTGAAAAGTAAAATTTTGTTAAGAGGAGAACGGCCATGCGTGTAACTTTTTACGGCGCTGTTAGAGAAGTGACCGGTTCTATGCATATGATCGCGACCGGTAAGGACAATATTCTGCTGGACTGTGGAATGTATCAGGGCAGACGGAAGGATGCGGATCGCAAAAATCGCATTATGCCCTTTGACCCGGCGATCATTACGAACCTGATTCTTTCCCACGCCCACATAGATCATTCGGGCAGGCTTCCGCTTCTGACCCGGGACGGTTTCGCCGGGCGTATAATTACCACCCGGGCCACTCAGGACGCCTGCTGCTACATGCTGCCGGACAGTGCCCATATTCAGGAATCCGACGCCGCATATCTGAATTATAAGGTAGTACGCAATATTTTATCTAAAATCAAAAGCGGCCGAGGTCGGCCGAAAAGCTCGGCCAACCGAATGAAAGAAATCAAGGCCCTGTTGAAAAAGGGAAAACACCAGTTAAATGTTGATGTTATTAATGAACTGGCCGCTGATTATCATCTGGAAGCAATATCGCCCCTGTATACCATTTCGGAAGCAGAGCACGCCCTGACCTTTTTCGAAGGCGTGCCGTATGGGATCTCCGTAGCTGTAGGAATGGATTCGACCTGCACCTTCTATGACGCTGGCCATATTCTGGGTTCAGCTATCAGCATTATCAGAACCCGTGTTAAAGGGAAAAGGCATACAGTCTGTTTTTCAGGCGATATCGGTCGGTTTGACAAACCAATTCTAAAAGACCCAACTCTGAATTTTTCCGAAGATGACAGGGAGATTGATCTGCTGATCATGGAAAGCACCTATGGAAATCGTCTGCATGAACCGGTACAGGATATGGCACCGCGTCTCAAACAGATAATCAACAATACCGTAGAGCGTGACGGCGCCTTGCTGATCCCGGCCTTTGCTTTCGGCCGCACTCAGGAACTGTTGTACGTTATTCACGACCTTTATAATAAAAATGAGACGCCACACATCCCGGTCTATGTGGACAGCCCTCTGGCTACTCGGATTACAGAGGTGTTTGGGGAACATCCGGAAATGTACGACCCTGAAACCCATGCTGATTTTTTGATAGGCGGCGATAATCCGTTCATGTTCAATGAGCTGAATTTTACTTCCTCCGTGGATGAGTCAATGGCCCTTATGCGGGAGAAAAAGCCGCATATCGTCATTTCAGCGGCCGGTATGTGTGAAGCCGGCCGCATCCTGCACCATCTTCGATATAAGATGCATAATCCGAAAAACACCATTCTAATTGTAGGATATATGGCTAAGCATACATTGGGCCGTCGCATCCTGGAAGAAGGGCAGGCATATGAGAAATCCGGCAGGAAGGGAAAACCTCCTATAATGAAATTGCTCAACAAGGAATATCCCCTGGCGGCTCAGGTGGCGAAAATCGATGGCTTCAGCGCCCATGGAGATAAGGATGAAATGCTGCGGTTTATTGAAAAATCCAATTTGAAAATCAAAAAAATCGCCTTAGTTCACGGAGACGAGGACCAGACCCTGGCCTTTGCCGACACCTTGAAATCTAAAGGCCATGATGTAATGGTCCCTAAAGTGGGCGAGTCTATTGATTTGAGGCACTAAAACAGAGAAGGCAATTTTTTATCATTCATTATTTATGTTTCTGAATTTGCTTTGTTTCCCTTATAAGCTAAAAACAATCCAAAGAGGATAATAAATCCGCCGAAAACAGGAAAGAAATAGTCCGCTTTTTTGCCCCCTTTTTCAAGGACCGCTTCTTCTGGATTGTTCGGACAGTAAAACACGCTGACGGATTTACCTTTGGGATATTTGTTCACCAAGGCGCTGGACTGGACGCCACTTTGCCCAGCAAATCCAATTCTGTTTGATGTATAGGCTTTGCCGTCCACCTGATATTCATAATTGATTACTGCTACATAATATGTCTTTGTTTCTTTACTACTTCCGTTGCCTTCGGTACTGGTGCGCTTTTCTTGTTCGGAACTGAGTATCTTCCCCGCAGCAGAAGGCCAGTTTACACTTTCTTTGGCTTTTGCCATTTGACCGAAACCATAATTTACAAAGGCAGACCCAAGAATAACTAAGCCCGTGGCAATGACAATACGCTGAATCATCATTGAAAGATTCAACCCCATACCCAGGATCCAAAAACCGACGCCCAAAATTCCCAAACCCGCATTAATCCCCCCTGCCAGCAGAACGAAAACGCCGATGAGCATCAGCAGGGCGCCAAATATCTTAAAAAACCACCCCTTGACCACACGATATTTTGCACCCACGGTTTCATCGAGTTTTTTACCGTAGTTTAGCAGGGCTTCTTTCCTCTTCGCATCGCTCTTGTTTTTGAAGTCTTTCATATCACTCGTGGACTCTTCCTCCTAGTTGGTCCAAATCCTCATGTTCAAATTAAGATCTTCGACAATGCCGATTGCGACCTGTAAATCTTCAAAATATTTTTTTATCTTGGAAAAATCCAACATGGATTTAAAAATACCGGGTTCAAAAAGGGGCCTGTCATAAGGAATGGCGACGAATACCTTTGAAGCGACAAAGGATAAAAAGATATCCTTTTTGTTCTTGTTGCGAAAATCCATAATACGTTTCATAAGGCTTGTGGAAAGGATATAGCGGGATTCAACCTGATCCTCTCCATATACAACAAACAATTTTTCAAATTCAGGGTCTTCAAGTTTAATCAATTCACCATGAAACGCATTTATGGACTGAAGTTTTTGACCCAGCCTGCCGAACATTCTTTCTGCGGTATCCGGTAAAACAATGGTCTTTTTGTCAAACGCTTTATTAAAGTCCCCCACGAAAAACAATCCATTAAAAACCGGATAGCTATTTGTTTTTAAGCGACTTTTTAATCCAAAATTGGTGCGCATGGTGGTTTTTTCGACGCGTTTCACATTGATCTCGGAAAATTGAATGTCTGTTTTCCCAATCCTTCCGGAAACAAAATCATCCCCCCCATAACGGTCTGCACGGTCTTGAAAAATCCTGCTTTCCAGAAACAGGTCTTTAGAAACAAACTTGTCTTTATCATAGGAAAGCCCTGCATCGATAAAAACCACAATTTTCTTTATCACCTGCTCTTTAAACCGACCGGCAAAATCCCGGTAAAAATTCAAATACCATCCACCAATTAATGATGCACAAATGCCAGCCGGCATCATCATAACGGACAAGTTCATATTAAAATATACAACAAAGACAAAGGAAAAAATGACAATAACCGCACTCAAGGCGATTAAGGGGACAAATTTCTTTTTTATTCGTAAACATTTTTCGTCAAGCATTATAAGGTCCGGTTCTAGCTGACTTTTATAGTATTGAGCCAACTCTTCCAGGGTCCTCATAATGCGCTTCCTTTTCCTGAAAGTTTAGTTTTCAAACATGGATTGAACGGCAACGGGTTCCCTTTCGGCTTTGGCTATATCGAAAAATTTTTTCTTTTGATATCGCATCATGGAGGCCATGACGTTTGTGGGAATCATTTCCAGGGCATTGTTGTATTCTAAAACCATGGCGTTGTAAGATCTTCTGGCCGCTGAAATCTGTTCTTCCACTTCATTCAATGCGGCCTGAAGCTGCAAAAAATTCTCATTGGCTTTAAGCTGCGGGTAGTTTTCCACAGCCACCATCATCCCCTTGATGGCCCCGGACATTTTCTGGTCCAGCATCACTTTTTCATCATCTGTCAGATCGCCGGTTACCGCCCTGGTACGCAATTCAGTAATTCGGGTGAATAACCCCTGTTCATGTTTCATATACTGTTTTACCGCAGAAACCAGATTGGGAATCAAATCATACCGCTTTTTCAAGAGCGTATCGATGCTGGAAAAGGCATTCAGCGTCTGGTTTTTCTTATTTACCAGGCTGTTATATAAAAGAAAAATAATGATTAAAACAGCGCCCACGGAGATGAATGTCCATATCATACCTTTTACTCCTGCTGTGAAGTTTAAAACAATCCAGTTTATAAGGTACTATTTGAAAAGACCTTTAACGCCTTTTATGACCTCGTCCACTGTGGCCTTGTTCTCATCCTCTTGGACGCTTTTGTCCATATCCTTGGCGTCTTGTGCAACCAACTCACTTATGGCATGACCAGAGCCGGCAGTCTGTGGGATTCAGCGCTCCGAGCTGTCGCAGGGACCTATACGCCGTCCTTGAAACTGATTATTGATCTGCATATCACTGCCGGACATAATCATATGCATGGTACCCTGCATGCTGTCACCGTTATAGGTGACTTTTCCAGTACCTTTCATGCCGCCACTTTGAGCGCCGCAGGAAATTTTCCACGACACAGTATTGCCGTCATAAACAATGTCTGTCACCTGGCATCCCTGGTTGGCGTCCTGGTTCACCGGGATCAGGTCCTCCTTTGTGATACACTGGATGTGAGTTATGGACTGCGCGGGCATTCCGGCCATAGTAGTTTTTGTGGTAATTTCCCATTTGCCTGGGTTCATTTTGGGACCGGCCCAGGCTGTGACAACTGATAATGCAATTATACCTACAATACTGATCAAGAATACTTTTCTCTTCATTTTTTTCTCCCTTTCAAGTGTTTACAGCCAAAATATATTGTCCGGATCCCACTCCTCCTTCCCCAAGGATAAAGTCCTTTATAATCTCTGGCTTTTTACCATACTTCAGACACGAATGAACGTGCAATTTTTAAATCCAATCATATTGTTATCCAGCTTAATATCGCCAAAATCAAGAACTGACTTGATACACCGTTTACTATGATTTTTGAAAAATATTCAATTATAATGTAAAAATCAGGACTGAAGAATTGATTTTAAGGAGTAAAATAAAAATTAGCTCACATGAAAAGAGCTACCCAAAAAGGGCTTTAATATGCCTTGGTGAAGGAAATAATGGAAGAAATCACAGTAATACTGGCATGTATTGTTTTTAACGCTATGTTTGCAGCCTACGAAATGGCGTTTGTCGCAGTTTCCAGGGCGGATCTTCGAGAGCTGGGACGATCAGGAAAAAAGGTGGCGCAACAGCTGCTAAAACGTCGAGACAGACCTGAAAGAACACTATCGACTATTCAAGTTGGGATAACTTTAGTAGGAGCGATTGCTGCTACTGTCGGTGGTACTGGTGCATCTGATAACATCGAACCATATCTGATCGATAAAATGGGAATAGGTGAAGCGCCTGCGGAATTGTTTACCATTCTTTTAGTTGTTGTCCCGATTACATATCTGAGCGTCGTTATTGGTGAACTTGTACCTAAGTCACTAGCTCTCAGAAATCCTACAAAAATAGCCTTAAAAGGCGGGAGGTGGCTTTTTCTAGCAGACAGACTGCTTTCGCCAGTGGTAACGGTATTTGAACGATCTACCAAATTGATATTAAGAATAATGCCCCTCCAAAAAAAAAGACCTCAATCAGAGGAGCTGGGATCTATTGATCTCGCTTCTTTATCTCCGATCCACCAGAAAATGATGTTCAACCTTGCAGATATTGAAGGACGCTTAATAAGGGATATTTATGTGACATGGGAAAACACCACTTATGTCAGTCGAAACGATAAGGTTGAACAAGTAGCCCAAATAGTGCTCAAATCGGGGCATACCAGGCTTCCGGTGGTTGATGGCGAAGAAATTGTCGGAATTCTCCATACAAAGGAATTTTTGGCCTTGAAGGAGCTGGGGGAGACCGAATGGATACCATTAATTCGGCCTGCTATGATCCTAAAGCAGTCTGAATCAGCCTTGAGGGCCCTTCGACTTTTACAAGAAAAGCGTAATCATATGGCGATCGTAATTTCTAAGTCTAATAAACGACTTGGAATTGTGACTTTGGAAGACATCTTGGAAGAGGTCGTAGGCGATATCTATGATGAAGACGATGATGAAAAAATCCGAAAGATATTTGCATCTCGATCCAGGCTTAAAGATCCACGCAGAAATATAGATTACGAAAAATAATAAAAGCCCCGGCATCAAGGCGTTCAACGCCGGTTCCATTAAACATTTTGATGCTTTAGGTGCATCCGTGTTTGAAAAACTGAATACAAGTTTCATCGCCCCTAGCCACATATAATCTTGTGCGGCAAAGTCTGCGGGAACCCTTATTCTAGCAGAAACCTATATAGCCCGAACTGTCTGAGCATTTGAAATTTTATATCTTGGCACCGCGAAAGGGATATTGATTGTTCACGTAAAAACGTTGCCGAATACCTGTTTCAAACCAACTAACCAGTTAAGAAAAAAGATCAGCCTTATAGTCACATCAGGTCCTTAAGGTTACACTTTCACTCTGACCATCAGATACTTAAAAAGAGATTCCGAAATTGACTAAGCATCGGCCTTCGAATTTGCACCATAACCCGGACAGTAAATCGGTTAGTTTAAATCTTCCGGATCAGCCTTGGGCCAAGAGTGCCGAGAAGGTGCTGAAAGATCTCCAAGTCGAACTCGAACAGGGTCTAAATAAGCAGGAGGCCCTCAATCGCCGCAAACGACACGGACCCAACCGCCTGAAAAAAACCAAGGCAAAGAGCGCATGGAAGATCCTCATCGACCAGTTTGCGAGTCTGATCGTCGTGCTGCTGGGCCTGGCCGCCGTGGTTGCCTCAGTCTTCGGCAAATGGATAGAAGGGGTCGCTATAGGCGTGGCCCTGATCATCAATACTGTAATCGGATTTTTAACCGAATTAAAGGCTATTCGCTCCATGGAAGCCCTTCATAAATTGGAATCCGCCGAAGCCAAGATCCGCCGTGAGGGAAAAACATCCATCCTGCCTGTTGAAAAAGTTGTGCCGGGAGACATTATTCTGTTAGAGGCTGGCGACGTGGTTCCGGCAGATCTTCGAGTGCTGGAAGCAAATAATCTTCAGGTAGACGAATCGGCCCTGACCGGCGAATCGTTGCCGATCGCCAAAAAGCTGGAAACCACTGATGCTGAAACTTCTCTTGCGGAGCGCAACTGTATGCTGTTCAAAGGCACGGCCGTAACCACCGGCTCGGGAGCCGGCGTGACTGTGGCAACCGGCATGCAGACGGAACTCGGAGGAATCGTAGCCATGGCGGAAGAGGCCGGAGAAGAATTCACGCCCCTGGAGCGACGCCTCGAATGGCTTGGACAGCGCCTGATCTGGGCCGTCTTGGGAGTCGCTGTGTTAGTGACAGTAGCAGGCTTGATCGGGGGCAAGAACTGGCTGCTGGTTCTGGAGACAGCCATTGCCATGGCGGTAGCGGCGGTTCCGGAGGGTCTGCCCATTGTTGCCACCATCGCACTGGCCCGTGGGATGTGGCGTATGGCGCACCGCAATACTCTGATCAACAGGCTGTCCGCCGTGGAGACACTGGGAGCGACCACCATCATTTTCACCGACAAGACCGGTACTCTGACTGAAAATCGTATGAAGGTGGCCCGTCTTGAACTCTCTTCCGAGAGCCTGAAACTGGACCGGAAGTACGCCGATTTAGAGAAAAAGGGGCTGCCACGGCGCATTTTAGAGATCGGAGTATTGTGCAACAACGCTTCACTGGAAAAAAAGAAAGGCAAGGGAGTTGGCGATCCCCTGGAAATTGCCCTTCTGGAAGCCGGAATCGCCCTGAAAATAAAGCGCAATGAGTTGCTGGAAAGGCGGCCTGAGGTCAGGGAAGAGGCCTTTTCTACGGAAACCCGAATGATGGCCACCTTTCATAAGGAGGGACAGGGATATCTGGTAGCCGTTAAAGGGGCACCGGAAGCGGTCCTGGAGGCCTGCACATCCTTGGCTTTAGAACAAGGAGAAGAAAAGCTGACAAAGGAGAAACGTGACGAGTGGCGGAAGAGAAACGAAGAGATGGCCAAAGCAGGATTGCGGGTGTTGGCCCTGGCATGCAAAAAGGTCGATTCAGAAGAGGCCGAGCCTTACCGGGGCCTGAGCCTTCTGGGATTGGTAGGACTCTGGGACCCTCCCAGGGAGGATGTCGGGGAAGCCATTGAACAGTGCCGGGATGCGGGTGTTAGGGTTATCATGGTGACTGGAGACCATCCCGCCACCGCCCTCTCTATAGCTGAAAGGGTCGGCCTGGCCGAAAAGGATGCCGAGGTCAGACAGGGCAAAGACCTGAAAGAAACCGGTCGGCCACAGGATAAGCAGGCATTGCTGAAGGCTTCGATCTTTGCCCGTGTCAGCCCCGAACAAAAACTCGACCTCATCGCCCTTCACCAGAAGGCCGGTGCAATAGTGGCCATGACCGGGGACGGTGTCAACGACGCTCCTGCTCTGCAAAAGGCGGATATCGGCGTCGCCATGGGCAAACGCGGAACACAGGTGGCCCGCGAAGCTGCCGATATGGTACTGCAGGACGATCAGTTTTCAACAATCGTCACCGCCATCTACCATGGCCGGGTGATCTTCGGGAATATTCGCAAATTCATCTTCTTTCTCCTGTCTGGAAACGTCAGTGAAATCATCATCATCACCCTTGCCGCCTTGGTCAATGCCCCGCTTCCCCTGCTCCCTCTGCAGATTCTTTATCTCAACCTGATCGGCGACGTTTTTCCAGCCCTGGCCCTGGGAGTCGGAGAAGGAGATCGGTCAATCATGAAGCAACCGCCACGAAATCCGAATGAGCCGATTTTGACCCGGGCCTACTGGCTTGCCACAGGCGGTTACGCAATTGTTATTGCAGCCGGCGTTCTCGGCGGTTTTGCCACAGCGCTTTTGCATTTCGGAATGGAGCGGGAGCAGGCCGTAACAATATCCTTCCTGTCCTTGTCGCTGGCCCGACTCACCCACGTTTTCAATATGTGCGATCAGAATTCGGGAATAGTGGGGAACGAAATCACCCGCAATCCCTTCATCTGGGGAGCGCTGGCCATATGTTTGGGACTGCTGGCCATCGCTCTTTATTTGTCAGGATTGCGCCAAATCCTCGGCCTGGTCTATCCCACGGCCGCTGGATGGGTAATCATCCTGGTAGTGGCGATACTGCCGCTGTTGGTGGGTCAGGCAGTCAAGCTCATTCGACATGACCGAAACAGAACAGTTTCAGCGAACTCAAGTTCTTAAATGATTATTAAATTTTCAAAGATTGGACTGGTCGTAAGTGTCGTATATGGAAAACCCATCGTGGCCCCAAGAAAGTTAAGCCAACAGCTCAATACGCAAAATAACCGTTCTTTATGGTCTTTACAGAATATAGCAAAATCCTTAGTTTATTTTCGTGTACTTTAAAGGTCTTTGGCAACTTTCAGTGAACCTGGAATATTACAAAGGGATTGATCAGAATGAAGGTGTGGCCCGGACAACCATATCCGCTGGGAGCCGTATTTGACGGCTCCGGGACGAATTTTTCCCTGTTTTCCGAAATAGCCGAACGTATCGAGCTCTGTCTCTTTGACGAAGAAGGGGCGGAGAGGCGCATCGACCTTCCTGAAGTGACCGGATATTGCTGGCATGGGTACCTGCCCGGCATCGAGCCAGGCCAGCGTTACGGGTTCCGCGTCCACGGTCCATGGGAACCGGCGCGCGGTCACCGCTGCAATCCGTCGAAGCTTCTGCTCGACCCGTATGCCAAAGCCATCGACGGGTATGTCCATTGGAACGAGGCTGTCTTTCCATACCTTTTCGACCGTGGTCCCTGGACTCTGAATGACAGCAACAGCGCACCCTTTGTCCCCAAGGGCGTGGTCCACCAGCCCCATTTCGATTGGAGTGAAGACCGCCATCTGCAGTTGCCCTGGCACGAAACCGTGATTTATGAAACTCATGTCAAAGGCATTACGGCCCGCCATCCTGAAATACCTGAGGAATTGCGTGGCACTTATGCGGGACTGTCGCAGCCGGCAGTCATTGATTACCTGCAAAGGCTCGGTATCACGGCCATTGAACTGATGCCGGTCCACTTTTTTATCCATGATAAGCACTTGGTGGATCAAGGTTTGAGAAACTACTGGGGCTACAATTCCATCGGCTATTTCGCTCCGCAAAACGAATATGCAACCGACAAGCGACCTGCAGGTGCAGTGGTAGAATTCAAGCAGATGGTCAAGAC
>Ga0180431_10008028_pt1 | contig 12178 bp, 12 predicted proteins | sample SS_ome_11_FD_132459 | JGI IMG/M metagenome (GOLD analysis project Ga0180431, IMG submission 132459) | Hypersaline lake sediment archaeal communities from the Salton Sea, California, USA - SS_1_MS_1 metaG | ecosystem: Environmental > Aquatic > Non-marine Saline and Alkaline > Hypersaline >... | reverse complement strand
GAGAATGCTCCAGTCTATAAGATCATCTGGTTCAGCACATTTAAAGGGGAAAAACTACAAAAAAGCTATGACTAAATATGAATTAGATAAACTTTCAAATAAGAAGAAATTTACCGAAATTTTAAGCAGAATAAGGGAAGCACTAATTATTATTTCTTCAATACAAAAGAAAACTAATTGATTTTTCAAACAAGGAATAGAATCAAAATGAAAGAAACAAAATTTGTCATTGTGGTAGTTAAACGAGGCGTCCCCGATTCCGTCGAGGCCCACGACTACTACGACATAGCGATGATGAGAGAGTGGGAGATAAGAAAGGACCTGAACCTCAACGACGACGAGACGGGAATATTTGAAATAGCCGTTTAGACCGCCCAACCTTTTTAATCCCTCTGCCTAATCAATCCCATCAATCCATTCCCCAAAAACTTTTTTCAGCACCCCCAATTTTTCCCTTGACACGAAATCTCAGGCACGTATACTGAACAAAAAGATTAGTCAATTAACTAATAAATGAGTCAATCAACTAATAAAGGTAATCAATAGCAAAGAGAGCAACAATGAAGCCTAAAAAAATTTCCGACATAAGAAAACAGGAGATAGTGGAGAGCTTCTACCAGGTGATGAAAAAGGAGGGATTCAAGGGCTCCTCCATCGCCAAGATAGCCAAACACATGGGTGTCCACCCCAGCCTCATCACCCACTATTACAAGAAGAAAGACGACCTTGTCCTCGATCTCGTGGATAACCTCCTTTCCCGATACGAGGAGATGTACACCGTCAGGTTTGAGAACGTAACAAACCCGGAGGAGAGATTTAACCTGCTGCTCGATACGGTATTCGGGCCGGAGTGGGGGCCCCTGGTCGATAACCGGGTCTTCTTCGAGTGCTACTCCCTTGCCCTCCGGGACGAGCGGCTGAAAGACCGCCTCAAAAAGATGTACCTGCGTTTTAAAAAAATACTAATCATAGAGATCAACTCCTATATGGAGCACGGCGTCATAAGGGAGATCGATCCCAACAAGGCCGCGAACTTCATCATATCGTTGGTCGAGGGGATCGATTACTACAGAAACGTCCTGGATGATGAAAACAGGGCCCAGCTGGATGAGCTCAGGCAATACCTGAAGGAGATAGTCGTAAACGCGCTTAAAAAGCAGTAAGGATGGCCAATGATATATTACTAATCTTTTTGAGGAGGTAATTATTATGTTTTCGTTGAAAGACAAGGTTTCTGTGATCACGGGTGGAGCCTCCGGCCTGGGCAAGGCGACGGCCGAAAGGTTTGCCAAGGCGGGGGCGAAGGTTGTCGTCGCGGACATCCAGGACGGTGAGGACGTGGCCAAGGCCACCGGCGGCATATACGTCAAGACCGACGTCTCAAAGGAGAAGGAGGTCAAGGCGCTCATGGACACCGCCGCCGAGAAGTTCGGCAAAATCGACATCGCGATAAACAACGCCGGGACGGAAGGAACCGCCGGGATGGTCACCGACATTAAGGAAGAGGATTTGGACACCGGTATCAACGTCAACCTAAAGGGTGTGCTCTGGGGGATAAAGCACGCCGTTCCCCACATGACCGGGGGAGGCTCAATCATCAACACCGCCTCCTACGCCGGGGCCTTCGGCACGCCCACCTACGGGATCTACGTGATAACGAAGGCCGCAATCATCGCCTTGACCAAGACCGCGGCGTTGGAGCTGGCGCCCATGGGGATAAGGGTAAACGCCATCTGCCCCAGCACGATGGACACGCCGATGGCCTACGTGGAGGGGGCGGAGATAGAGCTCAAGGTCTCCATGATGCTTCAGGCGATAGAGAGGCTGGGGACACCGGAGGAGGCGGCGGCCCTTTTTCACTTCTTGGCTTCTGAGGAAAGCGCCTTCATCACCGGACAGGCGATCATGCTGGACGGGGGACTGAGCGCCGGCCCCGCCCTGGGGATGGTGGGAGTCCTTTACGAAAAGGCCGCCGGAGAGCCGCTTGATCTGGAATCGATGAAAAAGTAAGTGCGGATCGTGTCTTATTAACAATATAAATACTTAAAAAAGGAGGATTATCATGGCAACAATAACCGGAGGAGAGCTTTTAGTAAAGTGTCTCAAGAAGGAGGGTGTGAAGAGGATTTTTGCAATCATCGATGCGTTTTACAATCCGGTCATCGCGAACGTCAACAAGTACAACATCCGCTGGATCGGCCCCAGGCACGAGGCGGCCGCCGTCCACATGGCGGAGGGAGTATACAAGACGACCGGCGAGATACCTGTCGTTATGGCGGGCGCAGGCCCCGGAACGGCCAATCTCCTGTCAGGAATGATATGCGCCAGGGAGGAGGGTGTGCCGGTAGTCGCCATCTCGTCCCAGTGCCGACAGGATATCATATATCCGTGCAAGCCGGGGGTCTTTCAGGGAACGGAGCAGTATGACTTTTTCAAGCCGGTGACGAAGTGGAACGCCGTCATCCACTCCTGGGAGCGGATTCCGGAGATCATCCAGCGGGCGTTCAGGGAGGCGGTGGCGGGAAGACCCGGCCCGGTGCATGTCGATGTCCCCTATACCGTGGCCTACGCCGAGGGGGACGAGTCAAAGGTTAGGATTCTCGATCCCCACCAGTACAGGGCGACCGTCCCCGAGCCCTCGGAGAAGCAGATCGAGGAGGTGGCCAACCTCATCAAAAACGCCAAGAATCCGCTCCTCATGGCGGGGACGGGCCTCCTCAACTCCGGCGGGTGGGAAGATTTTATGGGGCTGGTTGATCTCCTCAACTGTCCCGCCACGACCACCATGGCCGCCAGGTCGGCGATCCCGAACGATCACTCCAACTACATCTTCGGGTACGGGAAAGGGGCGCTGACCGCAAGAACGGAGGCGGACGTCGTCCTGGCCGTGGGAACGAGGCTCGGCGACATGGACCTCCCGTTCAAGAAGTACTGGGGCGATCCGGAAAAGCAGAAGATCATCCAGGTGGACATCGATCCGAGAAACATCGGCGCAAACTGGCCCATTCACATGGGAATTGTAGGCGACGCAAAGGCTATGGCAAAGGCGCTCGGTGGTAAGCTCAAGGAGATGGGAGTAAAGCCCTCGGACGGCAAGATGGTAAAACAGTATAAGGGACGATGAGTGGAGAGTCGAGCTGACCGGACACATCAAGGACTACAAGGGGGAGAAGATCCACCCCGCCCACTCGGTGGAGACCGCAAGAAGGGTGTTCCCCCCCGATTCCTCCATCCACATAGGGGACGGAGGAAACACCAGCCTCTTCAACGCCTTTTTCACCTCCTACACCAAGCCGAGGACATCGCTGGGGTTATTCGAGTTCGGACACCTGGGGATCGGCATCCCCTACGCCATTGGGGCCAAGGTGGCCAACCCTGATAAGGATGTCTACGTCATCGTGGGGGACGGGGCGGCAGGCTTCAACTTCATGGAGATGGTGACCGCCGCCAGGGAGAAGATAAAGATAACCGTAATGGTTCACGCCGAGGAGTCGTGGTGTATGGAAGAGATAGGCCAGCTCATGGAGTTCGGCGACCCGTCTAATCTTGTGGGATGCCAGCAGTATCCGATACGGTGGGACAAGGTGGCGGAGGGTCTCGGGTGTTACAGCGAGTATGTGGAAAAGATCGAAGACTTGGAGGACGCCATCAGGCGGGCCAAGGAGTCGGAGCTTCCGGCGGTGGTCTGCGTTAAGACGGACAAGCAGTCCAACCTCATACCCCCGGGAGCCGAGCAGTTCGAGCAGGTCTACACGGGCGTTCCCGAAGAGGAGGGATAAGGCATACATCTGGGAAAGGGCCTTATGCCCTTTCCCACACCTCTTTTTGTAACCACTAAGACAAAAGGACAGAATATTATGGGAACACTCGATGGAAAAGTGGCGATCATAACCGGTGTCGGGAGGCCGGACGGGATCGGCGAGGCGACGGCTCTCAAGATGGCGGAGGAGGGGGCAAGTGTCGTAATATCCGATATATGCCGCACATACGAGGGAGACATGTCATGGTATCCCCTGGGGGGATGGGAATATCTGGAATCGGTCGTCAAAAAAATTGAGGATATGGGCAAAAAGGCCAGGGCCTTCAAGGTCGACATAACAAAGAAGGATGAGATAGAGGAGATGGTTAAGGAGACCGTTAAGGCTTTCAATAGGATAGACATCCTTGTCAATAACGCCGGATCGGGGGTGGGTGTGGGGCCTTTCCTCGACATCACGGAGGCGGCCTGGGACAAGACCATGGAGGTGAATGTTAAGGGCACCTTTTTTTGCATGAGGGCGGTTATCCCCGAAATGCTGAAGGTCGGGGGCGGAAGGATCATCAACCTCTCCTCCACCGCGGGCCTTATGGGCCCCGCGGAATACGGCGCCTACTCGCCCAGCAAGTTCGCGATTATCGGAATGACCCAGACCGTCGCCCTGGAGTACGCTCCAAAAAACATTCTAATAAACGCCGTCTGTCCCCACTTCGTCGAGACGAGCATGGGGCGCGACGAATATCAGTACATAGCCATGCTCAACGATATCACGCCCGAGGAGGCAAGGGAGAAATCGATCAAGACCATACCCATCGGAAGGCCGGCGACGGGACGCGACATCGCCGACGTCATCTACTTCCTCGCATCCCCCCTCGGGAGCTACATGGTGGGTCAGGCGGTCCCCATAACGGGGGGCGGAGAGCTCTGGTCGCCATAAATCGGGGCTGAGGATTCTGAGCCTCCCGAGTCGGTCTGCATTAATAAGAACAGCAGATACATTCGGCGGGAAAGGGCCCTTCGCCCTTTCCCGCCCCCTTTTACCGGTCATTTATTTTCGTTGTATCCCACTCCTTATTCAAGTGCATCTCCCTTTGCCTTCCCGGCGCAATTCTGATATAATTTGGATATGAAAGCCTTATTGATAATCCCGATATCCAATCCTTAAGGGGACACAAACGTGGAGCAAAAAAATCCTGACGGATATGGCTATGGCCATGGATATGACGACCCCGGCGGAACAGCCGGCGGAGGAGACCACGACAAGTACCTGAAGGGGCCTGCCCCCATCATCACGGTTGATGACAACCGTGCAAGGAACAGGGTCGCCCTTTTCCTGATTATCCTTGTCACAGCACTCATAACCTTCTACTTCCTTGTAGACAAGGTGCCCATCTACATCAAGATGATGGAAATCGACATCCCCGAAGTAAAGGTCTTCGCCGCGTCGGAGCTGGGAGACTCGAAGGACAAAAGGGCGATATGGCCTCTTGCGAACACGCTCACCGGCTCTATGGATCCGGCCGTCTGGGAGGCCTCGGTTTCGGCGCTATTGAAGATCGGTTCTGTCTGCCCGGACGGCTCCCCCAGGGGGGAGGGCTGCCCAACTACGGAGGTCGGCAAGGGGGATACATCCAACGCCAAGCTGGTAGGGGAATCGCTCAAAATCTTTTCGGGTGAGACGTACGACGACGGATACAGGGAGCGGCTCTCCTCCTACATTGCGCTCGGCCTCAAGGACAACAGCGTCGACGTCAGGATCCTCGCGGCTCAGCTCCTATCATATTTCGGAAATGAGAACAACGTCGAACTTTTGACAAAAGCCCTGAAGGACGAGGACCCGCGGGTGAGGAGCGCGGCGAAGATCTCCCTCGACTCGATCAAAGGCCGCGCCGCTAAGAACGCACCGAAGACTCCCGATGACGAAGACGCCGCAAAGGTACCCACACATTTGACGCCGATTCCAAAGGGTCCGAAAATAGGCTTCCCACCGGCCCTTTCGCCTTCGAAGACCTTCACCGACCTCGAAAGCGAGTTCAAGGAGCTGGGCAAAGGCCTGGCACCCCCGTTCGAGTTCGAGGCTATGGTCAAAGACCTGAGCAGCGGTGACCCGAAGGCCAGGGCAAAGGCCGCGATGACCATCGCCTACCTGAAGCAGAGGCGGGGGACCATCTATATCCTGCCCCTTCTAAGAGACCCGGAGGAATCCGTGAGGCTGAGGGCCGGGTTTTCCTTAGGCGAGCTCGACAATTTCGCGTCCGTAAGGCCGCTCATCGAGGCCTACAAGACGGCCGGCGAGGAGGAGAGGCTCGTCATCTTTCACTCCCTGCTTAAGATGGACGACCCCGCGGTCAAGAGGGTTTTATCTGAGGTGAGCGCAGGCGAAGATCCCGATGCCGCAAAGGTCGCGGCGATCGTGCTCTATTTCGGCAGGAAAATCCGTTGAAGGGCCGACCTTTCCCGACGCCCGGCCTTTTTGCTATAGCTACAGGCACTTTTATCGAAAAGCGTTCTTGACACAGCCGCACAAGATGTATTAAGCTATATAACAATCTTGGGCAACGAGGAGATCTGTTTGATGAAATTAGAAGCACTCAAATTAAGGGCGGGAATCGCGGTAAGGTCGTCTCTCGTGTATTTTCTGTTCGCCCTGTTTTTAATACCGACCGTCCCCCTTATCCCGGGCGTGTCTCCGGCCGCGGAAAACCTCTACATATCGGACATACTCGATGGTGCCGAGCCGAACCCGGCGTATAAAAACGACCACTACAAGACGAGGAGGGATGTCCTGTCCGGCGTCGTGGGCCCGGAGACCTGGGTGGAACACTACGTCCGCGGAGACGAAACGATAGAGACCCTCTCGTACAACAACCTGATCTACGGCGTAATCGTTAAAAAGGGGGGCGACAGGATCGACCACTACAACCTGAACGACGACAAAAAGACGTATTCCCTGTCGAGCGAGAAGCCGCCCGAGGGCTGGCTTTTAAAGGGGCCCGATTACAACGAGGTGGTCAAAAAGGCCAACGGTTACATCTCCGCCCGGCATTATAAGGATGCGATCGAGCTCATCGAGGACTCCATCGAAAAGAGGGATGACAAGACGGGAACCCTCTACTTCCTTTTGGCTTTGGCCTACGACGGCATGAACGAGGTCGAGTACGCCGCCACAAATTACAAGAGGGCGGTCGAGCTCGACCTTGAGGTAAAGAAGCTGACCGTGGCGCTGAGGAACCTCGGGATAATCCTGAGGGGCCTGGGCAGACATGAAGAGGCCACCAAATACCTCGAGAGGTATCTGGCTCTCGTCCCGAACGACCCGGACGCCGACAATATAAGGAAGTATATCAGGGACTACAAGTAGACAATAAAAGTAACGGGACGGGGGGATTTTTTTTAGCGTCGGGACGGAGTGATTTTTTTACGGTGTTGGGTCAAATAAGTATAAATTTGTGAGATGTTTCAAACCGCGGCGGGTTTGCCGAAGTCGAGGAGAAGGGCGGGCCCGATTTTGAACTCGATTAACGATAAAGACTATTGTTGGATCTAAAAGAGATGAAATCATTTTCTAACTGGAATTTGCCGAATATCGGGGGAAAGTTGCGACTGGGTCTGCTGCTTTTATTTGCCGTCACGGCGGTCGCCCTCCCCTTTTCGGTTCGCCCCGATTTTCAATCCTTCGTCGGGCTGACCGTTAAAACGAGATCCGCCTGGTCCGCCGAGACCTACTCATATAAAGATTACGTAGAAAGGGCGGAAAAGCTGATCTTTGCCGACCGCTTCAAGGACGCCGTTGAGCTTATAGAGGAGGCGATAAATGTAGAGGGGCATAAGACGGCAAAGCTCTATTTTTACCTCGCCCTCTCATACGACAACCTGGAGGAGCTCGAATCGGCCGTAACCAACTACAAGAAGGCGATCTCCATGAACATCGACAAAGAGGAGCTCATGGTCTCCCTTAGAAACCTCGGCATAATATTGAGGAGCCGGAACAACCACAAGGAGGCCGCCAAATATTTTGACAGGTATCTTAAGCTCATGCCCGACGACCCGGATGCGGATAACATAAAAAGCTACGTCGAATACTATAAGAAGCAATGAAGATGAAACGGGAGTTTTCCCCCGCCACAAGGCTTTTCTGCCTGATAGGCGATCCCGTATCCCACTCAAAATCCCCGGCGATGATGAACGCCGCCTTTGAGACATTGGGACTCGATGCGGTATACCTCGCCTTTCGCGTCTCGGAAAGAGATGTTGGTACGGTATTGAACGCATTGAGGATAATAGATGTCGGCGGCGTAAACGTGACCGCCCCCCACAAGGGCCGAGTAATCGGATACCTCGACGAGCTCTTTCCGGAAGCGCAGCTGACGGGCTCGGTGAACACCATATTTCCGTCCAGGGATAAGCTGATCGGCGACAACACGGACGGCTATGGCCTGATATCCGCGATAAAGGATGAGCTTAGGGTAAAAATCTCGGGCGCCCGAATCCTCATGATAGGGGCCGGGGGCGCTGCCCGGGGCGTTGTCTTCTCCCTCGTTAAGGAGAATCCCGAATCCATCACCATCGCAAACAGGACGATTGAGAGAGCCGAGGGGCTGAAATCCGACCTGATGGATTCCCTGAAAAATAACGTAAAAATCGAGGCGGTCCCCTTAAACCCGGAGGAGATCAATCCCGAAATCGACCGATTCGATATTGTTATCAACGCGACCTCGGTCCCAAAATCCACCTTGGAGGCGACCTCCTTTAACAGTGACATAATCGGGATCGACCTCCTGAAAATGAAGAAAGGGACCCTCTTCTTCGACATGAACTACGGGAATATAAAGGGCGATATCGAGACTGGACTAAAGGAGAGGGGAGTTCTCTACGCCGACGGCCACGCAATGCTCCTCCACCAGGGGGGGCGCGCCTTGTCCCTCTGGACGGGGGAAGAGGCGCCGCTTAACACCATGAGGGCGGCGCTGGGCATGAAACAGGCCTGAAATTCCCTCTCTCTCTATCGACTTATAATTTATGATGCCTTGATGGAGAATCCCTCCCCTTCGCCCCCCCGATTTTTCAGCACCCCGTGTCTTAACCGCACGGCACCGTCCTTTATGCGGAACCAGGTCATCTCCACACCGCCATGTAAAGAGGCGGTCCCATGAATTCTCTTGGCCCTTCCATTCGACTCCTTCTTGACTCGATAACCCTAATCTCGCTCTCCGATTTTCCCATCATCGGTATTTTCCTGTTATTAAATATATCTTGACAAAAGAGCATATTTGAATATATGATATAAAGGTGATTTTAATGACCTTTCCAAAATAGAATCGGTAAAACCTCTATATAAAGGGGTATCAAAAATGAGTGAGAGATTGGGACAATTGCTCGTCAGGAATAACCTTATTACTTCCGAGGAGCTGCAGAAGGCGATGGCAGAGCAGAAGAGCTCCGGGGGTAGGCTCGGACAGGAGTTGACGAAGCTCGGCTTCCTGTCGGAAACGGAGATAACCGAATTCATCAGCTCCCAGTACAACGTTCCATCGATCAATCTCAAGGACTACGAGATCGACACATCGGTATTGAAATACGTCAATTCCAACATCGCCAAGAAGAACATGCTCATACCGATATCCCGCTCCGGCTCCAATCTGGTTATTGCCATGGCGGACCCCTCCAATATGCAGGTGGTCGAGGACGTCAGGTTCGTCACCGGGTTTAACGTCGATGTGGTCGTGGCGTCGGAGGCGGATATCATCGACGCCATTAAAATGAATTACGGCACCAGGGGATTGGAGGGACAAGGATCGGTATCGCTGGACGCCAAGGACTACGACTTTGAAGACGGCGACGATTCCGGCACATTCGGCGACATGGACGACGACGACAGCGTTGTAGAGGTGGAGGACTTCGACGCTTTGGTCCACGGCGCCGTGGACACCGTGGAAGTTATCGACACGTCCGATGACGACGATTCCAGCGAGAACGTCGAGGCGCCCATTATAAAGCTCGTGAACGGAATACTTATCAAGGCGATCAAGCTCGGGGTATCGGACATCCATTTTGAGCCTTACGAGAAATCATACAGGATCAGATACAGGCTTGACGGCGTGTTGAGAAAGGCGATGGGGCTTCCCCTCAAGATCAAAAACGCCATCACGTCGAGGGTCAAGATCATGGCGAGACTCGACATTGCGGAGAAACGCCTCCCCCAGGACGGCCGTATCAAGCTCAAGCTCGGCAAGACCAGGGAGATGGACTTCAGGGTCTCCGTCCTTCCGGTCCTATACGGCGAAAAGGTCGTCATGAGGCTCCTTGACAAGTCGAACCTCCAGCTCGATATGACCAAGCTGGGCTTCGAGGTGGAGGCGCTGGAGAGATTCAAGGACTCGATCCACCAGCCCTACGGCATGGTTTTGGTAACCGGCCCCACAGGATCGGGGAAGACGACCACCCTCTATTCCGCCCTCTCCGAGCTTAACAAGGAGGCGGACAACATTATGACGGCCGAGGACCCGGTGGAGTTCAACCTCGGCGGGATAAATCAAGTGCAGATGCACGATGAGATCGGCCTCAACTTCGCTGCCGCCCTGAGATCGTTCCTCCGCCAGGACCCGGACATCGTCATGGTGGGGGAAATACGGGACTTCGAGACCGCCGAGATCGCCATCAAGGCCGCCCTCACAGGTCACCTCGTTCTCTCCACGCTTCACACGAACGACGCCCCATCAACGGTAAACCGGCTCCTAAATATGGGAATAGAACCCTTCCTTGTAACATCGTCTCTCAACGCCATCGTGGCCCAGAGGCTCGCCAGGAGGATTTGTGAAAACTGCAAGGAAAAAGTCGACGTCCCGGCCCAGGCCCTAATCGATATCGGGGTCTCCCCGGAAGAAGCGGGAGAGATCGAAGTTTACAAGGGAAAGGGCTGCTCCACATGTGCCAATACCGGGTATAAGGGGAGGGTTGCCCTATACGAAGTGATGAAAATGAACGACGAGCTCAAGGAATTAGTCCTAAACGGCGCCTCGACCATCGAGCTTAAGAGGGAAGCGATGCGCCACGGAATGAGAACTCTAAGACAGGCCGGCATCCTGAAGATCAAGGAGCAGGTCACCTCCATCGAGGAGGTACTTAGGGCATCCGCGGCGGATTAATAAATCGTAAAATCTAAAAAATGAAATGAAGAGGATCTTCTTATGGCAAGTCTTCATCAACTCCTGAAAATAATGGTGGAGAAAGGGGCCACCGACCTGCACATCACAACGGGCACGCCGCCGCAGATCAGGATCGACGGAAAATTAGTCCCTCTCTCTATGGACCCCCTGACGGGTACGGACACTAAAAACCTCTGCTACAGCATCCTCACCGACTCCCAGAAACATAAGTTCGAGGAGAGCAACGAGCTGGACCTCTCCTTCGGCGTCAAGGGACTTTCCCGGTTTAGGGCCAACGTCTTCATCCAGAGGGGAGCCATGGCCGCCGCTTTTAGGATAATCCCCTACAAGTTTATGTCTTTTCAGGAGTTGGGGCTACCCCCGGTGGTCGAGGATCTCGCCAAAAAGCCGAGGGGACTGATCTTGGTCACAGGCCCAACCGGATCGGGCAAGTCGACGACACTGGCATCGATGATCAACAAGATCAACGAGGAGAGACACGAGCATATCATCACCATCGAAGACCCTATCGAGTACCTTCACCCCCACAAGGGATGTATCGTAAACCAGCGGGAGGTGGGAGCCGATACGGAAGGATTCAAGACGGCCCTGAAATATATCCTCAGGCAGGATCCGGACATAGTCCTCGTCGGTGAGATGAGAGACCTGGAAACCATAGAGGCGGCTCTTACCACCGCGGAGACGGGCCACCTCGTCTTTGCAACGCTCCATACAAATTCCGCCGTCCAGACGATAAACAGGATAATAGACGTCTTCCCGCCCTACCAGCAGTCACAGGTCAGGGCCCAAATATCCTTCGTTCTGGAGGGTGTCCTCTCCCAGCAGCTGATCCCAAGAGCGGGGGGCAAGGGAAGGGTGCTGGGCATCGAAGTCATGGTTCCCAACGCCGCCATCAGAAACCTCGTCAGGGAGGACAAGATCCACCAGATATACTCCATCATGCAGGTGGGCCAGACAAAATTTGGAATGCAGACGATGAACCAGTCCCTCTACACCCTATACACAAAAGGGTTGTTAACCTTAGATGTTACAATGGGAAGGAGCTCCGATCCCGAGGAGTTAAGGAATATGCTCGCGAGAGGCGCTGCCGCCGCCGGAAAAACCGGTCAACCCCAGGCTCAGACCCAGGCCCAAAGGGGAGGGGGGGGAATGCCGCAATAAACCTTTCTCCAGGGAGATCTCCCAATCTGATGGGATCATAGAAACAGACAGGTGGGCGGAGAAAGGGCTTAAACGGGGGGGATGGGTTGAACGG
>Ga0180431_10008023_pt1 | contig 12182 bp, 10 predicted proteins | sample SS_ome_11_FD_132459 | JGI IMG/M metagenome (GOLD analysis project Ga0180431, IMG submission 132459) | Hypersaline lake sediment archaeal communities from the Salton Sea, California, USA - SS_1_MS_1 metaG | ecosystem: Environmental > Aquatic > Non-marine Saline and Alkaline > Hypersaline >... | reverse complement strand
TGGTCTCGAACTCTTCAAACGAGAGGGAATGGCAGGTATATATCTTGCGGATATTGCGAGCTGCCGCGGATCGGCGCACGGCTAACGCCGAGAATGGTTGGTGGAAATTGATGCAATCAAAGGTGTATTGATTTTGGATAGACTCAAACAGCTCTTTGCAGTTTGACAAAGTAGATCTCAGAAAAGAAAGGCTGTTTCTTTGATCAACATTGTATCTCCACTCCTGAACACGGTGAATGAGCTCTTTGCTTGAATTATGATTCGGCAACTTACGCGTTAGAATATGAACATTATGCCCTTTGTTCTGCAATCGGGTGCTCTGCTCAAATAAAACCCTCTCTGCTCCTCCAATTACATCATGTATTGAAACATCTGAAGCGAATAAAATATCCATGATCTAAACTCTTAAACGCATAGAGATCACCAAGCTGTTCCGTATCCATAGCCACTATACAACACCATATTGGTTAAATGGTCATTGCTGAAGCTTTTTTGAAACTGATTTAGATTAGTTTTGCAGATCTTCATGAATGAGGTATTACTCAAAGCATCGATGAAATCTAGACGGAGATTTATAACATATCCGATTGCAGATTCTGGAATAGGGGCATTGTATCCTTGCAAAACCTCTATTCACTCCGTTTTTTATCAACTAATAACCCGTATGAGAATCCCAGCGCATAGGCGATTTCACAAAAGAACCAAATAAATCTTCCTTTGATTAATGCATGAAGCAAAAGTACTGGAAATCGCAAAAGCCGAATCGGCATGGGCATATAAGATCTAAAGGACCCATGGCTTGCGGGTGTTTCAATGACCCACTGAGGGTAGTTTCGATTAGTATAGGCCGCCTGGCAACCGTTACGATAGAATTGCCTTATTAAGCTAGATAAAGTTGCTGGAGGGAGATGGGAATACCTGACTTTTGGAATGACGACCACTCTGTACCCGGCCTTTCTAAATTCCTGGCGGAGGTAGGGATCCAACCCCCTTGGTATGAGTTCGTTTTCACCACCTACACTTCTAAAAACCTCTGCTCTCAGTACCAACAGCGGGTGCTCCGCAAGATCCGAATCAGTAATTATCCGCACTGGTTTCCAAGAACGACGAGGAATCTGTTTCATTGCTTTTTGCAAGAACAGTCCTGCACCTTCTGGAATCACATTGTTTCCTCCGGCAGCACCAATTCCTGGGTATGAGTCCATCACAGCCACTAACTTGCGAAAAGTGTCGGGATCGGGCAATGATGTATCGTCATCGAGGGTTAAGAGATACTTGCCGTTGGCAATGGCGGCCCCAATATTTATAGCCCGGCCTTGTCTGGGATCACCCCGCACCACAATGAGTTCAAAGTCTTGGAAATCTTGAAAGCCAATCTGGCCTAACAGTTTCAAGAAATAACCATTCCGGTTGGCGTCGTAAGTAGGGATGATCACAGAGAGCTCTTTTTGCGATTCTTCAGGCAAGTAATGCCATACTTCTCCCGGTGAGGGCTTTGGATTGGCATACTTCACGAACCGGCGTGCAATAGTGTCAGCCGGCAGCCAAGGGTCTGAGTGAAAGTTATTTAGGATTTCCTCCAATCTCTTTTCCACCTATTCTTAACCCAAAGCAGGATTTCCCATCAAAGGTGATTTAACTACATTCAAGATGAATGCCTCCTATTGACTTCTGAAATAAAATATCTCAATTTACCTGAAGGCTCTCTTTCAATAAGAGGCACCCTTTTCAAGTGTATTTGAACTGTTTTTCCCAATTGTTCATTTATCAGCCGCTTGAAGAGTTTTTCTCCATGGCCAGAATTGTTGGAACCGCTGACAACGTCAACTTCAAAGGTGTCCAGGTTTTTCTGTACTACCCTGAACTGAAGGATAGAATCTGGATATGTTTTCAGCACTGCCAGGTTGATATAATCAAAAATTTCGGATGAATAGGTTTTGCCGTTGGCGAGCCGGAAAACGTCGCTCTCTTTAGTTACTGACACTTTCATTAAGGGTAGTCCCCGTCCACAATGGCAAAGCCCTGGCAAAAAGGCGCCAAGATCCCCAACCCTATAGCGGATAAGGGGCATATAGTGATTTCTCAAATGAGTAACATAGATCTCACCTGTTTTCCCTGGTGGTTGAGGATTTCCCTGCTGGTCAAGGAACTCCATAAACGTAAGTTCACTTGATATGTGCCAACTCCCATGCGGGCATTCGTAAACAAATCCGCCTGTTTCTGAACAGCCGTATTCATTGGCAGTCTTACAACCAAATACTTCTTCAATGAGAGTTCTCTGAATAGGTGTGCTGGACTCAGCTGTAATAATAACCACCTTGATGGCCAACTTATCAGCAACAATCTTATTATCTTTGAGAAAAACTGCCAGCGCATATATAGCTGAAGGATATCCATATATGACCGAAGGCTTGAACCGTGATATCTTTTTCCATATCCTTGCCAGTGCTTCTTCTCGAAGATCAAACGCTGGAAATAGAAGAGAGTTCATGAGATAGCTCTTAAGTTGTTGCGCTATTCGATCTTTGTACCCAGTATAAGGTCTTCCCCAAAACGCCACCTGGGGGGAACCTGGCTTAACGCCCCACCAGTTTTTAGCCCTCCAGCGGCTGGCCTCAGAATAACTCTCATGCTCGCTAGTGTAATATAAGGTCAGGCTTAGCCCCGTTGAGCCGCTTGTCCTTCCTGTAGTAACTCTCCCGGTATAGTTAGGATTGAGAAATTGTTGTATATTGTCTTGTAAGGTTTTCTTGTGGAGTCTTGGAAAGCCCAAAAACTCTTCATAGGAAAACCTCTTATTATTCATATCCCAGCCGGTATCAGCACAGACCTCGCGGTAATACGGAACTTCGCGGATTGCCTTATTAACCGTCTTCCTAACAAGCCGCCACTGACTGGAAAGTACTTGTTCCTGACTCTTCCATTGTGACTGAGACAGATCTTTTAGAGCGCGAACTGCGTACTCCCGTTTTATGTTCTGGACAAGAGGCCAGTAGAAATAGCGGGTAAAGGCCGAATGCAGGCTCATGAAGCTAGAACCTCTTTATAAAGGCTGATGTATTCAGAGGCAGCTTTCTGCCAGGAAAATTTCGTAATCTGACGGTATCCGGATTCAATAAGCATCTGACGGTAGTCGGTATCAAATACTATTCTGTTTAGTCCTTGGGCAATATCATCAACATTGTTAGGATCTACCAAACATGCTGCGCCGGCAGTGATCTCCGGGATAGAAGAACTGTTACCGGCCAAAACCGGCACCCCCAGAGACATGGCCTCCAATGGTGGGAAGCCGAATCCCTCATAGAGAGAGGGGTAGCAAAGGGCATGGGCCTTTTGGGTCAATCCGATTAAGATATCCTTTTCAACCACCCCGCATACCTGGATTTCGTTGAAGAGTCCTAAGTCTTTGGCCCGACTCGCATATTCACTCCTGATCCAATCGTCGTAAGAAATACCGGCTATCAGCAATTCCGGGAACTCCTTTTTGCTTTTCTTGCATCCTGCTATGGCTTCAATGAGTCGCCCAAGATTCTTTCTAGGGTCCAGCACTCCTATATAGAGCAGATACGAGCGAGGTAAATTCTGCTTCTGAATAACCAGATCTGCCTTTGCCCTATAGCGCCTCCCATTGCTTTGAACTGGTTCAAAGCCATTGTGAATCACCCTTATTCGATCCTCAGGGTATGAGAAGTAGTTCAACAGTTCATGTCGCGTGAACTCCGAAACGGTTGTGATCATATCAACACGTTTCAGTGATCTTTGCATCTGCTGCCTATAATTCTGTACCTCTTCGTCTTTGTATAGGACAGGAAGGGCCAGATAACGGCAATCATGAACGGTTAAAACCGTTTTCATTCTCTTTGTCGGCGGAACATTGATATGTAGGGAATGAAAAACATCTATTCCGTTCAGATATGAATCAAAGGGCGGCCAGTCATGCTTCCACCAGCTGTCCACGAGCCTCCGCGGTAAACGAAGAACGTGATTATTTGTAGCTAGATAAGAAATGTCCTTGCTCAAACAAGCAGTTCGAAAATAGTTCAGGAATAAAGTGAATCGACCATTATCAGAAGTAGCTGGAAGATAAAGGAGCAGATTATGAATAACCTCCGACAAACCACTTGCCCTGTTAATGACCAAGGGGCTTGCATCAATGGCAACCTTCATCATTCTTCCCCCCCCAGGGGCCTCTTGCCCGAGCATCAGCAAATACATTAATCAGTTTTTTGGCAGCCTTCTCCCAAGTATGTGAGGAGGCATGATCGAGGCCCATTCTTACTAGCCGTGTCCTCAGCGTATCGTCAGACAATACTTTTTCTATATGCTGTGCCAAGGCCTGGGTATTGTTGGGCTCAACTTGAATAGCAGCATTCCCAACTGTTTCCGGTAAAGATGAACAATTTGATGCTATTACTGGTGTCCCACACGCCATGGCCTCCAAGGGCGGGGAGGTCCATCCCTCATAGAATGATGGAAACACAAAAAGATCTGCTCCATTGTAAAGATTCAGCAGGCCATCTCCGGCTTGATCCACATTTCCGAGGAAGTGAACCCGTCCCGACAAGCTTGTATCATTCACAAACCGTTGAGCCTGAACCCATGCGGTATCCGGGGGGCCAGCCATCACCAAATCATGGGGTACTTTAGCGGAAGCTATATTATAGGCTGAAAGAATTCCCATCACATTTTTGTGTGTAGCGATCGCTCCTACGTACAGAATATACGGCCGTTTCAGACCATACGTATCTCTCAAACGGCCCCGCAGGGCTTTTCCGTCTGGCAGTTGCCGGAATTCTTTATCCACGCCATGGGTAATTACATATATCCTTTCCGGAGCCACGCCAACATAGCGAATGAGTTCTTCTCTCGTGGTCTCAGAAACAGCAATTAGATAGTCGGCATGCTTTAAAACAAATGATAGACCTTGACCCAATGATGCAACGCTTTTGTGGGGTAACTTTTCAGGGATCATTTTATAGGCTAAACCGTGAATGGTGGTCAGAACCAGAGCGCGACTTGTTGGAGGAAAGTAGAATTCATTTGTGTAGAGAAGATCGCATTTGGGTACAAGTGTCTCAAAATCAGGCCAGGAAAACCGTTTCCAAAATGGAATCAACAGCCTTTGCGGCACACGAATTACGCTTTCCTTGACATGGTCCTCCAGGGGTCTCAGGTGCTTTGAAGTCTGGCGCATATAGTCGAAATAAAGTAGATCAAAATCAATATCCTCATGCTTAAGCAACTCACTAATTATGCAGGCTGTACAGCGTTTGACGGCCCTTGAACCATGGACAATGGGACTCATGTCAATGGCAATCCTATTCATAGGGCTTTATTCTCTTGATAATAAGGCCGTCTGGCCGAAGCTACTAGCCTAACCTGGAAACTACCCGGATGCTTTTCGCCAGGTGATTCGATTGTGTAAATCATTTTCAAAACAGCATACCATAGGATTCTTACCAATCTGTATGACAAATGCCGAGGTTTCCACTTGAGGGGCCATTTCTGTCGTATAAATCTAATATCTGAGAACCCTGCCAAAGCCGTAATCTGCTTCAGCGACATCTCAGTGAATAAAGTTTGATGTGTAAAATCGTTATATCTACAAAAAACAGAGGTAAAGCCTGATACTTGCGGAACATTTATGACTGCATTCCCGCCCGTTTCAAGTGCTTTCAATACAGCACGTAAGAAGCTAACTGTTTGCTCTTTAGGGACGTGCTCCAAAACATCATTCATTGTAATCATTTTATAGGTCCTTGGATGTTTATGAAGAAACGCGGCCGTATTATTAACAACATGAATATTGCAGCTTACCCGATCCCCTGCCTCTCTTGCCTGTTGGGGGGAAAGTTCTAATCCTTCTATATTTGTATATCCATTTTGTTTCAAAAAAAAGAGAAACTTTCCATCTCCACAGCCTATATCCAAGATTCTGGCCTTCCTGTCTTCTGGAAGGCAGTCATAATACCACTCCCCAAATCCCCTACTAGTAAGCTCATAATCCCTCCATCCATGCAGGTCTTCATAAAATGTTTCGTGGTATTTTTCGAATATCTCTTTATTCATCTATCCAAAGCTCCCGTTTGGACTTCAATTCATTATCGCGATTAATGATTATCAAGACCTCTTTTGCAACGGCATTCCAAGTCAGTCTTCTAATAAGAAAATCATGAAGAATATCGGCCTTTTCCTTTCTTTCTCTTGGGTGAGTGTATAACCAAAAGATCATATCTGCTAGTGCATGAGGATCTTCGGGCGCAACCAATGATAAGCCTTCTCTGATCTCCTGCGGATAATCTTCAATATAAAGATCATTAGCAATAACAGGCATTTCAAAGGCAGAATATGTTGCAAAGCGGGTGGTAACCGGACCTAGATCTTCAAGTCCCTTCGATGTCATATTCATAAGGCCAACGTCAATGCCACCCATGACCTCAAATAGATATTCAGGCTGAACATACCCAAGAAAGAGTATTCTTGAAATCATACCCATCGCCTTTGATTCTTCTACTAAGCCATCTATCTCAGGACCACCACCAATCATTATCATATATAAATTTGGTATCTCCTTTTGGCACAATTCCATTGCCTTCAGAGTACTCCTCAAATCATAATAGTCCCATATGGAGCCCAAGTACCCCAAATAAAAACCATTATTCGATAGGTTCATTTTTTTCAAGACTATTGAACGCCCCATTTTTTTTGATACTGGTAAATCAGTGCCATTTAATATCATATGAGCCTTGCTTGCTTTCAGATTGTAATAATCAATTACCCAGCGTAATCGAGGGTAGGAAGGGACAATTAAACCGGTAGCTTTTTTGAAATCAGCAGCCTGATATCTCTCTACCCTTAACAATTGGCTTCTATCTGCACCAGCTATCTCCATACCGCGAAGTAAAATGCTGTTCATTTCAATGTAAAAAGGAATTCTAAATATTATTGAGCACCATCGAGGAAAAGGATTGATTTCCAGCTCTCGCACATAGATTCCATCAAACTTTTTCAACAAACAGAGCACAAAAAAGAAAACACCAGCCAATATCTTAACCCAAAGTTTCCCTAGAACCGAGAATCGCCACGGCCATAGATAATAAAAGCGAACACCTGGAATTTTGGGACGTACCTTTTTCGGTCGGGGTACCACCGCATCTACTTCGCACGAATTATTGCTAAATCCACGCAAAACCCCCAAAGTATGTGTTTGACAAGCATTGGGGACATCCAATTCAACAAAAGAAAAATACAAGATTCTCATAAAAGCCATCTATAGGTATGATTACAAAATAACTCAATTAGTTATGATTTTTCTAATACGAAAAACCGGTGGTAGGGCCATTCAAAAACCCTGTACGTCTTTACAATTCGAAATTTTCTATTTTCTATGGCCAGTCTTATTCTATTAAGGGAGTAACCAATCTTACCTATTTCCCAGTAGTGCTCACCATCATATTCATGAGGGCTTGGCCGCGGAAATGGATGTGCAATGAGTTTCTTGATTGGCCTATCAAATCTTGGTAATTCAAGATAGATTCTATAAGACGTTGTAACGTCTGGTAAAGATAGGTTCACGCGTTTTTGTGAAACACGATGTATTTCTCCAAGCGCATCTCCAAATTGTGAGTATGGTAAATGCTCCAAAACTTCATAGCATGATACAACATCAAATGTTTTATCTGCGAAGGGGATTCTCAAAACAGAGCCAGCTACATTCGGGTTTAATTCGTGCACAACATCCAAGGTAGTAACGCTAATACCTTTTTCTCTTAGGTATCTTGTTACAAAGCCGTTCCCCACGCCGATTTCGAGCACACTCATTGGCTTCATCGAAATTACTTCATTGACTTGGTGCCAATAGCTGCAAAAACGTTTCTTACTGTCATAGTGAGAATTCAAATAAGGATATCGCACCTCAAGCGAGCCTTCTTTGCTGATATCTTTATGCATCTTATTTAACATCTTACGAAGAAGTATCAATTAGGACAATCACACCTTGCTATTTAATCCAGTCTCTTACTCTTTCATGACCTATATGAGAGAAGCATTGAGCAAAAAGTTGGCCGCTCTTAAGGCCGATTCTTTGGTATTTCTTCATCGCATCTTCCTCTGAATTTGTCGGAATTAATCTTTCTATTATGCTTGACCTGGCAATTGTCGGATTGAATGTGAAATGTGCGTTTCCAATTCCAACATTTCCTAGCACTTTCTTGTATTTTATTTTTCGTCTTGATATTGTATTATAGTTTTTGACTTTATCTCTAATTGAACGCAACCGGATAAAACCAATCTCTTCATTCGCCTCCATGAATGCAATCAACTCAGATACATAATTTGATAGTGGTTCAAAAGAGATGAAATCATCTTGTAAGTACACTATATATGGCAGATTTAGTTTTATCACCTCTTTCATTAGAGCGCTATACCCCCCGGCGCATCCCAGATTTGAAGCAGGATAGATAATATCGTGAATATGGTTTCTATATCTATCTATTACTTCTTCTGTCTTTTGATCCTTAACTCCTTGGACAAATACAATAATCAAAAAGCTTTCTAGATTTGCTTTGTTCAATTTTATGAATGATCCCAACGTCTTTTCGAAGTATAGTGGTCTTTTATATGTTAGTATTGTGATCGGTATCTTTATTTCCCCGCCTCCAAATTTTGTATCTTCAAGGTGCCTTTTTCGTTTTAATCTAGGCAGTATATCCCAATACACAATATAGAAGGGATCCATAAATATGTTCCTTAATCGCCACTTTAGGATGTTTGCTGTTTCCCACAAGAAAGATAGCGCCATGTGAACTCCAATAACAGCTAATCTTTTCCTTTACTGTCGCACCAAAGTTTCTTTAAATAATTTCTGAATCCCATACTTAAAGAATTTATCAAATAAATAGGACACTAAAATGTAATTTATAAGAGCCACTAAAATGAGCAGGATAAAGTAAAAGATGTCAACTGATTCAATCGTAATATTAAGAAATGATATAGTTAGACACATGATTCCTGTGTTTATCAATGGAAGGATTATCATTTTAGCAAACTTACGAAACCGACATCTTAAAGTCTTTATCACCATTGAGCTAAAGCCGAATGCAGAAACTGCAACACTTGACAGTACGGCATATGAAACACCTAGTAAACCCCATCGGATGGTAAAGGGGTAGATTAGAACGCATAAAAGAAGGAGACGCATTGTTTGGCACTTGGTGCCAATGCCTGGTTTTTTCATGGCTGAAAATACAGGACTTGTAGTAGATATGATTGACCGTGCTAATCCGACTAGACATAAAATTTGTATAGCTGGAACCATAGGCATCCATTTTTCCCCTAAGAATATCTCCGTAAATTCCGGACCAAGGACAAAAATCCCTCCAGCTAATGGTGTAGAGACAAAGGCAGTAAGTTGTAATACCTTCAGATATGCTCCCCTTAGTTTCGGTAAATCATCCTGGAATTTCGAATATGCGGGGAATGTAACTTGAGAAATAACATGGGCTATTTCAGTGGCAGGTAAATTAGATATCAGAAAAGCCATCTGGTAAAAGCCTAATGCTGTTACACCAAGCATTTTGCCTACTAAAACATCATCTCCCTGAGTGATTAGAAAAATCAATATGCTAGAACCCAAGATCCATTTTCCAAAACCAAAAAGTTCTTGGAACTTCGCCTTCTCAAAACTGATTCGAGGACGGTAAGAGTGAACCATATATGACATAAAAACCCGAACACAATGAGCTGCAAGCCCGCCCCAGACAAGCGCCCATACATCCCGCAATATAAGTGCTAAAGCAATGGCTACAGTGAGGTCAGCAACAGTAGCAGAGGATTCATAAAAGAACAGTTTGTTAAACTCCAGCTCCTTCTGGAAGAAGACTATCCCTATGTTCCTTATGCCTGAAAGGAGAATCGTTACAGCAATCACCCTAATTATGAGTGTTGCCTCGGCAGAGTTGAAGAATTTAGCTACAAGAGGAGCTCCAAAGAAAAGAAGAATGAAGAGAAACATCCCTCGGATAACAGATATTGTCCACGCAGTATCAAGGTAAGACTCGACGTTCTCTTTCTTTTGTATTAAGGCTGCCTGAAAGCCTGTTTGGGAAAAGGTTTCAAGTGTTGATATGGCCAGCATTGCGATCCCCAGAAGGCCAAAATCTGATGGGGCCAGCAACCTTGCAAGAATTATTGTTCGAATAAAGCCTAAGCCCCGATTAGTGAACCTGAGCGTAAAGACCCATATACCGCCACGGATAACCTTTTTGGAAAGAGATTCGGACGAGGCTAGGGAGATGGGTTGAGTTTGTCCCGGCCGCCTTGCCTGAGCGCTCGCGCTGGCGGGCAGATCCATTGATTTCATTGGTTACCTTGTTGATAAAGCGAAGAGCAGAGAGCAAAGAGCATTGCGCGGGCTCGCCCTCTCATTTAAGTGATTTGATAAAACCCGATATCATCCTACAAAGCTCGTCGAGTTCGGATAATAGATGATTTTTCATTCTTTCTGAGACTAGCTTTTTCATTTGATAGACCATTATCATATTTGCATTCTCAAAGGTTGATCTTCTAGCGATATTGAGAAACTGAATAAATTCCTTCTTTGAATTGGAGCCTGATCCCTCTGCTATATTATTTGACATTGATAGGCCAGCGCCTCTCAACTGTTCGGCAAAGCGGTATAACTTTCTCTTCTCAATATCATCGGCTATGTCAAACAATTCCAATCCTATCTTAATAGCCTTTTTCCAGATTTCGAGATTCTCAAATCTAAATGAATAGTTACCCATTCTGCTCCGTTTAAAATCTAAGCTATTTGCTCCTCGCTCTCTACTCTAGGCCTCTCAACAGGCGATTGTGTTTCCAGTTCCGGTATCACTGCAACCATACCCAGCACAAACCAGAAGGGCTCCATTATCCTCACTATAATAAAGGTGTTTGCACCAGTCGCATGAAATAATAAGCCTACAAAACCTACCAAGAAACCCATGGAAAGCCCTCTATATAGAACATCGCTGGTGCCCCGAAAAACCGTCAATCCGTATTTCAGGATTGCGAAGAGCAAGAGCATAAAAGTGAACAGCCCAATGATGCCTGTTTCTACCAGAATCCTTGGATACTGGGCATCAACGAACTTATATCCTGTTACCCCAAATCCAAAAACGGGATGTTTAGCCGTATCCTTCAAGGCATCCTGCCACGATTTGAGCCTGGCTGACGTAGACGTATCCAATTTGATATTTGCAATTTGTATCTGATCCGATTGGGCTTGTTGGGTAAAGGTGTACCTGATCCTTTCTTTCACCACCCTGGGTGATACGGTAGGCAGCAGAATAGCCAAAAAGAGGATACCGATAATGATCAACTTCCTCTTCTCGGAAAGCCAAGCAAAAACAAGTAGAATTGGGAAAAAGCCCAGGTAAGATGCCCTGGATTCGGTAAATAGAAAGGGGATAAAGGCAAGGATCGATATACCTCCATAAATAATCCTGTCTCTCCATGCATGGGTGGTCAAAAAGAGCCCCATTGTTATAGCCATCATCAAAATAAGGTATCCACCAAGGGTATTCGGTTCGCCGTTCTCACCCTCAAATGGTGCTGAAACCCTCTCCCCTCCGGGTATCTGAGCTATGCCAAGAATTGAGACAATAACGCAAGCAATCAGGAGCGCCCACAGGAAGTGATGGATTTGTTTCTTCTCCTGCACATGGTTGACCACCATGAAGTAGATAATGATGTACTGGAAGTATTTGAGTACAAAGAGAAACCCGGTTTTCAGATCAACCCTGCCCATCAGAGCACCGAGGAGTGTTGCGATCAGCGAGGCGACTATGTAGAAGCCAATGGGCTTGTTAAGCGGTGTCTTTAAGAAGAACCCAAGCTCCTTATGTATCGCCATCCTGGCAAGCCAGCCAAAGCCAATTATTAAAAGAATAAAGTCATCTAATCGAAGGGTTATACCCCTTCCAAGCGATGCGCCGCCGGTTTCACCTATGATGATCTCAGGGCTTAAGAGCATGGAAAAGATAAGGATATACAGTGCGATTTGCGAGCTTACAAAGCTGACCATAAAAAGGATTATGCCTGCGGCAACTGCTAAGGTTTTGCCGGCAGACATAGTCGGCATAAAGAAGGCCAGAGAGAAGGTGACGAGGAGAATGAGTAAGAGAGGAAAGACTAACTGAAGG
>Ga0180431_10008022_pt1 | contig 12183 bp, 10 predicted proteins | sample SS_ome_11_FD_132459 | JGI IMG/M metagenome (GOLD analysis project Ga0180431, IMG submission 132459) | Hypersaline lake sediment archaeal communities from the Salton Sea, California, USA - SS_1_MS_1 metaG | ecosystem: Environmental > Aquatic > Non-marine Saline and Alkaline > Hypersaline >... | reverse complement strand
TCATCCAGTTACAAAGCACTGTATCTAGGTAGCAATAAACCACAATGGGATGAATCAGAGGTTACACAAATCGAACAGGGTGTCAAGTGGTTCGTCCCAGGATCAAAGCCAGTGTATGGCACCTTTGCTATAGCAATCCAGGATAAGGATGGCTTCTTTGATGATTTGTTGGAACAGATACATGGCTATCAAGGAAATATTGATACATTTGTACTAAATTCATTACGACTGAAAGACCTGAGATCGAAAAGACAGGCCCCCCGATCCAAGTCTGAACCAGGGTGGTATGTCTGTAATCCAGGTCTATTCATTGCAGATGTAAGTGATAGCAACAATATGGGACCACGCGAGTTTGCATCATTTGCGACTTGTCGCAAATGGAATCACACTCAATATGACCGAGTGCCACTTGATCTGTTCTGTCGTCTGCGTGGGAAGATGGAAAAAGCAGAGGTGAATTTGCGCCACCTTTTTGCAGGCCCACAACACCTGTTTACAGCCAATGAAGTGTATAAGCGACTCGTCTCTCAATTGGTTACCAATGATGAAAATCGCGAAAAGAGAATACAGTTGCTTGAAAGTTTTTTGGACTCCTATCAGTCATTGGATTTACGGCTCCCTGGGCCGTCAACTCCGCCCCAGATCAGCAAACATGACCTGTACGATCTGTTCTGTCCAGATGCCAAGAGGAGTAAGCCATTCGCCTTTGTAGTTCCGGGTTACAACAATGAGAAGTGGGTGAAGCAGAATCTGAATAGTATTCGGCAACAGAGATATCATAATTATCGTGTTATCTATGTCGATGATGGTTCCACTGATGATACTGGAGCTGCTATTCAGAAATGGCTTGCGCAATATCCAAAGATGCAGAATAGAGTGCGATATATTCAAATGCCCAACAACCAGGGACCTGCTAGTAGCCGTTACATTGGCTATCATTTATGTGATGATGAGGAGGTTTCAGTCCTTCTTGATGGAGATGATTGGTTAATTGATGATAATGTGCTTGATACCTTGAATGGTTATTACACTGATATCCGCAAAGAGGTTTATGCAACGTATGGCAGTCATGTGATTTGGAATGGCAAGAAGATGTCACATCAGGATAAGCCGATAGGGAGCATCTCATACAAACCAGATATCATTGCTAATCGGGCTTATCGTGCTCTTAAAACCCCCTTTCGATCGGTGCACCTGCGTACCGGCTATGCACGTCTCTTCAAAGCAATCAGGATTCAAGATCTATGGGATGGCGATGGTCATTTCTATCGCGTGTCAACTGACAGGGCAGAAATGTTCTCTGTCCTGGAGATGGCCGGCATCAGACAGTGTAATGTGCCAAAGCCATTGCACGTCTACAACAGAGCAAATAGCGAAGCGTTCTCAACCAGTTATTTTCATAATAAAGAGAAAGGGAATCCATGGACAGAATATCGCGCCCATGCAAACAAGAGGATAAGTTTGTGCACTCAGTATCCGGTGTGCTACCATCAATGGCATGACGGATGGACCAGGAGGGAATGGAAGAACAGGATCAAAATGCGTTCAGTGGTATATCTGACAGATATTGACCATCCTGATCTCTCAATACAGACCATTCAGGTTGCTCGTTGGAAAAAGGACGGTGTGCAACCAATCATGGGGGGCTACAGACTCCCTCAAAAAAGTATGAACATAGACATAGACACAGACATAGAAAAATATTGTAAACTTATACTTGAACATCCTGGAACATCGTGCATTTTCCTGTTTCCAGTGGCACCCAATGATGAGATCGCAGGAAGCCCAACACTCCTTGCAGATCGAGGCCCTTTTGCAAAAGGGACAGCAAATTTAATTAAACCAAATGAAAGAATCATCGCAGGATTCATCAAACATCTCAAGCCTGAGTATGCAGGTATGTGGAGGGATATGCCGGGAATTTTCATGGATTGTGAGGATAGTCATGATGATGAGGCAGTTGCATTGGCTGTGCTCATATAGATGGTAAACTGAATGAATATTTGCTTACAAAATGCTTGTTTTTGTAAGCAAATCAACCCCAAAAATGTTATTTCTCATGGGATGGGTGAGAAGATGACTCAGTGCTCAAATGCTTCCATAAAGCCCTCGGCCATGCGCATCTGGGAGAGGTAGGTCATGACAAGGGCGAATACAACGCTGGTAATGAGAGCAACCGTGGTGTTACGCGACGCAGTGTACGCGATCAGGAACAGAACAAGGAGACGGAAGACAGCGTTCTCAAACAGGTCAGCGACAAAGGCTGGGAGTTCGGGACTGGCCATGCCACCATAGAGAACGAGGAAGAGTGTCAGTGCAGCACTGAACCACTGGTTCTGAAGTAGGTTCTGGAGCTGAGTATTAACCTGGGTAAGAAGAGCTTGCATATGTAGACTCGGTCTATTCTATAGTTATACTATATTCCAGAAAAACTTTTCCAGGTGTTCATGCTCTCATGATCATATCTAGAACAAAAATCAGTAAAATGCCTAATAAAACATACATGATGAGACTTTCAAAGCCTTTGCTCTTACCGCCATCAGATGCCCCGAGTCCAAGGCGGTGCGACAAAAGCTTGTCCAGTTTCTCATTGATTTGTCTCCCTATGAAATCCTCGGCCGAACCTCCTCCAATCATGTTGATGAGACTGTTCAGACCAGCCCCAAATCCTTCAGTGACCATAGATTTCACTGACTGTTGCGACTGGGACTGAGGCTGTTGAACCGGGTCTGCAAGGAGTTTCTTAACTCGTTCCCTGCACTCTGGACAGGAAAGGATGTGATAAATGTGCAGGTCACATTTGGTTTCTCCATCCAGTGTGATATTGGACCCACTACATGATCCGTGTCCTGGAGTGAGCAGTGGAGCGGGTGGTGATGTGGGGGTGGGTGTGGGAGGTGGTGTAGGGTGGTGGTAGCCACCACCTTCCTGGTGATATAGATTATTGTTTCTATAATCTGGGTTTCGGAGGCTCTCTGTATTTGAAGATGATGTTGCCGAGAAGGCTTCCATTAGAGAGGCCGGCATCTACTAATACGTATACCACTTATATATAGCGGCGATAAAATATTGTGAGACTATTTGTATGCATTGAATATGTCTATCATGTCAATCAGGGATTTTCTGGATGCATTGGAGATGAGCCATTCACTGCCAGCCAATCGACCAGTGACCGTCCAACCGTAAGCCGAGGATTTGTGAAACTTGGTCACAATAGTACAAGTACTGTTCGTAATTCTTGTTCGATTGGAGTATTCTAGATCTGCAAGGATCTCATGGACACAATCATCACAAAAATATATTCTCATCGAGGACCACTTCATTGTTGCTGGTTGCTGTCAGGACGTGCTTTTGGAGCAAGCAATCAATTTGTCATGTGCCGCCGCTGAGCGTGTCATTCATTCATGCATTGGTTCATGTGTCCTTGGTGCTTCCAAAATACATCAGGAACCAATAAGCTATCGTCATCATGACAGACAGACGAAGATCCCTGGTGGCAACATAAATAATACTGAATACATAGACCTTACGCATCCACTTACTAGCTAGGAAGCTCTCCAGTTTGTCATCAAGATCATCATACACCCATCTGGTACCTATATTTGCAAAAAGAGTCAGGATACCCATGACAATATGTGTCAGAGTCTCCTCCTTGATATTCAGGAACTGCATTCTCACAGCACAACACACAGGTTATTTTATGTATACATACATAATGTTTGCTTTTTGAAACGACCAGAGAAATTGATGATTGACAGTGGTGGCGTGATTACGTGATATGTATTCACGCATTTCACAAAATACCAAGAGCATGGGTCGCTTGTACAGACAGCTCAGGGCTCTCAATCAAGTCCGTTACCCATATGTGTATGGTGTCAAATATGGAGACAATTGTGTAAAGATAGGGCAATCTGTATCTCTATCACCATTGCAACAGATATGGAGATACCGTACATACTATCCAGAATTCACCATTCATGCATATATGCATTCGGAGCCACGAGAGATGGAGTCCATGTTGAAAAAGCTTCTGAGAGGGGGCATGCGTGGAGATCTTTACGACCCCCAAGCATTTGTTGATTTCAATGCTTACTGTGAAATGAATTGTGATGGTCCAGAAGCATTCAGTGCAACTGTCACCAAAAGAGGTTTCTACATCCTGGAAACGAGTCTCGGCCTGTTTGGACATGTCCCTGATGTTCATTTGAGAGGTCCAAACTTACAGCTCACTCATCTTCACTGACCGTCATTGTACATTGTGGAAAATATATATAATTAGTTTTTCGTGGACGCTTCTGTGCGTTGAAAGAGCTTAGAGATATTCCATTACAGAATACTCATACAGGAACGGTGCGATCAGAGTTATAGAATATTATGTCAATCGACTTTTTAACTACCACTCACCCTCTGCTCGCGGGGCTCAATCTGACAAAACCACTCGAAAACAATTTATCATGTGCACCATCTACCTCTAAATTATCTGTTCCACCTCCCTCCAACACCTCTAAAACAGTGCTACTCAATGGTATCCCATACACCCTGACCGATAGGAAAGAGGAGACCATGGAAAAGGTGACTAAATTTTATGAGGATCGCAAGAATCTTGACCGCATGCTTGCAGTAGTTGATGGCGATTCAAAAATATCATTGCGCTTGATGGACTGGTTTGTTACGAATTACGCCAAGAAGTATGACATCATATATGGCATCCAGAAGGATGATACCTTACGTCAGTTCATGGTCTATTCGAGCTATCGAGCACAGCTCAAGGCATATCAAAAGGACCTGTTTGATCCTTTTTGTCGTCATGAAAGAATTAAGTTCAAATATGGAAATGATCAGATCCTGAGAACAACGGTGGGCCAGCTGAATTTTTTCCGATGGGCGATAGAGGAGCTGGTGCTAGATTATGTTGATGCTCACTTTGACGAGATCACTGATGATATGAAAAAACGGGCCAGGGTCAAAGTACCCACAAAAAAGGGGTTGTCCTCTGCTGATCCGTCCAATTCAGCCAGTTTGAAAATAGCCCCCAAGACACCTGTTGGATCCAAGAAGAAAGAACTGTCAATATCTGCGACCCAGAAAATCAGCACACATGAGGTGAAGATCTTGGTCCGATTTGATTAGTGGGGATCTGAGCACTTCTACTTGGGTGAAACAATTTCTGAGCAAAAACCTTGCTCAGAAATCATAATGGCACATGCGCCATATGCCACGCACCATGATGCTGTAAAAAAACGGTATTATAGAATATAGATGTGTGGAATTACAGCCTATCTAGAGGCTGCCACGAATGATGGTCAAAGCACAAAAGCACATTCAATGGTTCTGGAAGGAATCAGTATCCTACAAAATAGAGGATATGATAGCGCAGGTATTGCGACACTTGGTCATGGATCTACTATCTGTTGTCAGAAATGGGCAGGTCCAGATTGTCTAAAAAAATTAGAAGCGACTGCTGAAGCTCATAGTGGTCACCATGTGGCAATAGCTCATACTAGATGGGCCACACATGGCGGTGTGAATGATGCAAATGCCCACCCGCACCTTGACTGGAAGAACCGGGTGGCAGTTGTTCACAATGGTATCATTGAAAACTACACGGAACTGAAGAACTTCCTGATCAGTGAAGGTGTCCCCTTTCGATCAGAGACTGATACTGAGGTGATAGCGAACACGATCGGCTATTTCTTGGATCAACATGCAGTCAAAAATATGGTTGATGAATCTGAGGATGAATCTGAGGATATGAGGTCATGCGAGAGCGAGTGCCAGAGTTTTGATAGTGTTGATACCTCCAGTGGGCGGCGCAACAGCATGAGTGACTGTTCTCTGGATCCACCACACCATTGTTTAGAAGCCGCAGTTGAATCCGCTCTTGAAAGGCTTGAAGGTACTTGGGGATTGGCCATCATTGGTTTGAGTGAACCAGATAAGTTAATCTTGGCCAAGAATGGTAGCCCTCTGCTTCTGGGTTGGACGAAAGAGGTTGCTCTTGCAGCTAGTCAGAGCAGTGCAATCAGTCGTCATTGCAAGCAGCATATAGTCATCGAGGACGGTGTGATGCTGACAGCGAGTGTTGACCCTATTGTAGGAGAGATCAGCATTCACAAGAACCGACGACTTGTTCACAATCCAGAATCAGATCTGAAAATAATCAGGACTGTCGACTCGGATGCGGTCGAATTGAGTCCTGACCCCTGGAATCATTGGATGGAGAAAGAGATCATGGAACAGCCCGATAGTCTATTGCGCACAATGAACATGGGTGGGCGCATCAAGGACGAATATGAAGTCCGTCTGGGTGGACTTGAGAATCATGTAGAGGATCTGATGGACATTCATCACCTGATTATTCTCGCATGTGGCACCAGTCTGAATGCATCCAGAGTAGGGATGATCATGTTTAAGAATTTGCAGATATTCAAAACTGTCGAAGTCATTGATGCGAGCGAGTTCGATCTGATTGATCTGCCAAATAATGTACCAGAAAAGAATGTAGGTCTACTCGTGCTCTCCCAATCTGGTGAGACAAAGGATGTCCACCGCGCGATGGAATTGGTCGAAGATAAGGGGATCAAAGTTTTCTCCATTGTGAATGTCCCAGGCACACTCATTGCCAGAGAAGCCATTGCCGGTGTTTATCTGAATGCAGGTCGCGAGGTTGGTGTTGCAAGTACCAAGAGTTTTACCAGTCAGATACTTGCTCTGGGACTGATCGCAGTCTGGTTCTCACAGAAGTTGGGAACACACAAGCAGAATAGAGCACAGATTATCAGAGATATCCACTCACTCAGTCTAGGAACCAATGAGGTCCTGCAAGATCTTCACAAATCTGTAAAAGTTAATGAGTTGGCAGTGCGTTTGGTGGATCGTCTCAACAATGGTATGAGTTCGATGTTTATCCTTGGACGTGGAATCTGCAAGTTTATTGCAGATGAAGCCTCCTTGAAGATGAAAGAGATCGGCTACGCCCATGCAGAGGGATATGCAGGTGGTGCCTTGAAACATGGACCATTCGCCCTGATTGAAAAGGGCACTCCTATCTTTATCATCGCCCCGAATGACAACACTTACCCCAAGATGCGCATCGCTGCTGAGGAGGTCCATGCTCGTGGAGCTGATGTCTGCCTTATCACTGACGTACCATCTGATCAATTGGATTCCAAGGAAAGAGAGCTGTACAGTACCATCTTCTTTCTCCCACCAGGTAACAAATCATTTGTAAGCACGTTCGCCATTCTACCGTTTCAGCTCCTCTGTTATGAGATGGCACTTTTAATGGGACACAATCCAGACAAACCACGGAATCTGGCAAAAGTTGTTACTGTTGATGGGTGAAAACTTTTTGCATGTTGTATATAGTTACCTATTCTACCTGTTCCATGCATAGTGATTGGATGAATGGTCCTGCTCCTGCTCCTGCTCCTGCTCCTGCTCCGAAAGAGAGCAGTTACTCAGCGGTTGTGAAAATATCCGCAAATATACTCAACTACGATTGGGAACAACCCTACAACACAGAAAACGTGCATCAGATGTCCAGAACTGGGTTTGTGATCGGATCTGACATCAACAGAGGGACCCTCTACATACTGACGGTTGCACATATCATAGACAATGCTCTGGACTTTTGGATTGAGTTTCCCAATCTGTCAAGCTCTGGCCTTGGATCCAACCGATTTGGTGGGAGGATTCTGGGGATATATCTTGGCTGTGACATTGCATTGATCGAGATAGACTTTGAACATCTGGACAGCGCCACAGTACTCCCGATGGGAGCTGGTGACATGATCCATTATCCAAATGATTTACTTGCACTTGGATATCACAACAATGTGATTGTGACTGTCAATGCCCAGGAAAGAACGGGACTACTCCGTCTCATTGGTGCCAATGAGAAAGATGTTGTTACCCCAGGAAGTCCATTGGTCGATGCGGAAAACAAGATCATCGGGATGGTGACGTGCGATGGACTTGCTGTTCCGATTGATATTTTCCAAAAGATCAAAGAACGACTGATGAAGAGCCGGGGCCCCGGCAAAAGAGCTGTGCAGTCCAATCTGTCCCGCAAACCGATGTGCAACCTCATTTATGCACCTACATTGGGTCTCAGCTGGGCAAATACCACACGATTGGGTAATAAATTTATTGGCATGCCACATGAGTGCTGTGGGTATGGAATACAAGTGACCAAGCTTCAGAGATTCACTCTGACAAAGAAATCTGGCATTGCAAAAGGTGACATTTTAGTCAAGATGAATGGCCACAACGTAAACAACTGGGGTGATTTACTCCATACACATGATGGGATGGAGAGAAAGATTACACTTGATGGATTCTTGCGCACATTGATACCGGGCGAAAAGATCTCAATCACATTTTGGAGTCTTAAAGAACAATGCTTCAAGTCAAAATCAATCGCAGTGTCGAGCACAGACCACATTTACCAGATTCGCGAAAGATACCCATTGCTGGAGCCTAGTCCCTATATAGTTTGGAATGGATTGACATTGATGGATTTAGCCCTTCAACACCTGACCATAGAGGCATTCTCTCATTTGAGATATCTGGGCTATGAGGACCATCTGGATCAGGGGATTGTCCTGGTTACATCAGTAAGACACGGTAGTGCGGCTAGTATTGATAGAGTGATTGCTCCTGGAGAGCTAATCTCCAGCTGCAATGGGAAAAAGGTACATACGATTAAAGAGATGTCCAAGGTTTTAGAAGCACACAACACCGATGAGGTGGGATTGGTCACAACGACCGGGAAAGCATATATAGTCTCAGGAAGTGCGGTCACTGTGCATTGAGTCGCCTTGCCACATTAGTTCACATGAAGGTGATTGTATCATGTGAAAGTGCCTTGCAATCGCCTTGCCTTGAATCATTTTGCTCACTGTGTTACAGATACATATCTGAGATCAGTGGGAAATGGCGACTGGGAGTAACCTCATAAACCCAATTGCGCTTGAAATTCGCTTGTTGTGAGAACAGCATCATGTCCTCATTCTTGCCACTTGGACAGGTTGCTTTGGGAGCTATTTGATTAGACATGATAAACACATCTATCAGACCCAGACCCTTGAGAGATTTGTATTCTGGGAAGAATTGCACGATATCATCATCATCGTTTGGTCTCCGAGCTTCTGACTGAGCATTGTACCATTGCATTTCATTGAATGTATAGTGCTCTGGATTGAGATAGTGCATCGTGCCCAGGACCATGGTGATCCATTGATTCTTGTTGTCTTTGCGCAGGATCGGGGCCAGAAGTCGGAGCGCTTCTCGCCTCTTCTCCCCGGTCGTATCATGATTATCAAGCTCCATACTCCAAACAGAATAATTTGTACCTTTGATATTGATCTTGGCATTACATGCCGATCTTGGCTGCAGTTTGGCAGGTAATTGATATTCACTCTTTGCCATGATGGGATATCTGGTGAAGATCAAGTTGCCAAAATTCTCACTGGAGAGAGAATAGTGGTAATGTGGTAGATCCACAAGAATTGGGGCATAATACTTCTCGATCTGATCCAGACCAGGACAAGATTGGAGACATAGAACATCCGGATCCAGATCCTTTATGACCTTAATTTGATCTGAGTATCTGCTGTCGCCATAGATATCAGTGAAAAAGGCCACATTCCAAGTCATCACCCGCAGTCCTTCTATCCCAATCTTTTCATGACACATTGGATTGGGGTCTGTGAAGAAGTGTTTCTCAAATCCAAGTAGTAGCTCTTCATCACTTGAATCAGGTGATAGCATAAAGGGGAAATTCCTAACTAGACGCGGTGTTGGGGTGAGTGCCATCTGGTTTGGTCTTCCTTACAGTATGTATTCTATGTTTGTGTTGTTAGTGTTGTTAGTGTTGGAGAGCACTAATGGTGTTCAATTTTACATATCAACCATCGCAAAAAGTGAAGAGGCTCTGTAGTTCGAAAACAGATGGACAATTTCTTGTCATACAATATATAATAAACACGGTTCGATGAACAGTGGGAACAATGGGAACAAACACTCAACATTGTTAGGTTCTCTCTTTCACTCGGTTCACACCGTCATCAGAGCATGGTCTGAAGAAACAGCCATGGAACCTGGTGATGACCCTGGTGAGGAACCAGATGGTAGTCCTGAATCCACTTGCACAGATTCAAAGAAAGAGACTGCTGCTGCTGTTGCTGAGAATACAGTTTCAGCTCAGACAGATGATACGAATATACATCAATTAAATAATAGTATAAATAAAAGCAGATCGGCGTGTACTGAGGGTGATGGTGGGATTTTCGATTTTAGTATTGATTCAATCGGTAATGGCGGCAGCGGCGGCAGCGGTGGCATAATGACCCAAGATGCACCAATGTTTCAGATCGGTAAATACATGGTCTGGGAAGAGATCATCGGTCATGGTAGTTTTTCTGTGGTTCATAAGGGATACCATCTCGAAACCAAAAAGTTGGTAGCGGTTAAATGCATCATTGTCAAAACGAAAGAACTGAATAGGATTCGGTTTGAAATTAATATAATGAAAGGGCTGGATCATCCCAATGTAGTGAAACTATATGATGTCATTGAGAAAGGGAACAAGATTTATCTAATAATGGAGTATTGTTCCGGTGGTACACTCGACAAATACAAAGATTGTGTCCATGGACTCTCTGAATCACAGATTCACAACTACATGTTGTCTCTTAAAAATGGATTGAAATACCTGCGTGGCAAAAATATATTGCATCGGGATTTGAAGCCACAAAACTTGCTGTTGACCGAGGATAACATTCTCAAAATCAGTGATTTCGGACTGTCCACAAACCTTGAAAATGATCGCCTGACTGACACTGTGTGTGGCTCTCCGATTTATATGGCACCGGAGGTTTTGGGGTCAAATCTTTATGGAGTCAAGAGCGATTTATGGAGTGTTGGAATTATTCTGTACCAATTGATCTATCGACGCCATCCATATGTTTTCAACAATGTAATTGAACTGATCCGCGAAATCAATACGCGCAAAGTAAGATATCCTGCATGTGATGTTTCTCAACATTGTATCGACCTTCTGCGAGGATTGTTGCAGACACGGACTGACAATCGCATCTCTTGGGGAGCATTTTTTGTGCACAGATGGTTTGAACAGCGCTCATTCAACCAGGAACAGTATCTCCTATCAAATCAATCACGGCAAAAACATGTCAGGGAGAATAAGGAGGGTAAGGAAGGTAAGGGCAAGAGCAAACAACCGGCTCGGACTGTCACGCCCACTGAGGAAAAAGAGCCTGGTGCTGGTACTGGTACTAGTATAGGGACCACAAGACCAGATCGCCAGCTCAGCTTACAAGATTTCATGTGTGAAAACTATCACAGTTATCTCGATGAACCAGGTTCGTTCAATGATCCTGATATAAATCGACCAATCAGTCGCTCTGCGCCTGTGCGTCAAACATATACCTCCAGCATACGATCATTCAAATCCAAGTTTCGATATGGCGCTGGTAAATCCGTGGGCATTGGCAAGGTTACCAAAAGAACTAGCTGCATCATTCCCAAACAAAACCAATAGAAGAATAGAAAGAAGGCTATGGGACCAATGTCACTGTGATGTCATCTCCACAATCACCAGAATACTCAGTATTCTTGTTCTCCTTCTCCCTCTCAGCAAGGTAGGTTCCGATCTGTATGCGCTCTTTTTTCATCAGCTTCCTGAGAGTTTGCTTGGTAACTGTTCCCGGGAGGTTCTCCAAAGTGAACATGCTGTCAGCGGCTGCATTAAGTGGAAAGTGCTCTTTCTTGCTCGTCATTGGGTGACCTGGTGCAACCTTTAGCTTTAAATCAGCAGCCAGATCCAGCACCTGGTCATGTGTGCTTCTTGGAAGACCAATAACCAAGTGCGGCAGTCCTGCGAACTGAATGATGGCAATGTGATACCCATCGTCCTCCTCGTCACAATCATGGTCAGAACCATTGTCTGAACCATCATCTTCTCCTGCTATCTCCTCTATCTCCTCTATCTCCCATTCAGCACGCACGGCAAAGAGCTGGGCATTGGGTCTTGCAGTTGACACAATATAAAAATTGTAATTGGGATTTATGTGCAGCTCCTGTGCATCATCAACATCCATCTTTGTTTTGCTTTACTATATCAAATATAGGCCATATCTCCCTAGATAGTATTTTTCATTT
>Ga0180431_10008021_pt1 | contig 12184 bp, 5 predicted proteins | sample SS_ome_11_FD_132459 | JGI IMG/M metagenome (GOLD analysis project Ga0180431, IMG submission 132459) | Hypersaline lake sediment archaeal communities from the Salton Sea, California, USA - SS_1_MS_1 metaG | ecosystem: Environmental > Aquatic > Non-marine Saline and Alkaline > Hypersaline >... | reverse complement strand
GCGCAGGCACCAAGAGCGACGTGTGTGTCGCCGCCGTGGTGCACGGCTCGTCGGGAGCGTACGCCCAGCACGCGATGAAGCTAATGTCTGCAAAGTTGGCGCTTCAGACCTCGAGCGCGATCGGCGAGCGCGCGTCGAGGCTGTTCCTCATGTGGCGGCAGAACGACGCGCGGCTCGCGTCGTTGGAGCAATCGTACGGAGGAGGCGCCGCGCTCGCACCGACCACCTCGGGGGAGGTTGCGGCCCGCGCGTCCACGGCGGCCTCCGCCGCCGCGCCTGACGCGGCCGCGGCTTCGGTTGCTTCCGAGCCGGGCCTTGGTGCAGCGCAGGACAGCGGGGGTACCGCCGAAAGAAGCGTCGCGTCGCAGGTCGCAGAGCTGCGGGACATGGCGGCGGCCGCGATCGTCAAGAATCTGCTGGTAAACACACGCAGGAACCGCGCGATGGACTCGCAGTACTTGCAGATGTTCATGTCCAGCAAGCGAAGGGCCGCGCTGCTGAGGGACCTGTCGTCTGTGGCCGCCGCGCAGGCCGACGCGTGCGAGGTGCAATCTCCGTGTCCGGATCTGCCGGTCCAGCAGGCGGGGCAGGCGGCGGGGCAGCAACGGGCAGCTGCCGTCCGTGATCCCGAGGGCAGCGGTGCTTCCACTGTGATTGCCTCGGGCGCCATCCGTCCCATCGCGACGCACCACGTCGACTCCCTGATAAAGACGGCCGACGCTGCAACGACCGCTGCGACGGCCCTGCGCCTGGCAATCGCCAAGATACGCACCCAGCCTTCATTGCACTCGCAAGATGGTGCGGCGGCAGACCGTGCGCAGGAGAATTTGGCACACCTGGACACGATGCTCGTCTCAGGCGCCGCCGACGCTTCGGCGGCGCTGTCCATTCTGTGCGCCAACGTTCTCAGGTGCGCGATGTCGGTCCCTGCCGCGCCCCAGTGAGCGACAGACGCGGCGGGCGCAATGTAGCGCTGTCTGCCGCGGGTCGTGAGAGAAACTGTTTACTGCATTTATTTATCTTGACCGAAACGAGCGTCGTTTCCACCACGTGCAGCCCGCCTGCACGCCGCCCTGACGATCGCAAGTTCACCCCGCGGGCGCGCCGCCGCGCGCGGCCGCATTCACCTCGCCGGCGTTGAGCATCAGCGCAAAGACCAGCCACGCGAGGTACGGGCCCAGCGCGACGGCCGCGCCCCACGCGCCGCTGCCGGCGGCGGCGAACGCGCCGGTCACGCTCAGCGCGAGCGTGCCCAGCAGCACGTACAGCGCCGGGCGCGCGCCCGCGCCGCCGCGGTAGGCGGGCATCCACGCGTAGTTGGTGGCCAGCTGCGCCAGCAGCAGCACCAGCGCCGTGATGCGCGCGGCCTGCTGCTGCGACGACATGGGAACGCGCGTCGCCACCAGCCACAGCGACACGCCGATGAGCGCGTACAGGATCCGCCACACGACACCGAAGACGACGCCCGGAGGCGTCGCCGGCACGCGCTGCTGCACGGAGGTCCCGCCGCGGTGCTTGCCGTCGGCCCCGGCTGGCGTCGGGGACACGGGGTACGCCATGCCGAGCAGCGTGCCGGCGCCGATGATCAGCAGCACCAGTATCGCCAGGCCGACGAGCGCGAGCGCGCTGCGGCGGACGGCGACCGTCCTCTCCGCCGCCGTGGCGCGCGGGCCGGGCAGCGGCGACCTGTCGCGCGCGTCTGCCAGCAGCGAGGCTGCGCCTGCACTGTCCTTCGGGCCACCTTTCGAGGTACCGCGCGCGCTCAGGTTCTGGAAGGGATCGTAGATGGGTGATGCGGACTGCCGCGAGGTCAGCGCGGCCTCTGCGCTGCTGGGAGACTCCATGACTGCTGCTTGCTCGCCGTCCTCGCAATCCGTCCTCGGCCCAGCGCGCTGCTTGCTGTGTGGCACCCAAGTTGCGGGTCTGCTAACGCAGCCAATGGATTTCACGCTGGCAATACAAGAGTAAGAAATGACGCAGCCCAACGGCTTGGCTTAAAGATGCAAATGAGGGAAACGCAACAGCGTCAGCACACCATGACTTGTATTTTCACACTTGCTGCACCTTCCTACTTTATTAGAATAGAGAAATATGCAGCCAGGCTGCAAAATGACAGAAAACGCACGCACAGTGGTTTGGTCCGGCAGACGTACGCTTCGCCCTTTGTCCACGCGCAGCAGCTGGGGTCTGATGGCGGACGCGCAGGATCAGCACATTGATGCCGGCAATGATGCAGCGGAGACGACTTTTTCCGGGTCTTTAAAAGGTCGGGCGTATACGATCGCCGACGTGCGTCGGCTGGCACGGAAGTACCTGGCAGCCTCGACGTCGCCCGTTGGCGGTCGAGACGCGGGAGATGCGCTCGTGGACGCCGCCCTCAGGCGTCTCGCGAGCACGCACGGCGTGGCGAACCTCCCGTGGCCAGAAGATGTCGCCGACGACGCACTGGCGAGGATGCGCGCGGCGTTTGAGCATGATAGAGGCGGCCCTCCTGACGGTGACGACCTGTGCGCGCTGCATGACGCGCCGTCGGCGAGCAAGTACGCTCCCTCGTGGCTGCTCGCATGCGCTACGGTGGAGCACGTCGGCGAGCGTGCCGTGGTGCCGTCCACGCTGTGCGACTGGATCAACCTGGTAGACGAGGACAAGGGCGAAGGAGGCAGCGGCAGCGGCAGCGGCGGCGGCGGCGGCGGCGCGATGCCCGATCTGTCCGCCGCGCGTCCGAAGCTGGCGGAGCTGTGGCGCGGCATGTGCGCGCTGATCGACGGCGACGCCGGCGCCCGCGCTGGCAGGCCGCTCGGTGCTGCCGACAGGGAGGGCGAGACAGACGCCGACGTTGAGGATCGGGCGACGGACGCCGACGCGCACTCGCTTCGCGCCGTTGCCGGAGGCACGGGCAGCGGCGTGTGTCTCGCTCACCTTTTGTCGGAGCGCATGCTTCGTGGGGCGGTGCGCCGTCTGGCGGCGGAGCTCACCGCAGCGCTCAGTGCCGGGGGGATGGGGCACACGACGCAGTCCGCGCTTGAGCGTGCGCGGGCGGACGCGCAAGTGTGCCGCTCCTCCCTCCGACGGCACGTGTTTGGGCCCGCCGACGTTGCGGACCGATTGAAGCTCGATGCCGAGCGCATGGCACGCGCCGCCACGGCCCATGCTTTGCGCGACATGACGAGCCGAATTTCGGTGCTGGAGGCCGAGAAGGCGAGCCTCCGTCGGCGCGGCCGCGTGCCGCAGCCGCAGGCCTTGGGTCGCGGCGAGGAGCACGGCGCAGGCGGTGGCTTGGACGACGAGGCGCCGTCGACGGAAACGGGCGAGTGGGACCCCTCGGTTCTGTTTGCCCTCGGTGACGAGCCAAGCGGATCGGCGGACGGCGCAGAGACTGGCGCGGGCGGACACGGCGGCCCGTCGCCGCTCAGCCGCGCCTCGTCCCGTGCTGCAGCCGAGTCGGCGGCCCGGGGGGCGTCCTGGGCGAGCGATATTGCGGCGCGGGAGCGGGCCGTGCGCGAGCGCGCGTCCTCCGACCCGAGCCGACGCACGATCGATGCCGTCGATGCGGAGATCAAGGCGCTGCGCAGGGCTCACGCGGACGGGCTGAGGGCCGCCGTTTGCGACGCCGCGTCTCAGCTTAGTCTGTACTCGTCTTCGCCGCTGCACCTTTTTGACGTCTCGTCCGTGCGCCTGGTGGACGTCGACACGATGACGCTGCTCTCCGCCAACGGCTGCGGCCTGCTCCGCTGGCTGCGCCGGGCCGCCGTCGCGCTCCGCGCCGAGTCGCTGGTGGCGACATCGATGGCGCGGGTCCCCGTCGACGCGCAGGACATGTCGACGCACATGGTGCGGGCCGCGCCCGCTTTCGCCGGCGACGCGCTGACGCCGTTCAGCGCGCGCGGGGACACCATATTGATGCTCGGCATGTGCGCGTCGCCGACGCTGTTCGGCTCGCGCCCCGAGGACGTGCGCTCGTTGTCGTGGGGAATTTACGAAAGGGCCGCGGAACTCGGGCAGGCGGAGATGAAGGCGGCGGCCGCCGGCGACGACGTGGCGCTCGTATCTGCAGACGACACGACGATGATGGCCGCGCACATGACGATGGCCCGCGGCGGGGCCGGCGCGAGCGGGCGCGAGGTGACGGAGCCGTCGCCGATGCCTCCTCGCGTTGGCGGCGGTCCCGGCGCGCGTCGCCGCCAGGAGCAACGGCGGCAGCAGCAGCAGCAGGACGCATACGTGAGCGTGCAGCGGCACGGCGCACCGGTCCGGGGCGTCGACTGGCTGGACGGCATGGTCGCCGCGCTGCACGCGGCGCATCTGAACGCAATGTACGCGTCGGACGCGAGCAGGCTGAGGACGCTGCTGATTCTGAACCTGAACGTGGCCGAGCGCGCGGTGGAAGAGGCGCAGCGTCGACGCGACGCCGACGCGCAGCGTCGCGCCGGCGCCGAGCATCGCAGGGCCGAGGACCTGTACGAGCTCATGTCGGAGCTGTGCGACGTGGAGGCCGAGGTCATGGGCCGCTACCTGGGTCAGCGGCACGAGGAGCTGATCGCGTGGCTGGTGCTCATGTACCGGCAGGTGGTGCGCGCGCCGACGGTGCACCTGCTGCACCTGGTGGCCCGTTCGGCCGAGGCGCGCTCAAAGATGGCGCACCTGGTCACGGAGATGCGGCAGCGGTGCGCCGAGGCAGGCGCCTTTCGCTACGCGGCGCGCACGGCGGCCGCCGAGTACGAGCGCGCCTCTGCGCGGCGCGGGGCGGCGGGCGATCGCGCCGGTGGCGAAGGGAGCAGCGAGGAGGGTCTCGGCGCGGCCGGCGCCGCGCAGCCGACGGCGACGAGCGTGCGCCTGCGGGGCGCCGGCGGGCGCCCTCTGGAGCTGCACAACGGCCGGAGGGTGGTCATGGTGGGCGAGGAGCTGGGGGACGCCATGGAGCGCTGCGTGCTGCGCGACGTGCAGTTCAACGCGGCCGTGCTGGCGCACATTGCTCACTACGGCATGCTCGACACCCACCGGCCTCGCACGTTTGACGACCTGCTCGAGGCGGGGCTGCCGATGCCGACGTCCTCGGCTGGCCGCGCCTCGTCCGCCGACGGCGCCGTCTCGTCCTGGCTCGCGGTGCTGTCCGCGCTGCGGGGCATGCTGTCGGCGATGCTGCGCATGTGCGCGTCCCAGGCCAAGCTGGCGTCTGGGTGGAGCGACCTGCTGGAGATGGTGCAGGCTAACATGGAGGGTGGAGGGGATGGCGACGGCGAGGAGAGCGTCGAGCAGTTCCACGACGTTTTCCTCCGCGCGCTGGCACCGGCCTGCGACAATGCGCGCATCGCCGGAGTGCACCACGCCGGGCACCTCCTGGTGGCTGCGGCCGCCGTCGAGCAGCGCACCGCCAAGGCGCTGTACGACCCGCTCGCGACTCGCATCCCGGCGCCGTCCCTTGTGCAGTCGTGGGCTCCGTCGATGCAGAGCTTCATGCAGACCGCGCACGGCAGGCGCCGCGCGGAGGAGGCCGCGGATGCACTGCGCCAGATGATCGCCGCCGGCGGCAGCCGTCAAACTGACATGCCAAAGAGGCTGCGCGCGCTCGAGGATCTGCTGCAGAGGTCCCGGGGGAGATCGTACGCGGAGACGGCGGGGCTGAGTCAGAGGACGGTGGACGCGTGCACGCTGATCGACACTCAAGTGTCGGCTCTGCTGGCCGCTGCCGGGCCATTGCGCGACGCAGAGGGCGCACCCGACGTTGCAAGGTCCGGGTCGACAGGCAAGACGGCGTCACGCCGACGTCCTCCCGCACAACGCAGCCGCGCCAGCACGCCCCAGATGATTAATTACGGCGCAGAGTTTTACGAGCCGACGGCGCCGCGTGGTGCACGTGCGTCGTCCTTGGCGCTGGCGGCCGACGACACGGCCGGTGCCCGGTCAGGCCACGCTAGTGGCAACGCGAGCCGCGGCAGCACCTTGGCCGCAGCGGCACCGGCGGGCGCAGGCCGCGGTGGTTCTGGTGGCGCCGGTGCTGGCGCGCGTCGCTTGGATACCACGACGCCGCGCGAGTTTGACAATGATGCTGAAACGGTCGAGCACGAGTCTGACTGCGACGACGAAGTCGACAGCGGCAGTGAGTACGAGTACACCACAAAAGAGAATACGAGCTTTTCTGGAGGTCGCGGCTCGCAAAGGGCCACTACGCGCCGCGGTACGCGCCGCGCAGCCGCTGCGGCGGCAGCAGCGCCGGGTCGCGCCGTCGCTGCAGAAGACGACGAGGACGAGGAGGACGGGGATGACGATGACGCGAGCGAGGAGGGGGACGAGGACGAGGAGGGGGACGAGGAGGGGGACGAGGTCGAGGTCGAGGACGAGGACGAGAACGAGGACGGCGAGGAGGAGAACGAGGACGGCGAGGAGGCCGAGGTCGACGATGCAAGCAGCGTCGGCGGCCAGGAAGGGGTGGCCGCTGAAGACGACGAAGCAGCAACGCGCGAGCGTCGGGTTCGCAGTGTATCCTCACGGAAGAGAGAGCAGCGGAGAGCCGTGCGTCCGTCGACACCTTCCGTGCGCGCGCACGGCAGCAAAAAGCGGCGTCGTGCCGGCACGAGTCACCGCGCCGGCGTGGGCGGCATTGGAGGCAGCAGAGGCGGAAGGGAGAGCGGCGGTACGCGCTCGAGGCGTGCCGCCGCTGTCGTGGTGTCCGATACCGACGGGCATTCCGACCAGTCCGACGAGGACGAGGAAGAAGGCAGTGCTGATGACCACACCACGCGCGGCACGCAAGTCGCCAAACCCGGCGCACGCGCACGCTCTGGCAAGCGAAGTCGGGTACGGCAGCAACCGCGCTCCGTGGGTCGCGGCCGGGCGAGGGTCTCCTCCCTGTCCTCGCCCTCGAGAACCATCACCAGACCAGGCAAGGGCGGCGACGTGTCGCGCGAGCTGCCTCGACGACGGAAGGACGCTGATGGCCAGAGTATCGCGCGTGCGGGCGGCTACGTCTCACCGGACATGGCAGACATGCTCGAACGCACACAGGAAGACGATGGCGACGAGTTTCTGTAGCGCGGTGACCGTGCCGCCCGCCGGCTAGGGATGGTGCCTTGCGCGAGAGGAGCAAGCAGCTCCCCACGCGCACGGACACCTTGTCGCGTCGCGTTTGCCTGTGCTACGTTCGACTCCCAAAGTCTCACACCCTCGCGTTCCGACGCACACTGCGCGTACCTGCGCTGTCGTGCCAAGTGTCAAGCGTCAGAGTCCCGCCACACCGCCTCGCGTGCGCTACATTCGGCGGTCCTCATGCTCGCTCTAGCACCGAGGCGAAGCTCCCCGCCGCGGCAGCTGCAGTCGCAATCGACGCCGCTGCGGGCGCGCACCCGCGGCGAGGGGCAGGACCCCGCCGGGCCCACATATCGCACCACGAGTCGCGCAGGTCGGGCGCTGTCGGTGCTCCCCGATTCGCTGCCCGCGACCCCGTCGTACCTGCACGCCCCCGCGCCGGCGCACGCTCTGTCGCCCGGCGGCGGTGGCAGAGCGCAACAGCACGCCGCTGGCGGCGGGTCGCCTCCGGCGTCGCCGCCGGCGGCAGCAGCGGGCGGTAGCTCGTCGGTGGGCCTCGTCGACGAGGGCATGATGCGGTCGGCGTTCACCGAGCTCAAGGGCATCATCGCCGACATGGACGCGCAGCTGGAGCAGTTTGAGTTTGTGCTGGACCACATGCGGTCGAACATGGTGCGTATCAACGACGAGGGGACGATGGAGGGGGCTTTCGACGAGGACGACGTCGAGGCCTGGCAGGCGGACGCCGACAAGGTGCTGCGCGTCAAGCAGGCGTATGAGTCTGATTTCGGCAAGCGCATCCACATGTACGAGCGCAAGGTGCAGGACGCGAGCGGCGTCGTGCGCCGGCGCATGGACTTCTTCAACGACGTCAACGACCGCTTCAACCTGCTGCGCAAGAGGCCGGAGCTGATGCGGCGAATGGCCAGGAAGCAGGCGGAGCTGATCAGCACGCTGGCGGAGACTCAGCGCGTGCTGCTGCGGGACATGCGCGCGGCGGTCTCGCAGTACCGACGCGACGTCGGCTCTGGCGAGAGGAGGAGGCTCGGCAAGGCCTTGGCCGCAGAGGCAGAGTCTGGGGGCGGCACTGAGGAGGCGCACGCGGACGACACGAGCGAGGGCGGCGCGCCAGAGGCTACCGGCATGCTGTACCAGCATCAAGTCAGTGGTTCTGGCGGGGACGGCACGCGGCACACGAAAGGCTACGGCGGCAGCACCAACTCAGTCTTCGGCGCGACGCTCAGGAACACGGGCGGACCAGCTTCCGCCGGCGCCATCGGCAGCACGCTCGAGGGCGGAGATTCAGGCAGCGACGACGGCGACGAAGGAAGGGCCGCGGAGGGTGACGAGTACGAGGCTGTGGACGATTACGGCGACTGAGGCGGAAGACAGTGAATACCTGAGCGCAACAACCGCCGCAACCGCCAGCCTAAGGGGGGATACCAGGCGCGTTGCGCGTTTTTCGCTGCGCGGCACACGCCTCGCGTCGACACCCCACGCGCCGCTCGAGCGGGTCCCAGCACGCACACCGGCTCTATGAGCAGCGACGGCGCTTCTGCGGCGTATGCCTTTGAGCCGGCTGCCGGAGGCACGGGCGCAAGCGCTCCAAGCGTCGGCTGGAGCCTCGCACCAAAGGCGATCGCCGGTGCGATGGGGGCAGGCGTCGACTGCGCGGGCCCGGATGCCGGCAGCATGCTCCACACGATGGCCCTCGGCGAGTCTTCGCTGCCCGTGTACCCCTGCCCGCCCCGGCCCCGAGGCGTGACCAAGGAGCTGGACATTGCCGCCGATCCGAGCGTCGGGTCCGCCGCGACGACCAAATACATCTTCCACGGCCAGACGGACACGCTGGCGTGCGTGCTCGAGTCGAGGCTGCGCGCGCTGTCGCGTGAGATTGACTTTTGCGGCGTCCACTCGGAGCGCAAGCCGAACGAGAGGACCGTGACGGTGCTGCTGCGCCCGGCGCGCGCGGAAGAGGGAGAAGAGGACCGCATCATGCTGCGCGCGCTGGCCGATGCGGACGCGCGGTACGCGGCGCTGGAGCATCAGCTCGAGGCGGCGCGCGAGGCAGTATTACAACGTAGCTGATGCCGCGTGAGACTCCTTCAGTGTACACTCTGTTTATCAACGGCTAGATTCGCGTCACTGTCTTGCAGTTGTGGCACACGGCGTAGTACGTCATGCTCTCGTCGCCCGACCTGTCCTGCCGGGACCGGAACGCGACATTGTCCGTGGCGAAGCAGTTGGGGCACTGCAGGTCCCGCGCGCCGGCGCCGGCGTGCGCGGCCGCGACCCAGCCGTCCACGCAGCGCGCGGCGCGGTCAAACTGCGCGCGGTTCGAGTCGTCGAGCGCCAGCGCGGCCGTGCGCGGCGCGCCGCGGAGCAGCCTGCCCGACCGCGCGCGCGCGGCGTCGGCGGCGCTGAGGGAGCGCATGACGGCAGCAGCGTTGCACCGCAGAGAGACCATCAGCCTGCGCACCTCGACCGCGTACGTGTACACGCTGACGTACGAGTTGGCGGCGATGACCGACTCGCACGCGCACACCCACGCGCGCAGCGCATGTAGCGACGCAATGTCGGACAGCGCTTCCTCGGCGTCGCCCCCGGCAGCACGGAGGCCATCCTCGGCCGCCTTCTCCAGCTGCTTCCTGCAGTGCTCGCGCACGGCGCCGCACAGGTCCCATGCCGAGGACGTGTTCTCGGCTGTCGACTGCGCGCCCGGCGCCGGCTGCGGCGCGTCCCGGTCCAGGCCCAGCATGGCCGGCGCGAGCACTCCCCGCCCGGCGCGCGCGGCGCAGGCGGCCACCAGGGCGTGCTCCGGGAGCGCGGCCTTGCCGGATCTGGCGTGCAGAGTCACGTCGACGGGGCGCCGGGTGCCGGCGCGTGGCGGGCGCGGAGGCCCGCCCTGGTCGCCCGCCGCTGCTGTCGTCGTCGCCCCGGCGAGCGTCGGCGCGGGAAGGCAGACTGCAATCATTGCTGCGCCGGCGATGCACCACAAAGGTGCCGTGCTGGTTCGGAAATCAGGCGGCGGCGATATGCAGGGACGCCAGTGTCGCGGCGGCGCAACGCGACGTCTCCTGATGCGGCGTGATACGCCGCGGATAATTCCGCTGTCGCGCTCCTGCTGTCGGTAGGCGCCGCGCGTAGGCAATAGGTGCGCGCTTTTATAACTGCTGGCGCAGACGAAGTGCTTATATATAACTGCTTATATAACTAAAACGCAACCTAAAGCGACGGTATTTATAATCAAGGTAGCGACTGCGCGGTGCGTGTGTGCGCTCACACATCAACACGGCGGGAGCTGGCCTGCCCCACAGTACGTCGACATGGCAGACGACGACAGCAGGTCGGAAGAGATGAGGATGAGACGACGCCTGCTCGCGCGGGCGCTTGAGCTCAGTTCTTCTACGTCGGCGAGAAATATCAGCAGGCTCCGCAGCGTCGCTCGCCAGGGAAGGAAGAGGGCTGCACGGACCGGAGACGAAGTTCGCGTACCGCCGAAGATTGCGCGTGCCAACGTGCCGCGAGGCCAAGAGCGCTCGGCTGCGGCTGCGGCCGCTGCCGCCGGTGGCACGGCGCAAATGCCTCCTCCCGCCCCGCGGCCGCCGGCGCGGGCGGACAGGCGTCGCGGCCGCGGGTATTTGCCGACTTTCTACGGACGGATCGGCAGGTCCGGAGCCGTGTACGACATGTCGGTCGCCATGAAATTTTGGGCCCAATTAAAGCGTACTACGAGAACAAGGCAGCGCGTCGGCATGTCCGGGGAGGCCGCGATGGTCGACGTGATCGCGAGGTCCATCGTCCTCGGGCCCGGAGCGCGCCGTGAGCTCTGGGAGTACGGTCAGCTCTCTGTCGTGCGTGGCGAGACTGAGGAGATTGTCGAGCAATCGGCGCACATGCCGCCCGCCGCGGCGACGGAGCAGGACATTGGAGCAGACATGGATCAGGAGCGGCAGCTCAGCAGCGTGAGCGAGAGATCCTTAGAGGTATCGGAGTATCGTTCGACGTTCGGCGGCAGCGGCGTGAGTGCGCGGACGGCTGAAAGCAGGGACCCGATGAAGTCTGGCGTCTCAAACCTCCAAGAGTTGGTGCTCTCCATGTCCCGCGGTGTGGCAAGGGAGCAGCTGACAGTGGCCGCAGAGCAGGGGCCAGCCGCCGCCGCCGCCTTATCTGGTGCTGGGGAGCGTCTGCGAGTCACCGAGGAGTCCCTCGGCTCGTTGTCCGTGTCGGCAATCTCCGGTGACGTTTTCGACGCCCCGTCGACGCCTGCGGCATCCAACGCGCTTGGACCGGTCTCGCAGTCTTTTGGACTTTTTCATCAACATCAAGATGCCGCCACGGTCAGCGGTGAAAGCACGTTTGACGCGTCCAAGTCCGCGGCCGGCTCTGTGGCTGGGTCGGTGTTTGCAGGAGGCTTGGTGCAGACGCCCCCCCCGTCCAGCGTGCCGTCTTTCCTCGGCGTGGACGACGGCACCTCTGGCGCGACGGCAGCGACGCTCACGTCGTCAGCGTCCACGGCGACGGCGTACGGCACGGCGGCGGCCATGTTCGACAGCCGCGCCCGCCTGTCGCGCGCGCTCGCCCGAGCGCTGCAGTCGGGGACGTGGACGTACGTGTCCCAGCGGATGGTCAAGACGATGGAGGGGAGCGTGACGAACGATGCGCTGCCCGTGCCTTTTGCGTGCTGGCTCAGAGGCACGTCGGCAGACGGCGGCGCGATCGCCGCGTACGCTACCATGAAGGTTTGCCCCAATTTCCCTCTTGTCCTGACGGCGGACGACGTGCTGGAGGGCGAGGCGGATGCCGGGGACGCGGAGGAGAGCGCGCCGGCCACGCCGACGAGGAGGCGCGCGGCGGCCGGGAGACGCGCGGCGGATGCTCAGCAGCACGGCGCAGGTCGCGGTACGTGCTCGGGCACGGTGCCGGCAGGCGCTGTGCTCTGCCGGCCGTGGTGGAGCTCGTTCGGGCTGGTGCTGCCCGCCACGGAGCAGACGCAAGCCATTGTGCAGGCGCGGGTGCGCGAGGCGGGCGTCTCGTCAGCGACCGTCCTCCCGAGCGTCGCCGTCATTACCATGCGCGAAGACGGCGGCCCCGGCGCGCCACCGGGGGGCGGGACGTACGACTACTTTGAGGCGGTGACGGCGGGCGTGGACGGCGCGCG
>Ga0180431_10008020_pt1 | contig 12185 bp, 9 predicted proteins | sample SS_ome_11_FD_132459 | JGI IMG/M metagenome (GOLD analysis project Ga0180431, IMG submission 132459) | Hypersaline lake sediment archaeal communities from the Salton Sea, California, USA - SS_1_MS_1 metaG | ecosystem: Environmental > Aquatic > Non-marine Saline and Alkaline > Hypersaline >... | reverse complement strand
CTTCATCGGGGGGGATTGTAACACAACGTAGGTTCCTTGCAAAATGACGCTGTGAGTGGTATAATCCAAATGCTTCGGGCGGTTAGCTTAGATGGCCAGAGCGCCACGTTGACATCGTGGAGGTCACAAGTTCAAGTCTTGTACCGCCCACCACTGGGCCGGTCAGCAGTGTGCTGGCCGGTTTTTGTTTTTCCTCACATTGGCGATGGCGACGTGTAAGGAAAGGATACCTGTCTACAGTTTCGTGCGGCGACGAGTTTGAGTTGACAACAACCATGTAATGGACTATAATGAGAATGCAATTCAGTAGGGTAATGCATTGACCGGGACGAGTATCGTCTTGAGAGGGTCTTAGAGAGAGAGGGGCATAGGCTGAAACCCCCCTTGACTGGACGGGCGAGAAAACCCCCCGGGAGTGGGTCCTTCAAACCGCGGGCGATGGGAGTCGTCTTGGCGAGAGTATGGGACCCCGGGACGGCCCGTTATCGCCGCAGAGTGCGCCGACGGATAGGATCCAAGTCGTGAAGTCCGTGGGCGAACTTGGGTGGAACCACGTGGGAAATCCCCGCGCCCCAAGGGCGCGGGGATTTTTGTGTCTCATGCACGTAAAATGCAAGGTGTTGTCCAAAAGGCCCACAAGCCTTGGGACGTTGAAGAGTTAGTTAAGGAGGAAGGAAATGTCTGAACACGAACACGCAGAGGATCATATGCATCGCTTGCGCCACTCGGCATCCCACGTGATGGCCCAGGCAGTGCTAGAGAAGTTTCCCGAGGGTAAGGTTGCCATCGGCCCGCCCATCGAGAACGGTTTCTACTACGACTTCGACCTGCCTCGACCACTCACGCCGGATGACCTGGAGCAGATTGAGGCCCGCATGCGGGAGATTGTCACCGAGGGGCACGACTTCGAGTATCAGGAGGTCTCCGAGGAGGAAGCGCGTCGCATGTTCGCCGATCAGCCCTACAAACAGGAGTTGATTGACGGTATCCTCTCCGCAGGGACGGATGAGTATGGTGAGCCCCTGGAGGAGTCGCCCAAGCTCTCGATCTACAGGAGTGGCCCGTTCGTAGACCTGTGCCGGGGACCGCACGTGGGCAACACGAAGGAGATCAACCCTGGCGCGATCAAGTTGCTCAACTCGGCCGGGGCTTACTGGCGCGGCGACGAGAAACGCCCTATGCTCCAGCGCATCTACGGCACAGTCTGGGAGACGCCCGAACAACTGCAGGAGTTCCTGACGTGGCGAGAGGAGGTCGAGAAGCGGGATCACCGGCGCTTGATCAAGGAACTGGACCTGATCAGCTTCCACGAGGAGGGAGGGGCAGGCTTGGCCTACTGGCATCCCAAAGGAGGGCGCATCCGCCTGGCGATCGAAGATTTCTGGCGAGCCCGTCACCGCGAGGGCGGCTATGAGATCGTCTTCACGCCCCACATCGGCAAGGCAGAGCTGTGGGAGCGGTCTGGGCACCTCGACTTCTACCGCGAAAGCATGTACTCCCCGATGGATATCGAGGGCACGGAATACTTCCTGAAGCCAATGAACTGCCCCTTCCATATCCTGATGTACAAGAGCCATACCCGCTCCTACCGCGACCTGCCACTGCGTTGGGCGGAACTCGGCACGGTCTACCGCTACGAGCGGAGCGGGGTCCTGCACGGGCTGTTGCGTGTGCGTGGGTTCACCCAGGACGACGCCCACATTTTCTGCACGCCGGAGCAGATGGATGACGAGGTCCTGCGGGTGCTGCGCTTCTCACTTGACCTGCTGCGTGCATTCGGTTTCTCGGATTTCTATCTCTATCTGTCGACGATGCCAGAGAAGCACGTCGGTGAGCCGGAGCGTTGGGAGCAGGCCCAGAACAGCTTGCGCAAGGCCATCGAAGTGGAAGGATTGCCTTACCAGGTGGACGAGGGAGGGGGGGCCTTCTATGGACCCAAGATCGATGTCCACGTCAAGGATGCCCTGGGCCGCCGTTGGCAGTTGACGACGAACCAGTTCGACTTCAACGGGCCAGAGCGCTTCGATCTGACCTACGTGGGGGAGGATGGCAAGGAGCACCGTCCCTACATGGTCCATCGGGCGCTGCTGGGCAGTCTGGAGCGGTTCTTTGGTGTCCTCGTGGAGCACTACGGCGGGGCTTTCCCGGTGTGGCTGGCGCCGGTGCAGGTGGCCGTGATCCCCATCGCTGACCGGCACGTGGACTACGCTCGCTCCGTGGCGGAGCGGCTGCGGGCAGCCGGGCTGTGGGTGGAGGTGGACGAATCGAGCGAGCGGATGCAGGCCAAGATCCGCGATGCACAGGTGCAGAAGGTGCCGTACATGCTCGTCATCGGGGACCGGGAGATGAATGCGGGTCAGGTGAACCTGCGGCTGCGCGACGAGAGTGTGCCCGGTGCTATGTCGGTTGATGACTTCCTGGCGCTGGCGCTGGCAGCGGTGATGGAGAAACGGCTGCTCTAGTCGGCAAACGTATCAGCAAGCAGGTGGGGCGATTTGACACCTTTCTGCAATTGTGTTATTATCACTCCTGTGTATATCCGGTTGCGTTGCGCAGAGGGAGGTAGACCATAGTTCTCAAGCGAGGAATAGCTCAGATAAGCGAATGAAGTACCGCATAAACCATCAAATTCAGGCTTCCAAGGTCCGACTCATCGACGCTGACGGGGCTCACGTTGGCATCGTGCCTCTATCGGAGGCTCTGACGGCTGCTAATCAGCATAACCTGGACTTGGTCGAAGTGTCACCTGCGGCGGACCCGCCTGTCGTCCGGGTGATGGACTATGGCAAGTTCATGTACCAACAGGCCAAGCGGGAACGGGAGGCGCGTAAGGCGCAGAAGCAGGTCGTGGTCAAGGAGATTCGTCTGCGTCCCAAGACGACCGATCATCACAAATCGTTCAAGATTCGCGACGCTCGGCATTGGCTGGAAGAGGAAATGAAGGTCAAGGTACGGATTCGCTTCCGGGGCCGCGAGGTCAGTTATCCCGAGATAGCCATCGAACAACTGAACGAGATCGCTGAGGAACTATCCGATGTGGCGGTGGTCGAGCAAAAACCGAACCGGGAAGGCCGTACAATGCTGATGGTTTTGGCGCCAGCAAAGAAGAAGGGTGGCGCAAAGGATTAGGAGAATGCCGAAGATCAAAACTCATAAATCCACGTCCAAGCGTTTCCGCCGGACGAAGGGTGGCAAAGGTCAGTTGATGCGCACCAAGTTGGGCAAGTCCCACTTGCGGCGCAAGAAGAGCATGCGCGCGAAGCGCTTTTTCGACGAGATGGTTCCGGTGGAATCGAAGGGCGTGCAGGATCGCGTGGGCCGTCTGGCCCCATATCTGAGGGAAAAGGGGAAGTAGGGCTGTGAGAGTCAAGGGAGGAACCAGGACGCGCTACCGCCATAAGAAGATCATTCGCCAGACCAAGGGGTACTACGGCACGCGCCATCGATTATTCCGTCGGGCTAATCAGGCGTGGATGAAGGCGCAATGGTATTCCTATCGAGACCGGCGCAATCGTCGGCGGGACCTGCGACGGTTATGGATCACGCGCATCAACGCGGCCGCGCGGGACAACGGGCTGTCGTACAACCGCTTCATCTATGGACTGAAACAGGCCGGAGTAGAGTTGGATCGCAAGATTCTGGCTGATATTGCTGTGCGGGATGCTGTGGCGTTCGCTCAGTTGGCAGAGGTGGCGAAGGGCGCGGCTTAGACCTGTTTGGGCCTATTGCTGGCGAAAGTCAGAATGCGGGGGCAGATTTGCCCCCGCTTTTGCTGTTTCCGGTTTTGGTCATCTATGCATCAGGGCGGCGGTTCAGTGCTCCTGAAACCATCTTTCTTGCAGTCGCACGCGCAGCCCTGAGTGCCGCTCCCGCACCTTGTCGTTGTGCACGGCGATCCCGATTGCCCGCTGCGTTCCCACCAGTACGACCAACTGCTTGGCCCGTGTAATGCCCGTATAGAGCAGGTTGCGCTGCAGCATCATGTAATGCTGAGTCATTACCGGTAAGACGACGGCGGGATACTCGGAACCCTGCGACTTGTGGACTGACACGGCAAAAGCGTGTACCAGTTCGTCGGCCTCGCTCCACTCGTACACCACCAACCGGTCGTCGATCGTCACTGCCAATGTCTGCTCCACCGGGTCTATCCCCGTCACCCGCCCGATGTCCCCATTGTAAACGTCCCGCAGGTAATTGTTTCGCGTCTGCATCACCTTGTCTCCCACGCGGAAGGTCCGCCCGACCAGCCGCCGTTCGGGTTTCCTGGTGGAACCGGGGTTGAGTGCCTCCTGGAGGCGGCTGTTGAGGTTGGCGACCCCGCACGCCCCTCGGTACATCGGTGACAGCACCTGTACCTGGTCCACGGGGTCCAGCCCAAATTTGCGCGGGATGCGGTGCTGCACGATGTCCACCAACAGATCGGCGGCTTCCTGTGGGTTCTCTTTGGAGAAGAAGTAGAAGTCGTCGAACTTGTTCATGATGGGCATCTGCCCCCGGTTGATGCGGTGGGCGTTGACGACGATACCGCTGCCGGCCGCCTGGCGGAAGATGGTGCACAGGCGCACGACGGCGGCGCGATCGGAGCCGATGATGTCGCGTAGGACGTCGCCTGCGCCGACCGAGGGGAGTTGGTCCACGTCGCCGACGAAGAGCACGTGCGCGGCCGGGTCCACTGCTTTGAGCAGGTGGTTGGTCAGCAGGATGTCCAGCATGGAGGCCTCGTCCACGATGAGACAATCCACCTCCAACGGTTTGTCCTCGTTGCGGCGAAAACCTTCCTGTGGGGAGTATTCCAGCAGCCGGTGGACGGTCTTGGCGGGCCGATCGGTGGCTTCGGAGAGGCGTTTAGCGGCGCGGCCGGTGGGGGCGCAGAGGGCATAGCGGCCGCCCATTGCCTCCAGCGCCCCGATGATGGTGCGTACGGTGACTGTCTTGCCTGTGCCAGGGCCGCCAGTGAGCACCGTCAGCTTGTGGGTGAGCGCGGCCCGCACGGCCCCCCGTTGCTCGGGTGAGAGTTCGATCGCCGAGTCACTCGTGGCCTCCTGGTCTGGGCCTCGGGCCGAAATCTGGGCCAGCAGCACCTCCCAATCTACGCTGCGGAAGGGGAACAGCCGGGTAGTGGGGCTTTCGACCAACGCCTGCAGGCGGCGGGTGACGCCGACCTCGCCGAAGTAGAATGGGGCCAGGTACACGGCTCGCTCCTCGCGCACTGTCCCCCCCCTCTGTCCCCCCCGTAGGGGGGGAGGGAAGGGAGGCTGTCCCCCCCGTAGGGGGGGAGGGAAGGGAGGCTGTCCCTCCCGTAGGGGGGGAGGGAAGGGAGGCTGTCCTTCCCGTAGAGGGGAGGGGGAAGGGAGGCTATCCCTCCGTCCTTGAGGGGAGGGGAGGGAGGGCGGAGTGTCTCTCCCCCCCTTCGGGGGGGAGGGGAGGGGGGGCGTTTCTCCGAACTGCAAGAGCTGCTGGGAAGGCGTGTATACCAGCGTCTCTCGGCGCACAGTCTCGTCGGCGTCCAGTTCCTCAATCGCGGCGTGTACCAGGTCGGGGGGGACGTCGAGCAGGCGGCTTGCCTCCGCTATCAGTTTCTCCTCTGGCGCGTAGACGTGGCCTTCGTCCGCCAACTGGCTCAGCGTGTAGGCGACCCCCGCCTGTACGCGGGAGGGGGCATCCGGCGGCAATCCCAGGTCGCGGGCGATCTTGTCGGCCGTCTTGAACCCCACCCCCCAGATGTCTCGGGCCAACCGGTAGGGGTCCTCCTGTACCACTCCCAGCGCGTCGTCACCGTAGGTCTTGTAGATCTTGACGGCCAGGCGGGTGCTGACGCCGTGACTCTGCAGGAACAGCATCACCTCGCGGATGTGTTTCTGTTCCTCCCAGGCTTTGGCGACGGCGGCGGCCCGCTTGGGTCCCACGCCCAAAGCCTCCCGCAGCCGTCGGGGGTCCTCATCAAGCACGCGCAGCGTGTCGGTGCCGAAACGTTGCACGATGCGCGCTGCTGTGACGGGCCCTACCCCTTTGACCAGGCCCGAGCCCAGGTAGCGCTTGATCCCCTCGACGGTGGCCGGCAGGATTTGCTCACATCGCTCAGCCCTGAACTGGCGGCCGTACTGCGGGTGGGTTGCCCAGGTGCCCTCCAGGCGTAAGCTTTCGCCAGGGTTGACCTCGGGCAGGTTGCCCACGACGGTCACCAGGTCTTGACCCGGGAATCGACCCGCAGGGGCAGGCCGGCCTCCGACGCTGAGACGGATGACCGAGTAGCCGTTCTCCTCGTTATAGTAGGTGACGCGCTCGACGATCCCACGGATTTGATCGGACATTATGGGAATGATAGCAGAGAAATGGGCTGGAGGCAAGACGATGCGTTCAATTCACCAATTCACTAACTGAGGTTATAATGAGCGCGTGACCTGTCAGCTTGATCGTCGATTGTTCGTCACCGTCGTGGCCCTGATGTTCCTCGCCGTGGCCCTCGTGCTCATCCTGCGTCCAGCGAGCGCGCCGTATCTGGACCGCCTGCGCCAGGGAGACGCGCACGCCGCCCAGGCCGAGCGCACCGCCGCCGTTGCGGCTTATGAGGAGGCTGCCCGGCTGCGGCCGCGCGATCCGGCTCCCCACCTGCGGCTGGCCCAGGTTTACCTGGACTGGGGCCGCACCGCCGCCGCATTGGATACCCTCGCCGAGGCCGAGCGGTTGAGTGCGCAGGCGGGCGATAACTCGCCCGTGCTCGCGCTGTCATTGGAGCGGCTCTTGGTCGCGGTCCACGCCGCCCGCGCTGACTGGCCCGCCGTCGTCGAACATTCCCAGCGGCTGCTGGCCCTTGTATCTCCGGAAAGCCCGACCGAAGCCGCCGCATCTGTGGACGAAACCATTACCGTCCGCCATACCCTGGCCCGCGCCTACGTCGAATTGCAGGACTGGAAGTCCGCGCAGACAGTGTACGAGGCATTGCTCCGCACTGATCCTGCTGACCCGGTGGCCCACGAGCGGTTGGGGTTGCTGCTCCTCGGAGATGACCCCGCCGCCATCCAGCATCTCTTTGCCGCTCAGACTGATCTGGCGAACCGGTTGCTCGCGGTGATGGGGGAGCCAGGTACGGCGGAAGATCCAGCCTATGCCAGTGCGCTGCTGGGCCAGGTGCTCTTCGAGGCCCGGGAGTGGGTGCTGGCCGCGCGCCAGTTCGAGCGGGCACTGTTGTTCAATCCCGAGTATCCAGACGCCCACGCCTATCTGGGTCACACGCTCGATCAGATGGATCGCCTGGACGAGGCTCGGCCCCACCTGTTGCGAGCCATCGCGCTGGCCCCCGATTCGGTCGTGGCCCACACCTTTCTGGGGCTGCACTACGACCGGCTGGGCGACTTTTCCGCCGCCCGTGCTGAATACGAGACGGCCTACGATTTGGATCCCGGCAACCCGGCCACGTGCGTCGAGATCGGCCAGACCTGGGTAGCTGAGAGGCGCTACGTGGCGGCGGAGATATGGCTGATGGAGGCGGTGTCTCTGGAGCCCAATGACCCGGCCCTGTGGGAGATCTTGACTCGCTTCTATCTCGATCACAACATCATCGCTGGGGAGCGGGGCGTCGAGGCCGCGGAACAGTTGGTCGCACTCGTGCCCGACGACGCGGGCGCTCACGATCTGCGGGGCTGGGCCGCCCTGCAGGTCGGGGACTACGTCACTGCGGAGGACGGCCTCCTGCGCGCGATTTCGCTGGACCCCGCGCTGGCTGCGGCCCATTATCACCTGGGCCTGCTGCGGATTGCCCGGGGTGCGCCAGTGAAGGCACGTGAGGCGTTCGTCCGCGCACGCGACCTGGACACGACGGGCGAGCTAACCCAGCTCATCGAGCGGAAGCTGGGCGTGGTGCCATGACTTTCTTTGATGTGGGGGAATATCGGACGCCCGGTTTCAGCCGGGGGGCGCCGCCGAACCGTGGCGGACGCCCGGCTTGAGCCGAGGGGCACTGCCGAGCCGTGACGGACGCCCGGCTTGAGCCGGAAATCCCCCGCTAAAGCCGGGCGTCCGTCAATCGTCTGTCAATCTGTGGGTTTCGCCGCGAAACGGCGCTTGACAGCACCACACTGTGGTGTATCATGATGTTGTTGGGATGTGCTGGGATGAAGGATGACGTCTACCACTTGGCCCCCTCGGTCTTATCGCGACTCGGCGTCTTCTCGGCCAGCTTTCAGCGAAAGGAGGCAAACAGCCATGTTCCGCAAGTGCAGTATCCTGATTAGCCTGCTGGTGGTCAGCCTGGCTCTGACTGCCTTCAGTCCTTCTCCAGTAGCCGAACAGCAGGGCGGGATACCCTGGTGGGTCTGGGTAATCGTCATCCTGATCCTGCTGGCGCTGCTGCTCTGGTGGTTGCTGGGCAGCCGCTCCGGGGAGCGGGCAGCCCCGACCCGCGAAGCGGGGGCAACCACGGCCCCTTGTGCCGCTGAAGCGCCCCCGCTCGCACCCGCACCCGCGCCCCCGGTGCCCGACGATCTGACGCGCATTGAGGGGATCGGCCCCAAGATATCCAGCTTGCTCCAGGAGGCTGGCATCACGACCTTTGCTCAACTGGCGCAGGCTGACCTGAGCCGGCTGGAGCAGATCGTCAGGGAAGCCGGCATCACGATCGCCGATCCTGCCACCTGGCCCGAACAGGCTGGCCTGGCGGCTGGTGGCGAGTGGGATGCCCTTGAGGTGCTGCAGAATGAGCTCAAGGGCGGCCGGCGAGTGTGATTCCTCTTAATTTAAGTAAGTAAGGAGGTGTTAAGATGCGACGCAAGTGGTTCCCCATTATATTGGTGGGCGCGACGTTGATGTTTCTGGTCGGCGTCGTGACGGCGTCGGCGGCACCCAGCGAGAGTGGTGGCATTCACATCGTTCAGCGTGGTGAGACCCTGTACAGCATCTCGCGTCGCTACGGGGTCGATATGTGGACCATCGCCCGTGCTAACAGCATCACCAACCCCAACCGCATCTACGTCGGGCAGCGGCTGGTGATCCCGGCGGGGCAGCCAGTCGGTGTCGTCCACGTGGTGCAACCGGGTGAGATGCTGACGCGCATCGCACTGCGCTACGGGGTGGACGTGTGGACCATCGCCCGTGTCAATGGCATCACCAACCTGAACCACATCTACGTGGGACAGCGTTTGACCATCCCCGGTGTAGCGCCGTCCGCGCCCGCGCCAGGCAAACCATCTCAGCCGCAGCCATCGCTGCCCTCCTCGTGGCCCGGCCCCTGGTCCGCTGAGTATTTCGACAACGTGACACTGACCACACCGGCCTACACGACGCGCCAGGACGAGAGCATCAACTTTAACTGGGCATACGGGCCGCCCGCGGGGGGTATGCCGACGAATTCCTTCTCCGTGCGCTGGACCGGAACCTTTAACTTCGCCGAGGGCACTTACCGCTTCTATGCCCGGGTGGATGACGGCGTGCGCGTCACCGTGGATGGGGAGCAGATCGTCAACGGTTGGCGGGATGGCGGATACCGCCTGTACACCGCGGATCGGGCACTGGGGGCTGGTGAACACACCGTGAAGGTGGAATACTACGACCGCGTGCAGGTCGCCCGCGTGCACTTCTGGTGGCGGCAGTTGAGCGGCCCAACGCCGACCCCTGGACCGACCCCAACGCCAGGACCGACCTCGACCCCGGGGCCGACGCCGACGCCCACGGCTACGCCGAGCGCCACACCAGCGCCCGGCGTGGGGTGGTTCGGCCAATTCTACAACAACATGGATCTGCAGGATCCTCCCGTCGTGACCCGATACGACCCATGGATTGGCTTCGACTGGGGCACCGACAGCCCCATGTCCGGGATATGGAAGGATTACTTCTCCATCCGTTGGACCACGAAGACGCACTTCGAGGAGGGCGCTTACCGCTTCTGTGCCATGATCGACGACGGCGCGCGTATGTGGGTGGATGGGATTCGGGTGGTGGACGAATGGCATCCGACGAACGGGGTGGCCTACTGCGGTGAGCACACGGTCGCGACGGGCGACCACGAGGTAAAGGTCGAGTACTACGAGGAGGGAGGAAACGCGCTGATCTACGTCTGGTGGGAAGAGGCGGATTAGCCAGTCCCGACCCAATACGATCCGAGTGGTATCACGAAGACTTCGGAGGTCTTTGGGACAGGACCTGGCTCAAGACTTCCGGAGTCTTGTTTGCGCTGTTGATTGTGGTAGAATACGGGCATCAGCAATTCGATAGGAGGTAAACCATGATCGTCACGACCAAACAATTTTTTGAGCACGCGTACGGCAAGTACGCGATCGGCGGCTATAACATCAACAACGCCGAGCAGCTCTTGGGGCTTTTTCGGGGAAATATCCAATCCCAGGCGCCGTTCATCATCCAGATCTCCAAAGGTGCCCGCAAGTACACGCACAAGCTGTTCCTGGAGGATATGATTCGCTCGGCGGACAAGCTCTTCCCGGAGGCCATCTTCGCGGTCCATCTCGACCACGGCGACGAGGAGACCTGTTACGACTGCATCGAATCAGGGTTCTATTCGTCGGTCATGATTGATGCCAGCGCGTTTCCCTTCGAGGAGAACGTCGCGATCACCAAGCGCGTGGTCGAGCGGGCACACGCCAAGGGGGTCAGCGTCGAGGCCGAGCTGGGTCAGTTGGGCGGGGTCGAGGAGGATATCAGCGTCGACGAGGATCAGGTTCACCTTACTGACCCCCAGCAAGCCGCCGAGTTCATCAAGCGCACCGGCTGCGATAGCCTGGCTTGCGCGATCGGGACCAGCCACGGCGCGTTCAAGTTCTCTGGCACCCAGTCGCTGCACTTTGAGATCGTCGAGGCCATCCGCGATCTGGTCCCCGGCTTCCCGCTGGTCATGCACGGGTCCTCCTCCGTCCCCCAGGACGAGGTCGAGCGCATCAACGCCGCGGGCGGCGAGATCCAGGGGGCCAGAGGGGTCGATCCCAAGCAGTACCTCCCGGCAGCCCAGCGGGGCGTGTGCAAGATCAACATCGACACCGACGGGCGGCTCGTCTGGACGCGGGTGCACCGTGAGTATTTCCGCGATCACCCCGAGGTGTTCGATTTCCGAAAGCCCGGCAAGGTCTACATTGAGGAGTACGCCAAGTTCATCGCCAGCCGCAACGAGCTTCTCGGCTGCGCCGGGCAGCTCGAACCGTTGCGAGCCTTCTTGGGCAAGTGAGCGCCGGCCTGAATCGCCTGGGGGATGTCCTGGTGGCAGGACGCCGCGCAGGACGTGCCGCGAGAGCGTGAATGGACGTAGGGGCCAGCCTATCAGAGGCTGGCCCCTCGTTGTAGTTCACCTCCCTAGGCAGTGCCCTTTACGTAGATTGGATTGCCCAGTGCCTTGGCCATCAGCGCGGATGGCTCCTCGTCCAGCGGCGCTTCCGGTGGTTCGATCACCTCCGCTCGCCAGTACGTGTCGCCGCTCACGACGACCCGGCGCTCGTGCGTGAAATCGTCTTCGGTGATGGCCGCCTCGTGGACTTCCTGCGCGGAGACCAGGCGCAGAACGTTTCCTGCCCCGCCGCGCACTCGACAGCGCAGCCGCAACTCCGCACCGCTTGGCAAGGACAACTCGTCGCCCATTCTGACCTGCTGTTCACCCGAGATATCCTCGGCCGTCAGTTCCAGCCAGGGCCCGGTTGGCCCCTCGGAGATGAACGTGTGCCCGGCGCGCAGCCCAGCGACGATGGCCGGGGTGGTCAGCGCGTCGGCGTGGACCCAGGTGCAAGGTGTGCCGATCTCGTACCAGCCCAGTTCACCCGTGAACGGTCCCTGGTGCTTATCGGACCCCCCGACGGCCGTGATCCGTTTGCCCTGGCGCAACTGCGCGTCCCACACCGCCAGTGACTGGTAGTTGGAGATAAACCACGGCCCGCCCCAGACCTCGATGCAGTCGGGCCCGAACAGCTCGCCGAACGCCCAGGGGGGACCGCCATCCTTCGGGTGGTTGACCGAGAAGAGCGCTCCTCGTGCGCGTACTGCTTCCCGCACCTGCGCCATCTGGTCGTCGGTTCGACAGCGGAACTCGACGAAACCGTCGGCCGGCCAATCGATCGGCCAGGCGTTGGCGTGCCCGTGGTAGGTGCTGATCTCGACGCCGGGGATGAGGAGCGGGGCGGGGGTGGTGTGGGCGGGCAGCAGCGGCAGGTGACTGAGCGTGTTGTGTTCGGTGACGGCGACAAAGTCGAGCTCCT
>Ga0180431_10008019_pt1 | contig 12185 bp, 15 predicted proteins | sample SS_ome_11_FD_132459 | JGI IMG/M metagenome (GOLD analysis project Ga0180431, IMG submission 132459) | Hypersaline lake sediment archaeal communities from the Salton Sea, California, USA - SS_1_MS_1 metaG | ecosystem: Environmental > Aquatic > Non-marine Saline and Alkaline > Hypersaline >... | reverse complement strand
AGTCTTGTTCCATTTTAATTATATCGCCTTCATATGGTTCAATCCCATAGAGATGAGGAATAACTAATTCAGTATTGCCTTCTTTTACAAAACCATATTCACTGCCATCATATGCATTTGATACTTCATTGATAAAATAAACAGGGAGTAAAAGATATTTATTAAATTTCATTCCTGTTAATTCACCAACTCTTTCATAAGACCCATCAATTAAATTAACATTATCCCATATGGTATTTTCTTTATCAATATTATAATATGTCGTAAGAAATGCAATTCCATGTTTTGCATAAAATTCATATATAAGATTTTGATAATCGTGGATGTACCAGTAGAGTCTATTATATAATTGATGCATATTATCTCTCCATCTGTTGTTTTCTCATCGCTCTATCAAATCTCATTTTAGCAACATATTCTTTATTTTTATAATCCTTCATCATTGATCTTAAATGTTTTCTACACTTGATAGGTTGTTGTGTATTATTACATTTATTATACTCAGATTGAATTGCTTTTGAAACACTTGAAATACTTTCATATTTACATTTTCGATAACATAAAGTTTTATTATCTACATTATCATCATCGTAACATCTTCTTTGACATTTATGATCATATGTTTTTAATAAATATTTAGCAACTTTTTTTGCTAAATAACCTCCTGGAACTATGCTAGAAGCAACAGCAAGTCCGACTTGCATACCTTTTCTAACTTTTGGATCAGGGATAGGAGGTGGTTTTGGTCCATCAGATTCTTCAGTTATATTTAATATTTTATAATTGGGAGCATTCCAGACCCAATTTAAAATATCCATTTGCTCTTGAAATGTTGTATTCTCTTTTAAAATGTTACTATTAATAACAATATTAACTAAGTCTTCTCTTGCTTTACTTTGTTTTTCTTTTTGTTTTAATATTTTGGCTGCGACTTTTCTTTTCTTCTTTTCAATTTTTGCTCTTTTCTTCGCTTTCTTCTTAGTTAACTTGTCTTGTTCTTCATGTTGTTTTTCAATATAGTCTTCTTTTTTCTTCAACCATTTGATTTTTTGTTTTTCAAGACTTCTTAAACATCTTTCAGGATTTTTTGTTGCTTTACATTTTGCCATTTGATTTGTAATATCTCTTATTACTGAATTACAACCTTCAACATGGCAAGTCCATTTACACAGGGTTTTATATTGAACTCCTTTTTGGACACATGCTTTCCAACAACGATCAGATGTTCTGTTGAATATATAACCTATTATTTGTTCAACTCCAATACTTAAAGCAATACCTGCTAAAAGACCAGAAACAAGACCACCTGCAGCAATTGCAAGTCCATATTTTGCTGTAAATCTTGCAACATCTTTTACTGAATCAGCTTCAACTTCCTGAAATATTTGTCTACATTCAGATAATGATAATGAATCAATATGATCACATAACTCAATGTGCTCTTTGAATGATAATTTATTTCTTAATGACTCGCTTTTTTGTACACTATCGAGTAACATAAGTTTATAAGCATCGTGAATTATTGTCATTGTGATAATACCTCAAATGTAGTGTCGTCAATTGTAGCACTGATTTCACCTTTTTCTCCTCTATATTCGGCAAGGACATTAAGGACGAAACCACGTCTGTTTGGTAAAAAGTCGATTGAAGCACTTAGAATTTTTGCTCGATTGTCATATAATCGTATTTTGCCGACGACCTCATCAAGAATTTGTTGTCTTGTGGTGTCGTCGGCAGGAGCAAATACGAGTTTATATAGATCACTTCCATATTCTGGATCATGATCAACAGTCCTTGTTGGGGTAACAAGAAGATTATACCAGGACTTAAGTATAACATTTAGACCGGTGATTCTTTTAAAATCACCAACTGGAGTGATAACATCCGTAAAATCGGCAAATCGTCCGCTGGCACCAACGACGCTTTTTTGGAATCGATCAAGTATATTTGCCATATTATTACCTTACGTTTTTGAATTCCTCTTCCATTTGTTTATGTTTTTCTTCCTCAAGTTTTGCTTTCCATTTGAGAAAATCATAAAACCGATTTACTGGCATGTGCATTATATCACTATATGGACTCTTAGTTAATTCAATACAGGAAAATATATTTTCATTCATTACTTTCCTGTATTTAGTTATTTCTTCATACTCCATACACCATACGAAAAAAGTTTTCTACGAGGTCCACTCCCACAACCTCATTATGACCACATGCGCTACAAGTTACGTTGACTTTCATTTCAATTTGATATTTACCAAAATTTTCAAAATAAGCATCATTGATTGCTCGTTTATCTCTAGAAGTTAGAGTTTGAAATGCAGAAACGATATCAACTTTATCATCATATACATCTGGTTCTTTTTGATCTTCAATATCCTGCTCAAATTTTGTAATTGCCATTGCCTGAGTTAATAATTCAACATTTGGAGATAATACTGCCTGACGTTGAAGAATTTCCATTTCATTTGCCAAGGTTGGTTGTTTAATATATGCAGTAACACCTTTTGCCATTGGCAATTCAACCGCAACTTCCTTAGCAAGAATATCTTCAGCAGGATAAGGTTCTGTTGCTAGAGTATCAGATGCCTTAACTGTTACAGGATATTTATGTTGACATGATGTGCAAGTAATGTCATAATTTCTTATTTCTTCATATGAAATATGATATAACCCAAACAGTAAGGCATCTCTATCTTTTATTGTAATGCCTTGTTTGAAATCCTCAAAAGTTTTGATATGAGCAGGTTTATCTGTAATCGATTCAAATATAATCTTATTCAGATGCTCAGTTATTTTTTGGGGACTCATGAAGCTACCTTTCATTCTCTCTTCTTCAGCAACATTAATTGATCTAACAAGAAATGTTAAATGAGTTTGAGGTGTTATAACTTCATACTCAGGATATTTGATGTTAAAACTTTTAAACATGATCGATCTCCTTTGTTCGCTTTCTAATTAATTATTCAATTATTTATTATATTATTTTTTAACTTTTTTATATGATCCACCTTTATGTTGAATCTTTGCAAGTTTTGCTTTAGCTTGACTAATTTTAACTTTTTGTTTGGAGATTGCTTTAGCTGCTTTAGCTTTACAACCATCATCTTTACATGCCGCCATCGATTTGCTTAACAGACCAAGTTCTTTGTTAAGTTTTTCTATCTTACATGCAGTCATACAATTTTGGCGTTTTATATTATCAAGCTTAAGAGTTCCACATTTTTTAGTGCAACCATCAAATGCTCTCCTAACGCCTCTATATATCAACCACCCTGCTGGACTTATTGCAATACCAAGAAGACTTCCTCCAACACTTTCATTCATAATTTCTTGTTCAACTGCTTCTCTGTGAATTGCTTCAAATCGATCATTTACAATCTGCTCTGCTTGTTCATCAAGGACAGAAATTTTTCCATCCATAATAAAAGATTTTACTTGAGCATCAGAAGCTTCTTTCAAAAAACCTAATACTTGAATTTTTGCTTCATTTGTAAGTTCTGACTCCATTGCTGCATTTGCTGCAAATAATTTAAATTTACTCATTTTATTAAACTCCTATTTTTTAATTTTTCCTTGAAGTTTTTGTAATTTAGCTGTAATTGCTGCTTTACATTTTGCAGGATCTTTTGCGGTTGAACACTTAGATGCTCCAGATCTTACAGCAGATATTTGAGCTTGAAGTGCTTTGTTCTTATGTTGTTGCATACAAGCTTGTTTATTTTCACTTCCCTTACATGCTCTTGCAGCTTTGCTTAGGAAATTTTTATACACTTTATAACCACCATAAATGGCTGCGGCTGCAACTGCTGCAGCTCCAAGACCTTTAGCAGCACCTTTGGCAATTTCTTTTCCTGATGCAGCAGCAAGTTTTCCTTGCGCTTTACCAACTTGTAACCCTGCTCTTCCTGCTCTACTCTGAGAGGTTGCATTTGGATTTACTTTACCAACTGCTTTTCCTCTTTTGAATCTACCTGCTGCATCCTTCATATTCTTAGGAGCATTTTTAATATTCTTAGGAGCATTTTTAATTGCACTAGTTGTTTTTGAAACACCAGATTTAATTGCATCTTTAGCTCTACCAGGAGCTGCTTTAAGAGCAGATTTTGATGCTGTATATTTCTGACCTATTTTTTCTCCAGTTTTTGCCATTTTAGAAGATGCAGCACTTCCTCTAAGTTCTTTACCTGCAGCACCTTTTTTCATTCCCTTTTTAAGATTTCTTGCAGGTCTGGTTACTGCAGCGATTTTAGATTTATTAACATTCTTTTCTTCTATATATGCTTCAAGAAGAGGGGCAGCAGTATCAATTCCATGTTGAGAAACAGGACCTACTTCATAAAGAATTGAATGACAAGTATCTTCACCAAATGCTTCAGAGAAGACTGGAAAATTTTCTAAAATTGCATCTTTATATTGCTCAAATAATTTAGATTCTTCCTCAAAATTGATTTGTTCTTCAGGAAGATCTTGATCCATAAGCAATGCCATAACTTGATAATCACTTGCTTCATTAACAACAAAATCTGATAATTCAGATACATAATCTGGATCTGCTGTGTTTGATGCAAGTATTGTTTCTGACAATGCTTGTCTTGCAGCAGTCAAAAACATAATTGAATCAGATGTATTCATTTGATATCTCCTAACTAATATTTATTATTTATAAGAATAATTTTTAACATCACCAATTGCAGCACCAAATTGGGTTGAGAGACTTTTACATTTCTCATAAACCCAATCTTCATGCCATGCATAGTCAACATTAAATTCAATTTCCATATCAACTCTGCCAACTGTTTCAACATCACTTGTAAATAAATCTTGAGGATCTTTTGAAGGAAATACTCCATCATAACAAGCATAGTATTCAACAGTTTGACCATCAGGTGCAGTTGTCCAGTAAAACATTACTGCTGCATAGGTTTTCTTTGAATATCCTTCCCCTTGTTCTCCATCAAGAAGGTTTGCAGTACCAGTTCTATAATCTCTGATTAATTTAACCCATCCATGGAAAATATCAAGGATTGGAGTTTTATTCATTTCAAAGAATTTAACAGATACAGTATTACCATAATCGATATTTCCAGGAACTGCCCATTTGATTCCACCAAGTCCGGTGAATTCAACTTTATTTAAAGTTCCACCAGGAGGTGTAACTGACAGACATGATGCTGCTAAAATTGCTGAAATATCGTCATTATTTGAAACACTACTATTCATTGCTGTAAACGCTGGCAATGCAGTAGGAAGGTTTTGAAACCAAATGTAGTGATAACCGCTAACATAAGGATCTGCAACTCCAGCACCAGCTGATCCGCCAAAACGTCTAGTTGCTATATTTTCTTTCATAGCTTTAAATGCATTCTTCATTTTATTAATCTCCTTATTATTTTTATGTATAAAAATAATATTTTTAAATACTACTTTTTAATGCCCAACTCTTTCATAAAAAATGCTTTTAATGAAGTCGGTGAAGATGACATTTTCAATATTTTAACTATATTGGTATTCATTATATTTTGAATTCTATCTTTGATAGAAGGATGTTCATCCATTTTTTCACTTAATTCAATTTGTTTTCGACATTCAGGTCCACAAGGTCTTCTTTTCATCTCAGTCTTGACCCATTTATCAAGCTTCTTTAAAGCACTAATTAATTGATCGCCATAACCATATTTTGCAGCAAAGCTATCTGCAAAATATTCATGCTTTCTCCCAATTGTAACATTATATAAATCAATTTGTTTTCCTAAAAATAGGAAAAATATTAATAGTCCAAACATTGGAAGTACAGGAATTGCTATTGTAGCAGCCATAAAAAGACCCATAGCTTGTCCTGCAATTGCTGCAAATACTCCCATTGCTGTTAATTTCTTTAATATATGATGACCTGCATTATGACCTGCTTCATGAAGAAGGACAGCCATAACTTCATCATCATCTAGCATTTTATACAATCCTCTTGATATCATCATAAAGTTATTTCCAAGAGTAAATGCATTTGGATCTCTATCATCAACTGATAAAACAGTCCATGATCTTTTTGAACCAAGAATTGTTTGAAGTTCTTTTGCTAATTTCTTTTCTTCTTTTGCTTTTTTCTTAAATGTTGCAAACATAGTTAAATATGCAACAATATTTATTGCCATAAATATTGCAGCACTTGTAAGTCCAAGAATTGCTCCAGCTTTAAATGTTGAAGCATTTACTTCATCAAGGACTTTTTTGTCCGTGAATAATGGCATATTCTCTAAATATAATTTTGCTCTTTTGTTGACTTGCATCTTGGATCCTCCCATTTAATTGGATCAACTCTGGTAACTAAATAATCATCAATTTTCAATTGGCGAAGTCCTTTAAAATTTGTAAATACAAGATCAACACCACTTACAAAACCAACACATTCAATTCTTTTATATAACAATCGCATAGTTGCAATTTCAGAGTTGTATCTACTCCAAGAATCATAATTAGAATATTGAGAATAATTTCTGCCATTAATTGTAACTTCATATTTTGATATTAATTGTTTCCAATCAGATGTTTTATATCTAATAAATGAAGTCAAATATTGTGCCTCAGTCATATCAAAACCTCGTTTATCAATATAATTGAAATTTAATATGACGTCAGTTTTATCAGAATATATATTTAAAATAAAGTTTTTAGCTTTATAATGTTTTTTAAGCAATTTTTGCCTTTCAGGTTCACTCAAATCACGATTGAACTCTTGAAGAAATTTGTTCATCATCTTCATCGTTTTCATCTCCAGTTAAAACATATTTAGATGCTGGTTTCCCTGTATGTGGCGAATCCATAGGAAATATCGATTCATTTTTTTGAATCTGGTCTAAATAATCTTCAATAATATTCATGATATCCACCAAAGGTTTTTATTTATTTTTTGTTCTGAAAGGTAGGGATGGTTGGAAGGAAATCGTGACAATTAATCATATAATTGCCACGATTTAGTGTATGATGAGAGATTATATTATGAATCTTCTCTCTTTTGAACTGGTTTTGTTTTGTCATTTTGAATTGACAGTGCACGGAAATCTTTAAGATCATTTGCAATTTTGGTACTTAATTTTCTTGCTTTAAGGGCGCTTGTTTTGCTGCCTCTCCCTTCTTTACCCTTTTCAGCTTCGTCCATGAAATCTTCAAATGTTTCTCTAAGACCTGCGATCATTGCATCATACTTTTCACCTAATTCTGACATAACGTCCTCCTAAAAATTTAGTAATGAATATTCGAGATTCAATTTTATGAATTGCTCATTTATATGTTCTAAATACTTATAGGGTTTAGAATGTGTACGTAAAAAAGACCCTCATATCTGGGTCACTACGCCAAATATGAGGGTCTTGGTCCGTACCAGGTAGCGAGGTCTGGCGGTGCCTAAATTATATATTTCTGAAGATCATATAAATAATTTTCAGCTATATTTTTTCCATTGTAACCTACTATAATTTTAACCATATTTTTCCATGCATGAGGGTTTCCCATTCTTGCATCAACTGCTGCAGCAAATGATCTGAATGATACATTAATTTTAGAATCAAATTTATATAACAAACAAATATAATCATATACTTCTTGTTTAATTTTAATAGGAATTTTTGGATGAGCATATTTTAATAAATCTTGCAATGAATCAATTACAGTTTTTGTATCGAAATATACTTCAAATGCAGGTGCTCTACTTAATAGAGCTGTGTTTATTTGACTCTTTAAAAGATTAGTAATTATGATTAACTGACCTTTAAATTCAAATTTATCTGGAGTTTTGCTTCTTTGAACTTCTCCACTTGAAGACATTTGTTTATCCCGAGGAAGAGATAAAATTCGTTTTCCATATGTATCTGTAATTGCTTTAAGCATATTTACAGTATCTTCATTTGATAATGGAGTATCAAAATCATCTAGAATCAATAACCTATTTCTGTGTTTATAAAGTAATGCATATGTTGATTCTAATCCTAATGTTGAACCTTTTTCAATTGCATAATCTTTTCTTGGTTTTAACCCTAGAAAGTGTAATGTTCTCCTTACTGTATATGTTTTAGACATACCAGGAGGACCACATATTACCAACGCATTTGCCTTTTTAGTTGCTACATGCTTTATATATTCACTAAGAGTATTAAACATAGCAAAAGCAGGTTCATCGTATTTTTGATTAGAAAATAATTCTTCATTAATTAGCTGTTCTGCTTTTCCTTCAACATATACTTCAGTTAGCCAATTTTTAATTGAACCAATGAGATAAAAGAATTTTTGAATCCATGGAACTACAAATAATATACCAACTAATATAAGAAGAGGTAAAAAAGGAAGAATTAATTCTGGATTCTTTTTAAGAGTATCAATTACAATCTCTGCCATTCCTTCATTTAAATGCTGACCTTTAACTTTAGATTGAATTACATCTTCTCTAATTTTAATATTTGTTTTATACTTTGAAGATGTTACACCTTCTCCAATAAATTGAGCAACCTGTTCAGGTTTATAAGTTGGACGCAATGTAAATGTAGCAACTGGATTTAATTTGAGATTATAAAATATTACACCATATAATTTATTCATATTACTTGACTTTGAAGCAAGTGCTACCATTTTAGGCATATCATTATTTTTCCCATCAAATAAGAAAAACTTTTGAATAAATAGGTTGCCTTGTTTTTTAGTTTTTAATTCAAAAATTCCAGGTACCATTGTGACTTTTCTGATACCTTTCATTTTATATTTTCTTAAATCAAGCATATTATAAACTCCGTGTAAAATACTTCTCCTTCAAACAATATGAAGGAGAAGTATTTATTTAATTATTTAATAAAGAAATTCAATTCAATCTTTTCAACAACTCTAGTAGGTTCAAGAATAACATTCACATGGAAAGTCTTTCTCTTTCTTTCATAATCAGTTGCTCCAACATCAACATTGTAATTATATAAACCTCTTGCTTGTTTGATGTTTTCAAGGAATTCAACAATTTCACCTGCAACTTTTGCCCAAGTGATTTGATCATTGAGTTCAAAGATGTAAAAACGACAGAATTGTTCAAGTGCTCTTTTACAATACAGAACAAGTCTAACAATGTTAAGATCTTGAAGTGCGCTTGGTTTCGCTTGAGTTGTCAATTGACCCCATACAACATAACCTTGATTAAATCTTACAATTGGGTTAAGTTGTTTCAGATACATTTGATCTCTTTGACCTTGTTTTGGATTAAAACGAAGTTCTTTAATTGAATCAATTGCACCTCTTGTGAAACCTGCAACTGCCCACCAAATTTCAGCAACATTATCATTTCTTGGAAGCAGATATGAAATGTGATAAAGTGGTGAGAACCATACATCCTGACCAGTGAATGGATCATATACTTTATTATATTCTTCATACAATGCAGTAAAATAATTGTTGAATGTATGTTTTAATGTTCTTTGAGAGATTGCAGCATTGAATGTTGGATTATCTCCATTATCCATTACACATACACAATCACGTCTTGTTTGAACAAGAGTTGATATTTGTGTTTTGACATCAGTTGGATAACCTCCATCAAATACACAAGTGAAATAAAAGTTTTCAATATCAAGAATATCTTCACTTATAAGACCTGCATAACCTTGAGCAAGCAATTGGGTTGCAATTGTTGTATCAAGATCTCCAGAAGCGTCAAGTAATGAACCATCAGAACCTTTTCTCATTGGGAATGGCTCTGATGCAGTGTATGCTGTTGCAATACTTGTATCAGCTCTCTTAATCATATAAGATATATCTGAATTGACATCGAAATCAGAAACATCGCCTTGCCAATTTTGTGAAGCTGTATCTAAATCTCTTCCATCAAATACATTAATTGTTTCACCATCAAGTCCACCTGCTGCTCCCAACCAGCCATAAATTTGATAACCTTTGCCATCTTTAGCGATTACCATATATGTTGCATTGCCGGTTTCTGGATCAGTTTGCCAATCTTCGAATTCCTGTTTATTATCTGCAATTTCTGCAGCACCTGCTGAAAGATCAGCAGTAACAAGACCGATTTCTTTATCATAAACTTTTGCAAGTAAATCATAACCAGAAGTATATTCACCTGAAACAAGTTCCATTTCAAATCTAAGAACTTGTGAATACAGTTTAAGAACTTCTGTGATGAAAATTGATGAACCTGAATTATCAGTTGCTTTTGGATTGAAAGACACTTCAAATGATTCGATAATTTGATCATCACCATCTGATTGTTTTTCATAAATATCCATGATGTAAACATCACTGATCATTGGATTAGCAACTTCAGTGAATCTTACACCTAACTGATTGTAATACTGACCTCTTCCGATTGGATATAGGAATCCAAGAGGATATGTATTTCCTGATTGTTCAAGGTTTGTTTGCAATTCTTCTTTTGAGTTTAGACTTTCAACATAAGTCAGTTGAACAGATGCAGTTGCATCAGAAGCGCCCATGACACCATCGATTCTTATATTTGAATAAGTAGCATCATCTGGGAGACATCTCATGTAATAAAGTGCACCTGATTCTCCAAGGAAGTTGTAAGCAAAATACTGACCTTGACTGTAACCTTTGCCATAATCAGTAATATTAGGTTCGCCATACTCTGAAACCAATTCTGCTCTTGAACCTAAAAATTTTAGGACGTTATCTTCGCCCTTAGGAACAAGTGTACATATGCAGCCAATTGTACTTGGAACTGCTTGCACATATGCAGAGAGATCGATTATTTTGGTATAGACACCTGGGGAAATATTGCTTGCCATAAATTTGATCCTCCGATTTGAAAATAATTAAGTGTTCTAAAATAACTCTATTCTATAATGTAAATCATCCCCATTCAATCTCTAAATACTCTAAACTTTCCTTAGTAATTTTGTAAAATAACTTTAAACTCTATATATGTAATTTTTAAAAATATAAATACCAGACGAAAATTAACTGGCGATTCGACGTTTTTACAATTGTCGGAAATGTGACACGACTAAATAAGTGAAATGGACCTGCGTACCCCCCAGCGCCACTCTCAGCAGTATAAAGTCCTGCCTCACTAATATGATGACCATTTGCATCTTCTGATCCCAATGTTGTTACGACTCTACCTAACAACCATGAATTTGAATTTTCTGGATCTTGTTCAAATGTTATGTTATCAAATGGATGTTTGTGATATGCGCCATCATAAAAATCTGCACAAGTTGCATCAGTTGCATTAACACTAACAACATTATTTAAATCTCTATTTTCATTTGCTGGAGAAACAGGATCAAATGGATCACCTGGAAGTGTTCCACCATCTCCTACTCCAAACCATGTTATAAATTCATCAAATGTTGGAGTAATATTGTTGTTGTTTGTTTTTAATGCTCGACATGCTAACCATTCTCGTCCTAAATACACAACCAAATTATGTTTTCCAACCAGTTGTGCTTTGTGTTCATCAAGACATTCAAAAATTTCAACGAAACCTTGAGGGCGAGTTCGATCTTTGTCAGCGCGTTCGTTACCTTTCATTTGATCCATAAGACAAGCATCACCATAAAGGTCTTCAACCTTTACAATTAAATCCTTATCCGATTTGAGCAATTTTTTATCTTCCATTCTAAAATTCCCTCTGAATTTTGTTTAATAAGATTTATTATTTGTTCTGATATGAAATATGAATTAGTTTCTTAAATTAAAAATCAAAAACTATATATATTAATTACCAAGAGAAACAATTAAAGGATTTAAATCATGAAAAAATACCCATGCAAAGATTGTATTATAAAACTCCAATGTATGAACGATTGTGATGAAATAAAATCAGCAGATAAGTTTAAATTATTTTTTACTAATCCAAAATGTCCACATTGTGGTTGTGATTCTTTTATATTAATAGACTCATATCCTATCGATTTTAAATGCACTGATTGTACGAGAAACTTAATGATATATGATATACCTTATTCAGAAGAACTTCCTGAAAAAGTTATAATGCTTTCAAAGATAGAAGACACCGATACTGATAAAACTGAAATTGTAAATGGTTTGTATATTCGTAATTTAATTAAAAAAGAATATTTAGATATTATTAAAGTACAATATAGAGAAGATATAATTAGTGAAAAATATAAAAATATATTGGATAAATTATGAAAAAATACCCATGCAAAGATTGTATT
>Ga0180431_10008018_pt1 | contig 12185 bp, 7 predicted proteins | sample SS_ome_11_FD_132459 | JGI IMG/M metagenome (GOLD analysis project Ga0180431, IMG submission 132459) | Hypersaline lake sediment archaeal communities from the Salton Sea, California, USA - SS_1_MS_1 metaG | ecosystem: Environmental > Aquatic > Non-marine Saline and Alkaline > Hypersaline >... | reverse complement strand
GTAGACCTTCACCCACTCCCTCATTTAATCCTCCGGTAAGTATATTCATATAATTGCATCTATGCATATAGTACCACAATATACTTTACCCGTCAAAAATCCTTCGTATGTCTATGAGCTGTTCGGAGAGGCTTTCTACGCAGGGCGGATGGAATGTTGATTCCTGTCTAACCCGGGAACAGGCACCGGACAATGAATCTCCAGTTTTTTGCGAAAGCGTCTTCCGCTTGGGGGGGATGATTAATGTGGCCGGTACTTGAAATTATACCTCCTGACTATTTATAACACGCTGTCCCCAGGCACGGTACTACCCATATTGACCGGTCTCAGGGAAGTGGCTATACTTAAATCCAGAATATACTTGCTAAATCGGGGATTTTCCCGGCCAGTCTCTATACTGGGGCTCACATCACCACCGGCATCAGCCCCATATATTTTATAGACCGATTTCACCAGGTGGTGTATGCGGGATGAAGCGCCCGCAGTAAATATAACCGTGCATAACCTAATCAGAAGAGGGAGGGATAGAGATGATTACAGGAGTGCACCATTTTAGTTTCTCGGTTACGGACCTCGATCAGACCGTTGATTTCTGCACAAAGGTACTGGGGATGACTCTTCAATCGAGGACCAGAAACAAGTACGATACGCTCGGCACGGCGCTTTTCGGGACAAAGTGGGGTCTGGACCAGAAACAGGCTGACCTTGAGCTGGCTATTATGGTGGTTGGGGACAGTAAGGTCGAATTCATCGAATACAAAGACCCCAAGGCGCAGCCGTATCATAAAAACCCATCAACTGCTGGCTCGGCCCACCTGGCACTGAAAGTAGACAATATAGAGGCAACGCGTAAGAAACTGGAGGAAGCCGGCGTTGAGTTTCACTCTCCGGTAAATACCTTTATGGAGCAGGGGAAGAACGAGTGGAAATGGTGCTACTTCCGCGGCCCGGATGGGATTGTCATGGAACTGGTCGAGCAAAACTGGTGATAGTTCACCGGCGTTTCATCAAATTTCGATGACAACACCCGCTGTTCCGCTTACCTTACTGATTACATCACTGCCTGAAGGCCGGAAAATATGGTGGGGCTTCGTCACCGTTGGAGACATTACCTCCTCCCCAGAAGCTGTGGAGACTATCGGCTCCTGATCAGAAACCGTTGTTCCAAAAGAGGCTTGGCTCCGATTGCTTGCCATACCCCAGCAGGTTGTCCATCCGAACCATAAAGGGGTTGACTCTGGGCGCGTGTTGTATTAACCATCGGCTCATATTGTGAATCCGGGCTTGGCTCTTGTTGAACGGGCAGACGCGAATACAAATGCCGCAGTTAGTGCCGGTATAAGCCCCGTAATAATCGCACTTTTCCGGATTGAGGTGCCATTTGACCACCCCGGGATTATTGGAGATGGTGGGGCCCTCCGCAGTGGGTTCATCGTAAGAGATAGCCTGTGCCGGGCATTCTATGGCGCATTTGCGGCATACCGAGCAGAATTCGGTGACACCGAAGTCGATAGCATGGTCCGGATTGAGTGGGAGGTCAGTAATTACCTTGCACAGCCGTTGCCGAGGACCGAATTGTGGGGTAATCAAAACACCAAGCCTGCCCAGCTGTCCCAGTCCCGCGTCAACAGCGATGGGTATATTGAGTCCGGTATCATTAAGTGATGGGATAGCGTGATAACCAAGTAGCCGGATGAACTGGGCGACCGCCGCAACCAGGAAAGCCATCCGGGAATAGCAATCAAAAACGTGGGCCATTTGCACCGCACTGGGGGTGGTCCCATAAATTTCATAGTCCATTTCCACTGCCATAGAAATAACGTACTTATAGCGTTGGTCTATCTCCACGGGCTTACTCTCACCCGTATCCGGTACATAATGATGGGAATAGAGCCAGCGAGGGTCAAGGTTAGCGATGCCGACGAGGTCGGCACCGAGGTATCGGGCAACACGCTTTATTCGATTGGTCATCTTTGCCGCATCAGTCACCTTTGGCTTCTGTTCCGGAAATTTGAAGAACATGTCCGGAGGTAACGGTTGCCATGAGGTTAGTCCGGAATCAGGCCGATTTATGCCGGTGCCTAGCGTGGTGGCCAACACGCCGCAGGCGTTGGCGAGGGCAAAGTCATCGAGCGCAAAGCCGGGGATTCCCCTTTCGATGTGCTTCAACTGGTTCTCGTGGCGGAGGGACCACTGTGACTGCTGGGTAGGGTCCCATCTATTCCGATATAACATGTTATTTTTCTGGTTGAAGCGCTGGTACGAGTCCATAATCCGGTACATAAACTACTCCTTGAAATAATAACTTGGTCCTGGCACGCTGTATTTGGTCATCAAAAGAGGGATAGTCTGACCTTAAGAATTAACGGACACAAAGAATCGATGGGCACGCCATGGGCGCTGTCACCTTCCCTAGCGGTGTTATTATACTCCGTTCTGGCTGGAGGTGTCTATTTTTTCACCTTCCGTACTTGTCTTATTACCGTAAGATGACTGACTGTAGCGACATTATGGGGCGAGGATATTGCTGAATGGGGGCAGCATTGGAGTCGCCATATTTAGAGCCAGTTGAATTACAGTCTCTTCAAACTGTGGCTGCTTCTGGGGATTGACATTAATCAAGGGATAGAATATGCTATTCAGATGCTGTTAAAATATGTTACCAAGAGTTACCCTGCAAGTGGGGCAATGCCACATTTATCCTCTTTGGAACGCCATTATTTTTACCATATTGAAAAGAAATTTAATCTCCTGTTTACCTATTTTAACTGATTTTTAACGCTACTTAATGTTACAAATATGGCAAGTAAAAGTAATCAGAGGCTTTGGGGTATAAAGCAGGATAACGTACCTGATTATTTATACAGTTGAGCAGGCATGAAGCTTGCCGTGCAAAAGAGGTATATTTATTTTTACGATTATTTCGAGGCAGGCTTTATATCAATGTTTGCTTGTGAGTCCTCTCTGTTTTTCCCAGAATCACAATAGCAGGGAGATGTAATATTGGGACTAAACTGATTCTTAGCTAATGAAGAGAGGTGATGTAGTAATGAGCTGATAATATTCAAGACGGTAAAGAACTGTGTCAGAAAGGAGAAAGATTCAGTGAAAAAAGTAGTATTGTTATTTTTGGTAATAGTCGTAACAGTATCTCTCGGGTTTGGGATCTTTGGTTGTGCGGAGCCAGCTCCGGCACCGGCTCCGGCACCGGCACCAGCACCCGCTCCATCACCAGCTCCATCACCAGCTCATGAGCCTTTCCAGATGTTTATATATGGACCGCCGGCTCATGTCCAGACCTATGTTCAAGCCGTTGCTTTATCGGAGACAATCAATAAATATAGTGAATGGCTGAGCTGTACGCCAGTAGAGGGCACCAGCCCCCCGAATAACGCCAAGACCATCGGCACCGACCCGGACCTTCGCGGACGTTCATTGATGCATTGTCCCAACCCCAACCACTGGGAATTCATGAATGTTCCCCGACTTACCGAGGGCGTTGACTTCGATTTCAGCGAGATGCGCTATGTCCTATACATGGGGCTGGCGGCTTGCGGGATGATTTCGGTAAACCCAGATATAACCACAATAGCTGACTTCAAAGGAAAAACGATTAACGTCAGTGACCAGCCGCCGCCACCGGGAGGCGCCACTGGTGATCTTGCGGGTTGGGACCAGTTCTCACAACTGATCCTCTCCGAGGTAGAGGCAGCTGGTCTCGACACAGATAAGGATATTGATAAAGAGTTCCTCAATTTCGGTGACAGTCATATCGCCCTGAAAGACGGACTGTTAGACTCAGCTCTTACCGGCTTTACCGCTAGGGACGCGAGGAAGGGTGAGTGGTCACCGGCCGGTTATCTTATAGAGGTCATGGATACCGTTGACACCTACTATATTGACTTTAACCCTGATTCACTGGGCAAGACGGTGCAGGAAACCGGTCTACCCTACCCGCCGTATGTGCTGCCAGCCAACACCCTGACCGGACAGACGGCACCATGGAATCTTTCTGTCAAGCACATGTCCTGGAACTGTTTCTCCGAGTTTCCTGACGACGTTGTTACCGAAATCTTGAATGTCATTGGTGCCCATTACGATGAATTACCCGATTTTGATCCGCAATTTGCCGACGTGCGCAAAGAGAACTTTGGTATGATGGGTCCATCAGTTGAGTACTACCATCCGGTCACTCTCCAGTACTGCAAGGACAACAATCTGCAAATCGGCGCGTACTAGTATCTGAGAAACCTGTAATTTTTGGAACATAGAGGGGCAGCTTCCGGCTCGAGTCGGTGCATATATACAGTCACCTCGTGGGTCGAGAGCTGCCCCGATTATGGTATCTGGGTTATCATGTTATGGATGCATCTTGTTTCAAACCTGGTTAGTATATAACGAGGTTTGGGGCATGTTTGGTTAAAAAGCTAGAAACTGTCGTTACACTTTTGGTTATATTCGCCAGTAGTTGGTTACCATTTGTCTGGTGTAATATTAATACATAGGAAACAAGGGTTCTGAAATATGAGGCTACCTAAAAATTTACTCTCGTGGTTAACCCTGGCAATAACATTTTTAATGGCTATCTATCACATGGTAGCCTCACAGGAAATACTACTATCCACCTACCGTCACTATAACCTGCATCTCGGACTGGCACTGGTAGTTATCTTTCTGGCTTTCCTGGAAAAAAGCAAGCGACCGTTGCTACGCGGTTTGCTGGTGGCAGCTCTGCTTGGATCCATCGCCTGCTGGGCTTACATCCACATATTCGAGGAAGCACTGTTGATGCGGGGCGTACTTGGCATCCCGTTTGACTACGCCATCGGCGCCATGCTGATTGTACTGGCCATCGCGGCAGCTTGGGTATCCTTTGGCCCGGTCATCCCGATAATAGGCATGATTGGCATAGCTTACCTGCTAATAGGAGGGTATCTCCCCGCACCCTTTACTGGCCAGAGTAAATCAATACTTGACACCATCAATTGGCTTTCCACCAGTCTAATGGGTGGTGTCTTCTCCAGACTGCTGCCGGTATCGGCCAACTATATATTCCTGTTCATGGTGTTCGGCGGGCTGCTATCACATACCGGTGCTACCCGGTTTTTCATGGAGATAGGCAGGTGGCTTGGCTCCAAGGTACGCAGCGGTCCGGGGTTATCTTCAGTGGTCACTTCCGCTCTGGTCGGTATGGTCAACGGGGCTCCGGCAGCCAATATCGCTATCACCGGCGCCTTCACCATCCCGCTGATGAAAAAAACAGGCTATAAACCACACCAGGCGGCGGCTATTGAAACCGGGGCGTCAGTTGGAGGCGCGATTATGCCACCAATTATGGGTGAATCCGCCTTCATTATGACCGGGCTCTCAGGTATCCCCTATGTCATAATCTGTGGTATGGCGATTATTCCCGCTATACTGTATTTTTTCTCCTGCGGTATGTATGTCTTGCTCACCGGAGAGAAGCTCCGATTACCCAAGTCTGATATAAAGATTAACAAAAGAGAACTCTTAAGCACTGGGCCGGGTTTTTTTATCCCGCTGGCAATAATCATCGTTCTGCTGGTAATGGATAAAAGCGTCGCCTTTACTGCCTTCTGGGCAGTGTTAGCCGTAATCATCACTTCTCTCCTCCGACCGCAGAATCGTCCGTCGATGAACGATATTGCCCTCGGGATAAAAGAAGGCGTTATAGCCGGTGCCGGACTAGCCTGTATCATGGCTACTGCCGGGCTGCTCTACTCTTCCTTCACTCACACCGGGCTAGGCATCAAGCTGTCTGCCCAGATATACATGTTGAGCGGTGGCTATCTTGTCCTGGGGATGCTAGTTATCTGGGCCATTGCCACCATATTCGGTATGGTTGGTGTTGGTCCGGCTATCTATATCATTGTGTCCATATTCGGGGTTTCTACCCTGATGAAGATGGGCATACCGCTGGGAACAGCACACTTCTTTATCCTTTTCGCCAGTTATTTTGGCTTTGTAACACCGCCGGTAGCCTTCGGTGCGGTGGTTTCCTCACGAATTGCCGGCAGTCAGTATATGAAGACGGCTATTGAAGCCACCAAAGTGGCTTTCGTCGGCTTCCTGCTGCCTTTCGTGTTCGTAACCGTCCCGGTATTCCTGCTGATGCCCCAGCCACCACTCGAGGCAGCTACCGGGCTTATCGCCGCAATTGTGGCCGTCGTCGGGCTCCAGACATCTTTTGTGGGCTACTATCTGCACGACATGAGCGCTATAGAGCGGGCGGTATCAGCAGTACTGGCAGTAGTGCTATTCGCTTTTATGCTTACCGGATGTCACTTGATGGTACTTTTTGCCGCAGGTATGTTTCTTTTTGTCGCGTTATCAATCTGGCAGTGGCGTAAAAGGAAAGCGGCAAGACTCCCCGTGGCTGTTGTCGCGTGAGGACAGAGTACCAATAATACAAAATATCTTTGCAAATCAGGGATTATTTCAACCTGCGATGAGCTTCTGATTTCCAAAGAACATGGGGTTTTAAAAATGACGCAAGAATTTGAACATCTATTTACTCATTTCAAAGTCGGGGAATTAACTATCCCCAACCGGATATTCAGCTCGGCTCACCTCCCCAGACTGAATTCAGACTTCGGACCACCGAGTGAGAAGGCAGTCCGTTATTACCAGGCTAAGGCAAAGGGCGGAATCGGGCTGATTATTACCGGCGGGCATTACCCGGTTTGGCCGACTACTCTGGCTCTTCCCACCGCTTATCAAAGCGACGATATAATCCCCGCCTTGAAAGCGATGGCTGACGCCGTTCATCAATATGATACCAAAATATTCTGTCAGCTGGGGCACCCTGGTAACCTGGCTAGTTCGCGCGTGCTCCGGGGAGGCTCAATACTGTCAGCATCTAATATCGCGAGGAAAGAGCCATTTGGTCCCCTGAAGCCGGAAATACCCCGTGCCATGGACCTGGATGATATAAAGCGGACGATGGAAATCTTTGGCCAGGCAGCCAGGCGAGTCAAAGAGTCCGGATATGATGGGGTTGAAGTCGATGCCATGTACGGCAAGCTCACCGCTTCATTTCTGTCTCCGGCATTTAACAACCGTACTGACCAATATGGAGGCAGTCTGGAAAACCGGATGAGGTTCCTGATGGAGCTTATTGACAGTATCCGGGAGAATGTGGGCCCTCATTTCATTGTCGGGGTGAGATTTACTGCCGATGAGTTTATAGATAATGGCACCACACTGGATGATGCCAAGGAGATTGCCAAGAGACTTGAGGCTGCGGGTAAGGTAAATTACCTGTTTCCCTGTGCCGGGGCGACTGGTGCCCCCCACGTACCACCTTCATACTATCCCCTGGCTCCTTTTGTGTATCTGGCGGCCGGGATTAAAGAGGTAGTGACCCTCCCCGTATTTTGTGTGGGCCGGATTAACGACCCGGTACTGGCGGAAAGGATACTCGCTGACCATCAGGCGGATATGATAGGGATGACCCGGGCTACTATCTGTGACCCGGAAATGCCCACTAAAGCTCGGGAGGGCAGGCTGGATGAGGTACGCCGGTGTATCGGTTGCCTGGAGGGATGCGTTGGCAAGGTAGGTGCTCTGCCCATATCCTGTGCTATCAATCCCGAAATAGGCAGAGAGGGCGAGATGGTAATCACCCCGGCGGTCAGCCCGAAAAAGGTAATGGTGGTTGGTGGCGGCGCCGCTGGACTGGAAACCGCCAGAGTGGCTGCCTTACGAGGGCACAAAGTGAGCCTTTATGAAAAGGAAGAAGTTCTAGCCAGAGAACTGAGCATCGCTGCCAAGAGTACCGGCAGGGAAGATTTTGAAGAAGTGACCAGATACTACACCTACCAGATGAAGTTACTCGGGGTGGATGTTTATCTGGGGGTTACGGTTACTCCGGAGTTTGTTCTCAAGGAGAACCCGGATGCTGTAGTCGTCGCCACCGGGGCATTACCGTGTATACCGGAAATCCCGGGGGCGGATGGTCCCAACGTAGTGGAAATGAGACAGGTTCTTCAGGAAGAGGTAGAAGTCGGCCAGAATGTTGTCATAGCCGACTGCCAGTACCATATTTTCGGACTTGATATCGCTGACTTTTTGGCCGAGAGAGGGAAAAAGGTAGAACTGCTGACCGCGATTGACCTTGCCGGGAACATGCTTGACCACTATACCATAGAAACTATTTACACCAGGGTACTCAGCCATGGCGTCATCATGACCCCATTTACAGGATGCAAGGCAATAAAGGGTAATAGTGTTATTACTGGTAACGTCCTGACCAGTGCGGAAAGGGAAATCGAGGGAGTTGATACTGTCGTTTTTTGCACGGATGGAGTGGCTAACGACAGTTTATACCGTTCTTTGACAGGGAAGGTAAAGGAGCTTTACCAGGTCGGTCAGTGTGTAACACCGCGCAAGTTACTCGATTCAGTTTATGACGGGGCATTGGTAGGCAGGAGGTTATAGTCAGTTTGGGGGGTGTTGAAAACGGTGTCTCGGGCTAAAGGTGTTTGGGTCCTCGCTGAACATAAGCAGGGGCAATTAGCCGATATCAGTCTTCAGATGGTAAGCGGTGGCCGGCAGCTTGCCGATATGCTCAACGAAGATGTCTGTGCCATCGTTGCCGGCAATGAAAACCGGGAACTGGCTGACACATTGGCCAGCTATGGTACTGATAAGGTATATTTTCTGGACAGCCCTCAGCTGTTGAGTTATTCTGCTGAACTCTATGTAGATGTCCTGTCCCGGCTTATCGAAGACCAATGTGCGGGGGTTTTTTTGTGTGGTGCCACTCTGGCAGGCAGGGATCTGGCTCCGAGGTTGGCGGCCAGGTTAAAAACGGGCCTGGTAACCGATTGCGTTGCCTTGACCGTGGAAGCTGGAGGTTCATTAGTCCCAACCAAAGCTACCTGCGGAGGTAAGGTTTATACCAGAGTCAGCTATCTTACGTCAAGACCACACCTGGTTACCGTGAGGCCCGATGTATTCGAGATTAAAAAATCGTCAAATGTCAAAAAACCGGGAATTATTTCCATCACTCCACGATTGAACGGTAAAGAACCCCGAGTCAAGACGGCTGGCTTTATCAAAGGGGACCCGAAGACTATCGGCATAGAAGAGGCGGAAATGATTGTGGCCGGGGGCCGGGGAATGGGTAGCGCGGATAATTTCCCGGTTCTTGAGGAACTGGCTGAGGTTTTGGGAGCCTCGGTGGCGGCATCTCTGCAGGCGGTAGACGCTGGTTGGGTTTCCTCAGCGAGGCAGGTTGGTCAAACGGGTAAGATAGTAGCTCCGCGATTATATATCGCCTGCGGTATATCCGGAGCGTCTTATCATACTCTGGGAATGAAAGATTCGGAGACGGTAGTCGCCATTAATACCGACCGCCATGCCCCCATTTTTAAAATGGCGGATGTGGGGATAGTGGGTGATGTGCTGGAAGTAGTACCGGCGATAACGAACAAACTTAAAGCGATTGCCGGAGAGGGTAGCCGGGTGAGCCAGGATAAGGTGGCCGATATATTCGGCTCTCTGTAGCTTTGACGATTCCCGGTTTTGGAATCGGTGAGATATGAATATCGTTGTCTGTGTGAAATGGGTGATTAGCCCTGATAACGCCATAACGGTGGAGAACGGTGCCATTAAGCACCGGGGACTCTATAATGCCGTCAACCCTGGTGACCTGCTGGCTGTGGAGGAGGCAGTGCGATTAAAAGCGCTGGGCGCCGGCGGTGAGGTTGTCCTCGTCTCTGTGGGTCCGCCTTCGGCGGAGGAAGGTTTGCGCCGCTGCCTTGCCATGGGTGCTGATAAGGGCATGCTACTCTGGGATACTGCTTTCGAGAACCTGGAAAGCTACACCACGGCGCTGGTACTTGCCGAAGCTATCCGACATCTGAGTTACGACTTGGTGCTGTGTGGTCAGAAATCTGCTGACATGGAGAATGAGCAGGTGGCGGCTATCTTAGCCGAGTTCCTTGACATCCCGATGGTATCAGCGGCGGTCAAGATAGACATCACCAACCGGAATGATAAGGTACTGGTTCATCGGAAGCTATCGAAGGGGAATCGTGAGATTGTCGAGACCAGATCGCCGGCATTGCTGGCGGTGGAAGCTGGACTCAACAAACCCAGGTATCCCAATCTGCGGGCTATTTATGCCGCGAGAAAGAAAGAGATTAAGGTTTACGACATGAGGGGGCTTGGCTTAGAACAGGAACAGGCAGGCGTTAGAGGCGGGAAGACCAAAATTATGGCTCACCTGCCACCCAGACCCAAGCCAAAGAAGCTGTTTACACCGGATAGCCGCCTTTCCGCCGCCGAGCGAATGCGGCTGGTTATGTCAGGAGGGGTAGCTCAAAAACAGGGTGATTTACTGGAAGGTGATGCTGAGTATATCGCCTCCAACGTAGTACGCTTTTTTAGCGAGCAGAAGCTGATATCCAAATAATTGTGACTGACCCCGTTATTCGGCAGTCATGGCAGAGATGTAAAATATGGTTCCATCACGAGAAATATTCTGGAATATATCCTTCGGCGATGTGCTCCTCTATTCATTGGCGGTCATCGTGGTGGGCATTGTTGTTTATGTGATGTATCGCCGCTCTCTATGGTGGCGGTTGGGTAGACCGGATAACAGGTTTGCCCACCTGGGCAGGCGGGTGAGGGCTTTCCTGCTTACCGGTATTATCGATGGCATATTGCATCGGAAATTTTTTAACGCGGTTAACGGACTGGGACACAGGAAGCTTACGGTTAAGGATTTCCTGCCCGGGGAGCTTTATTCGGGAGTATCCCACTTCCTTATCTTCGCCGGGTGTATCGTGCTGCTGCTGGGAGCCTTCCTGGATTTTATCAGCCATTATTTCCTTGATTTCATGCATGGCGGCTTTTATCTTGGCTACTCGGTAGTCGTTGATGCTTTCGGCATACTCGTCTTAATCGGTGTTGTCATGGCTGTTGTCAGGCGCTATGTTCAAAGACCGGATAGACTGAGTAATACGGCTGAGGATTTGATTGCCCTGATTTTGATAGCCCTGGTTGTCGTTACCGGTTTTCTTGTTGAGGGATTTCGTATCGCCGCCACCGAACTGAAGGCTACTCCCGATTGGGCATTATGGTCTCCCGGTGGTTTCATTCTGGCCCGGGCTTTTAGCGGTATGAGTCATAGCGCTCAGTTGATTTCACACCAGGTTATGTGGTGGCTGCATACACTCATTAGCCTGGGAGCTATTCTTTATATTGCCTTATATTGGAACAAGCTATGGCATATCTTGACCTCCCCGATAAATGTCTTCTTCAGGTCACTGGAGCCCAAAGGAGCCCTGGTACCGGTGGATCTGGAAGCTGCCGATACCTTTGGAGTCGCCAATGTTGAAGATTTGACCTGGAAGCAGCTGCTGGATCTGGACGCCTGCACCAATTGCGGCCGGTGCCAGGATAGCTGCCCCGCTTACCTGAGTGGTAAGCCGCTAAACCCCAAGCAAGTCATCCAGGATTTAAGAGCCAGTCTGGTGGAGCGAGCTCCATCCCTGCTGAAAAGCAAGCGCAAAGCCGGGGCAGCTAATCCCGGTGATGGTGGCCGGGCGCTTATTGGTGACGTAATACCGGAGGAAGAAATATGGGCCTGTACCACTTGCTACGCTTGTCAGCAGGCTTGCCCGGTGTGGGTAGAGCATATTGATAAAATCGTTGGTATGAGGCGGAACCTGGTGCTGGAAGTAGCCTCTCTTCCTGAAATGGCGGAAAAAGCCTTAAGGAGCATTGAAGATATCGGTCACCCCTGGCGTGGTACTTCATTATCCAGAGAGGACTGGGCGGAAGGCCGGGGCATCAAGGTATTGGCGGATAATGGTAATAGCAGTGATGTGGATATTTTATTCTGGGTAGGTTGCACCGAGGCGCTGGTAGACAGGGGTGTCTGGATAGTCCAGGCGGTCGCCAGGTTATTGCAGCTGGCTGGCGTCAGGTTTGGCATTCTGGGTTTCGAGGAAAGCTGCTGTGGTGAGCCGGCTCGCCGTCTGGGGAATGAGTACCTGTTCCAGATTCAGGCACGTAAGAATATTACATTGCTTGAAAGTTATGGTATAAAGAAAATAGTAACCGCCTGCCCCCATTGCTACAATACGATTAAAAATGAATATCCTCAGTTTGGCGGCGACTTTGAGGTATTTCACCATACCGAGTTTATTGCC
>Ga0180431_10008017_pt1 | contig 12185 bp, 8 predicted proteins | sample SS_ome_11_FD_132459 | JGI IMG/M metagenome (GOLD analysis project Ga0180431, IMG submission 132459) | Hypersaline lake sediment archaeal communities from the Salton Sea, California, USA - SS_1_MS_1 metaG | ecosystem: Environmental > Aquatic > Non-marine Saline and Alkaline > Hypersaline >... | reverse complement strand
GTGGACGTGATCGTCGTGGACTCGGTGGCCGCGCTGGTGCCGCGGGCAGAGATCGAGGGGGAGATGGGGGACTCACACCCAGGTCTGCAGGCGCGGTTGATGAGCCAGGCGCTGCGCAAGCTGAGCGGGGCGGTCAAGCAGTCGAACACGGCGCTGATCTTCACCAACCAGTTGCGGGAGAAGATCGGCGTGATGTTCGGTAACCCGGAGACGACCTCAGGGGGACGGGCGCTGAAGTTCTACGCGTCGGTGCGGCTGGACATCCGTCGCATCAAGTCCATCAAGGACAGGGGCGAGGTGATCGGGAACCGGACGCGGGTGCGCGTGAAGAAGAACAAGGTAGCGCCGCCGTTTCGGGTGGCGGAGTTCGACATTATGTACGACGAGGGGATCAGCAAGGCTGGGGATCTGCTGGACATGGCGGTGGAGTTGGACGTGGTAGAGAAGCGAGGCTCGTACTACTATCGTGATGGTGAGAGCCTGGCGCAGGGGCGGGAGAACGCCAAGCAGTTCCTGCGCGAGCACTCCGACGTCGCCGACCAGGTCGAGGCCGCTGTGCGAGATATGCTGGCCCCACAAGAAGCTGAAGGTCCTGTTGCCGCGCGCGAGGTCGAGGAGGCAGGCGAGGCTGACTGAACTAATCTGACATTTTGTGTTCTGTTTCACTGGCTGGAATTAGCTACGGGTTGATCTCAAGAACCGGCGCTTCTCGGGACGGGAACGTCGGGTGAAGAGTATGGTCCTTCTCTTATGCGCATAGTTGCTTTGCTACTGGGATTTGGACAAGGTGTCCAGTTCAATGCTGCGAATGTCTTGATGGGTACGCTGACCGCTATGTGTTGCGGTGTTCTCACGTTGACCCTCATACGCAGTGGCAGGGCTGTGGGCACGCGTTGTCTGAACTCCAATTCGTCAAAGGTCTGTCCAAGAGGCGTGCTGTGCTTGCCACCGGCTGCTTTATGCGAGGTGGCTTGTGGTGACCATGTGGATAGGCTGCAGTAGATTGTTTGGGGAGATGGCGAGGGAAATCGATATTCACTGTAGCAGAGTGACTGCAACTGGGGTTGTGCCTGGTATCTGACCGAGAGGGCTATACTCTGCCCTTAACCGGGTAGAGGGTCGTGTTGGTTCCATTCTGAGATTAACGCTGACGATCACGCGTCAACGCAAGCCGTGGCTTCTCAAGCCACGGCTTTTTTCGTTCATATTAGCGGGCTATGGCAGGAAAAATCACGGCGCTGCGATTTCAGAAACGTAATAAAGATCGGGTCAACGTCTACGTCGATGGTCGGTTTGCCTTTGGGCTGGCTGCCATTGAGGCCGCGCGTCTTAGGGTGGGGCAGGCGCTGGACGATGATGATATAGCCCGTTTGCAAGCGCAGGATGAGGTTGAGCGGGCCTATGCGCGCGCGCTTGACTTCCTATCGTATCGTCCTCGCAGTGAGGCTGAGGTACGCCGCAGGTTGTGCAAGAAGGAAGTGGATGATGCGTGCATCGATGCGGTGATCGAACGCCTGAAGCGGGCTGAACTGCTTGACGATTGGGAGTTTGCCCGTTATTGGGTGAAGAATCGATTGCAGTTCAGACCCCGGGGGGTGCGCGCGCTGCGTCACGAATTGTGGGAGAAAGGGGTCCCGGACGCTGTCATCGCGGACGTGCTGGTGGACTTCGATGAAGATGTCGCCGCACGTAAGGCCGCGGAGGCTGGCGCACGGCGACTGGCACACCTTGACCCGGATGACTTTCGCCACAGGTTAAGCGCGTACCTGGCACGCCGGGGCTTTTCTTATGGGGTAGTTGAACCGCTGATTGAGGAAGTGCTGGAGATGGTGCGCTGCGAGGATTTATCTAGCATCGAAAGTGAGGAAAAGGGTAATGGATGACTGGAGGATTCTACTAGTAGCACTGCCTGCGTTGGTTGTAGGATTCTTGGTGGGGTTTTGGATTCGGCAACTCATTGTCAGGGAGAGGATCAAGAAGCAACAGCAGTTAACCGAACAACTGTTGGGGGATGCGGAGAAGAAGACCAGTCAAATCGTGCTGGCTGCCAAGGACGAGGCGCTCAAGATTCGGAACCAGGCAGAGCAGGAGCTGGAGCGGCGTCGTGCAGCCCTGCGCCGTGAGGAGGAACATCTGCAGCAACGGCGCGAGAAACTGGATCACCGTCAAGAACGATTGGAGGGGCGGGAGCAATCCCTGAATAAGCGTCAAAGCGCCATGGACAGGCGGCGCAATGAGATAAATGAGTTGTATCAGCAACAGACGGAGACGCTGGAGCGGGTGGCCGGCTTGAGCCGCGAGGAAGCCAAGCAGGAGCTTTTGGACATTGTTGAGGAGGATGCTCGACAGGATATGGCGCGGGTGATCCGCCAGGTGGAGACTGAGGCCAAGGAGGAGGCTGAGACACGTGCCCGCAAGATCATCACGTATGCCATCCAGCGGACAGCCGGTGAGCGGGTGGCCGAGTTAACGGTTTCCACTGTCTCGTTGCCCTCCGACGATATGAAGGGACGCATCATCGGCCGCAGCGGACGCAACATCCGTGCCTTCGAGAATGCTGCCGGGGTGGATGTGGTGGTAGATGATACCCCCGAGGCGGTCACCATCTCGTGCTTTGATCCAGTGCGTCGTGAAATCGCCCGTCGGGCGATGGAGCGGCTGGTGATGGATGGGCGCATTCACCCTGCACGCATCGAGAAGGTGGTTGAGGGTAGCGAGAAGGAAGTGGAGCGCATCATTCGCGATGAGGGTGAGCGGGCAGCCTACGAATCTAGTGTTCCGGGGCTGCATCCTAAGATCCTCAGGTTGCTGGGGCAGCTCAAGTTCCGCAGCAGTTATGGACAGAATCAGCATGCGCACGCCATCGAGTCGGCCAAGCTGGCGAGTATGATCGCGGAAGAACTTGGGGCCGATCCTGAAGTGGCCCGAGCTGGAGGGCTGTTGCACGATATCGGCAAGGCGGTGGACTTTGAGACGGAAGGGACGCATGCGAGCATCGGGGCTGAGATCTGCCGGCGTCACGGCGTACCAGAAGCCGTGGTGCACTGCATAGAGTCGCACCATCACGAGGTGGAGCAGAAGTCCATTGAGGCGATCATCGTTGAGGTTGCTGATGCCATCTCCGGTGCTCGGCCGGGAGCGCGTCGCGAGAGCCTGGAATTCTACCTCAAGCGTATCCACTCCTTGGAGGAAATTGCGCGCTCCTTCGAAGGCGTGGCGGAGTCCTATGCCATTCAGGCTGGCCGCGAGATCCGGATTATCGTCAGGCCGGACGAGGTTGATGATCTGGCGACTGTTCGTCTCTCTCGTGACGTCGCCAAGAAACTTGAGGAGAGCATGGAGTACCCGGGGCAGATCAAGGTGACGGTGATCCGGGAGGTGCGGGCGGAGGAATACGCGAAGTAGTTACGGTAAATACGCTCGCGGGTTCTGCTGAACGTTTCCGTAGCGCACTTCGAAGTGCAGATGTGGGCCGGTGGACCACCCGGTGCTGCCCACCGCGCCCATAACTTGCCCGCGCTCGATGGCCTGGCCTTCGAATACGTAGATGTTGCTCAGGTGGGCGTAGTACGTGGTGAAGCTGTTGGCGTGATCCACCACGACCAGGTAGCCATAGCCCACGTCGGTCCAGCCTGCAAAACTGATGAATCCACCATCGGCCGCCACTACTGCGCTGCCAGTGGGAGCTCCAATGTCAATCGCCCGGTGGCCGTACCAGTACCCCTGCGTGATCCTACCCAGCACCGGCCACTGGAACTGGCCTGTACCCTCGGCTCCCTCGGGGACGGAGCCTATGTACGTGGTGACGACTTTGGGCACGTAGGGCTTCTCGCCCCCCGGTATGATGAGCCACATCCCTGCCACGATCGGATAGTTGGGGGCCTCCAGGGGATTGTACTCGCAGTTGACGATGGCCGTGACCTCTGCTTTGTACTCTTCGGCGATCGATTCCAGCGTGTCCCCCTCGGTGACCTCGTGATAGGCCCCGTTGATGGGCAGGATGGTCACCTGTTGGCCGATCCTCAGTAAGTCGGGTGCGTCTTCGATGGCCGGATTTGACCAACTGATCGTGGTGGGCTGCAGACCGAAGGATGCCGCGATAGACTGGACTGTGTCGCCGGCCTGGACTGTGTATGTGATGACGTCCAGCCGTGGGCGCTCGGGGATGATGGTGTGCGGCTGAGCGAGCCGGGCAATTGCTCGGATGCTGTCGCCGGTGGATATCCTGCTGTTCTGGCCGTTTAAGCTGGTCAAACTGACGAGCGTGTCTTCTGCTGCCCTCTGGGTGTCGTCATTCCCCGAGAGGGCGATTTTGGCGGGGGAAGGAGGCCCGGAGGAGACGGATAGGGCGGTCAGAAGCGAGTCCGAGGCGGCTTGCGCTGGCCATTCGATACTGCTCAACCCGATGGTCATAATGGCCACGGCAATGACCGCCAGATGTGCGCTGGTGCGTGCGAACAGGGGCAGCCAGCCCTGCCAGTCGCCGGTCAGCCGGTAGACCGTCGTCGCCAGCCAGGCGAAGGCGCGCGGGAACCCCTTCTCAAACCAATGACCAGGGGAATGTTCTGTCGTTACGTTGGGCGGCTTGGCGCTGTGCCGGATTGGCTGCATCGGTTCTCCTGCCCGATGGGATGGATCCGCTTGCTACGGCAGATATGCCTGCGGGTCCTGCGGCACGCCGTTATTCCGGATCTCGAAGTGGAGATGGGGGCCGGTGGACCAGCCGGTGGTACCACAATAGCCCAGCAACTGGCCCTGATAGACCGCTTGCCCGCACCCCACGGTGAGGCTGTCAAAGTGTCCGTAGCGGGTGATGAAACTGTTGCCGTGGTTCACTTCGATCAGGATCCCGTATCCGCCGTTCCATCCTGCTATGGTCACCACGCCGTTGTCTGCTGCATATATGGGGTCACCCAGTCTGCAGGCGTAGTCGAGACCGATGTGCGTCGGGTTCCGTGGGTCGTGGAAATACCAGCCCGAGACACGGGAACTGCCGGTGGGCAGCGTGAACCAGCCGTTAGCGCCGGGGCCGGTAAACGTCACGCCGCTACAGACGCCCCAGCTCAACTGGGATGACCCGGCTACGGCATATTCTGGCTGTGGCGCTTCCCAGGTCACTGCCTCGGATTTGCCGTCTAGCACGACGACCAACTGGCCCTCGCGTAGGGGTTGCCCTTCTTTGACGTCGTTCCATTCGTTGTATAAGGCGGCCGGCTCTACTTCGTATTCGGCGGCGATGCTCGCCACCGTCTCTCCAGAGCGGACGGTATGGTAAATGCCGTCCCTCGGGAGGATGAAGATCTCCAGTCCGGGCCGGATGAGCCAGGGGGCATCGTTGATGGCCTCACGGTTGCTCCACACGATCGTCTCGGGGAGCAGTCCGAACTGAGTGGCGATGCCGAAGATATTATCACCTTCCTGGACGGTGTAGGTGATGACCTGTGCCCGCAGCCGCTGTGGGATGGTCGTGTGTGGGACAGGCAGCCGGGAGACCGTGTCCGGGTCGATCGGCTGGGCCTGCTCCGCAGATAGGGGAGGGGGCAGCGGCGTCGCTGGCTGAGTGCGGGAGGCCATTTTGAGGGAAGATGTCTCCTCGGCACTGAGCGAGTTGCCTACGGCGGCGCGCGGCGCTGGTATGCCTACACCACTGACGATGATCGTCGCCAGGGTTAGCGCGATGATGCTCAGATGGGCCGTGGCACGGGTCAAGAAGGGGCGCTTGGTGCGCCAATCCACGCAGGTGCGCCAGATGGTAGTCGCGCACCAAGTCACGATGCGTAGCAAGATGGGACGTGAAGGAGAGGGAGATGTGGATACCGTATGGCGCTCCCTTTCGGTGGCGGATGGAATAGGCGTCTCTTTCATTGGATTTTGCCCGAGGTCGTGCGACCGTACAAATAATGGTCACCAGCCTCGCGAGCGATTAACGTGTGGCTAAAAACCGACGGGACACCCACTTCTAGCCCAGAACTCCCCGGTGAAGCGGCGTGTCCGCCCTCTTTCTTCCTTCGACTCGTTTTAGCCACTGTTATTATACCATCAATGAGGTGGAATGACAACTAGTCCAAGGCGCCGAAAAATGGGCCATGCTGCTTCGACAGCCCGGGCGCGGTGACTGATTCGATTTTTCTCCGCCTGTGGAAGCTGGGCCATCGTGCAATTGTGGGCCGGCAGGTAGAAGACCGGGTCATAGCCGAAGCCTTCCCGCCCCGCGGGTTCGAAGGCGATCATCCCTTCGCACACTCCCTCGGCGCTGTGGAGTTCTCCGTTCGGCGTGGCGATGACGACCACGCAGCGGAATCGAGCTGTGCGTTGTTCCCAGGGCACGCCGCGTAGCGCTGCCAGCAGCGCCGTCACTCGATCGGCGTTGTGCCCGGGAGTATAGCGGGCTGAATGGACTCCCGGCGCGCCTTCCAACACATCCACCTCGAGCCCTGAATCGTCAGCCAATGTAGGCAGACCGGAGGCGTGCATGTAGGTCAGTGCTTTCTGGCGCGCGTTGTCGGCGTAGGTAGCGCCATCCTCCGCGACCTCTATCCGCAGCCCGAGTTCGGGTGGGAAGCATAGCTCTGTCTTCACAGGCTCAAGCAGGAACTGGAACTCGCGGACCTTGCCAGGGTTCTGAGTGGCGACCAGGAGTCTCATAATGGCTTATGTCTCCAGGCTTACCTTAACACAAACTGGCCATTTAGGCAACTCCGGGCCGCTGGATGTCGGGTTTCTTACCTGTCATAAACCAGTTTATGTATAGACAGGCCAAAAATCTTGACTAAAAGGAATGATTGTGTTATAATGTGTACACTCTGCGAGCTGTTTATGGCCTCGCCAGGCCGGGTAATCGCTTAAGGGCGGGTAACTAAGAGCCTATCCAGGAAGTCGCTGTCATTCTTTCGATCAGTGCTTTTAAGAAGCACTCGCAGTACTTCGCAAGTACTTGCAAGTGGCCGTGGAGAGCCTTTTCCGCCTACTATGATCCGCTTCGACGTCTCTTCTCTGCTTAAGGCCCGGCTTGGTAAATCGCTCACCCTGGATGTGAACACAGGGCCCCAAACCCTGAGCGACCTTGAGGTCGGTTTCCTTCGGGGCACGCTCCAGGTGGTTCGTGTGCAGGGTGGCCTGCTCGTTCAAGGCACTGTAGAATCACAATTGGCCTTGGAATGTGTCCGTTGCTTGGAACCATTCATTCTCCCTGTTGTCCTAGAGGTGGAAGAGACTTTTCGGCTACCAGGAGCGGGCCTGGGGCCCGATGCGTCTTATGCCGTAGGTGACGATGGCTGGCTTGACCTGGCCCCTCTGCTGCGTGAGCAGGCGTGGGTAGTCATCCCGATGAAGTCTCTATGTAGCCCTGACTGTAAAGGGCTGTGTCCGCAGTGTGGCGCGAATCGCAACCTTGAGCCGTGCACGTGTGATGACGCAAGGATCGATCCGCGCCTGGCGTTGTTGAAAGACCTGTTATAGTCCAGGAAACAGACTTAGGAGACCTATGGATCTAGTTGGGGAGCTTTTGGACAAGGCGGAAGTCCAGGGTTACTTGACGACGGATGACATACTGGACTTGTTGCCAGAGGCTGAGGAGACCCTTGATCAACTGGAGGAGATTTTCATCTCTTTGCACCAGGCAGGGGTTGAAGTGTACAACGATAGGGTGGATGATGGGGGCGGCGAGGACACAATGTTAGGGGGTTCGATTATCACGTACGACGTGGAGGATTATGATCTAAGCGGAATCTCTAGTGACGATACGGTGGGATTGTACCTCAGGGAGATGGCCCGAGTACCTCTTCTCACGATCGAAGAGGAGGTTCGGTTGGCCAAGGCCCTTGAGGCAGGCCGCCAGGCCCAGGAGACGCTGCGTAACAACGGGACTGATCCGCAGGAGCGGCAGAGACTCACGGGCCAGATTGAAACGGGATTGGCGGCTCGCGAGCACCTGATCAAGGCCAACACCCGCCTTGTGGTCAGCATCGCCAAGAAATATATGGGGCGTGGTGTGCCGTTCTTGGACCTGATCCAGGAGGGCAACCTGGGTCTGATGAAGGCGGTGGAGAAGTTCGACCACAGTCGCGGGTATCGCTTCAGCACCTATGCGACTTGGTGGATTCGCCAGACGATCACGCGGGCGATCGCTGACCAGGGTCGCACGATCCGTGTGCCGGTTCACATGTCGGATCGTATCCGGCATCTATACAACACATCACAAGCGCTTGAACAAGAGAACGGCCGCCGACCGACGCCGGAGGAACTAGCGGTCGAGATGGAGATGGAGCCACGCAAAGTGCAGTGGATGTTGAGGGTTTCGTGGCGGCCGCTAAGCCTTGAGAAACCGGTTGGCGAGGACGAGGACAGCGAACTGGGCAGTTTTATCGAGGACGAGCGGACGACCACGCCGACACAGAGCGCCTATCATTGCCTGCTTGGTGAGAAAGTCGAGGAGATGCTGGCAACGCTTCACCCACGCGAGGCGCGCATCCTGCGCCTCCGCTTCGGGCTTCTCAATGGTCGTAGCTACACGCTTGAGGAGGTGGGGCGGAAGTTTGGGCTCACCCGCGAGCGTATCCGGCAGATCGAGGGCAAGGCGCTGCGTCGCCTGCGCCATCCCTGTCGCAGTCGCCAATTGCGCGATTACCTGGATTAGTTCAAGTGAGTGGACGCCGTGCCGGCGTCCGACACGCGCCAGCAAGCGCTTTTCTCGGAGCAGTATATATGGGTACAGAACATGAGCGTTTCGCCATGATGATGTGCAGCCTGCCGTGGCGGGTAGGGAGGGAGGCTTCCTGCCCGCGATAGGCCGCTGTGCACGTTCGGCCTCACGGCAACAAACCGCCAGCCTCGCTGGCGGTTTTCGTTTATCATACTCTGTGCTACAATACGAATCACGCATTGCAAGGAGGAACCCCGAATGTCTGAACATGTGCTCGTCTCGATCGCTTGGCCCTATGCTAGTGCCAAGATCCACACCGGCAACGTCACCGGTTCCCATCTTCCTGGAGATATCTGTGCCCGATATCATCGCCTGGTCGGTGACCAGGTGTTGATGGTCTCTGGCTCTGATTCGCACGGCACGCCCATCACCGTGCGGGCTGAGCAGGAAGGCAAGTCACCGTGCGAGGTCTTCGAACGCTTTCATCTCCAGTTCCTGGAGATGTTTTTGCGCCTGGGTATCAGTTATGACCTGTTCACCCACACGGATACGGAGAATCACCACCGGGTCTCTCAGGATATCTTTCTCGCACTACTGGAAAAGGACTATCTCTACAAGCAGACACAGGAACAGATGTACTCGGAGGTGCAGGAGCGCTTTCTGCCCGATCGCTACGTTGAGGGCACCTGCCCCGTGTGTGGGTATGATGCTGCCCGGGGCGACCAGTGCGACCGCTGCAACACGCTATTAGACCCGAAGGACTTGATCAACCCGCGCAGCAAGCTTGACGGCAGCACGCCCGTGGTCCGTGAGACGGAACATTTCTTCCTCGATTTGCCCGGACTGGCTAGGGCGGGGCTGGCCGAATGGCTCGAGCAGGGCAAGGATCACTGGCGACCGAACGTGATCAATTTCGCGCGCAGCTACGTGGGTGAGGGATTGCAGAGCCGGCCCATCACCCGCGACCTGGAGTGGGGCATCCCCGTGCCTGTGCCTGGATGGGAGGGGAAGTGTCTCTACGTCTGGTTCGAGGCGGTCATCGGTTACTTCTCTGCCAGCGTCGAATGGTCGCATAATCGCGGTCAGCCGGAGGCATGGAAGGAATGGTGGTACGATCCGGCAGCCAAGACGAAGTATTTCATTGGCAAGGATAACATCCCCTTCCACGCTGTCATCTGGCCGGCGGAGCTGATGGGGGTGGGGCGGCTCTACGATGACGATCCGTCCAATAGGCTTAACCTGCCCTACGACGTGCCGGCCAACGAGTTCATGAACCTGGAGGGACAGAAGATCTCCGGCAGCCGCAACTGGGCGGTTTGGATGGACGACGCGCTTGACCGGTATGATCCCGACGCGCTGCGTTATTACTTGACGGTGGCAATGCCCGAGACGCGGGATACCGATTGGATTTGGGATGCCTTTGTGCACCGCAACAACGACGAACTGGTGGCCACCTGGGGAAACCTGGTCCACCGGGCGCTGACCTTTGCCTATAGACGCTTCGATGGGCGGGTGCCCACGCCAGGCCCACTGAGCGAAGCCGATGAGGGACTCTTGGACCAAATCGCGGCCGGCTTCGGGCCCGTTGGCCAGTTGCTGGTCGGCTGTAAGTTCCGTGCCGCGATTGGCGAAGTGATGGCGTTGGCCCGCGCAGCCAATCGCTACCTGGAGGAGAAAGGGCCCTGGTTCCAGATCAAGGAGGATCGCCAGGCGGCCGCCACGACCATCTACGTGGCGCTCAGGGCCATTGACTCGTTGAAGGTCCTCTTTGCTCCCTTCCTGCCCTTCTCGTCCGAGCGGCTGCATCAGTATCTGGGCTATGAGAGTAAGCTGTTCGGGCGGTCGTATACGGCCACCTTTGAGGAGGAGGGGGGACGGGTCCACGAGGCACTCTGTTACGACGATAGCGAGGCGACAGGTGAGTGGAAACCGAGCAACCTGCCCCCGGACCAACTGCTGCGGGAGCCCAAACCGTTGTTCGGCAAACTGGACGAGAGCGTGATTGAGGAGGAGCTGGCTCGTATCGGGACCAGCGGTCCCGCCGCGTAGCACGACTATCCTCAGTATCAGTACTGGCATCTGCTATCCAGCATCAAGTATCTAGCATTCAGTAGCAAAGGAAGGGGTATATGGCACGCTTGCATGAATATCGAGGTAAGATGCTTCTGGCGCAGAAGGGTATCCCGACGCCCAGAGGCCGTGCAGCCGGCACGCCGGACGAGGCGCGACAGATCGCGACTGGGATCGGTGGGCCGACTGTGGTGAAGATCCAGGCCTGGGTGACTGGCCGTGCGGGCCTGGGTGGCATTCGCTTCGCCGAGACGCCTGATGAGGCGGCGCAGGTTGCCGCCGACATGTTGGGCATGCGGGTGGGCGGATTCGTCGTTGACAGGGTGATGGTGGAAGAGAAACTTGCCATCGAACGGGAATTCTACGCCGGCGTCATCGTCAGCGACCGGGAACGAGCGCCGGTGGTGATGTTCTCCAGTGTCGGGGGTACCGGCATTGAGGACATCGCTCGCGAGCATCCCGATGCCGTCGCCAGCGCTGTGGTGGATATTGAGCACGGGCTAAAGGATCACCAGGCCCGCAACCTGGTGCGGCACACGGGCATCCACGGCAAGCTGCAGCAGAACCTGAGTGGGCTGCTGGTGAAGTTGTATGGCGTGGCTCGCACGTGGGAGGCTCGATCGGCCGAGATCAACCCGTTGGTGCTGACGACTGACGGTAAACTGATGGCGGCCGACTGTCGCGTCACGGTGGATGACTACGCCGTCTTTCGCCACCAGGACTTGGGGATAACCTTTGCCCGCGAGTTGGACCGTCCGCCGATGGAACTGGAGCGTATCGCCTACGCGGTCGAGGAGGGGGACTACCGGGGCACCTTCTATTTCATCCAGATGGTCGATGAGTTCCAGAAAGGCGAGGGCGTCATTGGCTTTCACGGGGCAGGCGGTGGCGGCTCAATGATGAGCATGGACGCGGTGATCAACGAGGGTTTCCGCATCGCCAACTTCGTCGACACGTCGGGTAATCCCCCGGCCAGCAAGGTCTATCGGGCCGCCCGCATCATCCTCAGCCAGGGTCCGATTGATGGCTACTTTGGATCAGGATCAGGGGTGGCCAGCCAGGAGCAGTTCCATTCCGCCCGAGGCCTGGTGAAGGCGTTTCTGGAAGAACCGCTGTCGGTGCCAGCCGTCATCCGGCTGGGCGGTAACGCTGAAGATAGGGCGGTGGAGATCTTGGAGCAGGTCAATGGTCACGTTCCCGCTCCAGTGGAGGGATACAAGAAGGACGACTCCCCCCAGTTCTGCGCGCAGCGACTCAAGACGCTGGTGGAGAATCACACCCTGTTGGCTGAGATCCCCAAAGGGCGCAGGAAACCAGCGGCCCAGCGGCCCTACACCTTCGAGACGGTAACCGGTGGCACGGTGACCTACGATCACGCCATCTGTGCCACGTGCGAGAGCAAGGTCTGTGTGAAGGAGTGCGTGCCGCAGATCCTCACGCTCAACGAGGAGGGCTGCCCGGTGCTGAACATCAC
>Ga0180431_10008016_pt1 | contig 12188 bp, 2 predicted proteins | sample SS_ome_11_FD_132459 | JGI IMG/M metagenome (GOLD analysis project Ga0180431, IMG submission 132459) | Hypersaline lake sediment archaeal communities from the Salton Sea, California, USA - SS_1_MS_1 metaG | ecosystem: Environmental > Aquatic > Non-marine Saline and Alkaline > Hypersaline >... | reverse complement strand
TGACTGAACCACCGGTGATTGTGAACCCCTCGATGGTTGCAGTGTTGTCTACGCTACTGCAGTACAAGACTCTGCTGGTCCCTTGAGCATACCTGTACTACTCTTCACCTGCCATCGTCCGTTGTGTCATAGCGAACAACGAGGCCATCGGCACGGATCACGACGGTGGGGGGATGTTCTGCACACATTCCTCTCCGACTCTCACCGACTGCGTGATTTCAAACAACTATGCTCAAGATAAGGCGGGCGGGATCTACTTCCGGGACTCTTCTTCCGGTCACCTGGAAACGTGCATTATCATTAACAACGAAGCCGGCGCTTGGGGTGGGGGGCTGATGTGCTGGAGCCAAGGGACCTCCACTGTCTCTCACTGCACCTTCTACGGGAACTCCGGGGGGTATGCCGGTGGAATTCTGACGGGTGAGAGCGCTCACGTTGTAGTGGAGAGCTCCATCCTCGCCTTCAACGTGCGCGGGTACGGCATCCACTGTCTCTCAGGCGGCACCGCAACACTGACTTGTTGCGATGTCTTCAGGAATGTCAGCGGCGACTGGGTTGGATGCATAGCCAGTCAGTACGGCGTCAACGGGAACTTCTGGGCGGATCCCTTCTTCTGCGATGCGGGTGCGGGAGACTTCCACCTGCGCCCTTGTTCACCGTGTCTGGACGCTCCGGGATGTGGGCTGGTTGGGGCACTCGGGGAAGCAGGCTCCATTCGGGTCTGGCATGTTCCCGTCGATGCGCCGACGATCAAGGCGGGCGTGGATTCGGCGGCATACTGCGATACGATTGTGGTGGCTGCTGGCGCGTACTATGAACATGACATCACCATGAAGTCAGGCATCACTCTGCGGAGCGAGACCGGCGAGGCCGACTGCGTAACCATCAACGCGCAACAGCTGGGCAGGGTCTTCTACTTCCCATACGTCACCAACACCACAGTTGAGGGTTTCACCATCACGGGCGGCTCCGTCAGCAGCTCGCATGGCGGAGGCATGTTGCTCTCGTACTCTTCACCGACGTTCAAGCGGTGCATCGTATCGGACAATTCGGTTACGGGATCGACTGACGACGGTGGCGGTGTCTATTGCAGCCATTCTTCGCCGATCCTCATCGACTGCGTAATCTCTGGAAACACGGCCGAAGACAAAGCCGGTGGATTCTACTGTAGGGACGGGTCTCCCGCCACATTCGAGGACTGCCTCTTCGCGAACAACTCCGCAGACGCCTGGGCGGGGGGATTGCTCTGCTACAACAACTCCAATCCTACGCTCACCCGCTGTACGTTCTACGGCAATTCATGTCCCGATGCCGGGGGAATCTCGAGCACGGACAATTCGCACATCACCATCGAGAACACGATTGTCTCCTTCAGCACTATGGGTTACGGGGTCACTTGTGATGGAACGAGCGGCGTCACGCTCACCTGCTGTGATGTTTATGGAAATGCTGGGGGCGATTGGGTCGCGTGTATCGCCGCCCAGGAAGGAGTCAACGGCAACTTTGGCCAGGATCCTCGTCTCTGCGACCCGGACAACGGGGACTTTGGCCTGGCCGAGGACTCGCCTTGCGCCGCGGGTAACCATCCTGCTGGAGACAATTGCGGATTGATCGGAGCCCGGGAAGTTGGGTGCAGTCCGGGCTATTTCGAATTGACGGACTTCTTGGATCCGCTCACGGCCGGGGGGCTCTCCGATCTCCGTGTGACGGCATATACGATTGGCGGATCCGTGGATGCCGAGTACGAAGGCACCGTCCTCTTCTCCTCTTCTGATGGCTTGGCCGCTCTTCCGGAGAGCTACACCTTCTTGCCGGCGGACAACGGCACGCATCTGATTGTGAGCGGGGTTTCGCTGGTCACGGCAGGGGTGCAGTCAATCAGCGTTGCCGATAGTCTGCAGGAGCTCATGTCGGGAACCGCCGAGATCACCGTCCTGCCTGCGGCACTTGATCCTGACAGTTCTCTCGTTTTGGCCGATCCTGAGGAAATCCTGAGTGACGGAGTTTCGATATCACTCCTGACTGTGATCCCATGCGATCAGTACTGCAACCGCATAGGCCCTGGGCAGTTCGTGGCAATAGCCGCGACCGGCGGGACGCTTCTCGGGGCAGTCTCCGACGAGGGAGATGGAACGTACATCCAGAATCTGCAAGCTGCGGCCTTGCCTGGATCGTCAATCGTCTCGGCCTCCGTCAATTCTGCTCCTCTAACACGCTCGGCAATCGTGGACTTCGTTGACGACATTCCACCCGAGCCCTTCTTCACATACAGCCCGCCCGAGAATGCGCACCTTCCAGTCGACTCGGTCTCCTTTGCATGGGACGCGACGGACATCGGGACTCCTAATGATAGCCTGCGATATTCCTACGCGTTGGACGGAGGCAAGAAGCAGTGGAGTCACGATACGACGGCCTCTTACCAGGACTTGGCTGAGGGGTTGCACACCTTTGAGGTGTCGGCTAGAGATCTCGGGGAGAACATTGGAGCGATCGCACGCCACTTCGCCACGGACTTCACGGCGCCCACCTCGGTGATTGTGCAAGGACCTTCCGATGGCGAATGGGCGAATTCGACGACGGTCACCTTCTGCTGGGTAGGTGAGGACGCTATCGCGTCGCCCGAGAGTCTGGTCTTCTCCTGCCGAATGTCCCCGGATACGACATGGAGCCCCTTCGCACCACAGACTTGCAGCACGTTCGTCGGCCTGGCGATCGGAGACCACACCTTCGAGGTGCGAGCACGAGATGTAGCTGGAAATACTCAGTGGCCGCCGACAATAAGTACGTTTGGATTTGACTTCCAGCCCCCCGAGACCTGGTTCACCTCCGGCCCTCCCGAGGGACAGATTCTGCGGGCGAATTACTTCACAGTATGTGCGGGCGGGGAGGATGATCTCGCACCGACTGGTTCGCTTCGTTACTCTTTCAAACTGGACGGGGGCAGCTTCTCGGAAGCCTCAGAGGATTCCTGTTTACAGTTCAGTGTTGTGCCCGACGGCCATCATACTGTGTACGTCAAGGCGAGGGACGTTGCTGGAAATGACGATCCGACTCCGGATTCACTAACGTTCTTCACCGATGTGACTCCTCCATCGGCCGAATTCACGACCGGGCCAGACGCGGGCGAGCATCTGGCCGTAGACTCCACGGTCTTCTGCTGGCAGGGCTCTGACGCGCTCTCCCCGCCGGAAAGTCTGCTGTTCGCCTACCGTCTCGATGATGAGGCGGAGAGTCCTTGGGATACGCTATCGTGCGTAGCGCTTCACGGAATGTCGGAGGGCCATCACACCTTCCGCGTTCGGGTGAAGGATGAGGCTGGGAATATTGGATCGGCCACCCGGGCTTTCGGAGTCGATTTCACGCCTCCCGAGACATTCGTGACATCCGGCCCGGATGACGGTGGCTGGTGGCCAACTTCAGAGGTCACATTCACTTGGTCCGGTGATGATAGCCTGACTCCGATAGCGGATCTTCAGTATTCGTACAAGCTTGATTCGGATGATTTCACCGCGTTCACTGGGACAACAGCCGAAACCTACGATGGCCTTGCTGGTGGGCTCCACACTTTTGCTGTGAAGTCAAGGGACTTGGCAGGCCATGAGGATCTCTCACCGGACACTCTGAACTTCAGTGTCGGATTCGTCGATCTCGTTGTCACTGACCTCAGCGTACCGGACAACGCATTCTATGACACCTCCATCGAGGTCATCTGGACTGTCGCGAACAACGGAAGCGGTCCGGCAATAGGGACATGGAGCGATCAGGTGTTCGTGTCTTGGGATGGAATCATCGGAGACGACGAGCTGCGGAGCGCTGCGATCAGGACGGACAGTCTCAATAGCGGAGAGTCCTACACCGATACGGCCTTCGTTGAGATCTCCTTTGGAGAGAATGACGAGGCTTGGATTGTCCTTGGGGCTGATGGCCTGGACTCAATTCCTGAAGAAGGCGCGGAATCGAACAACTGGCTGATCAGCGACCAGCCGATTGCGGTTGCGGTTCCACCCCACGCGAATCTGGTCGTTGACTCGGTCATAACGCCACCACAAGGGTTGTCCGGCCAGGGAGTTGAAGTCAGCTGGATTGTGACAAACGGGGGGGATGGCGCCGCGACTGGGTCCTGGTATGACGAGGTGTGTCTGTCGGCTGATTCGTTGGTCGGAGACGACCAGGTGCTCGGTTCAGCGCTGTATCCCGACGGTGTTGAGCCGGGCGAAAGCTACGTGCGCACGATGCCTGTGGAGCTTCCAGAAGATATCTCAGGTGATTACTGGATCGTCCTGACAACCGACGTTCTTGATGAGCTCGAGGAGTATCTGGACGAGGACAACAACACGCGCATTTCCACGGTTTCGTTCCCGATCCAGATTACACCCTTCCCGGATCTGCTGGTGACCGCCGTTGGTGGACCCGATGAGGCTGTTGCCGGCGGGAGCATCGATGTTGAATGGACTGTCGAGAACGAGGGAGAAGCCTCTACGAATGTTCCTGTGTGGTACGATCGCATCTACTTATCCCCTGAGCCGTATCTGACGGCAACCGCGTTCGACTTGGGCCAGTTCGCGAATCCTGCCTACCTGCCGCCCGGCGAGGGGTACACGGGTTCTGCGTCAGTGACTATCCCTGCCGGCATTGCGGGCATCTACCACCTGGTGACCTGCACAGACTGGGACAACCGAGTGGATGAGCATGGAGAAGAAGGCGACAACAGTGCCGCTAGCGAAGAAGTGCTGGTCCGCTATCTTTCGCCCTTGCTGGACGTGACGTACCTGCGAGTGCCTCCATCTCATTCGGCATGGTCGGGCGAATTCATCGACGTGGAGTGGGCGGTAACCAACATAGGGGACGCAACCTTTACGAGCAGTCATTGGAATGATGCTGTGGCGCTGTCTCAAGACCAGTCTCTTGGCGCAGGTGACCGCTATCTAGGAGAAAGTCCTTATCACGAAACGCCGTTGGCTCCGGGTGAGAGTGACACCGTTGGGACCTCAGTGAGGATTCCGGTTGATGTATCGGGAGTCTGGCATCTGTTCGCGATTCCGAATGCGGGGAATGTCGACGAAGTCCCGGGTATACCAAGATCCGACTCTCTGACGATCACTCTCTCGCCTCCCCCTGACCTGGTGGTGTCTAGCGTGAGTACCAGCTCCGACACCGTAGACTGTGGCGATCCTCTCCTTGTCAACTGGACAGTGACAAACGAAGCAACCGGCGTCACGAGCCAGCCTGAGTGGGTGGACGCAGTTTATCTCTCCGAGGATGAAGCACTTGATATCGAGTCCGATCAGAGCCTCCTAGTGTTGGATATAAGCGAATACCTCGAAGCGGGGGACAGCTACAATCGCAGCCAGGCAATTGTGGCTCCAAGTAGCCAATGGGGAACCTACCATCTGTTCGTGCTGACCGACCGCGATGATGCCATTTTCGAAGGACCTTGGGAAGACAACAACTCCACCGTGTATGGTCCTGTCGAAATCGTCCTTACTCCTCCAGACTTGCAGGTCTCCTCCGTCCAGACACTGGGTGACGCGTGGTCTGGCCAGGTTCTCAATGTCGAGTGGTCTGTTTTCAACGCTGGCACTGGGACCACAGAGCCAGGTTCTTGGATGGACCGTGTTTATCTGTCGCTCGATGACACTCTCGACACAGACACGGATGTCATGCTCGGTGCTAGCCTTCATACTGGAGTGCTAGACCCAGATGAGAGTGTGGTTGACACATTGGGGGTCACGCTGCCCCATGGTGTTTCGGGGCAGTACTTCATAGTCCTTCACGCGGATGCCGACAGCGCGGTGGCTGAGTTCGCTGCGGAAGAGAACAACACTGGGGCAGCACCTGTCGATATCCAGCTGACCTCGCCCCCAGACTTGCAGGTTGTTGGGATCAGCGTTCCTTCGCAGGCCTGGTCGGGTCAGCCGCTGCCGGTCGAGTGGACGGTTCAGAATCTAGGGTCGGGATCCACACGAGACTCGTTGTGGGTGGACGCCGTTTACCTTTCGCCGGACAGCGTGTGGGCAGGAAAGGCAGTAGCCTATCTTGGGTCGATCGAACATGATGGTGCACTTGAGCCAGACAGCAGCTACCTCGAGACAGGCGAATTCCGCGTACCGGACGGGCTTTCGGGAATACAGTACGTTCATGTACTGACAGACAGCGCCGACCAGGTTTACGAACACAGTGGCGAGGGGAATAACATCGCCCATGCCGTGGTCGACATCCAACTCACTCCTCCCCCAGACTTCCAAGTAGTGCACGTCACGGTGGCGGATACGGTGTTCGAGGGTAGATCCACAAGCGTCCAGTGGCTCGTTCAGAACTTGGGGTCCGGGCCGACGCCCGAGGGCTCTGTCTGGACCGACGCAGTCTACTATTCACTCGATGATGTGCTGGACACCGCAGCAGATGTGTCTCTGGTTGTCTCATCACACAGCGGATCGGAAGCGGACGATAGTTACCTCGAAGACGCGAACGCAGTGATTCCCGCCGGTGATCTTGGAACGCGATACCTATTTGTGGTCACCGATGCGAGCGATGACGTATACGAGCATGAACACGAGGACAACAACATCCGTGCCGCATCCATAGTCGTCGTTCAGGTGCCACCACAACTTCCGGACCTTGCGCTGACAGATCTCGTACTCCCCGATTCCCTCGAGGGCGGGAGCTACGCTCAGGCCGAAATCACCTGGACCGTTGAGAACGTTGGGGATTACCCCCCGCCGGTGCAGCAGTCCTACTGGAGGGACGCGCTGTATCTCTCTGAGAATGCCACTCTGGATGCGAGCGACGTGTTCATGGGATCCTTCACCCACAGAGGAGGTCTCGGGGCCGGTGCAGCGTACGGCCAGGAGGCAAGCATCAGGTTCTCGGATGGTACCGCCGGCGATTTCTTCTTGATCGCCAGGGCCAACTACCAGAACCGAGTGGATGAGACTAACCTTGGGAACAATGTGCTGGCCGTTCCGCTGCACATCGCCTTGCAGCCGGTCGATCTCGTTGTCTCGGGTGTCGATGCTCCTGACTCGGCGATTTCGGGACAGCGCATGACGGTGCGCTGGACCGTGTCCAATGATGGTGAAGGTACTGTTCTTTCCCAGACTTGGTCTGATTTCATTTACCTGTCACGAGACTTCGTGATTGACGCAGCAGATGCCGTGCTCGGTTCGAGGGTGCGCTCTGACAGTCTTGCCGGGGGCGATAGCTATGCAGATAGCGTCGCAGTAACGATCCCTCTGGGAATGTCCGGAAACTACTACGTGTTTTTGAGAACGGACAGAAACAACCAAGTTTTTGAAGATGGTGGAGAAAGGAACAACCAGAGGTATGATTCTGGTCCGGTCAGCGTAGTACTGGCGCAGCCTGCTGACCTCGCTGTCCAGAGCGTGGCCGTGCCTACCAGTGGGACGGCTGGGGAGCCCATTCATGTGACGTGGGAAGTGGAGAATGTGGGTGCGAATGATGCTCCCGGTCAGTGGGAGGACGCGGTCTACATCTCGGCTGACACACTGTGGGATCTTGCAGATCCCAGATTGGGGAGCGTTGAGCACACGGGGGGACTGGCGCCGGGAAAGAGATACAAGGCATCTTACGAAGGAGTGCTGGACAATGACCTCCCCGGCATTCCACTGGGCGAGTACCAGGTCATCGTCCGGACGGATACTCGAAACAACGTCAACGAGGCGACCGAGGCGAACAACGAGAAGTTGTCGGAGGATTCTCTGGCCGTTTCGGTCATCGAACTCACCCCGGGCATTGTTCACGACACTCAGATCTCGACCGCTGAAGAGCAGTACTATCATGTCCAGGTGGAAGAGAATGAGGATCTGAAGCTCACGGTAGAGTGCGACTACGCCTACGATGACCTGGAACTATACGTCGGATATGGAGACGTTCCGGACCGGGTGCATTACGAGTCGGCCTTCAACATTGCACCGGAAGCAGAAGTGATCGTGCCTGGTGGAGGAGAAGAAGGCTGCTACTTGATGCTGTTTGGAGACTACGTGCCAAGCACCGGCTTGGCAAGCATCCTTGCAGAATCCATTCCCTTCGGCCTTCAGTCGGTTTCCCCAACAACCATTGGCGACAACGGCAGGGTCACGCTTCGGCTGTATGGTGGCGGCTTTCGGGATGTTGCCTCAGTTTTCCTCCGCGGTACTGAGACACACAGCGCCAGCCGCATAGAGCTCTTGAGCTCAACTGAGGCGAAAGCTACCTTTGAATTCGCCAACGCGGCGAATGCGAGCTACGATGTAGAGCTGGTGTGCGAGGATTCGCTCAATACTTCAACTCTTGCCGATGCAATTGTGATCGAGCCAGCGGCCCCGCTCCAGACTTTCGTAAGTAGCGAAGGCTCCCGCATCCATTTCTGGCCTCGACCTTACACACACGTGTTTACGGTTCGAAACATAGGCAACGTTGACATTCCGTATGCAAACGTTGCCGTGGATGTGGATGGAACGGCGAACATCGAGTTCAACGGGCCGGGGCTGCTTCCTTGTCTCTCTGACAGCCTGCCCATGAGTCTCTTACTCCATGCGAACGGGGCTACTCAGAATTCGTTTCTCTGGAGAGATCTCGAGCCTGGTGAGGCTCGCTCCTTTCTTGCCACTTTCAGCGGGATGTCCCTCGGTCCAACCGGTTTGGCCATGCGAGTGACCCCCACGGGGGCCGAGGATTTCGCTCTTGAGGTGCTGCAAGCCAGTGAGTCAATACGAGCCGAGCTAGTCAGTGTTCAAGATCAAGTGGATCTGCCGGAAACGATGCTGGGCCTTCTTACCGATGCAGCAGCATGGCAGGAGTTAACGCTTGAAGGACTGCGTGCGACGGGTGTTCTCGACGCTCCGGGCCTGAAGATCGATGGATTCCCGGTCCCGCCCTTGCCCATAGGTTCCACCCCAGCGAAGAGTGCATGTCCTGGCCCAAGCGACGGAGCGTGGTGTGCCGCGGGCATACTGGGTGGCATCGCGGGCGGTGTACTCTGCACAAATCCTCTGACTTGTGGTCTCGCCGTTGCAGGCATGGCCATGGCGTATCGCAGCTGCAAGAAGATGATTGATACATACTACGATCTCGGCTGCGACAAGGCAGAGGCTTGCAGAAGGGCAGGGGGAACGCCTCACTTCGATGAACTAACTCAAGAGTACAGCCATTGTGAGTTCTCTCGAGGACCTATTGACCCAAACGAGAAACAAGGTCCGGAGGGACTTGAAGAGAGCTTCGTCACGACACGCGAGTCTATCCCTTATGTAGTCTACTTCGAAAACATGCCTGATGCCACAGCGGCAGCACAGGAGGTACGTGTCCTTGACCAGCTAGACGACGACCTCGATTGGAGGAAGTTCACACTGACCGAGTTCAGCTTTGGAGACACGGTCATAGGTGTGCCTGCAGGAAGGAGCTTCTATCAGACGGCCGTGGATCTTCCGTCGGGGAGCATACTTGAGATTGATGCAGGCATCGATGTGCTGACGGGTCAGGCTCATTGGCATTTCAATACGATCGATCCTTTGACGGGCTTCCCTCCGGAGGACCCAATGGGAGGCTTCCTGCCTCCGAATGACAGTACCCACGTGGGGGAAGGGCATGTTGGATTCCTCATTGAGACACTTCCCGATCTTGAGCCGGGAACCGAAATCAGCAATTCTGCAGTGATCTACTTCGACCAAAACGATCCCATTGAGACGAACGAGGTGCTGAGTGTGGTCAGGGAGGCTTTCCCCGACTTGACGATATCCTCGATCGGGATTGATGTTCCGGAAGACGGTCTTCTCGAGGGAGTGGAGATCGGCGTTCACGCGACCGTCGAGAACGTTGGAGAGATTGATGCTCCGGCGTTTGATGTAAGGTTCTACAAAGGCGCGACCGTCTCCCCGGATTCATTGATCGGGATCGCACACCTGGCCACCGGTCTTGCTGCAGGCTCGCAGATGGAGGTGGGTGCTCCCTGGGAGGCAACTCGAGTGCTGGGCGAGCATGAGCTAATCGCTGTTGCAGATGCAGATGCCCAAATCGCCGAGTTGGATGAGGAGAACAACACCCGGCTGGTCACAATCCCCGTGGCCCCTCGCCGGTACAAGGTCCACCTGGCGGAGGGACCGAACATGATAGCCCTTCCGGTGGAGCCGGCAGAGCCTTACACAGCATCTTCGTTAGCAGCGCACGTAGGTGCCTCCTTCATCGTCCAGCACAACGACTCCATCGGTCAGTTCGAGGCGTTTGTGCCGCAGGTTCTGGAAGGTGAGGGCTTTGAAATCCTTCCAAGGACCGGGTACATCGCGGTTCTGCCGGAGGGGGCGGGAGGGCCGGTGGACTTTGAGGGGATGACCCACCTGCCTCTTATCCACGTGATGCCGGATATCAACATGGTCTCGCTCCCGCTCGAGCCGGATTCGGCAATGATGGCTCGGGAGTACGCGGAGCATCTGGGTGCGGATCAGCTGATTCGGTACGACCCGGGTGAAGAGAGATTCGTCTCGTTCATTCCCAGTTTCCACGAGGGCGACGGGTTTGAGATACAGGGCGGGGTCGGATACATCGTGATTGCGGAGGCCGAGACGACAGCGGTGTTCGAGGGCACGGGCTGGATGGGTGAAGGTGGAGTGCCGCCCCTCCCGACGAAGAGGCCAGATCATTCGGAGCGGCAGCCGGCAAGCGTTTTCGCCGTGGCGGGTCACGCGTATGAGGTCGGAGAACATCGGCTGTTGCCCGTCTCCGGAGATTGTCAGATCATCGTGACAAACAGGACGATGGGGAAATCGGTCGTGTGTCCCGTGAATCGACAGACCGGCGGCTACGCGGTGGCGTTCGTTGATCTCAATGGCTCAGGGGGAATCTCCATTGGAGACGAGCTGGAGATTGTGTTGGTGGACAAGAGTGACGAGGAACTGGGTGGGGCTGAGCAATACGTGGTAACACCCAAGGACATCAAGAGAGGCTACTCCGAGGTCAATGCCGAGTGGCTGGCACCACCTGCATTCTCGATGCTGGAGAATTGCTATCCGAACCCGTTCAATCCGGTTACGACGATCAAGTACCAGATAGCGAAACCCGGCAAGGTGACCCTCAAGATCTACAACGTCGAGGGCCGATTGGTAAGGTCTCTCGTTGACGAAACTGCAAAGCCCGGCTACTACCGAGTCATCTGGTGGGGCAAGAACGAGAACGGGTACGATGTAGCGTCCGGGGTGTACTTCTGCCGGATGGAAGCCCCCGGCTTCAAAAGGACGACGAAGATGATCCTGACCAGGTAGAAGATGCGGATCCAGTAGAGCTGACCCCAGTGTAACGGAATCTGGAGGACACGATGAACCGGCGTGTTGGATACAAGCTGGCGGGAGTCGTTACCCTCATCCTCCTCACGGTGACACCCTCAGTGGCCCAGGAGACTGCAAGTGTGTTCACCGTGTATGGCACGGCATACAAGACTGGGGGGATGATACCTGTACCCAGCGACCACCGCGTGGAAGTGGAGAACCTGACGACCGGGGCTATCCTCTCCGTGTTTGCAGGCGAGGGCGGCCCGGGGAACTACGCCCTGTGTTTCGTGGATTACCTCGGGAACCACGCCGCGGCAGAGGGCGATCTCATTACAATCAGGGTCTTCTGGAACGAGTCTCTTGTCGCGTGCACGGCGCCGATCGAGCTCCAGCAATCCGACATCCTTTCCAGATGCCTCCAGCGGAATGTCACATACGGAGGTCCCTCACTGGAAGAAGCCGACACCTGGAGCCGAATCAAGTCGTTGTTTCGGTAGTGTTGAATGACATCTGGGCCGGAGCCCACAGGTTCATTACAGAGCCGGATACCTGCTCACCCTTTTCCCTTCTTGTACTTCTGCCGCAATCCATCCCTACATCCAACCCGTAATTTGAAAACTCCGTTGTGATCTCTCGACTGCTCAAGGAAAAAAGATGCACCCCCCATGCCCCACACAAGAAGCGTTACCGTCTTTCTGATGTGGCCTTGAAATTACTGCCCCTACTTTTGATCTGTAATTAGCTGCATCACCGCGACCATGGGGTTCTTCAGACCGACTCCGACGATTCCTTCCAGTTGTTCTACCTGTCTCGGATTCCAGTCCCGGAATTGAGGCTTGTCAGGGGTCGGTCAAAACCGGCCACGCGGGGTCGAATTAAAACCGGCCATTCTTGAGGGACATCGGCTATACCCATTTCCTGAAGGAGGGGGTG
>Ga0180431_10008015_pt1 | contig 12190 bp, 7 predicted proteins | sample SS_ome_11_FD_132459 | JGI IMG/M metagenome (GOLD analysis project Ga0180431, IMG submission 132459) | Hypersaline lake sediment archaeal communities from the Salton Sea, California, USA - SS_1_MS_1 metaG | ecosystem: Environmental > Aquatic > Non-marine Saline and Alkaline > Hypersaline >... | reverse complement strand
TGGCGCTGATTGGTGAAGAACAATCGATTTCAACAGCTTTTTCACCCACGGAATCAATACAAAATTTACTTGAACAAGGGCCGGAATCATTAAAGTCGGGGCATGGATTTATTGCGCCGGAAATTGATTGTGATGATCAAATCCCCAGGGAAGGGTGGAGCACATCGTCCTCCGTTTCATTTGTCGCCAAGACTTTTGAGACGGTTCGCCTGGGACATGAAGATGCACCGGCCTTATCCGTGATAAGCAAAATTCTTAGATCATTGTATCTCCATCGCGAGATTCGGGAAAAAGGGGGGGCATATGGGGGATTTGCCGTGTACAATTCGGAAAACGGGCTGTTTTGCTTTGCTTCTTACAGGGATCCGCATATCGTTTCTACCCTAAAAACATATGATAATGCTTGGGATTTTATAAAATCCGGCAATTACAGCGATGAAGACATCAAAGAGGCAATCCTCCAGGTGTGCTCTGATATTGACAAACCCGATCCGCCGGGAACCGCGGCCAGAAAGGCATTTTTCAGGAAGATCGTTTTCTTATCAGATGAAAGCCGTGAACAATTCAAGCAAAGGCTTCTTACGCTGACCCGTAATCAGGTCATGGACGTTGCCCAAAAATATTTCGATGACAACAACGAAAAACAGGCGGTGGCGGTGATATCGAACGAAGACAGATTGAATGCGGCAAACAGGCAGCTTGGGAACAACCCTCTAAAACTATTCAGGATATAATTTTTTAATTGTGAATTCTGTACTTTTTGTGGCAAAACTTTTTTCTTCTCGCCACAAAGGCACCAAGACACTAAGAAAGAATAATAAAATTAAATCTTTCGTGTCTTTGTGTCTTGGTGGCAAAAATTTTTTGGTTCCGGCTTATCCGGGTTAGTTTTTGATTATGAAAGTAGACGGTAAAAACCTCCGGCCCATTTGGCTTGATCCGGATTTAAATGCTGTAAAAATTATCGACCAGAGACGTCTTCCCCATGAATTTGTCATTGCGGATCTTAAAACCGTTGATGATGTTATTACGGCCATTAAGGAGATGTATGTCAGAGGTGCGCCCTTAATCGGGGTGACGGCTGCATACGGCGTATATCTTGCCGCCTTGAATTCACCGGTTAAAACCCTTGAGGATAACTACTTGATAGAGGAATGCAAAAGGTTAAAAGCAGCCAGACCCACGGCGGTTAATCTTTCCTGGGCGGTGGATAAAGTTTTATCTGAAGTGTTAACACAAAACAACGCGTCAGAAAAAATTAGGATGGCACGTAAGATAGCCGAAAAGGTTGCCGAGGCAGAAGCTGAAAACTGCCGAAAAATCGGTGAACACGGATTACGCCTGATTCATGAAATCAGCAAAAAAAAACAAGGCGATACAGTTAATCTGCTTACCCATTGCAATGCCGGATGGTTGGCCTGCATCGAGTTTGGCACGGCGACGGCTCCGATCTATGCTGCATTTAATAACGGAATAGATGTACATGTATGGGTTGACGAAACCAGACCCCTGAACCAGGGCTCAAGGTTGACGGCATGGGAACTTGGTAAACATGGTGTCAAACACACGGTCATAGCAGACAATGCCGGCGGCCATCTCATGCAGCACGGTAGGGTTGATATGGTTATCGTCGGTACCGACAGAACAACATTCACCGGAGATGTTGCCAATAAAATCGGAACGTATCTCAAGGCCCTTGCGGCCAGGGACAACAACATACCTTTCTATGTTGCGCTGCCATCGAGCACTTTTGATTGGAATATAAAAGATGGAATAAAAGAGATACCCATAGAAGAGCGCGATCCGAATGAAATAAGGTATGTACAGGGACTGGACCGGGGGACTATCAGAAATGTTTTAATTCCTCCGAAAGAAAGTCCGGCTGCCAATTTTGCCTTTGATGTCACACCGGCAAAACTTGTTACCGGTTTTATAACCGAAAGAGGGGTCTGTAAGGCATCAGAAAAAGATATACTCAATCTGTTTCCTGAGAAGAGAGTATCAATTTAGCTTTTTTAACGCTTGTTTTTTTCCTGCCATGGATAGGTAACCCGCGAGTGGGATGTGACCTCTAAAGAATCAGTCAATGTCTCAACAATTTTTGCGATGTTACGGGTAGAAAGGTTACATTCGTCGAACTGACCGTCAGCAATTCGTTTTACAATATTGAGGATAATCATTTTCTCGACCTTTTCTCGTGTGATCGACTCCATGGACCTGAAAGTGGCTTCTACAGCATCCACTATCATCAATATTGCGGCTTCAAGGCTTTGGGGTTTTGGACCTGAATACCGAAAATTCTTCTTAAGGGGTTTTGACTCAGGGTTTGCCTCCACGGCTTTGTTGTAGAAATACTCTACGATCAGGGTGCCATGATGCTGTCTGATAAAGTCCATAATAACTTCGGGTAGCCCCATTTTCCTTGCAATTTGTTCGCCATATTTTACATGATTGATTATGATTTGTGCACTTTCTTGAGGGTCCAAATTATCATGAGGATTCTCGCCGCTGGATTGATTCTCCGAAAAAAACATGGGATCAGCCATTTTCCCTATATCATGATAATAAGCGCCTATTCTCAGCAAGAGAGTATTTGCACCCACTGACTCTCCCACAGCTTGAGCCAGGAATGCCATTGTCATGCTATGTTGATAAGTTGCCGGAACTTTAGCGAAAAGATCTTTCAAAAGGGGATGTTGAAGGTCGGAATACTTTGTAAGTTTGAAATTGGAAGCGGCACGCCAACTCATCTCCAATATGGGCAATAGGAGTAATGCCATAGGTCCTGCCAGAACGCCGCCCACAAATGCCCAGCCCAGGAAATCGGACAAATGCTTGTCGAGAGCCATTGTCTGGAAAAAGGTCCACATTTCGTGCCGGTTCCCCATCAGCGGAGCTATACTTTCCCACTCTGTAGAATAAGCCAAAAGTACGCCCACATTAATAATTCCGACGGATAGTGACGGAAGTAGAATATGAACGCGTTTTTGTATATCGGAACAGAGTAAGACGGCAGTCAACCCCCCTAAAGTGAAGAAAAGAAGTATATCAAAGGTTTGGGTCGAAAATAGAGTTAGCAACATCGCTCCGATTACCGTAGACCAGGTGGCTGCGATTCTTCCATAGTTTAGAAGAACGACCAAGAGCGGGAGCAAGGCAAAAGGAACAAAATAGAGAGGAAAAGGAGTGAACAAGAGGAACGATTTGAAAAGGAAAATGCTAACGATCAATAGAGAAAGGAGAGGCCGGTAAGGCAGTGTCTTTTGCCGTTCTGTGTCAATGATTTTCAAAAAAAACCGGTCATGGAAAAATACGATTAGCAGAATCACAATAAATATCCAAGGGGTATTGCCATAAAGATTTTTTTTAGTAAACTCACCATGAGACACGATCAGCAATAAATCCTCTTCGCTGAGCACTTTTCGAAACGGGACGAGGACATCCCCTGGTCTATAATTTATGACTTTGGAGGGATAACGCCTGACGATCTCTTGAATCCTCCTGTCATTTTCCTTTTGGTCGTATTTCAAAGTCGGCAGGAGAGTGGATAGTGAAATCTTTGTAACAGGATCCAAGACTTCTTCATGGACTTGCCAAAACATTTGAGTGACTTTATCTTGTAGCATGAAACGAGCCTGCTCAAGGGTAATGACTTCCTCAGCGGGATAGGCCACAATCCCCTTGGGTTCAGAATAAAGCACCTCAATTATGTTTTTACCACCATATGGCTCCGGGTCTTCTACAATGATATTTTGGAGAATGGTTTCTTCGAAAGTTAGGATGCCATTCAAAAGGCTCGTCAGATTTCTGTAGCCAAGCAACTTGTCTGCCTCATCCAGGCTGACCTCCAGTCCGAACTTTTCGTATACATACGCTACCAGTTTATGCCCCATAGAAAGTTTTTGTTTTTGAAGAAATGAGACCTCTTTTATCAGGTCGTCCATTCTTGTTTTTACTTTCTCGGAAATACTTGGGAGATAGGTATACAAAGGAACATACCGGGAAAGAGCTATATCGCGTCTACCCCTAAGCGCCTTATCTTGATCAAAAGTAAAGGATCCTTGGGACCGAACGGAGAAAGGAACAACATCGCCGAGTTTGGGTGGAACAGCAAAAAAGTAGGCATACTCAACGTAGGATGCAAATAAGACCGCAAGTACAAGGATGCTGTTGAGTATCAATCTCATCTTGGTTTCGTTTGACTATATGGTTTAAAGTTAAAAACATAATGAAAGCAGATGAAAAGAAAAAATCGAATGGTGCTCCGCTTTCAATCGAATCGCAAAACATAAAAGCCGACAATATTCGGCCAAAATTACGGTGCAAATATCAAAAACAAACCCGTGAGTCAACCCGCTATATTTGTACTTAAATCGGGCTATTTTTAACTCGATCTTCGTCGCCCCCTAAACTTTGACCGGAAAAACCTCTTGTGAGGTTGCATTCTGCAGGTTTACAAAATCTCAATAGACCTGTTGATAAACTGTGATGGTCACGCTTTAAATGAAAGTTAAGCCAAGATGGGGTATGGTCAAGCTCCCACATCCTTGGCGGTACACATTTGACCATCATTTGTTCACTTTCTCCTGAAAATGCCAAACGCCGGTAAGCTCTGACCCAAACACATTGTCGTTCAGGGAAAATCTCACATCTACCGTCTCTGCTGCCGCCGCAGGCCCCGTTTCGTGTATGCTTCGGACATTGAGCTTCCGGACAAAGAAAGGCCACATGTTGAATTCCGCAATCTCCGCATTGCTCACACCCCAGTAGAAGCTTCTTTATGAAACTTTCAAACTGGTGGACCATTTGTTTGGCGCCTTGACGACCATCGAGCCAGCCACACAACTTGCTGAAAAATGGAGCGGCTTTGGATTCAAAAGAAAAAAATGCTCCATGCAAGTATTTTAGCATTTGAAAATGTATTTTTTCGCAAACCCCCAATTGAGGCGGTTTTTTCCCGAACTCCGGTATCGGCACGTCACATCTAGAATCCTTTGGAAAAACATAGAACCCTTTGAAAATTGGAAATTCAAACTCGGCCAGGAACTCCTTCCAGCCATGTTCAATTTCCTGCATACGATTCAGGATACGACCCGCCACGTTAAAATCATGATGGATGCCGCCGATGTGCATCCCTCGATAGCCCAATCCTTTGAGTATGGCGCCCAGCTTTGCAATCCGTTCAACCGCCGTTTTACGACCCTGTTTCGAATCACGCCATTCAACTTCAATCTGTTTCAGTAGTTTATCAGTAACGACTGCGCCCGGCACTGCTCCTTGATTCATAATCCTTGCCGCTCTGGGAGTCAAAACATATGTGGAACCATACACGGGAATATCTATTTCGGCCAATTTTAAAATGCTGATCAATTCGGCAAATTTATATGCGTCATATCCCAATTGAGTGATTATAAATTGTGCACCGGCGGCAATTTTTCGGCAAAGCTTTGCATATTGGGCAAAGCATTCGGCTTCGGTGTATTTAAATGGTGAAACCGCGCATCCCGGAAAAAAATCGTCAGGATCACCGGATTCGTTCATTCTTTGACTGAGCTGCTTCAACATCATGAGCAAATTTACGGAATCCAGATCGAATACCGGTGCCCCTTGACCACCGAATCCCTTACCGGTGTAATCTCCCGTAAGCGCCAGCAGATTTTTCATACCCATCATGGCAAGTTGTAACGCCCGGCTTTCCATACCCACCCTATTGAGGTCCCGGCAGGTAAAGTGCACGACAACGTCCATTCCTACCTTAAAGATCTCGTATCCGATAACATCCGGACTCAGTGAGGGATTACCTCCCGGATTATCTGTTATTGAAACCGCTGAAATTCGTCCGTCGGAAAACGAATCTTTAGCAATTCCCATAACCGTGTCAACGGATCTACCGATGGATTCTTTTCCGGGAACCAGCTCAAGGGTAATGATAAAATTGTCTGTATTTTGAAGATCGGTTTGAAATACACGTAGCATAAGAATTTCATTTTATTTCATCTCGGTTTTGGTGATCAGCTTTTGCGAGCAAAAGCCGATCACCGTTTGATATCCTTTGACTTACCCCAATATTGCCTTCAGATCCTCCTCCGGTGTCTTAATGGGCATGATATTAAATTTTTCCACCAGTACGTTGAGAACGTTGGGAGAAACAAAGGCAGGCAGGCTGGGTCCCAGGCGGATGTTTTTCACGCCGAGGTAAAGCAATGTCAGTAAGATGGCACATGCTTTTTGTTCGTACCAGGACAAAATCATGGAAAGCGGCAAATCGTTGACACCGCAGTTGAACGCATTAGCGAGCGCCAATGCTATCTGAATGGCTGAATACGCATCGTTGCATTGTCCGATATCCAGCAATCTGGGGATTCCACCGATGTCTCCCAGGTCTTTGTCGAAAAACCGGAATTTGCCGCAGGCCAAGGTCAAAACAACACAGTCCTCCGGCACCTGCTCAACAAACCGGGTATAGTAATCTCGTCCGGGTTTGGCACCATCACAGCCACCCACCAGGAAAAAATGGCGAATGGCTTTGTTTTTCACCGCTTCGATAATTTTGTCGGCCACTCCCATCACCGCATTATGGCCGAAACCAACCATCACCTTTTTACCGTTTTGGTCTTCCGAAAAACCGGGAAGCTCCAGTGCTTTTTCAATGACCGGGGTAAAGTTTTTGTCAGCAATATGCCGCACCCCGGGCCAGCCCACAAGACCGGTGGTAAAAATATGGTCTTTATAAGAATCCCTTGGTTTTTGGATACAGTTTGTGGTCATAAGAATGGCGCCGGGAAATTTATCAAACTCTTTGGCCTGATTTTGCCAAGCAGTGCCGTAATGCCCGTAAAAATGCGGATACTTCTTCAGTTCCGGATATCCGTGACAGGGCAGCATCTCCCCATGGGTATATACATATATTCCTTTGTCCTGACTTTGCTTGAGAATATCTTCAATATCCTTTAGATCATGACCGGAAACCAAAATCGCCTTTCCCTTTTTAGCGCCCAGCGGCACCGGTGTCGGTACCGGATGACCATAACCACCGGTATTGGCTGCATCCAGCAGTTCCATGGCCTTGAAATTAATTTTACCGCATTTCATTACAAAACCGATGTAATCATCGACCGAAAGACCTTTATCCAGCGTGACTGCCATTGCCTCGTGTACAAAATCATAGACTGTGTCATCTTCCCGTCCCAAAATGGCGGCGTGGTCCGCATAAGCAGCCAGGCCTTTGAGTCCGTAGATAAGCAGCTCTCTTAGAGATAGAATGTCTGGGTCCATTGCCGGATCTGACTTGACACCCACCTGTTCGCCCTGATTTACCAGTGCTTCTTTTGTTGATTCCGGGATAAAGTTTGCAGGGCCTTCCGCAAAATCGACCTTACCTCCGGCTGCTTTGACTTTTTCTTTAAGTTTGTCGCGCAGCTTCACCGTCTCATGGATCAGCCTGACAAAGCGATTAGAATCAAAATCAACATTGGTTAAGGTTGAAAAAATCGCTTCACAGGTAAAACGGTTCAGTTTGTTATCGTTGATGCCAGCTTTTCGGCCTTCCACCGCAACCTGGGACAGCCCTTTGACGCTATAGATCAATAAATCCTGCAACGCTGCCACATCCGGTTTTTTGCCGCATACACCAATTTTGGTGCAGCCTTCACCCTTTGACGTCTGTTCACATTGAAAACAAAACATAAGTTACCTCCTTTTAAAGTTCTCCATCTGAAAATCTCTAACTTTAATTGGAAAATAACAGACTAAAAATGAAAACACCTTGATTTAAGTCAAAAATAACAAAAAAATTGTTCAGAGTGAAATCTTGAAACCACTTCTATGAAGAGTTTTAACTCCGCCTCAAATAATTTGAGGCGGAGATCCTCATCATTGAAAAGCAGTTTATTGGCCTGTAAAGAACACTTCTTTTGGTTTGGAGGTATTTCCGGTGGCATTCGGATAGTCTGTTGCTTGATATGCTTTTTTGTTATGCTTGATCAGATCCCGAGCCTCTTCCATATAATTATTATACCGTTTCTTGCATTCATAGAAACCATGCCACCAGGCATAGTCCGGAGCCATCATGGCCGCACCCATGCGGGCTCTCCTTCCTTCATGATGCCACAGTTCATAGTATTCGACTTCCAGTCTTTCATCGAAAAATTTGGTTTTGTCCAGCAGGCCTTTATCGTATAGCTGATTCAACATTTCCTTGGCCGGTTTAAAATAAACATCATTATATTCTGCGACGACCTTATCAAGCTTCACATAATGATCGTCTACCCAGGTTTTCCCATGACACTGGGTGCAGACCACCTTCATCTTATCGCGCTCCGTCTGCCAGTTGGTCTTGGCCGGCAACGGTTTAAACTCTGAAGGCCGGATGGTCAACGGTGCCTGGATCTCCCAGGATAAGCGCTCCGTAACATCATGTGTGGTTAAGGTTGTTCCCGCTCCTGACATATGACAGGATGCACATGTAGGACCCCGAAAATCAACACCCGGTGACTAGGTGCCGGGAGCGGCAGTCCAATTGTAATCGTCACCATGGGCGGTGTAGATATCGCCATGCTTTGACTCCATGTAGATTTCGATCTGCGGATGGTCCGGACCCAAGTGGCATTGACCGCACGCTTCGGGTTTCCTGGCTTCCATGACCGAAAACATATGACGGGTGTGGCAACTGGTACAGCTTCCCTTGCTGCCATCCAGATTGATTCTGCCCACTCCGACGTTGGGCCAGGTCTCAGGGTCAAGCTTACCGTCCTTCATTTTCAATACAGTCCCATGACAATGGAAACAGCCTGTCGCCCGTTCAAAGTCGCTATTCATTCCCTTGTTCAGCCAAGGGTCGATTTTCCATATGATTTCCATTGTATTGGCATGTTTACTTAGACTGTATTGCTTGGCTTCATCAGGATGGCATCTCGAACAATCTTTGGGCGTGACAACGGAAGCAACCGGAATCTTGTATTCAGCGGTTCCGTAAGGCTGATCGGATCGTTTGTACTGCTTGTAATGCTCCTGACTTACGTCCGGATCAAATTCTTCGGCTTTATGACAATCATAGCAGGTGATGTTGGCGCTGGCATGCCGACTATGAGTCCAGTCGGCAAAAAGCCCGGGATGCTCTCGCTTATGACACTCGATGCAGGCGATGGCCTCTTTGGGCATGCTGCGCTCAATTCGAAATTCTTTCTCTTTTGCAATATTCTGGGCCACTCCGGCAGCAGTCAATGCCCCGGTGATCATCAAAACCACCGGTAATGTCCAAAACCATGGTTTTTGAATCATTGGCCGTCTCCTTTTTTTATTTTACCGTTTTTATAACCCCAATCCCCTGTACCTGTTTTCATATTGTTTATAAGCATAATAATCTCTGGCAGTGTGCACCAGATCCCTGTGGCAATCCACGCATCTTTTTTCATAACCCGGTCTTGCAAAAACCACCGACCGGTGCGCCAGCATTGCTCCTCTTTTGTCGGGCATGTAAAGAATGTTACGATGACATTTTTGGCACTGGTCGTTTTTAAAGGAAAAATAGGCCTTTTGGCGCTGCAATTGGTGGTCGTACCGGCTCATATCTTGTGTAAAATGAACAAAGATATCTTTTATTCCATGAGCCGTTTTCGCATAAAAAAATTCGAAGGTGTCGTGGGGAGCGGGCAGGTGGCAGTCCATGCAATCCGCTACAAATCCCTGTTCATTATTTACATGAGTGGAAGTTTTCCAGGTATTGTAAGCGAACTCGATTTCGTGACAGGTTGCGCAGAATTGCGGTGTCGAGGTCCGTACCATTGTGTAATAACCGAGACTGAACAGAGGAAATGCGATGATAATTCCGACAATAATAAGTATTCCGCTATATATATATTTTTTCATTTTTATCCTTGCTTTAACTGCTTGAGTTGATGGTGGAAAGCGTAAGATGAAAAATCGAAGCGTAATCAGACTAAAAATAAACATTTCATAAAATTATAATGGTGTCAATATAATGAATATCATTTATTTAATAAGGTGTATTTATAATTAAAAATGACTTTATATCATCTTCAAGCCGGAAGGTTTGCTTCATGTTGAATGGTTCAAGGAAAAAAGATGTTATTTTTTGTTTTTCTTGACATGTAAAATTTTTACGATAAATTTTGGTAAGTTCTCAATAAATTCTGGTGTATAAAATGGTGATTTTTAGCCGGCTCTATAACCAAAATTAATTCAGCAATCGGAGCGTTTGTATGATGAAGTAGCTGATTATTCATGGAGCTTTTAATAAACCATGCAATGGAGGTTATCATGGACAAAATTCTAAGAATCCATATGGGAAATGAAGATGGACCTCAAGCCAGTGAAGAACCGGTGGGTGATTATGCCGGTATGGCCGGTCGCGGCATGACATCGGCAATTATTGCCAAAGAAGTGCCGCCACTTTGTCACCCTCTCGGAAAATACAATAAACTAATCATTGCCCCCGGTATGCTTAGTGGAAGTCATGCCGCTCAGTCCGGAAGAACTTCGGTGGGGTGTAAAAGTCCGTTGACCGGCGGGATCAAGGAAGCCAATGCCGGTGGTCAGGGTGCTCAAGTCCTCGCGCGGTTGGGCTATGCCGCTATTGTACTTGAAGGCAACCCCAAAGATGACACTCTTTATAAAGTGATTGTTAATAAGGACGGAGTAGAAATAATTCCCGATAACCGTCTTAAAATGCTAGGGAACTACGATTTGATAGATAAAATAACGTCAGAATACGGTGACACGGTTGCCTGTATCTCCATTGGTCCGGCCGGCGAGATGAAAATGGCCGCGGCCACGGTAGCCTTTACCGACACGGAACAACGACCGACCCGTCATGCGGGTCGCGGCGGTGTGGGTGCGGTTATGGGCACCAAAGGCGTCAAGGTCATCATACTGGACGATAACGGGATGCCAACGAGGTCTCCCAAGGATCCGGAAAAGTTCAAAGCGGCAAACAAGAAATTTGTCCAGGGCCTGAAGAAACACCCCATAACGGGCCAGGGGCTTCCGTCATTCGGAACCAACATATTGACCCATGTGATTAACGATGCCGGCGCATTACCCACTCATAATTTTCAAACCGGCCGCTTTGACGGTGCCGCCAATATCAGCGGTGAAACTCAGTCGGAGATCATGAAGTCCCGAGGCGGTAAGGTTGGAAAAGGCTGCCATAAAGGCTGCGTCATTCGATGTTCGGGTATTTATAATGATAAAGACGGTAACTACCTGACCAAACGGACGGAATATGAGACGGTTTGGGCTCACGGCGCCAACTGCGGCATTGACGATATGGATATCCTTGCCATGCTTGACCGGCTGGATGATGATTACGGTCTGGATACCATCGAAATGGGAGCCACCATCGGTGTGGCCATGACGGCCGGACTGGCCAAGTTCGGTGATGGCGAAGCGGCCATTAACCTTTTAAAGGAAGTCGGCAAAGGCACGCCGCTGGGGCGTATTCTTGGAAACGGGGCCGCCATAACAGGCAGGGTTTTTGGTGTTGAACGGGTTCCCGTGGTCAAGGGCCAGGCCCTGCCGGCTTACGATCCCCGATCGGTCCAGGGTATTGGGGTCACCTACGCCACCAGCACCATGGGTGCCGACCACACGGCCGGCTATTCGATCACCGCCAATGTTCTCGGCGTGGGCGGCACCGTGGACCCTCTGAAACCTGAAGGTCAGGTGGCGCTTTCTCGAAACCTCCAGATTGCCACGGCTGCTATCGATGCAACTGGATTGTGTTTGTTTATTGCGTTGGCAATTTTGGATCAGGAGGATACGTTCAATGCCATGCTTGACATGCTCGGTGCATTTACCGGTCAAAATTTTACGGCTGACGACGTCATGGCATTAGGAAAAAAGATACTTGACTATGAGAGAGACTTCAATACCCGGGCAGGTTTCACATCAAAGCAGGATCGGCTGCCTGATTTCTTTATAAATGAACCCTTGGCGCCCCATAATGTAACTTTTGAGGTCAAAGACGAAGATCTTGATCAGGTATTTAACTGGTGAACAATTTTTTTTTAGATTTTGAATCCACGGGAAGTGCGGACCGCCTGGGTTACTTTTCACCTCAGTGGGGAGACCTTTGAAAAATGTCCAATTTTGCTCAAGGCCAAGAAAGACGAAAATTTTAACCACAGGAATACATTGAGTATTTTGAGGATTAAAATTTGAGTCTGACGCA